>Ga0209048_10005903_pt1 | contig 11527 bp, 10 predicted proteins | sample FrelakmetCRP12CR_FD_187146 | JGI IMG/M metagenome (GOLD analysis project Ga0209048, IMG submission 187146) | Freshwater lake sediment microbial communities from the University of Notre Dame, USA, for methane emissions studies - CRP12 CR (SPAdes)... | ecosystem: Environmental > Aquatic >... | reverse complement strand
GCGCCGTGGAGCCCGGCGAGACGCATCCGGGCGGTCGACGGCGTGAGTTTCACGATCGACGAAGGCGAGACGTTCGGCCTGGTCGGCGAGTCCGGCAGCGGCAAGACGACGACCGCGCGCTGCCTGCTCCGGCTGATCGAGCCGTCGGCCGGGTCGTTCGTGTTCCGCGGCGAGCAGGTGTTCGGCATGCCCGCGGCGCGCCTGCGCGCGTGCCGGCGCGAGATGCAGATGATCTTCCAGGATCCCGGTTCGTCGTTGAACCCCCGGATGACGGCGGGCGCGATCGTCGGGGAAGGGCTCGCGATTCACCGCGTCGGCTCACCCGCGGACCGGCGGGACCGGGTGCGTGAGCTGCTGGGCCTTGTCGGCCTCGATGCCGGAGACGAGGACCGCTATCCGCACCAGTTCAGCGGAGGCCAGCGCCAGCGCATCGGCATCGCGCGCGCGCTGGCGCTCCGGCCGGCGTTCCTCATCGCCGACGAACCGGTGTCGGCGCTGGACGTGTCGATCCAGGCCCAGATTATCAACCTGCTGATGGATCTCCAGCAGCAGTTCGGCCTGACGCTGCTGCTCGTGGCGCACGACCTCCGCCTCGTCGGTCACGTGTGCGCGCGCGTGGCCGTCATGTACCGCGGCCGCATCATCGAGTCAGGCAGGACCGGCGAGGTGCTCCACTCTCCGGCGCATCCGTACACGCGCGCGCTGATCTCGGCGAGGCCCGATCCGGATTCCGGCGGGACGGGCGGGCGGTTCCGCTTCGATGCGGCAGCGTTTGATCCAGGGGCCGCCCTGCGCGAGCTCCGGCCGGGTCACTGGGCGGCGGTGTAAGGCCCCGCCTTCACGCGGCGCGGCGCTCGTCGACCTCGATCTTGCCGTCGCGGATGTGAATGATGCGGTGCGCGTGCTGCGCGATGTCCGCCTCGTGCGTGACGAGGATGATCGTGTTGCCCGCCGAGTGGAGGCGATCGAACAGCGCCATGATCTCGACGCCGGTCTTCGAGTCGAGGTTCCCGGTGGGCTCGTCGGCCAGCAGGATCGACGGCGTGTTCACGAGCGCCCGCGCGATGGCGACGCGCTGCCGCTGGCCGCCCGACAACTGGTTCGGACGGTGCGTCATGCGGTCGGCCAGTTCGACTCTCTCCAGCGCCGCCCGGGCGCGGGCCTGCCGGTCCTTCCCCGGAACGCCCGCGTACACCAGCGGCAGCTCCACGTTGTGCAGCGCCGTGGCGCGAGGCAGCAGATTGAAGGTCTGGAACACGAACCCGATTTCCTCGTTCCGGATCCGCGCCAGCTCATCGTCGTTCATCTGGCCCACCTGCTTGCCGTTCAGCAGGTAGCTGCCCTTCGACGGCGTGTCCAGGCAGCCGATGAGGTTCATGAGCGTGGACTTGCCTGATCCGGAAGGCCCCATGATGGCCACGTACTCGCCGCGCTCGATGGCCACGTCAACCCCGCGGAGCGCATGAATCTCCTCGGAGCCCATGATGTAGGTTTTCCAGAGGTCGGTCGTCTCGATCAGTGACATACGGGAATGTCCGCGGGGGACACCGGGACCGGCCCGGACCCACGAACCCTCATTGGATGAAAGACGGCAAAACGGCCCGGCCGGTTCCGGCGCGGGCGGCACCGGGTGAGTGTAGCACGCGTGGCGCGGACGCTCGACCGGGCCCCGGCTGGCCGAGGGCCGGCTACAGGCGGAAGATCAGCTCCACGAGCCTGGTGGCGCCATTGCCGAACACCTGGACGGTGTCCTGGACGACCGGCTGGGGCGGGTCTTTCTTCATCCGCAGCACGACGATCGCGTGGACGCCCTGGGGCACGTTCTCGAACACGAACGGGGCCACCGGGTCGTCGACAAACGCCTCGCGGCCGTTGTTGGCGTAATACAGCCGGACGGTGTAGCCGGGCGGATCCAGCGTGTAGCTGGCGTCCTCGGCGGCCATCCGCTTGACGGTGACCATCAGCCGGCCGGCCGCCCGCGGCGCCGCCGGCGGGTAGGCGATGTCGTCGGGCGTGTCGAAGATCCCGTCCGGCCCGGCACTCTGCACGCGGCCGGTCCCGGCCCCGCGGTACGGGAGCCCGAACGCGTCGAGGAGCACATCCTCTTTGGTGTCGCCCGTGTTGAGGTAGGGGCCCTTCCATCCCATGCCGACGTTGCGGAACGTATCGGTCGTGAACAGCGGGGTGCCCGGCGCTGGCCTGAGCAGTTCGTCGAAGGAGACCGGCCAGCGCCCCATGTCGCCGAAGAACCCGAAGCTGCCGGGGATGTCGGGCCGGCCCAGGATCGCCTCGTGGAGGAGCTTCGCCTCCCGGCGCGTCGCCTCCACCTTGGCATCCACGAGCTGCTGGAGCACCATCGGCGTGATGATCGCCGCGAGGATGGCGATGACCGCGAGGATGACCGTCACCTCGATCAGCGTGAACCCGGTGGATCGTGCGCGCGCGCGTGTCATCGGCCGAGCGCCTTCGCGAGGTTGAACATCGGCAGGTAGAAGGCCACCGCGATGAGGACGAACACGCACGCCAGCGCGATGAGCGCGACCGGGCCGAACACGGTGATCGCGCGGGTCACCGACCGGTCGACCTCGCGGTCGTAGTATTGCCGCACCTGCTGCAGCGATGCCGACATCGCGCCGGTCTTCTCGCCGAGCGCCACCATCTGGATGACGAGCGGGGAGAACTCGCCGACCGCGGCCAGGGCGCGCGAGAGCGGATCGCCGGCCAGCACGCGGGCGATCGCGGCGCGGAACCGCCGGGCGATATAGGCGTTGCCGATGACGCGCTCGATGATGGCGAGCGACGGCGCCACCTCGACGCCGGCCTCGTGCAGGCCGCCGAAGAAATGGGCGAAGCGCGAGAGGGCCAGCTTCCGCGCCACGTCGCCGGCGATCGGGATCCTGAGCAGCCACCGGTCCCGCCATACGCGCCCCTCGGGCTCCTGCACGCGCAGCCGGTAGAGCAGATACAACACGGCGATGGCGGCGAGCATGATCAGGCCGTTGGCCGCAATGAAACTGCCCGCGGCCTGCACGACCCGCGTCGGCCACGGCAGCGCGAGGTTCGCGTTCACGCTCTGGTAGACCCGGGCGAACCGCGGAATGGTGAAGCCGATGAGCACGGTCAGCAGCACCGTCAGCAGGCCGACGACGATGAGCGGGTACATGGCGGCTTCGCGCACGCGGAGGCGCGTCGCTTCCTGCCACTCGAGCTGCTGCACGAGGTCGTCGAGGGCCCGATCCACGCGCCCCGTCGCCTCGCCCGCGCGGACGATGCTCACGTAGAGCTCGCTGAACGTTTCGGGGTGGCGCTCCATGGCCGACGCGAGGCTCATGCCCCGCTCCACGCCGCGCCTGACATCGCCGATGATCGCCCGGAGCGGCGCCTTGATGGCCTGGGCCTCGAGATCGCGCAGCCCATCGACGAGATTCACGCCCGCGCCGATGATGGCCGACAGTTGCGACGTGAAGAAGATGACGTCGCGGCGGGTGACCCGGTCCAGCACGCGCACGGCGCCGAGGCCGGTGCCGCCGCCGGCCGCGCTCGCTTCCACGAGGTATTCCTCGCTCCGGCGCAACTGCTCCGCCAGGGCGTCCTCGCTCGCGGCGACGGCCGTGCCCCGGTGCCGCTGCCCGTCGGGCCCGATGGCGACGTACGCGAATTCAGGCATGGCCTGCGCGCTCATTCATACGACACCCTGATCGCCTCATCCAGCGTCGTCTGGCCCAGCACCGCCTTCGACAGCGCATCGTCCTGGATGGACTTGAAGCCGCCGCGGGACGCGGCGTCCCTGATGCGCCGCGAGTCGGCGCGATCGCCGATCAGCCCTCGCATCGCCGCGTCGATCGGCAGGATCTCGAAGACGCCCGTGCGGCCACGGTAGCCCGTCCCGGCGCAGGTGTCGCAGCCGGCGCCCTTGAAGAACGCCACGCTGTCGGCCGGCGACACGCTCATTCTGGCGAGGGTGGCCGCCGGGTAGGACGCGGCTGCCCGGCACTGCGGGCAGATGAGCCGGACAAGTCGCTGCGCGACAACACCGACCATCGTCGAGGCCAGCAGGTACGGCTCGACGCCCATGTCCATGAGGCGGGGCACCGCGCCGGCCGAATCCTGCGTGTGCAGCGTGGAGAAGACGAGCACGCCGGAGAGCGCGGCGCGCACGGCCAGTTGTGCGGTTTCGGGATCCCGGATCTCCCCGATCATGATCACGTCCGGATCCTGGCGCAGGAGCGATCGGATGGCCGTCGCGAAGGTCAGTCCGGCGCGCGGGCGGACCTGGGTCTGCCGGATGGTCGGGAACTCGTATTCGACCGGGTCCTCCACCGTCATGATGTTCCGCGCGCGCCCGCCCAGCACGTTGAGGGCCGAGTAGAGCGTCGTCGTCTTGCCCGAGCCGGTCGGCCCGGTGACGAGCACGATGCCCCGCGATCGCCCCAGCAGGTCCTGGAAGAGCGCCAGGCCGCGGCGGTTCATCCCGAGGTCGGCGAGCCCGCGGACCAGCATCTCCTGCTCGAGGATGCGGATGGCCACCTTCTCGCCGAAGACCGTGGGGAACGACGACACGCGAAGGTCGATCGGGCGGCCCGCGACCGAGCGGGTGATGCGGCCTTCCTGCGGGAGGCGCTGTTCCGCGATGTCGAGGCCGGCCATGACCTTCAGCCGGCTGACGATGGGCGCCTGGAGGTCGCGCGGCAGCGTGTCGGCCTGGCGCAGCACGCCGTCGATGCGGTGGCGCACGTTGGTGACGAGCTCCTCGGGCTCGAGATGCAGGTCGGTTGCGCCGGCGCGGACCGCGTCCTCGACCAGCGTGTCGGCCAGGCGCACGATCGGCGACGCGTCGGTCGACTCCTCGTCGAACGGGCGGCGCAGCGACGCGAGGCCTTCCTCGGCCAGCGCCCTCAGGCGGTGGCCCGAAGCGGCGCCGTAGGCCGCGTCGAGCAGGCGGGTAATCGCCGGCGCCGGGGCGCACACGACCTCGACCGGGATGGCGAGCCTGCGCTGCAGTTCGTCGACGGTGACCACGTCGAACGGGTTGGCCTGGGCGATCCGGATACGGCTGGGCAGGCGCGATGCCAGGGGCACGAAGAGGCCGCGCCGGGCCATGTCCTCCGGAATGAGCCCGGCCGTGTTGACGTCCGCCGCGGCGCCGTCGAGCGACGAGAATGGCACCCGGGCCTCGTCGGCCAGCGCCTTCGCGAGGTCGAGGGCGGTGATCGCCTTCATCGACACCAGCACGTCGCCCAGGAAGCCGCCCGAGCGGCGCTGCTCCCGGAGCGCCTCGTCGAGCTGCACCCGGGTGATGGCGCGGGCGGCCACGAGCACGTCGCCGAACATGGATGTGCCTCAGGCCCCTGGCGCCTGGGCCCGCTCCTTGATCTTGTCTACCTCGATGCGGTGCTTCTTCACGAGGTGCCACATGCTGCGCTCGGTGATGCCGAGCAACCGCGCGCCCTGCGCCTGGACGCCGCCCGTGCGCGAGAGCGCCTCGATGACGAAGGCCCGCTCGAGCTGGGCCATCTTCTCGTCCAGGGCCAGCGTGCCCGGGCCGTCCCACTGCGCGCTGGCGACGCCGGCCACGAGCCCGACGCCGGCGGGCCGGATCGGCGGCGGCAGGCTCGCGAGGGTGACGATTTCGCCGTCGGTGACGACCGCCGCCCGCTCGATCGCGTTCTTGAGCTCGCGGATGTTGCCGGGCCAGTCGTACGACATCAGCGCCGCCATGGCGTCCGACGAGGCCCGCTTGATCGATCGGCCGAGGCGCTTGTTGGCCTCGGCGAGGAAGTGGTCGACCAGGCCCGGGATTTCCTCGCGCCGCTCGCGGAGGGCGGGCACGTGGAGCGTGATCACGTTCAGCCGGAAGTAGAGGTCGTCGCGGAAGGAGCCCTCCCGCGCGCTGCGCAGCAGGTCCTTGTTCGTCGAGGCGATGATGCGGACATCGACGCGCACGGTCGTGGTGCCGCCGACGCGCTCGACCTCGCGGCTCTGCAGCACGCGGAGGATCTTCGCCTGCGTGGCCAGCGTCATGTCGCCGATCTCGTCAAGGAGCAGCGTGCCGCCGTCGGCCAGCTCGAACTTGCCGGGCTTGCGCTGCTGGGCGCCCGTGAAGGCGCCGCGCTCGTAGCCGAACAGCTCCGACTCGAGCAGCGTCTCAGGGATCGCCGCGCAATTCAGGCGCACGAAAGGCCGGTGCTTGCGCGCCGACTTCTCGTGGATCCATTCCGCCACCAGCTCCTTCCCGACGCCGCTCTCGCCGAGGATGAGCACGGTGGAGTCGGTCGGCGCCGCGCGCTCGATGAGGTGCATCACCTCGTTCATCGCCTGGCTGCCCGCGCTCGCCCACTCGTGCCCGGGCGTGTTGGCCAACTCCTCCCGCAGGCGTTCGATCTCGAAGTAGAGCTTGCGCTTGTCGAGGGCCCGGCGGATGACGATCTCCATCTCCTCCAGCCGGAAGGGCTTGGTGAAGTAGTCGTACGCGCCGCGGCGGATCGCGTCGATGGCGTTGTCGCGGGTGCCGTGGGCCGTCATCATGATGATCGGCACGCGGGGATCGATCTTCAGGATCTCCCCCACCGCGTCGAGGCCGCTCATGCCCGGCAGCCTGATGTCGAGCAGCACGAGGTCCGCCGCGTCGGACTTCAGCACCTGGAGGCCTTCCTCGGCGGTCTTGCGGAGCGTGACGGCATAGCCCTGCCGGCGCAGCGCCTCGTTCAGGAAGAACTGCATCTGCTCGTCGTCGTCGATCACCAGGACGTGGAACATAAGGGTACAGTCAAACGCAACGTGTCATCGGCGTCAATGCGGAGGCCGGCACGGCCGGCGCCCGCATCATCGCACCGGGCCCTGCGTCCCCGGCCCGTGCACGGGGACGCGGACGCGCCCGCCCGAGGGCGCCGCGAACACCACGGCGCCCTGTTCGATCTCGACGACGGTGTAGTCGCCGGCCGCGTCGCCGACGCCCACGATACGGCCGTCGACCACCGCAAGCCGGCGGCTCGCGGAATACAGGATCGAGCGCACGGCCGGCTCGACCAGCGGGGGCGCGGGAGCAGCCTGCCGCACGACCCTGCGGGTTTCGTCGCCGAACAGAAACGGATCGCGCCGCCACGAGGGCGGCGAGGCCATGTCCACAGGCGGCGGCGCGGGAATCAACAGCGGGTCGGCCACCACAGCGGCGGGCTGCACCTGGCCAGCCGAAACGGGCAGTGGCTGCTCGATCACGGGCCGCGACCCCGCCGGCGCAGCCGGCCGCAGCACGAAGTACCAGACGTTGTAAAGCACGGCCGCAGCCAGCGCGGCCAATGCGAAGACGAGGTGGCCCCGCCGGACGGTCATCGCGCCGCCCCTTCCTCGCCGGCCGTCGCCGCGACGCGCGGCGCCGTGGGACCAGGCGCGGCGGGAAGCGCCCCGTCCGCGGGCACTCCGCGGAACACGTCAGCCGTCCGGCCGCGCTGAAGCACGCGGACCAGCAGCTCGGTCCGCATCAGCGGAAGGCCGCGCGTCAACGTCGCCGATCGCACCTCGACGACGGTCGGGAAATCTCGCACCTGCCACAGAACCCGGCTGGCCGCCTCGAACGACGAGTCGAAGGTGACGCGCAACGGGGTGTACGTCACCGCGTACGGAAAGAGCGCGAGGCGCGGGTCCGCACCGTCAGCGGCGGCGCTGCCCGGCGCGCGACGGGCGTCTCCCGCTGCGTCGAATGCCGGAGCCGCGGCGCGATCGCCGGTCTCGATGGTGAAGGACCGGAGTTCGTCCGTGGGAGCGCTCGCAAGGACGGCGTGGGCCAGGGCGGCCGCGACGTCGGCAACCTTGTCGTCCGCCGACATCCGCGCTTCGAACTCGCGCTGCGAGCGTCCCATGTCGGCCCGCGGCGACGACGGGGCGCGGCTGGTGAGCTGCCGAAGCGTGCGCGCCCGCTCTTCGAGCGCGGTCGCGTCCGACCGCACGCGCAGGTACGCGCCAAGGCGCGGCTGGACGAACCAGAGAAAGCCGATCGTGACGACGGTCACAATCGTGAGGAACGGGAGGAGCCGCTCCACCGTGTCGCCGAGCCTGCCGGTGGTGACGGTCACTTCGGCACCTCGTAGCGGAGCGTGAACTCGACCACGCTCACGGGATGCCGCTCCGGTTGGCCCGAGACCGTCTGCACAGACGAGGCGGCCGGCTGACGCGCGGCTGCGGCCTCCTGCAGACGGCGGGCTTCGTCGGCCTGCCGATCGGCTTCGAGATTCCCGGCCTGACGGCGCAGCGGGATGCGATAGAGGCGGCCGTCCCTCGCAACTTCGATGTAGGCAGGGCCCGCGGGAGCGGGCCGGCGCGTCGTGACGGCTTCCGGCGGACGTCCGGCAGGCGCGGCAGCCGCTTCGGTCTGGGGGCGTTCTTCCGCAGCCGCGGGATCGGCCGTGCGCGTCCGCAGCGACGGCGGGGCCACGGGACGGCCGAGGGCGGCCGACGATTCAAGGGCCTTCAGAAAGCGGGTGAACGCCGCGTGGGCCGCGCCGGCATCCGCGCCTTCGGCCTGGCCTTCGACGACGATGCGCCAGGAGGCCGTGCCGGGTTCGACGCGAACGGCCGAGAGCGCGACATCGGCGGGCGCGGCCAGGCTGAACGCCTCCATGACCCGGGCGAGGCGCGGTCCCTGCGATGCGAATGCGCCGAGCGCCGCGTCGCGGGCGGCCGCCATCATGACGTTGCGCCGATCCTCGTCGCGCTGCTGGAGCTCAGGTTCGAGCAGGGCGATTGTCCGGCGCAGGCGCTCCTGCCGCGCGGCCTCGCGGCCCGAGAGGTAGCCCAGGATGCCCCATCCCGCGGCGGTGATGAGCACGCCGGCCACGGCGGCGGCGGCCGCCCGCTGCGCCAGCGCCGAGGCGCGAGCGGCCGGGCGGAGGTCGCGGGCCTTCAGGGCCGGGAGTGGCGAGGCGTCGGTCGAGAGCGCCAGCGCGGTGCGCCATGCGCCAAGGCGCGAGCGGAACGGATCGGACGGCTCCGGGAGGGCCGAGAGATCCAGGTCGTCACCCACGTCGAGCGTCTCGACATCGAGCGACAGCTCGCTCATCAGCGGTCCGGTCAGCGCCCGCAGGTCGGCGGCATCTCCGCACACGAGCACGCGTTCGACCTCGACGCTGCGGCTCTGGCGGAGATAGACCAGCGAACGGCGCAACTCGGACGCGATGCGCGCGGCGAACGCCGCGCCGCCGGCCCGCGCGTGCTCATCGTCCAGGCGCTCGGTTTCGTCGCCCCACGGGAGTTCCCGGGCGAACAGCACCACCTGGCCGTGAACCACGGTGAGCGCCGTGGCGCGCGCGTTCACGGAGAGCACGGCCAGGACCGCGTCCGGCAGCAGGGCGCGGCGCTGCCGGGCAAGCGAGGCGTGCGCGAGGGCTGGCGTCACCGCGGATTCGACGCGGATGCCGGCGTCGATGAGCGGCTGCAGGCGCGACTGCAGCTCGCTGGCGGCGACCGCCGCGTATCCGGTTTCCCGGCGCTCGTCCCGCAGCGCGCCGGCCACGACGACGTCGGCGAGCGGCGGCGAAGGCAGGCCGGCGGACGGCTGGCGGGATTCACGGCGCGCCAGCGCTTCCAGATCGTCCGGGCTCGCCGGTGGCAGATGCCAGGCTTGATGGCTGCTGTGCAGACCCCAGACGGCGACGGCCGCGCGTCGCTCGAGTCCTTTCATGGCGCGGCGAAGCTCGGCCGTGAGCGATGCCGGGTCGGCCGCCGAGTACGGGATCTCGCGGAAGGCCCGCACCCGCGCTGCCTCCGGCGTGGCGCCGCCGAACACGCGCGCGCGGGAGGCCACCTCCACGATCCGGCAGGCAGACGGGAGCAGTTCAATCCCTGTACGGTTCGCCATACGTCATTAGGTTTTTCGGCACGAATGAGGCCCCGCGGTAGGATGACGGCGCGCGGCAGCCGTGCAGCGACGGGCAATCGCCGGCAACGGCTACTGAATGCGCGTGCCGATATCGTCGCCGCCGGGCCGAACGGCCGTCAGGATCGACGCCGCGAACGGCGTGTCGATGATCCCGTTCGGTCCCGCCGACAGCACCCAGACCGCCATCTTGGCCTGGCCGCTCGCCGTGGCGGCCCCGGGGGAGAGGTCGATGAGCGCGACGTTGACGCCGTAGCGGTTGCCCCACGGGTCGGCCCCGAGCGGCGACGAGAAGTACGGCCCGTTCCACCCGAACAGCGACGCGGCTGAGCGGAGCGTGTAGCCGGGGGCGTTGGTCACGAGCTGGTCGGACATGCTGCCGGCCACGCCCGTGGTCCACAGCGACGCCACGTCCTCGGCAGGCACGTTGCCCTGGCTCACGAGCACCTGCAGCCGGCTGTCCGCCGTGCCTGCCCCGCCGCCCTGGGAGCGCTTCCAGACCGGGAAGAACCCGGTGTCCCGGTAGAACTGGGTGATGCCGCTGGCGATGGTCTGGCAGTCGTTGCGCGCCCGGGCGATGCGCGCCTCGTTGATGGAGTTGGAGATGGAGGGAGTCAGGACGAGCGCGAGCGTCACGATGACGGCAAGCACCACCGTGAGCTCGATGAGCGTGAAGCCCGTCGAACCCCGCCGGGCGGGACGGCGCTCGTCTCCGACATCAGGCACTACCGTGTGCCTCCCTGGATGACGTAGGTGAAGTCGTCGCCCTGCCGGCACGTGCCGTACTGCGTCGTGCCGAGGCAGCCGCCGAAGTAGGTTTCGTACATCCGGTTGGGACCGGCCGACAGGCAGAAGACGTCGCGGTTCCAGGCCGTGCCGTTGCGCCCCTCGCCCGCCGCCTCGGCATCGGAAGCCGTCGCCAGGAAGGCGGTGTTGACCATGTACGCGTTGCCCCACGGGTCGGGGCCGATGGGTGCCGACAGGTACGCGCCGCGCCAGCCGATGCCCAGCTGCGGGCCGGCGGGCAGCGTGATCGGATAGAGCACGTTCGGCGTGGGGTACGGGACGGGCAGATCGTTGCGGACCAGGTGCTGCTCCATGCTGCCGTCCTGGGCCGTGATGCCCGTGTCCCAGTTCAGCGGGCCGTTGGCGTTGCCTCCGGCCAGCGTGTAATTGGTGCCGGCGGGCGAGGTGGGCTTGATGGCGCCGGCGGTGGCTCCGTCGCTCCACAGGAGATCGACGCGGTTGGCGACGGTGCACGCGTCCGTGCCGACGAGCCTGAAGCACGGAGGCACGTCGCGCATCACGCGGGCGACGCTGACGCCGATGGCCTCGCAGTCTTCCTTCACCTTGACCCATTGGGCGTCGCGGACGAAGTCCATGATCGACGGCGCCAGCACGCCGGTGAGCAGCATCAGCACCAGCAGAATGATGGTGACCTCGACCAGCGAGAGTCCGGACCGGTTCTTGAGTTTCCGCATCGCTGGTGCCCTCCAATATTGGCGGTGTTCGGCTCTCACCCCTGACGTGCCGGCGAGTCGTGCCTGGACGCCAGACCCGGGCACCTCGGTAGGCAGCAACGGCCGTGCCCTGTGCCCGGTCCGGGCCGGCGGCGTGCCGGCGCGTGAAAACGCCTTTATATATGACACTTGCCGCCCG
>Ga0209048_10005902_pt1 | contig 11529 bp, 13 predicted proteins | sample FrelakmetCRP12CR_FD_187146 | JGI IMG/M metagenome (GOLD analysis project Ga0209048, IMG submission 187146) | Freshwater lake sediment microbial communities from the University of Notre Dame, USA, for methane emissions studies - CRP12 CR (SPAdes)... | ecosystem: Environmental > Aquatic >... | reverse complement strand
GCCCTTCGGACCCAACGGCGTCAAGGCCACCGAGCCGATTTCCACCGACTCCTTGCCGAAGAGGTAATCCCGTTGTGCATCTCGGATCTGGCCGCACCGTGGTTTGCCCGACTGCAACAACGATTCAAATGTCTTGATCTCGGCATCGGCGAGATTGGCGGTTCGCAAGAAACGGCTGGGCGGAACCTCCTGGTAGCGCGTCGCATCGAGAAACAATACCAACACGGAATTGCGCGCGTCGAAATCCTCGCGCAAACTGGCTTCGACGGCATCGATCGTTTCCGTCAAGGTGTGCGTTTGTATGAGGCGTTGGCTCAACCGATGGATGCGTTCGGCGAGCGCGTCGTTGGCGCGCGCCACATCCACCAATTCCTTCAACTTGCGTTCCAGCGCCTGATTGCGGTCGCGCAGCACTTCCACCTGCCGTTCAACCAAGCTCACCGTGGCTCCGGCATCGCGCAAGTGCGGCAGGCGAAGCTTGGCGAGCAAGGAGCTGTTTCGCTCGAAGAAATCCGGATAAGTTTGCAAATACTCCGCGACGCTGTTGTCGTCGATGGTGTCGTGCTTGATACCGCGTGCCTGACTCGTCGTCATTGGTGAACTCCCGATGAAATCTCGTTAAATATCGATCATTCCGCTAAAAACAGTGGTCGCCGGTCCGCTCAACCACACGGGCTGGCCTAAACCGGGCCACGAAACATAGGCCCTGCCGCCGGGCAAGTCGACGCGCACGTCCGCCTCCAGCAGTCCACGGTGCCGGCCGATCGCAACGGCGGCGCATGCACCCGTCCCGCACGCCAACGTCTCGCCGACGCCGCGCTCGAACACCCGCAAATGAATGTGGCCGCGATCCACGATTTGCATGAATCCGACATTGGTGCCATGGGGAAAGCGCTTGTGGCGTTCGACCGCAGGCCCTAAGCGCCCAACCGGCGCCGAATTTACATCGGAGACCGCGATCACTGCATGCGGATTGCCGATCGACACGGCGCCGAATTCGACTGTTTCACTGCCGACATTGAGCGCATATACCGGTGCCTCGGCCGGCGCGTCCATCGGCAGGGAGCCGGGATCGAAGTTCGGCACGCCGAGTTCCACGGACACCAGGCCATCCTCGCGTACGCGCGCGCGCACGACGCCGCCCTTGCTTTCCATGGCCAGCTCGCGGCCGAGCTGCGGCGCCCGCGAATGCAGCAGAGCCGCGATGCAGCGCGCGCCATTGCCGCATTGCTCCACCTCGGTGCCGTCGGAATTGAATATCCGGTAGAACACCCGGTGATTCGAGTCGTGCGGCGCTTCGAGCATCAACGCCTGGTCGAATCCGACTCCGGTGCGCCGATCGGCCAGGGCGCGCACGGTATCCGGCTCGAGATGGGCGCCGGCGGCCGGCGCGTCGAATACGAAAAAATCATTGCCCAACCCCTGCATCTTCAAAAACTCGATGCGCATGGATGTGAGCATAGCCGATGCGTCCGATTGTCGCGAGTTCGAGCGCGCGCGCGAGGGCGCTCAATGCGGTAATCTTGCGAGTCCATAACGATCTCGGGGAATTATGCGCCACGTAATGGTTTTGAATGCGAAGGGCGGGTGCGGTAAAAGCACGATAGCCACCAATGTTGCGGTGTTCTTTGCCCGAGATGGGCTGAAGGTGTGCCTCGCAGACTACGACCCGCAGCGATCGAGCCTCGATTGGCTCGCGGAGCGGCCGGCGGATCTGCCGGCCGTCAGCGGTGTGGCGGCATACGACGAAGGTTTGCGCAACGTGGCGCGCAACACTGAGGTCTTGGTCATCGACGCGCCCGCGCGGGTGCATGGCACCGAGCTCAACGAGCTGGTGCGGCGCGCCGAGACCATCATCGTTCCGGTGCTGCCGTCCGCCATTGACATCAAGGCCTGCGGCCATTTCATGGCGGAATTGCTGGAAATCGGCAAGGTATCGCGCAAGCAAGCCCGGCTGGCCGTCGTCGCCAACCGAGTGCGCGAATACACCCTGATCTACGAGGAGCTCGATCAATACCTCGCCAAGCTCAAAGTCCCCTATCTCGGCTGTCTGCGCGAGGCGCAAAACTACGTGCGCGCCTACGCGCGTGGGATGGGAATATTGGAGCTGCCCGAATATCTCGCCTGGCCCGACTGGAAGCAGTGGAAGCCCATCGGCGAATGGCTGGACAGCAAGAGAAGTCAGCCGGGGTGAGCCCATCGGCCGGCCGAATGGGCCGATCGGCGCGGTGGGCGCGCCGCGCCCCGTTCAAAGACTCGCGCGGATGCCCGCGTCGAGATCCTGATAGGCGAGAGCCACGCCGAGTTCTTCGCGCATGCGCCGATTGTCGATGCGGCGCGATTCGCCGAGGAACGACCTTGTAGAATCAGCAAAACGCGCGCGAAATTCGGCGCCGCTCATCAGCGGCGGCTGGGGCAAGTTGCCGATGCGGGCCACGCGCTGCAGGTACGAGGTGAAGCTGTCGTCGGTGCCGTCGGTGACATTGTAGATCCGCCGGTCGGCGCGCGCCGTGCGCGCCGCTGCGAGGCAGGCGGTGGCCAGATCATCGACGTGAATCCGGTTGCTCGGCGTGGCTTCCTGCGGATCGATCGCGGGCTCGCCGCGGCGCAGACGCTCGAGAGGCAATCGTCCCGGCCCGTAGATGCCCGGAACGCGCAGGATGCACCAGGACACCCCGAGGGTCTCGGCCCACACGCGCAGCGCATTCTCGGCGGCGAGCCGCCGGACGGCGCGCTCGGACTGCGGCGCAGGCGGCGTATCCTCATTCACCAATGAGCCCGCTCGGTCGCCATAAACGCCCGTGGTGCTCACGTAAATGAAACGCTCGACCGGTCCTTTGATCTCGCCGAGAAACCGCTCGAGCCGCCGATCGTGAGCGCCGTCCCGGGCGGGGGGCACCAGGTAATAGAGCAGATGTCCGGTCAAATGAACGTGCGCGAGCGGCCCATCCAAATCGAGCGGCACCGCTTCGGCGCCGGCGGCCGCAATGTCCTTGAGGCTCTGCGGACGGGTGGCGAAGCCGCGGACCGGGTGCGCGAGATCTCGCCACCGCCGCGCTAACCGCAAGCCCAAATAGCCGCAACCAACGATCGCGACCGGCCGCATGCTAAGGTGTTCTTGGGAATCCAGAGTGCGCATCAGCTTATCCACATCCCATCGTAGTTTCAGTGCCGCACCGGATCGGCCGCTGCTCGACGCGGCCCTCGATGCCGGAATCAATCTGCCCCACAGCTGCAAAGGCGGCAACTGCGGTGCGTGTCTCGCCAGGCTCCTGCAAGGTGAGGTCGACTATCCGAACGGCAAACCGCTGGGATTGAGCGAGTCGCAGGCGGCGGAAGGCCTGGTTCTGCTGTGCCAAGCACACGCGCGCACCGATCTGTTGCTCGATACGTTTGAGATCACTGCGGCCGATTTGGCATTGGTGAAGCGCTTGCCTTGCCGTATCGAACGTGCCGAGCGATTGGCCCACGACGTGATGTCTGTATACCTGCGCCTGCCCGCAGCGGAACGCTTCGATTTCAAGCCCGGCCAGTATATCGACATTCTGTTGTCCGGAGGCCGGCGCCGCAGCTTTTCGATCGCCTCGCCGCCGCACGACTCGCGTTTGCTTGAATTACACGTGCGCCGGGCGCCGGGGGGCGAATTCACGGAGCAGCTGTTCGCCGGCGGGATCTCGAATACGCTTCTGACCATCGAGGGTCCCTTGGGCCATTTTGTCTATCGGCCGCCCACGCGGCTGTTCTCGGGCGAAGACGCGCCGATGCTGCTGATCGGCGGCGGTACCGGCTTGGCACCGCTGATGAGCATGTTGCGGCATGTGATCGAGAACGGCCTGCGCCGTGAGATGACGCTCTATTGGGGAGTACGCAATGAGCGCGACCTCTATGCGCACGATGCCCTGGAACAGATGGCGCGACGCTGCGCCGATTTGCGTTACCTGCCGGCTCTCTCGGAGCCATCGCCGCAGTGGCAGGGGCGGCGCGGTATGGTGCACGAGAGCGTGCTCGGCGATATCGGGCAGCTCGATCGCTACGATGTCTATGCCGGCGGGCCGCCGGCAATGATCGAGGCGGTACGAAGGGAGTTCGGCCTGCGCGGGGTCGAACCGGTTCGTCTGAGCTTCGATTCGTTCGACTATGCGCCCGATTCGCCGGCCCGCCAACGGGCGATGGCCTCGACCAAGTCGTGATCTTCGGCCGAGTCCGCCAGCAGCAGTGTTCCCGACACTCCCCGTTCGCGCAATCGCGCCGCCACGCGCTCGCTCGGCACCACCCAGCGCGCGCACTCGAAATCGCCGCGCAGAGAGGGCGTCGCCAGTTCGAGCAGATTGTCCGCCGTCTCGGCGCTGGTCGCCGTGATGACTTGAATCGCACCCTCGGCGAACAGCGCCTCCAATGCCGACAATTCATCGGAACCCGGGTTTGCGCGCTCGCGCCGATAGACATCGGCAACGGCTACCTGCGCACCACGTCGCGAGAGTTCGTCTTGCAGGAATTCACGGCCGCCGCTGCCTTTGACCAGCAATATTCGATTGCTTGCCAAATGCTCCAATTTCGGATGGCGCAATAGACTCTCCGAATCGAACCCGCCGGCGGGTTGAACGGCGACACGGTATCCGGCTTGATTGAGCGCGCGCGAAGTGGCGGGGCCGATGGCCGCAAGGGGTAAATCGCGCTTTTGCTCGAGCAGCATGGCGCCGAATCTCACGGCGTTTGAGCTCAAAAAAACGATGAGATCGAAGTCCTCGATCGCACCCAACCGCGCCGCCAAGGCGCGCCGTTCGGTCAGCGGTTTGATGTCGAGTGCCGGGAAGCGATAGGCGCTGGCGCCCCGTGTCTCCAGCAGTCGGCACAGCGGCCCGGCTTGCTGCTGGGGCCGGGTGACCAAGACGCCGACACCGTGCAACGGAAGCATGCCGTCACGCCGTACGCAACCGCCGCAGCAGCTCTCCGGCGCCTGCGGCGAGTACACGTTCGGCAAGCTGCTCACCGAGCTCCTGGGCGTTTGCAGCGCTGCCCGAAATCGTATCGCGCAACAGCCGCGAGCCGTCAGGCTCCGCCACCAGACCCACGAGCGATACGCGCTCGCGCTCCACTTGCGCATAGGCGGCGATCGGAGATTGGCAGCTGCCCCCGAGCCTGTGCGCAAAGGCCCGCTCCGCATTGACGGCGGTTCGAGTGGCGGCGTCATTCAGCGCGCGAAGCGCCTCGCGCGATCCGGAGTCGTCGATCCGGCATTCGATACCGATCACGCCCTGGCCAACGGCCGGCAACGAGACTTTGGGGTCGAGGCGCGCGGCGATGCGGGATTCCAGCCCCAGGCGCGTAAGGCCCGCACAGGCAAGGACGATAGCGTCCAACTCGCCGTTATCCAAGCGCTTCAGGCGGGAATCGACATTGCCACGCAGCGCCTCGATACGCAGATCCGGCCGCGCGGCCAATAGCTGCGCTTGGCGCCTGAGACTCGATGTGCCGAGCCGTGCGCCGCGCGGTAAATCCTCGAGCCTTAGGGAGCCTCGCGTAATCAGCGCATCGCGGGCATCGGCGCGCGGCAGCACGGCGGCAATCATCAGGCCAGCGGGAAGGTCGCCGGGCACGTCCTTCATCGAATGCACGGCGATGTCCGCGCGCCGGTCCTCGAGCGCCGCTTCGAGCTCTTTGATGAACAACCCTTTGCCGCCAATCGCCGCCAAGCTGCGGTCCTGAATGCGATCGCCCTTGGTGGACATCGGCAGGAGTTCCACGCTAATTCCGGGATGCGCCTTGCGTATGAGCGCCGCCACATGTTCCGCCTGCCACAGCGCCAGCTGGCTCTTTCGCGTCGCGATGCGAAGCGGCGGGTTCGCGATGGCTGCGCTCACTTGGATTCCGGCTTCGCTGCCGGAAAAAGTGCGGTCTTCAGCCGGTATATCGCCGAGATATCCTCATCGCCGAAGCCTTGCGCAATCAACTCTGCATACTGCTGCAGGGTTGAGTCGACGACCGGCAGGTGGGCGCCGCGTCGAGCCGCCATGTCGCGGCAGATCCGCAGATCCTTTGCGTGCAAACGCACGCGAAAGCCGGCGGGGAAGGCGTTTTTCGCCATGAAGGGCGCACGGTTGACGAAGTACCAACTCGAGCCCGCGCCTTTGCCGAGCGTGTCGATCAGTCGATCGAGCGGCAATCCTTCCGCATGCGCAAAAGCCATCGCTTCTCCGACGGCTTGGATGATGCCGGCGCACATGATCTGATTGGTCGCTTTAGCGGCCTGACCCGCGCCGCTCGGACCGAAGTGCGTGATGGTCTTGCCCAACTTCTCCAGGATCGGCAGGGCGCGAGCAAAAGCCGCTTCATCGCCGCCTACCATGATGGCCAGGGTGGCCGCACGGGCGCCCTCGACGCCGCCGCTCACCGGGCAATCGAGAAAATCTACACCGACGGCACCGAGTCGGGCATACACATCGCGTGCCGTTTCCGCGCCGACGGTGGAGCAATCCATCACGATCAGGCGTGGACTCAAGCCCGGGTCCAAACCGGCGATTACGGCGTTCAGATCCTCATCGGCGGACACGCATATCACCACCGCCTCGCAATTGTGGGCGAGCTCCTCGAGGCTTACGAAGGCGTGGCAGTGAAGTTCCTGGGCGAGCGCCGCGGCCTTTTCGGCGGTGCGATTCCACACACCCATCAGCATTCCCGCACGGTGAAGGTTGCGCGCCATGTGCGTGCCCATCGCACCGAGTCCGACGAAGCCCGTTTGCATACGTTTGGATTCCACGACCTTAAGCTGGAACACGTAGCCTACGGCTTTGCGCCTTGCGCCGCAAAATTCCGACGGCGAGCGGAATGCGGGCGGATGCTCAACCCTTGGGTTGGGTCATTACACCGGGGTCGAGACTGCCTATGAGGAGCTATTGCAAGAGGCGTCGACGTCGCGTTTGGCGTTGAGGCGCTCGGCGTCGATTTCATCGGAGGTCAAATACTGACGTTCGCCGTCGGACCCGGCCTTGTACAACCGCCGACCCTCGATGAGCTTCTTATAGCGATCCTGGGCATCGGCGCATTGTTTCTCGCGCGATTCGGCGACGTCTTGCGCCACTGCATTCTTGGTGTCTTGCGCGGCCTTGTCGCCGCTCGGTGCCGTCTTGGGAGCCGAGGACGCGGCAGCAGGCGCGGGCGCAGCGCTGTGCGCCACATGCGTGCCCAGCAGTTCCACGACATCGGCATGAACGCCGTCGGGGGGGCGATCGCCATATTGCGTCTTGCCCTGCGCGTCGACCCACTTGTACACGACCGCCGATGCCATCGCGGACCAGAACAACAAGGCCGTGCATAACAGAACGCGTTTCATTTTCGGATCCTCGCTTGAAAGCTACAGCGCACGAGATCCCGCCTCTCCGGTGCGTATGCGCACCGCTTGGCCAAGATCCGAGACGAATATCTTGCCGTCGCCGATCTTGCCGGTACGCGCGGTTTCGATAATGGCCTCGAGCACCCGATCGACTTGCTCATCATCCACCGCCAACTCAAGCTTAACTTTGGGCAAAAAATCCACAACGTACTCCGCACCTCGATAAAGTTCAGTGTGACCCTTTTGCCGGCCAAAGCCTTTGACCTCTGTCACGGTAATACCCTGTACCCCCACCTCCGCCAGTGCGGATCTCACGTCATCAAGTTTGAAGGGTTTGATGATGGCCACGACCATTTTCATAAGGGCCTACTCCTTGTTATTGACCAAGAATGCAGCTTAACCGTGCGAAATGCACGGGATTTGCTGCACCACAGCATGACGGATGGGTGATGAATTTCTCTGATTTGTGACTCTGGAGACCCGTGCGCGATCGCCTAGCATAGAAAAACGGCGCGGGCTCCGTTGGGGGACCCGCGCCGCCCGGCTTAGGCACCGACGGGGGAGTTGGCTGAATTGCCGGTGCGATACGCTCCTAAATCGTTCAAAAACCATGGAAGGCGCCTGGACCTCTCTGCCGACCCCTCGCCCCACGCAAAGCGGCCATGAGAGGACGCGTCGTTGTTTGCCGGACCCGGCTCTAAATGGCGTCCGGCCCGATTTCTCCGGTGCGCACGCGCAACGCCTGTTCAAGCTCGAACACCCAGACTTTGCCATCGCCAATTTTCCCCGTTCTAGCCACGTTGCAAACAGCTTCCACCACCTGCTCGGCAATCGAGTCATCGACCGCGAACTCTATCTTGGCTCTCGGCAGGGAGTCGATCTGGAATGCAGCCGCGCGATACCATTCCGTATGCCCGGGCTCATGCCCATATCCATATACCTCCGTAACGGTTACGCCTTGGATGCCGATATCCGCTACCGCTTGGCGCACTTCATCCAATTTGAAGGGCCTGATGACTGCGGTGATCAGCTTCATGCATTTATCCCCGCATCCGTCGATTAATCGAACCGCGGCCGATGGCGCTTGCGCGTACCATTGGCTTGCTGAATGCAGCTTCCATGCCAGTGCGGAATTGTCTGAAAGTCAGCCACTTGTATGCGTCGCGGGCACCGGATTTGCACCGCCCTGGCGCGACATCGGACCTATTTGCGCTATGGGAGTGCGACGCGCGTTCGCCATCGGAGGGAAATGTCATGAGTTTTATGAATGCCAATAAGTTGGATGATCTTGCTCGCCGGTTGGCGGAGGCGGTGCCTGCGTCCTTGCGCAGTTTTGGGCGGGATTTGGAAAGCAATTTCAAGGCGGTACTGCAGGCCAGGCTGGCCAAGCTCGACTTGGTCAGTCGAAATGAATTCGATGTTCAGGCGGCCGTATTGGCACGGACCCAGGCCGCCCTCGCTGCGATGGAAGAGCGGCTAAAGGATATCGAAACCAAGCTTTCCTCCGGCCCCGAGTAGCCCCTTGCGGGACAGCCATGGCACGGCCGGTCAGCACGGTACTCAGCCGCGCCCCCGCCGGTCTTGCGGCGCCGCTGGTGCGCGTCGAAGTCCATTTGGGCTCGGGATTGCCGGCCTTTGCCCTGGTCGGGTTGCCGGAGGCAGTCGTGCGGGAGAGCAAGGAGCGGGTGCGCTCCGCTCTGGTCACCTCCGGCTTCGAATTTCCGGCAGGGCGCATCACCGTCAATTTATCCCCGGCCGATTTGCCGAAGGAAGGCGGCCGCTTCGATTTGCCGATCGCCGTCGGTATCTTGGCGGCCAGCGGTCAATTGTCGCAACCGACCCTGACCGGCCGGGAGTTCTACGGCGAACTCGCATTGAGCGGTGAGCTGCGCGAGACACCGAAGTTGTTGCCGGCATTGGTGGCGGGTTTGCGCAGCAACTGCGAATTGATACTGCCGGCCGCCAACGCGCCGGAGGCGAGCTGGGTCGCCGGTCCCCGGGTCAAGTTGGCGCAGCATTTGCGACAGGTGTGCCTTGCTCTGCAAGGCGCGATGGACCTTCCTGCGGCCGCCCCGATGGCGTATGCCGAGACCGATCTGCCGCCCGATCTCGCGGAAGTACGCGGTCAATTTCGTGCCAAGCGCGCCCTGGAAATCGCGGCGGCCGGCGCTCACGGGTTGCTCATGATAGGGCCCCCGGGCGCGGGCAAGACCTTGCTGGCGCAGAGATTGCCGGGACTCCTGCCCCCGCTCGACCCGGACGAGGCATTGGAAGTGGCGAGCCTGGAATCCGCGGCGGGGCGCAGACCCATATGTGGGCGTCGGCGGCCATTTCGCAATCCGCAGCACACCGCTTCCGTTGCTGCCTTGATCGGCGGCGGCGCCTTGAGGCCCGGTGAACTTTCGCTCGCACATTTGGGCGTTTTGTTCCTCGATGAACTTCCTGAATTTGCGCACAATGCGTTGGAAGCCCTACGCGAGCCGCTGGAGAGCGGTGTCGTCGTTCTCTCGCGTGCAAAGCACGCATGCGAATTTCCCGCCAGATTCCAATTGGTGGCGGCGATGAACCCGTGTCCGTGCGGTTATGCGGGCGACCCTCGCGGCAGGTGCCGGTGCACGGCGGAACAGGTGTCCCGCTATCGAAGCCGGATATCGGGGCCGTTGATCGATCGGATCGATATGCACGTCGAACTCGCCGCGGTTCCGGTGGAGCATCTCATGTCCGAGGAGGCGGCTCCCGCCGAGAATTCGGCCGCCATCGCTGCACGGGTGGCTGACGCGAGGCGCGCGCAATTGCAGCGGCAGGGCAAACTCAATGCGCGGTTGACTCCTTCGGAAGCCGCCGGCATCTGCCGACTCGATCGGGATTCGCGTGTACTTGTCGGCACTGCGATCACCCGATTGGGTCTGTCGGCCCGTGCTTATCACCGCGTGCTCAAGCTCGCCCGCAGCTGTGCGGACCTGGCCGCCGTGCCGCACATTCGTCGGATCGACGTGTCGGAGGCAGTGAATTTGCGCGCGCTTGATCGAATGACCCCTTGATGACGCGGGGTGCACGAGCGGCGCTTCACGCATGGGACCGGCTTCGAGTACCCTTCGATGATGCTTCACCCCCAAGCCCGCGCCCTACTCGATCTGATCGAGCAGAGGGGACTTCCGCCGACGCACACGCTGAGCGCGGATAAGGCGCGTGCTCTCTATCTTGAACGACGCCACTTCACGCAGCCATCGCCGCCCGAGATCGGCCACGTGCAAGATCTGCAGGCGAACGGGCCAAACGGATCTATACCGCTGCGTCTGTACCGGCCGCTCGCTACGCCGCACGCCGCGGTGCTGCCCGTGCTGGTCTTCTACCATGGCGGCGGCTGGGTGATGGGTGATCTCGATACTCACGATACGTTGTGCCGTGAACTCGCGAACCTCGCAGGTTGCGCGGTGGTTGCGGTCGGCTACCGATTGGGTCCGGAACACCGCTTTCCGGCGGCGGTGACCGATTGCATTGCCGCGGCGCGCTGGGTGCACGACCACGCCGGCGAACTCAAGCTCGATGGGTCGCGCCTCGCAGTGGGCGGCGACAGCGCCGGCGGCAACCTCGCGGCCGTGGTCGCGATCGATGCGCGCGACCGAGGCTTTCCGCGGATCGCGTTCCAGCTGCTGATATACCCTGCCACCGACATGCACTGTACTGCTCCTTCACATGTCGAGAACGGTCAGGGTTATCTGCTCACGCGCGAGACGATCGACTACTTCGTCGGCCATTACATCGCAGACCCGGCGCAGTACGGCGATTGGCGCGCCTCCCCGCTGCTATGCCCCGATTTGTCGAATCTGCCGCCGGCGTTGGTGCTGACCGCCGGATTCGATCCGCTGCGCGACGAAGGCGCCGCCTACGCTAAACGGCTCACCGACTGCGCCAACCGCGCGGCTTATGTTCTCTTCCCGCGCCAGATCCACGGCTTCGTGACCATGGGAAAGCTGATCGACGAGGCCGGCACGGCGATTGCGCTGTGTGCGGGGGAATTGCGGCGCGTATTGAGGCCCGGAACGTGAGAGCCGCTGCGCGAGGAGGGCGCCGTGCCGGGTGCACGGTATGGGTAAAGCTTGACATCCTCCCCGCCCTTAAAGGGCGGGGATTCCCTCAGCAGGCGTTCGATGTCCCGAACGGAAGAGGATATTTCGAGCAGAGTTGATATCACGATC
>Ga0209048_10005901_pt1 | contig 11530 bp, 9 predicted proteins | sample FrelakmetCRP12CR_FD_187146 | JGI IMG/M metagenome (GOLD analysis project Ga0209048, IMG submission 187146) | Freshwater lake sediment microbial communities from the University of Notre Dame, USA, for methane emissions studies - CRP12 CR (SPAdes)... | ecosystem: Environmental > Aquatic >... | reverse complement strand
GTGCGCTGCCTCGATCCCACCGGGAAGGGCGCGTCGCGATGGACGAACCGATGGAAGCCAGGCACACAACGCGTTCGCCATCACCTTCGAAAGCCGCATCCTCACCACCGACCAATGACAACCGCCAGCACCAGTTACACCGTTAGTCGGACGGTCCCAAGTCCCCTGGCTGGGTCCCCCGTGGGGACGACGACTCAGCTGACGTCGGGTCGCCTGGTTGTCGGTCGGACGAGGCCGGCGGCGGTGGCGAGTCGCGTTGCGAGGGGGTGAGGCATCTCGGTGGCGAGCCGGTCGAGGGTGTGTTGCATCGTGTCGGTGATCTCGTCGTAGCAGGCCCGCAGCACGTCGGGGTCGTCGGTGTCGTCAGGGCCGTGCGCTGACCAGTCGACCGGTTCGAGGACCTCGATGAGGATCTTCGTCGGGAAGGGCACGTTGGGCAGGAACACGGGGGCCAGTCCGAACGGGATCCCAGCCATGAGGGGGAAAACGCCGATCCGCAGTCGGTCGAGGCCGAGGGCGCGTCCGATGCGCTCGCCGCGGGTGACCACGATGAGCGAGTCGTGGCTGCCGTGCGACACTGCGGGGATGACCGGCACGCCGTGGCGCAGGGCGAGGCGCACGAAGCCGGTGTGGTCGTCGAACTCGATGCGGTTGCGTTCGGTCCATGGGCGGTAGGCCTCCCGGTCGCCGCCCGGGTACACCATGACGCCCGCGCCGAGGGTCAGGGCGCGCTCGGCGTTGGTCATGTTGGCGGGGATGGCGCCGAGCTTGCGCAGCGCCTCGCCGAAGGCCGGGATGGCGAAGGCGAAGTCGAGCATCAGCGCGTAGAGGGGGCGGTCGTCGCCGAAGGCGTCATAGAGCGCGCTGGACAGGACCCAGGCGTCGGGCATGAGCAAGCCCCCGGAGTGGTTCGACACCAGCAAGAAGGGCCCGTCGCTGGGTAGGTGCTCGAGCCCGCGCACCTCGGCAGCGAAGTACCGCCTGACCACCTGGCCGATCGTGGGCAGGTGGTCGCGGATGTAGTCGGGGTCGCGCTGGAACACCGGGGCGTGGAGCTCATCGGCCACATGGTGCTGCAGCGCCTCGAGGGCCTGGTCCCGCATGTCCTGGGTCGACAGCAAGGCTCGAGCCATGGCAATCCCCCCCATGTCTTCGTGTCCCTGATCGTCCCCCGCATGGCGCGGGCCGGACAGGGGCAAACGACCCGAGCACCAGTTCAACGATATCTATTGGGATTCTGGCGGTCTGTTGTTTTCTCAGCGCTCTACTGACAACAGTGATCCGCCGAGCCAAGGGTGACACTCTCTGGGATGCGGCCGGCTGGGGAGTGCTCGCTGCGCCGGACCCGTTGATTGGTGTCGTCGGCGCATCGGTCGCTAAGTCGGACCAAGAGGGTGAGATCCAATACGGGACGAAGATTCGGTGCCCATGGCGTCAATCGGTGGTCGACGCACGGGCATTCGTCTGTCCTCATTGCAGCTGGCTCTATTTGGGCCGCTGCCTCTTCCGCCGAACGGCGCCGCGTCGGTGTCGGTGGCGGGGGAGAACTCCTGGTCAGTAGGCATGTCGGTCTCCTTGTGGCGGGTTGGTCAAACGAACGAAGACCACCCTCGGCCGTCGCGCTTTCCGTCCGCTTGCAGCGATCCCAGCGGCGAGTGCAAACGGGCTGCAAACGCGACGCGGCACGGTGACGGCACGCCAACCAGGCGCCCCGCTTTGAACGAAGGACCGAGACCGATGACGCACACCACCACCACCACCGTCACCCCAGCGACCACGACCACCCCCGCCGCCACTGGCAGCCCGCGAGGCGAGCAGGCAACGACCGATGTGGTCACGCACTTGCTTGAGCAGCTGGTGCGCGGCAACGGCGTTTCCCCCGATCTGTTCGTCGGCGACGCCGGGTTCGACGCCACCGTGCCCAACTGGCGCTTCTCGTTGCGCGGGGCCGACCAGATCAGCGCCCAGCTGACCGCCTGGTTCAGTTTCGAGGAGCCGGCTCGCTACGACGAGCTCCGGCGCATCCCGACTCCGACCGGTGAGGTCGTGCACCTCTCGGTGGCGTGGCGCGAGCGCGGCGTGCTGCACGCAGCCCACCAGTCGCTGACCATCGACCTGGAGGACGGGGCGATCGGCGGGATCGGGCTCTGGTGTGGCGGCCGCTGGCCCGCTTCCCTGCTCGCCGAGATGGAAGCTGCCAACATGGCAGCCACCCGTTGAGGACATGAGCACCGTGTCGAACGCACAGAACAGAATCTTGCCCACGGATCGCGTCGAGACCGCCGTCCCCGGGGAACTCGTCGGTCGTCGGACCGTCGACTCGATCGACGAGTTGTTGGCCGGCGTCACGGAACGCGAACCGCTCAAGGGGGCCGAGTCGTTGTCGACCGCCACCTTCGAACGAGTCGTGATCGACGGCGACCGGTTCATTGTGAAGTACCTGCACTGCGACGACGACTGGGTGATGCGGGCCACCGGCGACCTCACCTGCCGGCCGGTGCTGATGTGGACCTCCGGGATGTTCGACGCGCTACCCGAGTGCCTTGACCACACGGTCGTGAACGTGGCCAGCGGGCTGGGCCGCCACGGCTGGGGCGGTGCCATCCTCATGCGCGACGAGGGCAGGCACTTCGTCCCCGACGACGACACCGTCATCAGCCTCGACGACCACCTCCGCTTCGTCGACAACATGGTCACCTTCCATGCCCACTTCTGGGGCTGGCGCGACACCGTCGGGTTCGCCGGGGCAGGCAATCGCTACTTGGTGTTCAACGACCACCTGGCCGTCATCGAGGAGCAGAGGGCGAGCGGTGCCGTCGTCCCGACCTTGGTGGCGAAGGGGTACGCCAACATGGCCGAGTACAGCCCGGCCGCGCACCGCCTGGCCCGCGGCATCTTCAGCGACCCGAGCTCGTTCCTGCTCGGCATCGAGCGTACGCCTCACACGTTCGTGCACTCGGACTGGAAGCTCGGCAACCTCGGCAACCACCCCGATGGCCGCACGATCCTTGTCGACTGGGCGTTCCAGGGTGAGGGGCCCGGCCTCGCCGACCTGGCGTGGTACCTCGGCGTGAACTGTCGCCGCATCCCACAGTCGAAGGACGACACCATCGACGCCTACCGCGTCGCGCTGCAGCGCCGCGGCATCGACCCAACGGGTTGGTGGGACGAGCAGCTCGCGTTGAGCCTGCTCGGCTGCTTCCTGCAACAGGGCTGGAGCAAGACTCTCGGCGAGCGCGACGACGAGTTCACGTGGTGGGAAGAACGCGCTCTCGACGCCGAGCGGTACCTCCGATGACCACCACATCGCCCAATCCCATACATGTCGCCGCTGGCGGGCGGTAGGTGCGGGAGATGGCCCGATTGTCGCCGGCTGTGCGCGATGCCTACAGCGCGGCGGCGTCGAACTGGGGAGAGGGGCCAGCGCGCCTCTACCGGCGGTTGGCCGAGGCCATGATCGACCACAGCCCGATCGACCTCGAGGGTCGGACGGTGCTCGACGTCGGAGCGGGCTCAGGCGCTGTCTCGGGCGCGCTGGCCGATCGGGGTGCCCGACCGATGCAGGTCGACTTCGCGATCGGCATGCTGCTCGCCAACCGGTCCCTCGGCCTGCCCGCGACCGCCGGCGACGTCACCATGCTCCCGGTCCGCACCGAGTCCCTGGGGGGCGCAGCGGCCGGCTTCTGCCTGAACCATCTCGCCGATCCGGCGAGTGGCCTGCGAGAGCTCGCCCGCGTCGTCGAACCGGGCGGCGTGGTCCTCACGTCCACTTTTGGCCAGCACGGGTCGCACCCGGCGAAGGAGCTCGTCGACGAGGTCGCGATTCGCTACGGCTTCGTCTTTCCCGACTGGTACCGGGAGATGAAGACGACCATCGAGCAGCTGGTCGGCACCATCGACGCCGTGCGCGCCGTCGCCGTCGCCGCCGGTCTCGGTGGTGCGGAGATCACGGAGGAGACCGTCGATGCCGGCATCGACACGCCCGAGGCCATGGCGGCCTACCGACTCGGCATGGCCCACCTTTCGCCCTTCGTCGCCAGCCTCCCGCCCGATCGCCGGCACGCGCTCCGCGAGGAGACGCTGGCCGCCCTCGACGGCCTGCCCCCGGTCCTGCCTTCCGTCATCATCCTCGCCGGTTGCGTGGGCTGACGCCCTCGAGCGCGGGAAGCGTCTTTCGAGACTGGTCGTGAGCCGGCGGTCAGGACCCGAGAGTGGCTGAGGCGAAACGCTCGAGAGCGGTCCGATGGGGGTCGGCTCGGGTCAGCAGCGAGGCCACCCTCGCCTCGGCCTCGTCGCGCCATCGCTCGATGCCGATTGCGTGCGCGAACCGCGCCTGCCACCACCAGGCCTCACCGCCGGCAACATCGCTCAAGCGGTCGAGCGTCGGTTGCAGGTGCGACGGATCGATCTGGTCGCCGCGACGGGCGCGGGCCAACGCTTCGACCAAGGTGCCGAGGACGACGTAGCGTTCGGCACCGTAGCCCTCGCCCAGCGCCACGACCGCGGCGGCCTGCTCCTCGCCCAGGTCCCAGTCGCCGGCCTCGACCGCCAGCCGGGCGGTGAGCAACTGCCCCCGCAGGGCATGCCGCCAGCGCATCACGTGCTGGCGCTCGTGATAGGGGGCGGCCTGCTCGAGCAACGAGGCGGCGCGGTCGAGGTCGCCGGCCAGCAACGCGCCGTCGGCGCGGTCGAGCAATGCGTGGGCCTGCGGCTCATCGAGACCGAGCGACTCGGCAGAGGCGAAGGAGTCTTCGTTGCGTTCGTCGGCCTCACCGAAGGCCCCGAGATACCGGATGATCCACGCCCGCCAGTTGCCGGTTCGGCCGGCGAACCGGGCGCTCACGTGTCGCCCGTCGATCTCGCGGTCGGCCGCGTCGAGAGCGGCCAAGGCCCGATCGACGTGGCCGAGTTGGGCCAGGGCGTGGGCGAGGGTGAGGTGCCCGTGGATCACCGCGAACGGATGGTCGATAGCTCCGGGCTGCAAGAGCCCCCGGTCCACCAACCGGACGGCCTCGGCGTTACGGCCCTGTTGTGAGCGCAACGAGCCGATCCAGACCGGCACCATCGGCACCCGCGCCGCCTCAATGAGCGCCTCGGCTTGGGTCATTCGCCCATCGGCGTCGCGTAGCTCGCCGTTCGCCTGCAGGATGCGACCGGCGAGAATGAGGCAACTCGCTTCGACAGCCGGCTCGTCAGCCAGCCGGGCGCCGTCATCGGCCGCTCGTTGCGCGGCGTCGAACTGGTGAAGGTAATAGCGCGACCAACCGAGCAATTCGAGCGCTCGGGCTTCGGCGCCGCCGTCGAGGGCCGCCAAGGCATCGTCGCTCGCCTCTGCGTACTCGCCGATGGCAAGGTGCTCAAGACCGCGCTGAAGCCGCAGCGACGCCAGATCGCACAGGCCGATGGCGTCGTCGAGCAGTCGCATCGCCTCAGCCCGGTCGTGGCGACGGGTGGCCCTTGCCGCCGCCTCACCCAGACTCGTCGCGGCCAGCTCGATCTCACCACCGAGTCGCGCGTGTCGCGCCACCTCCAGCGGATCGGCGCGGTCCCGGCGAGCGAGAGCGCGGGCCGCCTCGCGATGCGAGAACGACCGGCGGGGGGCGCTCACGCCGGCGACCAGGGCGTCGCGTACGAGCGTGTGGCGGAACACCAGGGAAGCACCGACCTCGTCGAGGAACCGGTGGGCGACCCCCTGCTCGACATCGTCAAGCACCTCGATAGGGGAACGTCGCAGCACCTCGGCCAGCAGGTCGAGATCGATCTCGTCGCCGAGCACCGCGGCCGTCTGGATGGTGACGCCGGCTCCGCCCATCTGCCGCAGCCGATCGCGGGTGGCCTCGAGGATCGACGCCGGTAGCGCCTCGTCCGCCGGCCGCCCCGCCTCGTCGCCATGAGCCAGTTCGACGAGCAGCAGCGGATGCCCGCCGCTGCGTTCGAGGAGGGCGACAGCTCTCGCCTCTTCGCCCACCAGCTCGACCGCCGCCGTCAGGTCCAGCGGACCGAGGGCGATCGTGACGTCGGGGCGCAGCACCGGTTGGCCCTCCGGGCGGCTGGCCACGACGATCAGCAGGCGCTCGTGGCTGCGGCGCTGCACGAACCGCAGCCACTCACTCGTCGACTCGCCGGCGAAATGCACATCGTCGATCACCAGGACCCCTCCGCACGGCGCCGTGATTCGATCGACCACAGCGACGAGCGCGACGAACAGCACGGCCTGCTCCGAACCACCGCGGGCGAGGGCCGCAACCTCGACGGCCGCGTCGGCCTCCCGCGTCGAGCCAGCGTGGCTCGAGGAGCCTCGCCCGTGGGCCAACAACGGCAACAGCGCTTCCGCCTCGGTCGTCAACAGAGCGTTGGCCGCCGACGGCTCGAGGTTGGCCAGGTAGGCGTCGAGCGCGTCGAGCACGGCCTGCAACGGCAGCTGACGACTCACCTCGTCGCACCGGCCGCGCAGCACCGGCACACCGGCTCCCGCCACTGCGACGGTCCACCTGTCCAACAACGTCGACTTGCCGATGCCCGACTCGCCCCCGACGAGGACGAACCGGGGGCCGTCGTGCTGCGCCTGCCTGAGCTGCTCGTCCAGCTGGGCGAGGGCGCCGGCGCGACCGGCCAGCGGCGCGTGCGGCAACGGGGGCAGTTCGAACGCCTCGGCCGCGACCGGTGGAGACGCCGGCTCCGCTTTCGGGGCGAGCAGCAACCCGTCGTGCGCCGCCTCGGTCTCGGCCGACGGGCTCACCCCGAGGTCGTCACGCAACCGTTCCCGCACGCGGGCGTAGGCGGCGAGGGCCGACGCCGGCCGCCCGGCCTGCTCATGCGCTCGCATGAGCAGCCGCAGCGCAGCTTCGTCGTAGGGATCGGCATCGAGTGCCTGCTCGGCGAGCAACGCGGCTGCCGCCGGTTCGCCCGCATCGAGCTCCGCCTCCGCGGCCACCACGGTCACACGACCCATTAGGCGTTGGACAGCGAACCGCTCCTCGGCGACGCCCGGAAGGTCGAGCGCATCCGCCAACAACGGGCCTCGGGCCAGACGCAAGGCCGCGCCGGCCGCGGCGCGAGCAGAGACGGGGCTGCCTGACGCAAGCCGTTTCTCGGCGTCGGATGCCAACAACGCAAATTCCGTGAGATCGAGCCACGCGACCTGCAGGGCATAACCAGCATCGGTCCGCGCGATGGCCTCAGATCCAAGCTCCCTCCGCAGGCGGCTCACGAGCACCGAAAGCTGGTCGTTCGGTCGGGCCGGCGGTGCGTCGCCCCAGAGCGCGTCGACGAGGTGGTCGACACGCACCGGCACCCCGCGACCCAACGCCAGGAGCCGCAGCAGCTGGCGCCCCTTGCGGCTGGCGACTGTCCCTACGTCGACCCCGTCAATCTCGAATGAGCCCAGGACCCGGACCCGCAACCCGTCGATGGCCGCTCCCGCTTTGCCCGCCATCGGTCCCACCTTCCTCGTGGCTCGACGTGTCGCGAAGTGTAGAGAGCATCCCGCCCCCAGCGACCAAACACATGGGCGCCCCAAACCGATCGTTCCCTACTGAGCGTTCCCGAGTATCGCTGTCAGCCTGTGACAGATCGCCGATCGTGGGTCGAGGGTGACCGGCGCGTGGATCGCTACGAGATGACCGACGCGCGTGAGAGCGCGCTGCTCGGTAGCGCTTCTGACGCGGCCAGCCGTCGGCGGACCGGCGGGTCGCTACCCGACGGCGAGCGGCATGCCGCCGACAACACCACCAAGAACCTCGGAAGCGAGGCGCTCCGCCAAGCGGTCGTCGACGCGCATCTATGGCGCGCAGCTCAACAGGACCGGGACCGGTCGATCCGGACCGCCCGCCAGCCAGGCGCCACGCTCGATGAGATCGGCTCAGTGATCGGAGTCTCGGCCCTCACCATTACTCGGCTCGTTTCGCGCCGCTGAGATCCCCGCCGCCCTAAGGCTCGTGAACGTCCTCGCGATCACGTTCCTCGGCAAGAGCGCCGTCGAGCAGGTTCTCCAGCGTCGGTTCAGCCGTCAAGGGTTGATGGTCCGCACGGCCCCGCGCTGGCGGGCGCGCATGGTCGCATAGGACCTGCCCACGGCGGTCAATCCCCACGCGGGCTCGCTCGACGGTTCGATCCGTTCGCAGTAGCCGGCATCGATCAGCTCCACCATCGCCAGCCCGTCGGATCGGAAGTTCGCGGACAGCTCTTGTGTGCCGATCCAGACGTTGGGACGTGGCGACAGCCGTTCGAGCAGGTCAAGGGCACTGCGGCTGACACTCGGATGCGCATACTTCGCCTCGCAAGGGTTCTGACAGTAGGTCTCGCCCGGGTCCGAGCCGGGAGTTGGTTCCTCGTCGCTTTCAAAGGTCGCCCCGCACATCTGACACTCATGCAGCGTCATACGGACCTCCGTCGTGAGCGGGTGCCCCTCGGGTTCTGCGTTGGGTCGCCGGCGGGATCCGAAGCGACCCCGGCGCGATGCCGGGGGCCGATTCGGCATGTTCCCCAGCGTGGTACGCAACCCCCAAGGCTTTGCGTAGTTGGCTCGCAGCGTACGCCTGACCCCTCGTGAGCGTCTACGGGTTGTCCGTTGGGTCGCTGCGGGTCGGCGTGGGGGTGTACTTGAGCGAGTCAGCGACCGATACCTCAGGGGACGGTAGGTTTTGACGCGGCGAGCGGGATTTCGCGGGGAGGTTCGACATGGTCGACGAGGGCGTCGATGAGGCAGTGGAGTCGTTCGTGGCGCGGCACGCGCCCGACGGGCTCCTCCTGGTCGACTCGGCGGGGGTGTTGGTGTACGCGTCGCCGGCCACCCGGGCGATCACGGGTTTCGAGCCCGCAGCCCAGGTCGGCTCGTCGATCTTCGACAAGGTCCATCCCGACGACCTCGGGTACGCCGCGGGTGCCCTGTCCGAAACGGTCCGCAAAGACGGCCGGCACATCCCGGTGCATCTACGCATCAACCATGCCGATGGCGGCTGGCGCGACGTCGAGGTCAGCGCGAACACACCTGTCGGGGCCACTGGCGAGGCGATGGTCGTGTTGTCGATCCGGCCGCTCGACGTCCGCCTGCTGCTCTCACAGCGCCGCCGTCAGCTCGAGGCGCTGATCGAGCGGGTGTCGGGCAGCTGCGCGGGTGCGACCTGGCAGGCCATCGAGGGCATCGTGGGCGGGGCGTTGGCTGAGATCGGCGGGTTCTTCACAGCTGCCCGGGTCGTGTTCAGCCTGGTCGACGTGGCCGACAACCGCTTGCGCCTCTTCGCCGAGTGGCGATCACCTGCGGTTCCGTCGGCCGGCGGCGACGACGCTGCGGCGCCGCTCCCACCGGTGCCGGTGGGGTTGGACACCACCGGTTCGGGGCGGGCGTTCTTCGCCGGCCCAACCCTCGACGCGGTCGACGGACCGACGCGTCTCGCCCTCGAGCAGGTTGGGGCGGTCGCCATGTTGTCGTGTCCGGTCACGCCGGGGGGCGCTCGACTCGGTGCGCTGCACGTGTTGTGGGACCACGACGCCGACCCGTATTGGGACGACGCCCTGGGGGAGGACGCGGCCGGGCTGGCGGCGATCCTCGCCGCGACCGCGCAGCGCGGCCAAGCCGAGGCGACGGTGCATTTCCGTTCGCTGCACGACCCGCTCACCGGGGTCGCCAACCGAACCGAAGTGCTCGGCGGGCTGCGTCGGGCGATGCGCGGGCTGACCCGCGAGATGCCGATCGGCGGCGTCGCGCTGCTGTACTGCGACGTCGACCGTTTCAAGGAGGTCAATGACCGCTACGGGCACGCCGTCGGCGACCGGGTCTTGCTCGACGTCGTGAACCGGATCCGCTCCCAGATCCGACCGGGTGACCTGCTCGGGCGCGTCGGCGGCGATGAGTTCGTCGTGTTGTGCGAACGCCTCCACCATCACGAGGACGCGGTCACGATCGCAGACCGCATCCGCACCTCGATCGCGAGTAGCGCCCCCCAAGGGCTTCCAACCGACACGCGGTTGAGCCTCAGCATCGGCATCGCCTTCGCCGACGCTCCCCGCGACCCGGACGAGATGATGGCCGAAGCCGACCATCGCATGTACGACCAGAAAGCCAGCACCCGTCCCTGAGCGGGCGCCAGGCTTCGACCCACGTCAGCGTCCCCTACCTATTGCCTGGGGGCGCCGCAGGATCGTCGGGCCTCGGCTCCTCACGAGCACGCAGCTGTCGGCCCGGTCACCTCGGCGGGAGTGGATCCCTCGCCTCGCGTCCCCGTCGCCGCCACAGCCGGTAGATCTCGCCGCCTGGCGTCCAGTCCCATCCGGGGGGGCATCCGCGACGCTTGACCCGTCGTCGGCGCCGATGCGCACGAGATGCGTCGACCCAACGAGCTGCGCCATCAACGACGCGGTGCCACCGAACTCGGCGATCTCATCGTCGAAGACTCGTTCAGGGCCATGGAGGCAGAGCTGGTCGAGGAGATCCATGGCGTCTTCCGAGAGGTCGGGATGCGCGAGAACAGCGGTGCACGGCTCCCCGCGGAACACTTCGTCGCTGACCAGCTTGTCCTGGTCGAGGCGGCCCCGGTCGATTCGTCCACCGCACAGGGCGCACGCGGGGACAACCATCGGCGACACCTCCGTGCATTCTGGTGCTGTGGACGGCCATCTCGCGGGCAGCTGCGGCTCCCGTCGGCGGAAGGCGGCGGCCGATCGCCGGGAGCCGCAGCGCAAGGCCAGCGTCGACCTCGTGGCCGGCGATCGAACAGGGGCGAAGGTCCCGTGTGACAGGTCGCGACCGGTGCCAGGTCAGTTCGTATCTTCCGGGCGGAACGGCGCGGCCTTGGCGGCCGGGATGATTGGCGGCGGGCTGGTCGTACTCGGCCTTCCGCTCTTCTCAGTCGAATCCTGGGTTGGCCCGCCGTACTGGTGATCGGCGCCGCACTCGCTGGGGTCGTCCCCGTTGCAGTCAGGACCCGCCGCCGTTAGCGACCGCCACCACGCGAACCACGGGACAACCCACGAGCCGGGCGCTGAGACGCTGTAGCGATAGCCGGAGCGGCGATGCCCGTCGTGACCGGGGCCCCGGTCAGAGCTGCGCAGGCATCTCGGCACGCCGTCGGACTGAGCAACTGGAGCAGAACCTCCCCTGACCTGTCACGCCTGCCCGCTGGGTTCGCCGCGTGACCCCACCGCAGCGCACCTTCGAGGACATGGAACGCCTTCCCCGTTCGATCGTCATGCGTGGACCGGCTGCGATGGCGCCGCGCCGTGAGGACGCCGCGAGCCGGATCGCCGAGTTGCAGGCCTCCGAGCGGGAGCTGCGTCGACTCCGGGAGGGTCTGCGGGATCTTCTCGATGGGTGACGCGCAGTGGCCCCGACTTCCCGAGCTGGGGACCCGTGGTGGCGGCGCGATTCGGTTGGCCCGGCTGTTGGGTAGCCTCGGCGTGCACGTCGTGTGACGTGTCGATCCACCCGGGGTGGCCGTCGCGAGGCGGCGCCGAGAGCACGGTGACCGCGTTGCGGCACCAAGCAAGGGAGCCGACCATGCGTCGACGCATGCTCAAGTCCAAGATCCACCGC
>Ga0209048_10005900_pt1 | contig 11530 bp, 8 predicted proteins | sample FrelakmetCRP12CR_FD_187146 | JGI IMG/M metagenome (GOLD analysis project Ga0209048, IMG submission 187146) | Freshwater lake sediment microbial communities from the University of Notre Dame, USA, for methane emissions studies - CRP12 CR (SPAdes)... | ecosystem: Environmental > Aquatic >... | reverse complement strand
TCGCGATCGAGATCGGGCAGCGCTTCGCGATCCGCGAAGGTGGCCGCACTGTCGGCGCCGGCGCGATCGTGAGCATCGTCGCGTAATCCGATGGCAAAGGCAGCGGAGAACCGCCCGATTGTTCAGCTCGCCTGTACCGAGTGCAAGGAGCGGACGTACACCACGCGCAAGAACAAGAGGAACGATCCCAACCGGATCGAGCTTCGGAAGTACTGCCCGCGGGAGCGCCGCCACACCCTGCACCGCGAGGCGAAGTAGCAGAGGGGTCCACAGGGGCGTAGCTCAATTGGCAGAGCACCGGTCTCCAAAACCGGTGGTTGTAGGTTCGAGTCCTATCGCCCCTGCCAACCATTCGACCCCCAGTACCAGGGAAGTGCAGTAGCCCATCGTGCGACGCATCCGTCGGTTCTTCGATGAATCGTGGTCCGAACTCAAGAAGGTCTCCTGGCCGACGCGCGACCAGGTGCGCAACCTCACCGTGCTCGTCTTCGCCGTGAGCGCGGCGATCGGGCTGTTCATCGCGGTCTGGGACTTCGTCTTCACCGAGGCGGTCCGGCTCATCACGCCGGCGGCGTAGGGAACGATGATGACCGAGACGGTCCGCGCGCCCGAGAAGCGCTGGTTCGTGATCCACACGTACTCGGGCTACGAGAACAAGGTCAAGGCCAACCTCGAGCACCGCATCGAGTCGATGGGCATGGAGGACAAGATCTTCCAGGTTCTCGTCCCGATGGAGGACGAGATCGAGATCAAGCAGGGTCAGCGGCACACCGTCCAGAAGAAGGTGTTCCCCGGCTACGTCCTCGTGGAGATGATCTACGACCCGGAGTCGTGGTACGTCGTGCGCAACACACCGGGCGTCACGAGCTTCGTCGGCACCGGGAACATCCCGGGCAGCCGGAGCGAGCCGATCCCGCTCGAGGAGCACGAGGTCAAGCAGATCCTCCGCCAGATGGGCGTGGAGACGCCGAAGTACCGCGTCGCGTTCACGAAGGGCCAGAGCGTTCGGGTGACCGACGGGCCGTTCGCCGAGTTCGTCGGCACCGTCGACGAGGTGGACCCGGAGCGGAACAAGGTCAAGGTCCTCGTCAGCATCTTCGGCCGTGAGACCCCCGTCGAGCTCGACCTCCTCCAGGTCGAGAAGCTCTGATCGAAAGGAACAGCGGCCACCGTGGCGAAGAAGATTCGTATCGTCCTCACCCTCCAGCTGCCGGCTGGCAAGGCAACCCCGGCGCCGCCTGTCGGCACCGCGCTCGGCCCCCACGGCATCAATATCATCGAGTTCACCAAGAGCTACAACGAGAAGACCGCCGACAAGGCGGGCCAGATCATCCCGGCCCAGATCACCGTCTTCGAGGACCGCTCCTTCACGTTCATCCTGAAGACGCCGCCGGCCGCAGACCTGCTCCGCAAGGCCGCCGGGATCGACAAGGGCGCCGCCACCGCGAGCCGCGAGACCGCTGGCCGCGTGACCCGGGACCAGCTCCGCGAGATCGCAACCCAGAAGCTGGCCGACCTCAACGCGAACGACATGGACGCGGCCATGCGCCAGGTCGAGGGAACCGCCCGGAGCATGGGCATCGAGGTTGTCGGATAGCCTGACGGCGACGCGTTCTGGCCGCGCTTGAGCCGGACGACGACCCCGCGTCACGGGGGAGGCCGGACCGCCGGCCGCCAGCACGAGGAGCCAGGCATGGCCCAGCACGGCAAGAAGTACCGCGAGGCGCTCAAGCTCGTCGATCGCACCCGGGCGTACTCGCCCGTGGACGCGGTCGACCTGGTCAAGCAGACCTCGATCGTCAACTTCGACCCCTCGGTGGAAGCACACCTCCGCCTGGGTGTCGACCCGCGCCACGCCGACCAGATGGTGCGCGGCACGGTCGTCCTCCCCCACGGAACCGGCAAGGTCGTCCGGGTCATCGTCTTCGCGCAGGGCGAGAAGGCCCAGGACGCGCTCCGCGCCGGCGCCGATGAGGTGGGCGGCGAGGACCTCGTCAAGAAGATCGAGGGCGGCTGGCTCGAGTTCGATGTGGCGGTCGCGACGCCTGACATGATGGGGATGGTCGGCAAGCTGGGCCGCATCCTCGGCCGGCGCGGCCTGATGCCGAACCCGAAGGCCGGCACGGTCACCTTCGATGTCGAGCGCGCAATCAACGAGGTGAAAGCCGGGCGCGTCGAGTTCAAGGTCGACAAGTCGGGGATCATCCACGTGCCGGTCGGCAAGGCAAGCTTCGACGCGGCCGCGCTCGTCGCGAACCTGGCCGTTCTCCTGGACGCCATCAACCGGGCCAAGCCGGCCGGCGCCAAGGGGACCTACCTCAAGGGCCTCACCATCGCGAGCACGATGAGCCCCGGGGTCCGGGTGGACCTGCCGGGCCTGCTCGCGGCGGCCAGCGCCGCCTGAGGCATCCGACCGCCTGCCGGCGCCTCGCGCCGCCAGGCTGTACCATCACACGTCGCGGCGGCCAGGAGGCGCGTCGCACAGCATCGTAGACGGACCGCCGCAGACAGCCTGCGCCCGCGGACCGCGAGCCCGTTCACCCGGGCCGTCGGTCGGGGCTTGATCCGTCGGACCGGATCGGATGCCCGCAAGCCGGACAGCCGGGGACGCCGACGAGCACGCCGAGGCAGGACGCCGACCGCGAGCCCTCCCACCGGAGGCCCCGCTGCGGACCCTGCAGGACGCGAGGAAGCACCGTCTGGCAGGGGATCCCGCCGGGTGGATCCACCGGGCGCGCCGGACGCGCGCAGCGCAGCAGAGGGCCGTATGCCGACCGACGCGAAGCGCGCCACCGTGGCCGAGCTCCGGGGCGACCTGTCCCGCAGCACCACGCTCGTCACGACCGAGTACCGCGGCCTGACCGTGAAGCAGCTCGGGGAGATCCGGCGGGCGCTTCGAAAGCAGAATGTCACCTACCGGGTCGTGAAGAACCGGCTCATGCGGATCGCCGCCGAGCAGGAGGGGACCCCGGGCATTGCCCCGCTCCTGCGCGGCCCTTCGGCCATCGCCTTCGGGACCGGGGACGAGGCGGTCGTCGCCAGGACTGTCCTCGAGGCCGTCCGCCCGTACAAGCTCCTGAAGGTCACCGGCGGCATCGTCGGCGGGAAGCCCCTTGACCTTGAGGGCGTCACGAAGCTCGCCACGCTCCCGTCCCGCGAGATCCTCCTGGCCCAGCTTGCCGGCGCGTTCGGCGCGCCCGCGACGCAGGTCGTCGGGCTGCTCGCGGCGAACCTGCGCAACCTTGGCTCTGCGCTCACCCAGCTGCAGGAACAGAAAGCGCAGGCCGCGGCCTAGCCGCCCGGCCCCGAACCGAACCGCGCCCGCCTGCTGCGGGCGACCATCTCAAGGAGTCACGATCCCATGGCCACGCTCACCCATGACCAGCTGCTCGACCAGATCGGCGCCATGACCCTCGTCGAGGTTGCCGAGTTCATCAAGAAGTTCGAAGAAAAGTTCGGCGTCACCGCGGCCGCCCCGGTTGCGGCCGCCCCTGTTGCGGCGGCGGCGGCGGTCGAGGCCGTCGAGGAGCAGACGGAGTTCTCGGCGATCCTCGCCGAGATCGGCCCGAACAAGATTCCCGTCATCAAGGTCGTCCGCGAGCTCACCGGCCTTGGCCTCAAGGAGGCCAAGGACCTTGTCGACGCGTCGCCCAAGGCCGTCAAGGAGGGCATCGCCCGGGACGAGGCCGAGAAGATCAAGGTCGCCCTCGAGGCACAGGGCGCCAAGGTCGAGATCAAGTAGCTTCCAACCTCATCACCCGGGGCCCGGTCGCACCTCGCGCTTCGGCCATTGGGCATCGACGCGCTGCCACATCGGGACGGTGCATGGGCACCGCCCCGGTGTTTGCGTGTGCGCTGTCTGCGTGTGCGCTTGACAGAAGCCGCCAGAGCGATACAATTTCCAATTCCGTGAGCGCGGCCCTCTTTCCTCTCTCCCTCCTCCGTCAAGGAGCGGTTCATGCTGCCTGTCGCTGATTCTTCGTCCCTCGCGCCATCCGGCCGGATCTCGTACGCCCGGATCTCGGAGAAGCGCGAGATCCCCAACCTGATCGAGCTCCAGGTCAGATCCTTCGCCTGGTTCATCGAGCGGGGCCTCAGGGAGCTCCTCGACGAGATCAGCCCGATCAAGGACTTCACCGGCAAGGTAATGGAGCTCCAGTTCCTGGACTACGAGTTTGGTGCCCCGAAGTACTCCGAGCTCGAATGCCGCACCCGGGACCAGACGTTCGGCAAGCCGCTCTACGTCAACGTGGAGCTCCTGATCAAGGAGACGGGCGAGATCCAGCGCCAGCGCGTGTACATGGGCGACTACCCGTGGATGACGGAGCTGGGGACGTTCATCATCAACGGCGCCGAGCGCGTCGTCGTCAGCCAGCTGGTCCGCTCGCCGGGCGTGTACTACGGCAAGGTGGAGGATCCCAGCTCGGGTCGCGACCTGTACACCGCCAAGGTGATCCCGAACCGCGGCGCCTGGCTCGAGTTCGAGACGTCGAACCGCGACCTCCTCTCGGTGAAAGTCGACCGCAAGCGGAAGATCGCGGCGACCACGTTCCTCCGCGCGGTGGGCTACGAGCGCAACGAGGAGATCTCGGCCCTGTTCGGGGGTCTCGATGACAACCCGGAGCACCCCTACATCGCGGCGACGCTGGACAAGGACCCGACGAACACCAAGGCCGAGGCCCTGATCGAGGTCTACAAGAAGCTCCGCCCCGGCGATCCGCCGACCGGCGACAACGCGCGGCAGCTGGTGGAGAGCCTCTTCTTCAACTTCCGCCGCTACGACCTGGGGCGCGTCGGGCGCTACAAGTTCAACAAGAAGCTGGACGCGATCGCCGCCCGGATGGGCTACGAGCTGCCCCGTGAGGATCTCGAGAACCCGCACCTGGGCCGGACCATCACGCGCGAGGACATCGCCGCGATCGTCGGCCAGCTGATCATCCTCAACAACGGGGGCGGCCAGCCGGACGACATTGACCACCTTGGCAACCGGCGCATCCGGGCCAACGGCGAGCTGATCCAGAACGCGTTCCGGATCGGGCTGCTCCGGATGGAGCGCGTGGTCCGCGAGCGGATGACGATCCAGGAGATCGACAAGGCAACCCCGAACGCCCTCATCAACATCCGGCCGGTCTCGGCCGCGATGAAGGAGTTCTTCGGCGGGAGCCAGCTCTCCCAGTTCATGGACCAGACGAACCCCCTGGCCGAGCTGACCAGCAAGCGGCGACTCTCCGCGCTGGGCCCGGGCGGCCTGTCGCGCGAGCGCGCCGGCTTCGACGTCCGGGACGTCCACCACAGCCACTACGGCCGCATCTGCCCGATCGAGACGCCGGAGGGGCCGAACATCGGCCTGATCGGTTCGCTGGCAACCTTCGGCCGGATCAACGACTACGGCTTCATCGAGACGCCCTATCGCAAGGTCCGCCGGAGCATCGCCTGGGACGATCCGGGTCTCGCGTCCTACGAAGCCGGCGCCGACCTGGTCGGCAAGGGCGGTGAGGTCGTCGTCCGGAAGGGCGAGCCACTCTCCGGCCCGGCCGCGGCCGAGCTGAAGCGCCAGAAGGCGCAGGCATTCCCCATCCGCCCCGTTGTCACCGACGAGATCGTGTATCTCGCCGCGGACGAGGAGGAGGAGCACCACGTCGCGCAGGCCAACGCGACGCTCGACGAGGCCGGGCACTTCGTCACCGACCGCGTGCCGTGCCGCTACCGGGACCTCTTCCCGGAGGTGGCGCCGGACCGGATCGAGTACATGGACGTCAGCCCGAAGCAGGTCGTCTCGGTCGCGACGGCCCTCATCCCGTTCCTGGAGCACGACGACGCGAACCGTGCCCTGATGGGCTCGAACATGCAGCGCCAGGCGGTCCCGCTCCTGGAGCCCGAGGCGCCGATCGTGGGCACCGGCATGGAGCGTCGCGCGGCCGAGGACTCGGGCCAGGTGATCCTTGCCCGGGGGGCCGGCGTCGTGACGTCCGTGACCGCCGACCGGATTCTCGTCGAAGAGGACGCCGGCGAGCTCCGGACGTATCCGCTCCAGAAGTTCGTCCGATCGAACCAGGGAACCTGCATCAACCAGCGGCCGATCGTGGACGTCGGACACCGCGTGGGGGCCGGCGACGCGATCGCTGATTCATCGTCAACCGACGGCGGCGAACTTGCGCTCGGCCGCAACATCCTGGTCGCGTTCATGAGCTGGGAGGGTGGCAACTACGAGGACGCCATCGTCATCGGCGACAGGCTTGTCCGCGAGGACCTGTTCACGAGCATCCACATCGAGAAGCACGAGATCGAATCGCGCGACACGAAGCTGGGACCCGAGGAGATCACCCGCGACATCCCGAACGTCGGCGAGGAGTCCCTCAAGGACCTCGACGAGGAGGGGATCGTCTACATCGGCGCTGAGGTCAGGCCCGGCGACATCCTGGTCGGCAAGATCACCCCGAAGGGTGAGACGGAGCTGACCGCGGAGGAGCGCCTCCTGCGGGCGATCTTCGGCGAGAAGGCCCGCGAAGTGAAGGACTCCTCGCTCCGCCTGCCGCACGGCGAGCGCGGAAAGGTGGTGGACGTCAAGGTCTTCACGCGCGAGGATTCCGAGCTGATGCCCGGCGTCAACAAGCTCGTGCGCGTCTCGGTGGCCCAGAAGCGCAAGGTCAGCGTGGGCGACAAGATGGCCGGCCGCCACGGCAACAAGGGCGTCATCGCCAAGATCCTCCCGCAGGAAGACATGCCGTTCCTCCCGGATGGCTCCCCGGTCGATATCCTCCTCAACCCGCTCGGCGTGCCGAGCCGAATGAACATCGGACAGATCCTGGAGACCCACCTCGGCTGGGCGCTCGCAACGCTCGGCTACAAGGCCGCCACTCCCGTCTTCGACGGCGCGACCGAGACCCAGATCCGTGATGCGCTCCTCCAGGCCGGCTTGCCCGGCAACGGGAAGATCGAGCTGCGCGACGGCCGGACCGGGGAGGGCTTTGCGCGGGCGATCACCGTCGGCCAGATCTACATGCTCAAGCTCCACCACCTGGTGGAGGACAAGATCCACGCCCGGTCCACGGGCCCCTACAGCCTCATCACCCAGCAGCCGCTCGGCGGCAAGGCCCAGTTCGGCGGCCAGCGCTTCGGGGAGATGGAGGTCTGGGCGCTCGAGGCCTACGGCGCGGCGAACATCCTGCAGGAGCTCCTCACCGTCAAGTCCGACGACGTCATGGGCCGCGTCCAGACGTACGAAGCGATCGTCAAGGGCGAGGAGATCCAGCCACCGGGCGTGCCCGAGTCGTTCAAGGTCCTCATCAAGGAGCTCCAGAGCCTGGGGCTCAGCGTCGAGATCCTCAACGAGAACGACGAGGAGATCCGGTTCGTGGAAGACGTCTCCGCGTATCCCCTCCCTGACCTCGGCGGGATCAACCTCGCCGGGTTCGAAGACTAGCGCCGCTTTCATCCCGCGGGGCCGGCGCTCGGCCGGCCCGGCCCCGCTCGCACCCGATCCGTATCGCGCCGCTGAAGAGCCGCGGCGGCGCGGAGGAGAACCATGCTCGAGGTCAACAACTTCAACGCCATCCGTATCTCGCTGGCGTCGCCGGAGCAGATCCGCGACTGGTCGTCGGGCGAGGTCACGAAGCCCGAGACGATCAACTACCGGACGCTCAAGCCCGAGAAGGACGGCCTCTTCGACGAGCGCATCTTCGGTCCCACCAAGGACTGGGAGTGCTACTGCGGCAAGTACAAGCGGATCCGGTACAAGGGCATCATCTGCGACAAGTGCGGCGTCGAGGTGACCCGGGCCAAGGTCCGGCGCGAGCGGATGGGCCACATCCAGCTCGCCAGCCCCGTCAGCCACATCTGGTACTTCAAGGGCACGCCCTCCCGCCTCGGCATCCTGCTGGACATCAGCCCGCGCAACCTCGAGCGGATCCTCTACTTCGCGCTCTACATCGTCACGCACGTCGACGAGGACGCGCGCAGGCGTGCCCTCATGGCTCTCGACGAGGAGGCCGCGGGCCGCGGCGGGACCGGCAAGGGCGGCGACGACTTCGAGGACGACCAGCAAACGGTCTTCGCGCGCCAGAAGGATGAGCTGCTCGCGGCCCAGGCGGCCCTGCTCGCGGACCTCGAGGGCGAGCGGTCGCGCCGGACGGACGAGATCAGTGGCGCTGCCAAGGAGATCCAGGCGCGGCTGGCCGAGCTCAAGAGCGGCGTCGCCGAGGACACGGTCGCGTTCGGACCCACCGGCGAGGTTGTCCTGGCGGCCGGCGACAAGGCCGGCAAGGATGCCGTCGCGCGGCTCCGCAAGTTCGCCACGGCGGAATCCGAGCGGGTCACCGAGGAGTTTCGTGTCCGCGAGCAGGGCGAGCAGCGCGCCACCGAGCAGAAGATCGCCGACCTGGAGCTCGAGATGCGCGCTGCGATCGACGCGCGCCGCGAGGACCGGAAGCGCGCCGCCGAGGGTCGCAAGGACGAGATCCGGCGCCAGCGCGACGAGATCGAGGGCCTCAAGCCCCTCGTGATGCTCTCCGAGACCGACTTCCGCTATCTCGACGAGAAGTACGGCGCGGGTGCCGGCGCGGGCGCCCGCGGCGGCCGGATCTTCTGGGCGGGGATGGGCGCCGAGGCCATCCGCGACATCATCACCCGCATGGAGCTGGAGGAGCTGGGCCGTGCCCTGCACGTGCAGGTTCGGACCACGTCGGGCCAGCGCCGCAAGAAGGCGATCAAGCAGCTCCGCCTCATCGAGGCCTTCCGCCGGTCGGGGACGCGGCCGGAGTGGATGATCCTGTCGGTCCTGCCGGTGCTCCCGCCCGAGTTGCGCCCCATGGTCCAACTCGACGGCGGCCGTTTCGCGACCTCCGACCTGAACGACCTCTACCGACGCGTCATCAACCGGAACAATCGGCTCAAGCGGCTCCTGGAGCTGGGTGCCCCGGAGATCATCATCCGCAACGAGAAGCGGATGCTGCAGGAGGCGTGCGACGCCCTGGTCGACAACGGCCGCCGCGGCCGCGCCATCGCCGGGACCGGGAATCACCGTCTCAAGAGCCTGAGCGACATGCTCAAGGGCAAGCAGGGCCGGTTCCGCCAGAACCTGCTGGGCAAGCGCGTCGACTACTCGGGCCGCTCCGTGATCGTCGTCGGGCCTGACCTCAAGCTCCACCAGTGCGGCCTGCCGAAGAAGATGGCCCTGGAGCTGTTCAAGCCGTTCGTCATGCGCCAGCTGGTGGAGAAGGGCTTCGCCCACAACATCAAGAGCGCGAAGCGCATCGTCGAGCGCGTGAACCCGGCCGTCTGGGACGTCCTTGAAGAGGTCATCAAGGACCATCCGGTCCTCCTCAACCGCGCCCCGACCCTCCACCGCCTCGGCATCCAGGCGTTCATGCCGGTCCTCGTGGAGGGCTCGGCCATCCAGATTCACCCGCTCGTCTGCACGGCGTTCAACGCCGACTTCGACGGCGACCAGATGGCGGTGCACGTGCCGCTCTCGACGGCCGCCCAGGAAGAGGCGCGGACGATGCTGCTCTCAACCTCGAACCTGCTGTCACCGGCCGACGGGAGCCCGATCGTGTCGCCGACGCAGGACATGGTCCTGGGCTGCTACTACCTCACGACGGACGTCCCGGAGCGTGACCACGACGGGAACCTCCCAGCCCCGCGCCCGTTCGCGGACGAGGACGCGGCCGTGCTCGCGTTCGAGCTCTCGAGCGGCGGGATGGCCGGCGGCAGTGGTCGCACGTCCAGCCCGTTCGCGGACGATGATCCGCGCGCGAAGGTCGTCTATGCGCCGGTGTCCCTGCGCCTGCACGAGCCGATCGAAGTCAGCGTTCGCACCTGGGACGAGACAGCCGGCGCCCTCGTGGACCGCCGGATCGTCACGACCGTCGGCCGGATCATCTTCAACCAGGTCGTCCCGGAGCAGCTGCGCTTCGTCGATCGCGAGATGCGCCGCAGGTACCTCCGCGACCTCGTGGATCGCTGCTACCGCCAACTCGGCCCCACCGCGACCGCCCACATGGTTGACGGCATCAAGCGGATCGGGTTCGACTATGCAACCCGTGGCGGCATGACGATCGCGGTCTCCGACATCGAGGTCCCGACGGAGAAGAAGGAGCTCCTCGCGCTGGCCGACGGTCAGGTCACGAAGATCGACGGCCAGTACCAGCGCGGCCTGATCACCGAGGATGAGCGCTACGAGGCGGTCGTCCAGGTCTGGCAGAAGACGTCGCGGACGCTCTCCGACAAGATGATGGACAACCTCGACCCGCAGAGTGCCGTCGCCATGATGACCACCTCCGGGGCTCGCGGTGACAAGGGCAACATCGGCCAGCTGGGCGCGATGCGCGGCCTGATGGCCGACCCGTCCGGTCGGATCATCGAGGTCCCTGTCCGGAGCAACTTCCGCGAGGGCATGACCGTCCTCGAGTACTTCATCTCCACCCACGGCGCGCGCAAGGGCCTCGCCGACACCGCGCTCCGGACCGCCGACTCGGGCTACCTGACGCGGCGCCTCGTGGACGTTGCCCAGGATGTCATCACCCGGGACGATGACTGCGGCACGGAGGAGGGGAGCTGGATCACGCGCTCCGAGTCCGACGAGATCGCCAGCGAGGAGGGCGCGTTCGCCCGTCGCCTCGTTGGGCGGTTCACGGCTGCCACCGTGGCCGCCGCGGATGGCGCCGTCGTTGCCGAGCGCAACGAGGAGCTGACGGAGGAGGTCGCGGCGCGCGTCGCGGCGGCCGGCGTCCAGGAGGTGCTGGTCCGGAGCCCCCTGACCTGCGAGGCGCGCTACGGCGTGTGCCGCTTCTGCTACGGCCGCAACCTTGCCACCGGCTCGCTCGTGGGCGTCGGCGAGGCCGTCGGGATCATCGCCGCGCAGTCGATCGGAGAGCCGGGCACCCAGCTCACGATGCGGACGTTCCACACCGGGGGCGTGGCCCAGGCCGGCGCCGATATCACGGCGGGCCTCCCGCGTGTCGAGGAGCTGTTCGAGGCCCGCATCCCGAAGGGGAAGGCCGAGATCAGCCACATCGACGGGATCGTGGAGATCATCCGCGCCGACCTCGGGACGAAGGTCAAGGTCACCAGCGTCGAGCAGTTTGACGCACCGCTCCGTCTGCCGCCCGGGGCCGAGCTCCTGGCCGCGGCGGGCGACCTCGTCGAGAAGAGCCAGGTCCTGGCCCGGCTGTCCAGCAAGGACGGCGGCAAGGACGGGCTCGACATCGTCGCCCCCGAGAAGGGGATCCTGATGCGGGATGGGGACCAGCTCGCCATCCGCGCCGAGGATCGCGTCGAGCGCGAGTACTCGATCCCGCACAACGCCAGGCTGCTGGTGGAGAACGGCCAGGAGATTCGAGCCGGTGATGCGATCACGGACGGCCCCATCAACCCGCAGGAGTACCTCGACACCCGCGGCAAGGACGCGGTCCAGCGCTACCTGGTGAAGGAAGTCCAGAAGGTCTACCGGAGCCAGGGCGTCACGATCAACGACAAGCACATCGAGATCATCGTCCGCCAGATGCTCCGCAAGGTGCGCATCGACCAGCCG
>Ga0209048_10005899_pt1 | contig 11530 bp, 8 predicted proteins | sample FrelakmetCRP12CR_FD_187146 | JGI IMG/M metagenome (GOLD analysis project Ga0209048, IMG submission 187146) | Freshwater lake sediment microbial communities from the University of Notre Dame, USA, for methane emissions studies - CRP12 CR (SPAdes)... | ecosystem: Environmental > Aquatic >... | reverse complement strand
GAGCAGGCTAAAGCTCACCTGTTCGGCGTCACTATTTTTAATGATTTCAGCGCTCGTGATATCCAATCAATCGAGATGAAAGGACTGCTAGGTCCAGCAAAAGGAAAAGATTTTGCGACCTCGCTGGGTCCCTGGATAACGACAGCGGATGAATTGGATGTTCAGAACCTCACAATGGTAGCCCGTGTGAATGGCGAGGAGTGGTCGCGTGGTTCGAGTTCTACAATGCTGTGGCAAGTTGAGGAAATCATCGCGTATATCTCGAAAGCGGAAGGTCTGGTAGCTGGCGAGCTCATTGGTTCTGGCACAGTTGGAGGAGGATGTGGAGTTGAACTTGGCAAGTTGCTCAAAGCTGGAGATGTAGTAGAACTTGAGGTTGAGGGCATCGGAATCTTACGTAACAAAATAGGAACGCCTGCACCCGCCGGATGGATGCCCGGGCGACGAACTCCCGCTACACAATAGTGTTCTGACCGCTTTCATGTGAAGGATAGAAAAGCAGGGATGCAAGGGGCAGCTGCCCCTTGACTGGGGTCTGGGGCTGTGCCCCAGATTCTCCTTCCCCCGCCGCCGTAGGCGGCGAATTGTCACATGAAGGTGGTCAGAACAATAGGAAGAGGAACAACATGAGCAAATGGTCGTATTTGAAAGGTCTGCACGATCTCGGTAATTCTGTGTATGCATACCTTCAGCCGAACGGTACCTGGGGTTGGAGTAACGCTGGAATCATTGTTGATGGAGAGGCATCGCTCTTAATCGATACCCTTTTCGATCTGAAACTAACCAGTGAAATGCTTGATACATTGCATAAATCGATCCCAGCCGCAGCGCACATAGATATGGTCGTGAACACTCACGCAAATGGTGATCATTGCTGGGGAAATGAACTGATTGCCGGTGCACAGATTATTGCGTCGGCGCGCACAGCAGAAGAAATGACCACGGCTATATCTCCTACTCAGCTTGCTATGATACTGAAGCGAGCGCCGGAACTAGGTGAACTTGGCGAGTTCTTGAGCTATGCATTCGGGTCATTCGATTTTGACAATATCACATTGACTCCACCAACAAAAACCTTTGAGGGCGAATTAACGCTAAAAGTAGGAGACAAGGAAGTCCATCTCATAGAGGTTGGGCCGGCTCACACCCTTGGTGACACCCTTGTCCACATCCCCTCTGATCGGGTTGTCTTCACAGCCGATATCTTGTTCATCGGCGGCCATCCCATTATCTGGGCCGGGCCAACCAGCAACTGGCTGAAAGCTTGTGATCGCATACTTGAGATGGATGTGGATACTATCGTGCCCGGGCATGGCCCCATAACCGATAAAAATGGTGTAGCTGAGGTAAAAGGTTATCTTGAGTACATGTATCAGGAAGCCGAAAAACGCTACGAGATCGGCATGTCTGCAAAGGAAGCTGCCAAAGATATTGATCTGGATCGCTACGCAACCTGGACCGATGGCGAGCGCATCGCAGTCAACATAGCCTCAATTTTTCGGGAGCTCAAAGGAGACCAGTCCAATCCGAATATGATAGAATCATTCATGCATATGGCCGAGTTAGTGGTGCATAACACAAAGAACGAATGATAGGAATGCGTGGATGTGAAACTTTCTACACCGCATCCACGCTGACATCCTCTTCTTGCTCTTCTTCCTCGACCTCATCAACTGTTCCCGGTTCTCTAATATCAATCGTCAGTTTGCCTTCCTCTGCGCTCACACGGACTTCACCATGTTCAGGAAGATTTGCCAACAGAATACGCAGGCTGAGAGGAACTGTCAGTAATTTTTCGATGACACGACGCAATGGTCGCGCGCCCTGGGTTTGACTAAAGCCCTCTTTGCACAGGAGATCTATGGCGCTATCGTCAGCATTCAGGATCAACCCTTGTTCGAGGAGACGCGCTCCTAGCTCATTCATCTGCAAGCGTGTTATAGCTCGCGCTTGCTCCTGACCCAGAGGTTGGAAGATAACAACTTCGTCCACACGGTTAAGAAATTCGGGACGGAAAGTCTGTCGCAAGCGTTCCATCAATCGTTCACGCTGCATCTCTTCGCCAGTGGCTTTTACATTGGCACGAAAACCACTTGGCATTGATCTCCCTAACATATCCGTTCCTACGTTGGAGGTCATAATCCAGATGGCGTGTTGAGCATCCACGGTATGGCCCTGCGCATCGGTCAAGCGGCCAGCGTCAAATACCTGCAAGAAGAGATCGAACACCTCAGGATGAGCTTTCTCAACTTCATCGAGCAACACAACACAATGCGGACGACGACGCAACTTGCCCGTCAGCTGGCCTTCCTGGTCGTGTCCAATATAACCAGGAGGAGCGCCTATCATACGCGAAACAGCATGCTTCTCCATATACTCTGACATATCCACGCGAATAAGCTGCTCATCGGAGCCAAATACTTCAGCAGCTAAAGCACGCGCTAACTCGGTCTTCCCTACTCCAGTCGGACCTAGAAAGAGAAAGACGCCAGCAGGACGATTGCGCGGTTTTAAGCCAGCACGTGCAACTTGTATGGCTTGCGCAACACGATTAACGGCTTCATCCTGACCAATGACACGTCTTTTAAGAAGAGCTTCCAGATTGAGTAAACGATCTCTTTCTTCACGTCCAGGCGCGAGCACCGGAATGCCCGTGCGATGCGAGATCACTTCTGCGATCATGGAAGGTGTAATCACCGGTTGTTCGACTAACTCGTCTTCGTCATCCTCAAAAGACTCCACATCATCCTCAGCCATGAAGACCCGCGCCTGTGAGCATGCTTCATCCAATACACTACAGGCCTTGTCGGGCAGACGTAGATTTGGGAGGTATTGCACAGACAAGTGTACGGCTGCATGCAATGTCTCTGTGGTGATCGTAACATGATGATGCTGCTCATACAATTCACGCATGCCAGTCAAGATCGTCAATGCCTCTTCAGTCGAGGGTTCTTCGATCATGATGGGACGCAGGCGGCGCTCCATTGCAGCATCCTTCTCAATTGTGCGATACTCTTGCGGTGTTGTGGCGCCAATGCAGCGTAACCGTCCTCCCGCAAGCGCAGGTTTGAGTATTCCCGCCGCATCAATACTACCATCAGCAGCACGGCCTGTACCTATCAGTAAATGCATCTCATCGATAAACAGGATGATATCGCCGCTGCTTTCGGCCTCTTCCAGCACTTTCAATAGTCGTTCTTCAAACTCGCCACGATATTTGGTACCAGCCACAAGCGAACTGGCTGAGAGCTCAATCAAACGCTTGCCTCGCAGTTCAGGTGTGACTTTGCCATCGACTATCCGCTGCGCAAGTCCAGCTACGATAGTTGTTTTACCAACACCTGAATCACCAATCAGGATTGGGTTATTACGATCCTTGAGCATCAAGGTCTGAATCAAAAGCCGCATTTCTTTCTCACGACCAATCAACGGCGGAAGTTGCTTCAGACTGGCAAGCTTCGTAAGATCGCGTCCCAGGCGCTCAAGTACCGAATTTCCACCCTTGAGGCCCGCTTCTGCACCAATCCCTACGGGCAGTTCCACCGCAGACGTGGCCGGATTGGCACTGACTGAAGGTACAAGCTCAAGCAGTGAACGGGCATTACTCCCCAGGATCAGTTCGATCAGTTGCGCAGGGTTGATACCCATCTTGGTGAGAAGTTCATATGTGACGCCGTCTTTCTCACCAAGAACAGCCTGAGCTATAGCACGCTCATCAATCATGGTTGAGCCTGCGTTGAGAGCATTGCGTTCGGCCGTTTGCAGAATTTCTTTACAGCGGCGCGTTGGCAAAATCGGCGTATCACTTGCGGCTTTACCTGAGCCGAGAGCAAGACGAACGACGTCGCGCACCTGCTTGGAAGAAAAACTCAAAGTGCGCAAAGCGTCCTGCGTACATCCTCCATCGAGTTTGGTAAGGGCTATGAACAGGTGCGGCGTTCCAAGATAATCCTTATGCATTCGCCGGGCTTCCATGAGTGCAATGCCTAAGACTTCCTGTAAGAAGCGCCGATCAAGCGCGTTTAAAGAAGAATCCATTGTTTGCGACATCTGGTCATCATCAAAATCATCAAAAGGAAATTCATGAGTGCGATCGCGACTACCTGGAGAGCTTAAAACCAGCGTAACTGTTGGATCTCCATAAAGAACATAAGACATCCATGAGTAATCTTCCGTATGTCGCTGGACCATGAGGGAGCGCGTGCGTTTCATAGCCTCGCCAAGTGACAGACCATCAGCTAATTCCTGGTAGAACAGAGCGGCAAATTCACGCGAACATTGAATGTTGACAGGCCAGCGCATGGTAATAACTGCACCCGCACCTGCTGCTAAGAGATTGTCTGCAAGTAGCTCCATTTCATGAGCAGGCAAAGTACCCGTTTGCATATTGTCAAAATAACTGAGAAAAACCAGTGGGCGTTTTGTAAACGACTGAAATAATTGTGTTGCTGTGTTTGCATCCAAACGTGAACTACCAGCTAAAGCCAGCATTGGTTCTCCAGCTTTTGTTGTCAAAGGTACAGGCCCCGCATAATGCAAAATCTGTGGAGTTTCGTTTTTGATACTCAAACGCATCTCGAGCTGGTTTGCCTGCTGGCGATACAAAATAATACGTGAAACCGATTCTGGTAGAGTAGTGCAAAGCGTGGCAACCTCTTCTTCAGCTAAAGAACGCTCGCTCGTAGGATTGATAAGAAATAAAATCGAAAGGCCTTGCATTTCGCGCCGCCCGATTCTTCGAGCTTTATGTAATGTAGTATCAACATTCAGCCGCTCAGAAAGTGGAGGACGCTGTGTTGAACCTGTCGTAATACGGCCGCTGTGTACCTGGCGACCAACGCTCAAACGCTGGCAGAGAAATTGTCCAGGGGATGGTTTGCCATCATATAAGAGTTCCCATGGAATTTCAGGAGTATTTGCATTGATAAGAAGTGGTTCATTCAGGTGATGTAAAACCTCTTGGATAGCAGAAGGGAGAAGCGTATCAAAAAGTAGTCGACCCAGTACGTGAAATGCATCATTGATTCCACCACGTTTTGCCTGGTTTTTATTTTCGGAAGGTTGCATGTTTTGAGAAGCCGCTTGTAGAGCACGGCGCAACCGTTCGCTTAATTCGGCTGTAATCTCAGTCACAAACTCTTTAGTACTGGATCCATCGGGAAGGTCAAGACGAAAACGATATGCTGTATCCGTGCGAATAATCTGTAATTGAGCTAGCTGTTCCATACACAATAATTTCCTTCATGCCTTGATACCACAACTTTCTACTTCAATCGACTTGCCTATCCCCTTGAAATCATCCCATCTTGAAAATTGCCAGAACGTGCTAGTCTAGTTGGCTATCAAGTTCCCTCAACACTTTGAGTAGGATGGGTAGGCATCACTCTCCCGGGGTGAACACGTTTGATCTCTTCTTAACAATAACTGCTCAAGAAGCGCTAATAGCAAAAGCAGTATACGTGTCGGGATATGTGGGTGTCAATAGTACTACGCCTCCTGATCTCTAAAAAAAGTAGAGAGAATGAAAAATCGTTCAACCCCTTCATACTGTTTCCTATTCTTGCATATATACGCACAGGAAGGTGCTTTTAGCATAGCATAAAATGCTGAACGTAGGTGTCATGAATTTTGAACGGGGCCTGCCAGCCGAGGAGGTATAGCAAAGAACAAAGCTAACAGTAACAAGAAGATAATACTTGCGGCCACAGATATGAAAGCCAAACCAAAGGCAATCAGATAGAGAAGCGGCCCACCTAAATACTGTCGGCTGATAGACGCCACAGCACGAGTATCTACATTCTTGCCAATAAGTCGATTGTGAAATGTAGCATAACGCCAGAGCAGATTGAAACAAATTGCCAGGATTACATTCGTTCCACTATATAGAAGTGCAGCATCGTGCATTTCAGGATTCAAAGCATACTGCTGCGCCACTAATGCTGTGGGATACGGAATAAAGACAATCACGAGCAAGAGCAGCAGATTTAAAAGCATCAAACCAGTATCTGTACGCTTAATGTAATTAAAAAGTCTATGATGATTTATCCACATGATGCCTATTGTTGCAAAACTTGTTACAAATGCGATCAACGCGGGTAGCTGCCCACCTAAACCTGATTTTCCCCAAAAATTCCCGCTCGTCAATACATCATCTGGGAGTATCTTAATATTCAAGACGAGTAAAGTTATAGCGACAGCAAACACTCCATCGCTAAAAGCTTCAAGGCGACCAGTTTCTTTATCTTCCATGTAGACCACAACTCCATTTCTAATATAAGGTACAAGTGTATACAGTCGGAGAAACGATATCAATAGCAATATGGACAGGAATTACCTGTAAAGAGATGCAGGTAGATCAATTTGAGACAGAAAAACTTCTCCCTCCCATCTTCATCGGTAGTTGTTCTTTGTTCCAAGCTATATACTATTTATAACCATGAGGCCTGGCTTTACAATTTTATCGATAATGGGGAAAAGAAAATGAACAACTCTACAAGAAAGGATTACCCATGCAACTAGCAATTGTCTTACTTCAATTAACTACCTTTGAAATGCATATGTCTCCCCACATTTCGCGTCTTTGACATCAGTATCAAGTGCTAAAGAGAACAACCTGAAACAGGATTTTCATAAAGAAAGAAGCAAAATGATGAATATGCTTGTTCTGCGCGATTGGCAGAGCTTCTATATATTGACAGGAACCGCATCAGCCACCCTGATCGGCTTGCTTTTTATTGCAATCTCAATCGGAAGCAATCTCCCGATACAGCAAATTAAAGACAACCTGCACACATTCGTGGATCCCACCCTACTCTACTACTTTCAAGTCCTACTTGTTTCCTGCCTCGCAGTCATGCCGCTTCAAAGTCCATTTATCTACATTGGAGCATTCGCAATTCTTGGCATGTTCAATATTGCACTCACCACGAAAGTGTCCTGGCGTATCCGTGTCATTCACAGTGATGATGAGATAGATATTGGGCACTGGACCTGGCACTTCTTACTCCCTCTCATTGCTGGCTTTCTATTCATTGCATCAGCTATTGGGTTCTTTCTAGACATTCAGTTGGCGCCGCTGGGACTGGCCATAGCAGATTTACTTTGCCTTACTATTGGTTTGCATAACACCTGGATACTCACGGTCTGGCTCGCACTCCACCGCGATCAACGCCCTCAGCCTGAGGAGAATGTGATGTAAGCAGAAAGGTCGTCATGTGCATACAACAACAGTCGTATGCACATACTTTGGTGGAGTAGGCCGGCGCTGTACCCTACATTGATGCCATCCTATTGTCCTGCTATTTTCTTGAATGACCATTACATTCCCATTGGAGGTTTTGATCCAGGTTACATGGTGTGTAGAAGGTGTACCTATTAAAGAAAGTGAAGATTGAACATTTAAGGCATAGGATGAAGCCAGCTCCGAAGTGCTCGGAGTGTGCCTTGGAACGTTCGGCGAACCTGGCTGAACCAGGAAAAGCAGCATAAACGCACAGACCACCAAAGCCAGTGTAGTGGACCTGGCCCTGGTGCTGGCAAATAGAGGTGTGTTTCGTACAAACTTCAGTATTACAAGGGATAATGAAGCGCTGGAACGATCATTCTGCAGATCAAGGTCAGTAATTTCAACTTCATCATCATCCTGTATATTACTGGTATCGAAGTCTGGCATTGCTTACTCCTTACATCTCTCAACAGTATAGAATAACCTTCGGTAAGAGTAAAGAGAATCAGATCAGGCGGTTCCACCACCTATCGGGTGCCAGATATCCCCCGCGTAGGGACAGGTGGGGGCGCTTGCGCTGTCCTGGCCGTTAAAGCCACTTGCGACGCCGAAAATACCAGATTTGCACTATAGTAAGGATGCCCATGCCTAATAGCGTAATCCAGAAGAAATACCCACTATCGTGCTCAACCTGTGGCAAGTGACCAAAGTTCATGCCAAAGACACCAGTGATGAAGGTAATCGGCATAAAAATGGTAGCAATGATGGTCAGTTGTTTCATCACTTCGTTCAAGCGATTTGATACAGTCGTGAGATACACATCCAACATGCCGCTCATCAGATCACGATATGAATCCAATATCTCAAATGCGCGAATAAGGTGGTCATGGATATCCGCAAAATACGGTTCAGCTTCTACTGGTATTAGCTTGCCTGTACGTGCCACAAGAGCATTCGCAACCTCGACCTGCGGGCTTAATGTCCGGCGCATATGGGCTAAAGAGCGCTTGATTCGAAAAATCCGTACTTGTACCTCGTTTGAAGTATCAGTCACCGTTACATCTTCCAATTCATCAATCAAGTCATCTATGGTATCTAGCATCGGGAAATAACTATCCGTTAGGTCATCAAGTATGGTATACAAAAGAAATGCTACGCCACGACTCATGAGATGCTCTTCAGAGTCATTTTTCTTAGTTTCTTCAAGAAGCGAATCAAGCCACGGAAAAGATTCCTGATGCGCCGTGATAATAAAGTTCTTAGCAAAGACAATATCAAGTTTGGGCGTGTCGGCATCTTCGGTTGTAGCATCGAATACCAAACCATGCACAACAAAGTAGTAGTAGTTATCACTTTCGGCGAATTTGGCACGCTCATGCTCTTCACACATAGTCTGAATTGTTATACGCTGGAGTTTAAACACATCCTTGAGCATACGTTCAGATGCGTTACAGTCTCCTTGTATGTCAAGCCAGATTAGGGCTTGAGGATCACTGAGTATTTCCGGCAAATTTTCCAGGTTGGGATTGAGATGTATGCCGCCATTTTGCCATAGTATTGTTCGCAATTGTTGCTTCAGCGGTTTTTCTTCCTGTTGTAATTGCATGTAAAATCTCCCTTTCGAATGTGATACACCAGACTATATACCTCACTTCCTGAGTATTATACGTTACTGTAACAGAGAGAATTTCATGTGCTAAAGCATGGCTTAATGGTGCATTCGCTCATTCCTGAGGAAACCGTAGGTGCCGATTTATCGCGCACATCGCCGATTTATCGGCCTTGGTTCACATCCACGAATTTCCCATTTGTGACGCAGAGTCCTCGACAGTTTTCATAGTCACTCATTTGTCATCCTGAGCGAAGCGAAGGATCTTGCGCGAAGGCCGAGATCCTTCATTGCACTCAGCATGGCAGGGCTGAATCTATCTGTTGATGAGGAACTGTCAAGTTCATTTGAACCTTGCCTAAAGATAGAGGAGTGGTTTACTTTTTCCGAAAAGGAATTTGAAAATAAACGCAAACAATGAATCTGAAGCGAATACGTCCGCCGGTCAGGAGCAGGTGAGCCTCTTATGGTAAAATCAGATGAAGGTCACCAAACTCGTGCCAGAGATACATCTCTTTCAGTGCTTCTCGGTATGTGATTTCTAAATGTGCGCGTCCCGTCAGTGTCTCCAACATTGCCAGATGAGTTGAGAGTGGTTCATGTAGACCAGTCAACATGCCATTGACAGCACGAATACCACGTTGTGGCGTAATAAGTATATCCGTCCAACCTTCACCCGGGTGTGTTACTCCACTGGAATCTGTCACTGTTTCTAATGCACGCACGACTGTTGTGCCAACAGCGATGACGCGCTGGTGTGCAAGATGCGCTGTATTGACCAGTCGCGCTGTAGATTCCGCTACACGATAATACTCTTCATAGACAGGCTCATTATGTTCTGTGCTCGCTACTCCTGTGTGCAGAAGGAGTGGAGCGATCTGAATTCCTCTTGCAACCAGGCGAGTCAGCAATTCAGGTGTGAAGGCGCGCCCGGCTGATGGCATCTCTGCGCTCCCCATTTCCGTTGCAAAAACAGTCTGGTAGTAGCTCAGAGGCCAGCCTTCTTTGACGTAACTGTAGCGAATTGGAAATCCATGCTTATCCAGGTAATCATGCAGAGGGTCGGGCAGATTGAGTGTGGCAATCCAGAGACGGCTCACAGCTTGACCAGGTGCGTAGGGTGTATGAAAGGTTATACTGGCTCCGGCAGGCAGTTCAAAGGACTCTCCTGGGTAGATATCATAGAAAGGTTTGGTTGCTTTCTCCCGCTTATCCTGATAGGCACGCATCTCTACTACCCAGCGATTCGCTGGCAGATGAGTTGAGAGATGAAGTTCAAAGAGTGTCCCATCAGAACGTGTAGCTGGCAACGCAGCATTTAGCGTTCCGCTGGTATTGATCACCAACACATCTCCCGCCTCCAGAAAATCTCCGATTTGACGAAACCGCGTATGCACAACACGGTTCGTTGCGATGTATGAGACCATCAGCCGAACTTCATCACGTTCGAGGCCGCGTATCTCTGGCGGTTCACCTGCTTCTAATGTTGATGGCAGGGTAAAGTTAAGCAAAGGGAGTCCTGGCAGTCCCTCGTTATAGTCAGTGGATAAAAGGATTGGCATCTTACTCATGTGCAAATTGTATCAATCAAGTTCCTTTGACAGTATTCGAGCCGAATAACGCCCACTGGGTCGAACTCCCTTCAGCAGTTCAACGAAAGCGGGAACACTTTCTTCTGGTAAAGGACGATCACTTATATCCTCACCAGGGAATGCTTCCTGGTGCATCTGTGTGCGCATGTCGCCTGGATCGACCCAGTAGACATGGAATGCAGGATTTTCAGCAGCTAGAATGTTTGAAAGCTGTTCGAGCGCTGCCTTGCTTGATCCATAGCCACCCCATCCCTCGTACGCTTCAACACCTGCGTCACTGGTGATATTGATTACACACGCGCCAGATTTCAAATCATCGCGAAGTGCCTGCACAAGTGCCAGAGGAGCAATTACATTCGTGCGATATACCTGCTCCAGGACTTCGAGGGGATAATCTAACAATTCAGGCTGCGGGCTGGGACCAAGAATACTGGCGTTGTTGATAAGAGCGTCCAAACCGCCCAATTCATGCGCTGCTTCAGCAAGCTCGCGACGATGACCACTATCTGTAACATCCCCGGCAATCGCAATTACATGAGTTTGTTCCGCAAGAATACTACGTGCTGCTTCAAGCGCTTCAGTGCCTCGAGCGTCGATAATGAGCTGCCAGCCATCAGTGGATAGTTGGCGAGCAAGAGCAAGACCAAGGCCACGCGAAGCGCCTGTAATCAGAGCAGTACGGGTTACACCTGTCGTCATTGTATTATTTCCTTCAAGCTTTGTTCTCGAAATGAGTAATACCTTTTGATCATACAAATGAATTACTCGCTTCTGGTATAACTATACCCGATACTTCATCAAATAGCTTCAGGCAAAATACCAGCTTTTCACTGCACAAAGGTACAGTAGGGGCGTAATTGATTGCACCATTGATTTCCAACATACTGCACTATCAGCACATCTAACGAAGAAAGACCAATCAGCCACCACTGTCATTCTGAGCGTCAGCGAAGAATGACAGGCAAGTGCATTCCATTCCATCTGCATGCTCGTCAAGCATTATAGTACTCTCGGCTATACCAAAGAACATCCCTTGTATGAAAAGGAAGGGATAGATCCTCGTATACACCAAAATAAACAGCAGTTTGTCTGCTGCATCTGGGA
>Ga0209048_10005898_pt1 | contig 11530 bp, 7 predicted proteins | sample FrelakmetCRP12CR_FD_187146 | JGI IMG/M metagenome (GOLD analysis project Ga0209048, IMG submission 187146) | Freshwater lake sediment microbial communities from the University of Notre Dame, USA, for methane emissions studies - CRP12 CR (SPAdes)... | ecosystem: Environmental > Aquatic >... | reverse complement strand
CGGGAAAAACAGTGTGAACTACGGGAAAAACAGTGTGAACTACGGGAAAAACAGTGTGAACTACGGGAAAAACAGTGTGAACTACGGGAAAAACAGTGTAAAATCTTTCATTTTTTACTTTGGCAAGTGATTAAATAGAATTTACTTCAGTTAAAAGCATGAATAAATTAGGTGAATAATTTTATTTATATTAAAAATATCATTATAAAACAATATGTTTTCTCTTAAAAACGGGAAAAACAGTGTTAATAATAAAAATTATTAGTTATGGCTAGAATAAAGAAAAAACAGTTACTTGCTTCACTGATAGTCACCCAGGCTAATGAATTAGTTGAGTCTCGTTATAACCTGACCTTGGGTGAACAACGATTGATCTTTACAATGATTGCCAGAATTCAACCAGAAGATGAGGATTTTAAGCCTTACCATATCAGTCTTCATGAACTAGCTGATTTTTTGGGGATCAACAAAAATCACATTTATGCCGACTGCAAAAAAATCACTAAAAAACTATTGGAAAAGGTAGTTGAGATACAGGAACCAGGAAGGTTATTGCAAACTCATTGGGTTTCTTCTGCTGATTATGTGGATGGTACAGGGATGGTTAATTTAACGTTTGATCCGTTGTTAAAGCCCTACCTGTTACAGCTCAAGGGCAACTTCACTTCAAGTAAGCTTGAAATGTTGTTGAGCTTCAAAAGCCAGTACACGATGCGGATGTACACACTGTTAAAACAGTATGAAAGCTTAAAAGGGCGTGAAATAGATTTGCAACAACTTCGTGATACTTTAGGGCTTGGAAAAGATCAATATATGAGGTACAACGATTTTAAAAAAGACATTTTGGAATCAACCCAAAAGGAACTTAAAGCTAAAGCTGACCTATATTTTGAATTTGACGAAATTAAATATGGCCGTAGAGTCGGTGCAATACGCTTTCGCATTTTCACCAAGAAATCTATTGAATCCACATCGGCAAAAGTATTGACTAATGTAGTTCACATAGCACTCGATTCATCTTCACCTGAAGCTCAAACAAGCTCTCTACCCTCTCAATTGCTGTTATTAGTACCAGAGCAACACCAAGCCAAAAAAACCGTACAGGCGGCTTTAGATGCCTTTGAAAAGAAGCATGGTTTTGATTACGTCAAACGCAATATTTTGTACAGCAATGCCAAGGCAGCTAAATCGTATGCCGGATTTTTAAACAACGCGCTCAAAGATGACTGGGGGCATGATTGGGAACTGGAACAGCAGGAAGTGCCAATGAAGAAAAATGTAATGGAAATATGGGAGCGTCAAGGGTTTGGTAGCCAGAAAGAATACGATGATTTTATGTATAAGAAGCAGATGGAAGCTTATGGTAAGGAAGTTTGATTAAGCACCAATAAATATCATTGGTATTAAATACAAGTTAATGAACACCAATGGTATTTATTAAAGCTCATTAATATCTGTCTTTATTTTCTCTATGAGTGCATCACGCATACTATCGGCAATAGATCGGCGTACTTTTTTTGAGTATTTTTCGAGCAATTTATATTCGTATTCATTTAGGCGAACTGAAAGTTGTTTGTAGTTTCTTATAGCGTCTGGATCAAGATAAGTTTCATCTAATGCTGTTTTGTCAGCATTATGAATAAAGCTTTTAATTTGATTTTCATTGACTGAAGAATTTAATTCTGGTGTTTGCGTAACCAGTTGACTTGTTTTTTTAATGGCCATAAATTTCTTCTATTAAGTCAGCTATTTCTCTTTTTGCTTTTCTGGCACTTTCGCTGGCATTATCAATCTCAACAACGCCTAGTCCTTCTGGAATTGAATCACGGTATATCTTTCTGTCCCGAATGATTGTGGTTAATAATTTAATTTCCGGGAATTCTGAAAGGAATTCTTTTGCTTCATCGGTTTCTTGAATGATTGGGTTAGTAGGCCCCATACTCAAAACAGCTAAAACACGTAGATTAGGATTAATTATCCTGGAGTCATTGATTATTTTTTGCATGTCTGGAATGGTATTAAGGTCAAGTTGCGATGGCCTGACTGGAATGAGTAATGTATGAGCAACGACCATAGATGATCTTAACTCTGGAGAATCCCTACCAGCCGCATCAACTACAACATAGTCATAACGTTTATCTAAATCGACAAGAGTTTTATGTATTTCATCGTATTTTTGAACACAATGTATAGCACCCTTATCTGGTTTATTTGTTGATCGCTCAAGAGACCACCCAGCAGATGATGCTTGTTTATCAGCATCTACGAGCATAACATCTTTCCCTACTTGGGCTAGTGCAGCACAGATGTTCATGGCAATAGTTGACTTACCACTTCCACCTTTTCTTCCTCCCACGAGTAGAATCATGACGTTACCTTTAATGAAGTTTATGGTGTTTAATAAATACCATAGGTATTTTATGAGCACCATTATATTATAAAGTTAAAAAAACACCTTTGAAATTAAAAGAACCTTAATAGTGTTTATTGGTTGTCAATGAACACCATTAAAGAATGTGCTTGTTCAATGACTTTACTACTTGGAGAGCATGCAAAACTGTTAGCGGTTGCGTAATTTTTGCCGCTTATTGGGCAGAGATGCCCATAAAATCTTTCGCAAAAATGGCGACTCCCAGCAGGCAGCTAGTGCCGTTTTATCTGGTTTCTCATAAGCAAACATGCTATATATGGCATATATAAACGAACATGAACACGAAAAGCCGCTGTTTTGGATTGGAAGCAGTCTGGGCGACCTGAAAGATTGCCCTGACGAAGTTCAAGACTTCGTCGGCTACGCGCTGCATTCGGCGCAAAGAGGCGGCAAATCACCCGCCGCGAAACCGTTGCAGGGCTTCGGCAATGCCGGCGTTCTGGAAGTCGTGGATGATTTCGACGGCAACACCTACCGCGCTGTGTACACAGTACGGTTTGCCAAAGCGGTCTATACCTTGCACGTCTTCCAGAAAAAATCACGCAAGGGGATAGCCACGCCAAAGCAGGACATTGACCTGGTCAAAGCGAGACTGAAACGAGCAGAGGCTCATTACGCGGCATGGATGGCTGAATTACAGGGGAAAAAACCATGAGCAAAACACACAACGAAGACATACCCGTCCTTGCCAGTAGCGGCAACCTGTTCGCAGACCTGGGGCGGACTGATGCGGAAGAAGCCCTCGCCCGTGTCCGTCTCGCTCAACAGATTGCTGAAATCATTGAGCGGAAGGCGTTAAGCCAAGCGGATGCCGCTGCGCTTATGGGACTTGACCAGCCAAAGGTTTCCGCCTTGGTGCGCGGGCGGCTGTCCGGCTTTTCAACGGATCGCCTGCTTCGATGCCTCATGCTGCTGGGTCAGGATGTGGAGATTGTCGTCAGGGACAAACCCAGCGACCACCCCAAAGCCCATATTAGCGTCATTGCCGCCGCCCATCTTGACGCTTGTTCGCCTGTCCTCTGAGAAGCATCAAGAAAAGCGCCCCAACCCGAAGGCAGGGGCGCAAGGCCTATGCCGAGCATGAAAAAATGGGCAAGAAGGCCATTCTGTTTGTGATGATCGACGACACCAAGAATTGCGACGATGTGGCCGAATACCTGGAAGGCAATTTTGCCTGACACAGTCGAAACATGGCTATTTGGCCGACCGTAAGGATTGCTTCGTAAATGCGTAAAGTCATTAAATTTTAATGAAAAATATCCGTCCCAATTGAAGCTTACTTTAAATTGTCCACTAATATGTCTAGGTAGAATGTGGGTTACAGGGGTATTTTTCGTGTAGGGTTCAATTGATACAGATTAGGGCTATTGATCATTTATAGTTTATTCAATCGAATTGAGAATATAGGTGCGATAAGGGTTGCAGAGCAACTTTACTCATTTACGAAGCAATCCTTACGGTCGGCCTATCGGCTTAACGGAAGACCATACGGAAAACAAGTGTTTTCCGTCACCTCAAAGATCAATGATAAAATCAGTTTGATTGCCTCCCCCGGTTTTGCATGCTCTCAAAATTAAGACCGCGTCCACATCATTAAGATGTGTTCAGGTGAACAGACTAAATAATCAGCTATGCACATGTGGTCTGTAGGTTGCCAGGAACTGTTCAAAATCCCCAACTGGCAAGGGTTGGCTAGTGAAATAGCCTTGATAAAGATCGCAACGCTGCTCTTTGAGAAAAGCCAATTGCATTGCCGTTTCTACACCTTCCGCCAATACATTCATACGCAGGGTTTTGGCCATAGCAATGATGGTCGCGGCGATTTCCATGTCGTCTCGACTTTCGGGAATATCGTCGATAAAGCTTTTATCGATTTTCAAAACATCGACCGGGAACAGTTTCAGATAAGCCAGTGAAGAATAGCCGGTGCCGAAATCGTCTATCGCCAGATGAATACCCAGTAAATGCAATTGAGTAAGAATTTCGATTGCCTGGCTTTCCCGCTTCATCAAAGTGCTTTCGGTTATTTCCAGTTCCAGATAGTGGGCAGGAAAACCCGTTTCAGCCAGAATTTCCGCCACGGTTTCAAAGATGTCGCCGTAGATGAACTGGTTGGGTGAAACGTTGACAGCCAGACGCAGATCAGGCAGGCCTGCCTTTTGCCAGCGCTTACCTAGTAGGCAGGTTTCTTTTAAAACCCAGGCGCCAATGATAGAAATTAATCCAGATTCTTCGGCAACAGGGATGAAACGAATGGGTGGAATAACTTCGCCGCTATCGGTATGCCAGCGTATCAGTGCTTCGGCACCAACAATACAACCGTCGGCAATGTTGATCTGCGGTTGAAAGTAAACCTGCAGTTCACCCTTGTCGATAGCCTGACGCAACCGGACTTCAAGCTCCATGCGCTCGCGAGCCATGCGGGTAAGTTCTTCGGAAAAATATTTGAAACGGTTGCGACCTTCGTTTTTAGCTTTATACATCGCGATATCGGCCTGCTGCATCAACTCTTCCGGCGTGTTTCCGTGAAGGGGATATAAGGCAATGCCGATGCTGACACTGATGTGAAGTTCAATACCATCGGATAGCCGCCAAGGCGCTCTAAATTCCTCAATAATCTGGGTCGCTACCCGTGCGGCTGCTTCAGGTTGATTGATATCTTCCAGCAAAACGGTGAATTCGTCGCCGCCTAAACGGGAAACGGTATCAGCGCCGCGTAATCTTAACTTCAGGCGTTCGGCGGCCTGTTGCAATATTTGGTCCCCGGCCAGATGTCCAAAGTTGTCGTTGATGTCCTTGAAGCGATCAAGATCCAACATCAGCACGGCCAGCAAATTATGGTTGCGTTCCGCCTTTTCAAGGCTGTGTTGTAGTCGCGAGATCAATAACCTGCGATTGGGCAGCTTAGTGAGTGGATCGTGATTTACCAGAAATTCCAGCTCTATTTCCGAATTTCTAAGCTTGGAGATATCGGAAAATACGCCGACATAATGGTTAATGCTGCCGTTTTCGTTTTTAACGGCACTGATGCTAAGTAGTTCAGGGTAGATTTCGCCGGACTTGCGACGATTCCATATTTCACCCTGCCAGTGACCAGTGACCTGGATGGTGAACCACATCTCGCTGTAAAAATCGGCATCGTGGCGGCCAGAGCGCAGCATGGCCGGGTTATTGCCTATGGACTCGCTTTCTTCATAGCCGGTTATGTCGACAAAGGCACGATTGATCATGATAATGCGGCAATTGGCATCGGTGACCATCACGCCTTCCTTCGCGCTTTCAAATACCGCTGCTGCCTCCTGCAAACGTTGTTCGTTGAGCTTGAGATCGGAAATATCGGTTAGGGTGCCAACGTAGCCCAGCAAGGCGTTGTCGCCAACTCGTTCAGCTTCCGCTTGCCCGACTACCCAATGGAGGTTGCCGTTTGGGTTTTGGAAGCGATATTGCAAGGAAAATGATTGCTGAAATTGCACGGTTTTGTGCCATTCGGCAACCACTTTGTCCCGATCTTCTGGATAAAGCGCTTGCATCCAGCCGTCACCCTGAGCTTGGGTAGCCGATAAGCCCGTGATTTCACACCAGCGTTCATTAACGTACTCGCATCGGCCTTGGGGATCCGTGCGGAAAATACCGACTGGCGCGAACTTAGACAAGGTATGAAATAGCGCCTCGCGCGTCTGCAAGGCCATTTCCGCCATTTTGCGATCGGTAATGTCACGCAGACCAATGACATAGCCCGGCTTTCCATCCCAATCCAGTTGCGCGGAACGCATTTCAGCCCACGCCAGACCGGTCGGGCGGATTAAATTGATGTCCTGATAAGTATTTTGGTCAGTATGGACCGGAATGGCCAGCGCTTGACCCAGGATAGGTCCGCGTCCCAAAAGAGTCTCGGCTGCCTGATTGTTATAAAGCACGATACCTTGACTGTCGACTACCAAAATTCCGTCAGTGATCGTATCCAGGATCAAGTCGAGTTTGTCGATATTTGTGGCCACAATCGATTAATAGCCGGTGGATTTAAATAATCACGGTTTGTATACCTTTGTCTTTGCTCTGCGTAGTAATGGCCGCAATCACTGAGGACATGCGCGACAGATCACCCAGCAGTTTGAGCACCGGCTTCGGCACGTCGCGCACCAGCATCGGCGTCGCAAAAACATCCTTTTCAAGGGCCTTTTCCGGCATGCCCAGCACTTCCACCACGTCAAAAACCCAGTACCCAGGCTCGTAAAGCGTGTTGAGTACGGCGGTGATTTGTCCGACCAACTGGCGCGTTTCGCTATTCAGCGACACAATGTACAAGGTCAGTACCAACTTATGTTGTTCCTCGCGGCGTTTTTCATGCGCTTTGATGATGCAGGCAACTTGAGCAATATCGCGGATTTGCGCGGAAGATAGCGGTTTGCTGGCCAGCTCAAACTGAAAACCCTCGTCATGCGCACTTTTCAGCTGGTCCATAAATTCGCTGGCGAACGCGGTGACGATGTAAATATTTAATGTTTCATCGATGGTTTTGAGACGCCGCAAAGTCTCTACGCCGTCAATACCGGGCATGCGCAGATCAAGAAAAATCAGATCGGGGCGATCGGCGTTTACCATCTCGATACCTTTCAGGCCGTCCTCGGCTTCCCGCACTAAAAAACCGTCTTCTTCCAGAATCAGCCTGAATGCACCGCGTACGGCCGGATCGTCGTCTATAACCAGAATTTTGCTTACCATGCTTGTCTCACGCTCGTCATTAGACTGAATGTTTATCAAATGCGTACTAGCTGTATGGAAAATGTAGGCGCAAGCAACAACCTTGTCCTTGTATACTTTCAACTTGAACGCTGCCGCCGACATCTTGAACCAGACGACGGGTAATAGATAATCCCAAACCAGTACCTTTCCCCGGCGGCTTGGTGGTAAAGAAAGGGTCGAATATTTTAGTTTGTATCTCTTGCGGAATGCCGGGGCCGTTATCGGTCACACTTAATTCTAACATTCCTTCTATGGGCTTGGATACAATCTTGATGACAGGTTGTTGGCTGTCAACCAATGCATCGCGGGCATTAATGATCAGATTGATCAGAATCTGTTGCAGGCTGTCGGCACTACAATGGATCACGGGTAGGTCGTCGGCGGCTTCGACCTCGACCTGTACTCCGGTTTTGCGCAGTTCGCCTTCGAGCAGCAGCAAGCTTTGGCGGATAACCTCCGACATTTCGCAATTACCGGTTTGAATGGCTTTGCTACGGACAAACACCAGCATATTGCTGACGATTTTTTTGATGCGGTGAATTTGTTGCAGCGCTTGATTGAGAATTTCCTTCGATTTGGCATCCTCGGTACGGTCGGCGACAAATTCGACAAAATTCATTACCCCCATCAAAGGATTGTTGATTTCATGGGCCACGCCGCCGACCAGTGTGCCCAAGGCCGACAGTTTTTCCATTTGCAGCATGTGCTCCTGGTTTTCTTGCAACTGCAAATAAGCCTTGCGGGTTTCTTCTAAAAGACGGGCGTTTTCCAGAGAAATAGCGGCCTGGGCGGTAAGCAGTTCGGTCATATCGGTTCTCTCGGTCGTAAATACGCCTGCCGACAGTTGGTTTTCGAGATACAACAGGCCGATCAACTCGGTTTGCTTAATGATGGGCAGACACAGTACCGAACGCAGGCCCAGTGCCTGTACTTCCGGAGTGTTTTGATAGTCGCCTTCTGCCATTGCATCATTCAGCACCACTTTCTGGAGGGTGCGTTGCACATAATTGACGATGGCGTGGCTAATGTAGCTGGCTTGATTAAGACTAACAGGTTGTTTGTTGACAAGCTGTTTTTTGCCGACATGCTGCTCCGCAGCAACCAACAGACCTTCTGCTTCCTTGATTAGCAAATAACCATGTTGGGCGCCGGAACTTTCCAGTACCACTCTCATGATTTTTTGTGTCAATTGATTTAGATCAGTTTCCGCCGATAAGGCCCGTGCTGATTTCATGAGATAATTAATGTCGAGATTGGGCAGGGTGCTCTGATCATTCAGGTCAACCTTTTTCTCGGCGCGTATTGAATTGTCAGGGCAGACGTAAAGATGGCGCTGCTGTAAGCGGGCGCTTTTGCCGTCGGCACGACAAACCCGGTAAAGACGCCGTGCTTCGCCATAGAAGAGCTCGGCATCGCCTAGGCTGCCTTCGGTTATGGCATCGGCCATCGATTCGTACAAATGGCCGGTCAACAGGGTGTAATTTTGCGTCTGGGCTATGGCAATTGCGTCCAGATAACGATTGCGGGCCTCGCGCATGTTGCCCTGAGTGTGGGCGATCTCGGCATGAATAAAGGCCAGATAAGATTTCAGCAACGGCCCAAGCTGCGCCCAGATTTCAATTTTTTCCAGTAGTGGCACAATTTTAGCTTCGGTTACTGACCAATCCGGCGGTGGCGAATTCATTCGCCCAGCGTCTGACGGAGCGTATGAATTGGCCCCTGCAAGACGCAGGCGATTGAGGATACGAAACACATACCAAAGTCGCTTCAATACATTATCGGTCAATCCGTGTAGGTAGCGTTCGACAGTTTGCAGAGAAACGTCGGCTGCGGTGTAATCGCCTAGATAATACTGAGCGAAACCCAGCAACGCAAAATAGCTGCCGGAGGCAGCGACATAGTTGTTGTCCGCCCAACTTGCCAAGGTTGCATCCATGTCTACCGGTTGGTAATCCGGCTTCATCGGCGCTACCCAGCCCGCCAAAACCGCTTCGGCGAGGCCAACCGAAAAGAACAGCTGGTTCCTGCGGGAAAACTGCAAACATTCCTCGGCGGTTTCTTCAATCAGACGCATATTTTTACCTTGCGTCTGTAAATTCCACATCAGAGGCCCGTAGGACAGGCCTGCGTTGTATAAATCGCCACAACTCTTGCCGCATTGGATGGCTTTTTGGCTGTAATCGACGATCTCGGCCGGATGGCTGCGCGAGTGCATGTTGCACCAGACAATACCGTTCATGCCGCGCGTAGCGCCGAAGGTGTTGGGGTATTTGACGCACAGTTCGTGAGCTAAATCCTGATAGCGGAAGGCCTGTTCGAATTTGCCTTGTTCACCGAGATTGAGGCCCATGATCGAAAACGAATAAATCACTGATTCATCCATGCCGCCCTGCAAACAGTGCAGCGTTGATTGTGCGGCTGACAGGTAAAGCTGCGGCACCAGTCCGGACATATACAGATCGGGAATCAGCTCGCTGTAAAAGGCCAGCTCGATTTTACTTTTGCGCTCTTCGGTAAAAGGCATGTGCAAGATGGTGTCCCAGACATTACCTTGTCGTTCGATTTCCGCCATTAAGGCCAGCATGCGCTGCTGTGCCTGGTCGGGTTGATCCGGGATCGATTTGCTAAAATAGGCCAGGCCGCGATTGGCGGTCTCTATCGCCTTGTTGAAGTTACCGAACGAAGATAGCGAAGTGGTTTGTTCGGACAGTGCCTCGGCTTTGTCCAAATCGCTGATGGCATATTCGATCAAATAATTAAGCAAGACTTCCGACTCTTCATAACGACCGCACATCAGTTCGGTCTTCGCCAGGCGCTGGTAAATGCGGAAGGTTAAGTCATAGGCGTTTTTCCAGCAATCCTCCGGCAGATAATCGTGGGCTTTCAGAAAAAAATCCTTGGCGGCATCACCAGCCAGCGCATTCAACGCCTTGTTGCCGGCATGAAAGTTAATTTTCACTAATCGATAGGACAGGCCTTGATCAAGTTCGGCGGGCCGGCCCTGATTGAGGTGGGCGGCAATGGTGAACAGGTTGTCCAGCGTTTCGAGATCGGTTGCCGGGGGAACCGCTTCAAGCAAGTGGTTGCCGATTAGCCAGTGGATGGCCGAGCGAGCTTTGGGATCGACTTGAAGCAATACCGCTTCCTGAACCCGGTCATGGATGAATTGCAGATCGGATTTGTTTTCCAGCAGCATGCCCAGATTCAATACCGGCTTTAACGCCTCAAACAATTGTTCAATAGGCAAATCCAGCACCAAGGCCACGTCTTCGGCGGTGAAACGGTTGCCCATACAGGCGCAGTGATCGAGGATGTGCAAGGTTTCGGGTGGCAATTTCCGTACCTTGGAGCTGAACAGCTCCACCACTGAGGTCGGCATCCGAATGTCACGGATACGTGCCATGTCCCAGTGCCAGTGCAGTTCGCTGTCGGTACTCAGCAAATCCTCGATATACAACCAGGCCAGGCTTTCGCTGACGAACAACGGGTTGCCCTCAGTGAGATGGGCGATAAATTCCGCCAGATTGGCGGTGCTTTCCAGTGTGGAATCGAGAATGTAGGCCACCATTTCGTGGCAATCGGCATCGTTCAGCGCCTCCAGACGAATTTCGGCGAGCGGGCCCTGGTTTTCCTGTACATTTCTGAGTAGTTTGTTGAGTGGATGGGCGCTGTCGACTTCGTTATGACGATATGCCCCCATGAAAAATAGAAAGGGATGTTCATGATGATTGGCGAACAGATTTTGCAGGAAATCGAAGGTGGCACTGTCGCACCACTGCAGATCGTCGATAAACAGTACCAACGGATTATCTTCGCCGGCTAAACAGGCCAGGAAGCGGCCGAATAGATTATTGAAGCGGTTGCGGGCTTCCACCGGCGGCAGATGACCAACCTCCGGTTGCGATCCGATGATAAATTCCAACTCCGGCACCACGTCGATGATGACGTGGCCGTTGCTTTCTACCGCATCGAGAATTTTCACCCGCCATCGCTGAACCTGGGCGTCGCTTTCCGTCAAAAAAGTGCGAATCAGATTGCGCAAGGCTTGAATCAGCGAACCATAAGGAATGTTTTTTTGGTACTGGTCGAATTTACCGCTGGTGAAATAGCCGCGATTTTTGACCAGCGGTTTTTGCAGTTCTTGAATCAACCGGGTTTTGCCGATGCCGGACAGCCCGGAAATAAAAACCGAACGGAATTTGCCGCCGCTCACTTGGTTGTATTGTTGCTGTATTAGCTCGCTTTCCTCCAGGCGATCGACCATTTTTGAGATAAAAATCACTCGACGGGTGCGGTCGTGCTGGCCGACTGCAAAGTGGGAGACAGTGCCGGTAGCGGCATATTCTTTCTGGCAAC
>Ga0209048_10005897_pt1 | contig 11532 bp, 9 predicted proteins | sample FrelakmetCRP12CR_FD_187146 | JGI IMG/M metagenome (GOLD analysis project Ga0209048, IMG submission 187146) | Freshwater lake sediment microbial communities from the University of Notre Dame, USA, for methane emissions studies - CRP12 CR (SPAdes)... | ecosystem: Environmental > Aquatic >... | reverse complement strand
CATACTGGGCTTTATGTATGCGCTCTTTTATCTCTTTGAAAAATGTCTTGTATTCGGCGAGCACTATAACTGACATTCATTTCCTCCCTTCAACCATTGCAATCTCACCAGGCTTTATTCTATATTCTTTAGAGCCAAGCCGCTTCCTGAGTGCAAGTAGTCCAGCCGCAGCCTCACCCGGTTTTATTTTCGGCGGCGTCCTGATCTCTGCAACAACCTCGTCATGAAACAAGCGTTCAAACAATGTAGTCAGCTTCAATAGAAAGAAGTCAGGTTTTCCTTCATGCTGGCATTGCCTCTGGTGGTAACGTATCACGCAGAATTTCTCTGTACGCGCTTAAGTCAGTTTCCGCTGAACCGAACAAGAATCTAATCATGGATAATAGCACTGCAAGCGCATCATCACTAAGGGCTACCGGAAGAGGGTCACATACCGCCCTATTCGTAGATATAACCAACTGAAATCTATCTAATCTTGCAACGCCACCCGAAAGACCCACTCTCCCGAGAGGGGGGCAATAAAAAAACTGGCTATACATAAGTGCCTTGATTCTGCTAACCATTAAAGGAGGGAATCCTCCTATGTGCGCTGCTGTCTCAATGTTATATATGGGGATAAAGAATAAACATTCTTCCTGCAGGTGGAGTCTTCCTAAACTTTTCAAGAGCTTTGTCATATCATCAAAGATGGTCGGTGAAGCATTAACAATTATCGCTGGCCTTTTCTTTGCTTTGTTGATAATAAGCTCTTCCGTCTCCCTCAGGTTCAAGGACTTAATCGGCAGTTTTGGCCTCTGCCTAAAATCCTTTTCCAAAAGATTTCTCACTCGAAATTTAGTTGCGTAGACCTCTTTGGGATCGGCGCGCTCCACATCCATTATCATAGGAATTTTATTTAAGTGAAGTGTCGGAATCCAACATAATTGACCAATGATAAGCTCTTTTCTAAAAGTTTCGGCGGGCAGATCTCTATAAAATGGATCAATTAATTGTTCAATGCTCATAAGTGCCTGTGGTAGATATTGAAGCTTCACCCGAAAGTTCGCCCACAAGGTCTTCTTCGTCTAAAAGTTGCGTTGCCTTATAATAAACCTCATCATAGATAGGCTGGGAACCTCTTGATCTGCTTGCGAGTTCTTGCTTATATTGTGTTTTTAACCTCTCAAGAATTTCCTTGCCTTTAGCAACAATTTCTGGATTAAGTTTGCGCATTTTTATCTCTATTGGTTTTTCAAACTTCCTGATTTTTGAAAAATCCAAAAAGTCACCCTTTTTTGCGGTAAGCATTGGCTCAGTCTCAAAATAAACGTAGTCTAAGAGTCCATAAGTATCATCACCCCATTTGGAAATAGCCTCATTGAGTGGAGATCTTATAAATAAGGGTATTCTTTCTGAAACATCTGGTTCTTCACTGCACCAATAAAGATTGTACTCCTCATCAACAAAATTGCTCTTATAAGTACCTTTTTCTATAAACCCAGAATGGTACGCTTTTTCTATGGTATCCAAAGATTCGCTGCAGAATGGTCCGTAATGCACAAACCTCCACGGCCAGCCGGTGAGGATTTCTCCATTTTTTTCTCTGGCCCAGTTCAAGTCCGCGAGATAGAGAAATTTCACCAGTCGCACAGTAGTGAGCTTCGTCCCCCTATCCGTGGCATACCATACTATGTATTGAATTAATTTTAGAATGTCAATTTTCACTGTGGCTATTTATAAAATTATAGCAGGTTTGCTCATTCATATTGTAGAGAGAAGGCGAATTATAAATTTTCAAGATGTTAACAAACCAGCTGACCTTTATGAGATTTCATTCTTTAACCTCTATTATTCTCACTTCCAGCTCATATACATCAATCATAAGATTATTTTATTATTTCTTTTATTTTGTAAGCTTCAAATTCTTCAAATTTTGTTGTCTCGAATCCAAGTCTGAAAATGGGTCTTCCAGAAAAAGTTATGACCGTCTCTCTGTCAGTTTGATATCTGATTATATCAAAATCATCTGGTTCAAGTTGAACTTTGACATACCAGCCTGGCCTACACTTAATTTCTGCAATATTCCTATTGGGATATAGTCTGGTAATCGTTCCTGTAATATCCTGTGTTTCACCAAAAAATGGTTTATGTCTAATCTTCCGCACATATTCTTGTGTTGACCGATCTATAACTGCAGGTTGAGTACGATCGCCTGATGCGCTCAATATTTCTATCTTCGATACACCGCCTATGTTATCAATTCGATCTGCAATTATCGCGACTTCATTATAAATAGATCCAATATAAATCTGATTACGTGGGAGATCTTCGCTCTTTTTCTTTCCAACAGCCTTTCCGATAACATATGCCCCTAGGGCTAAAATTCCGTCTACTATGAGTTCTTTAATATGATTAATTACAACGGGATCTGAGAAAAAAGAGTTAATGCCATACGCATCGGATTCCTTTTTTCGCTCGGATATTTCTAAAGCCAGTTTTAATCGTTCATCACGAGAAAGATGTGCGCCTTTTATTAATTTTTTCTTCCTAAACAAATGGGCTTTGTGAATTATTCTCTGGATGGCAATTAATGTCACTCCAAGTTCATATATTGGGACAGACTTCTTTTCGAGTGCTTCTCCTATAAACCTTATCCATAAAAGACTCCGATGCTGTTGCTTTGAATCCCTTTCAATGTTCATGAAGGCTCCTGAGTCATTTCTCTGTTCATTAAAAAACTATCAGTATCTTTATTACTCTGCCCAATAGTTGCTCAATAACTTCGGTTCTACGCCGAACTCCATTCTTCAGAGAGTCTTTCAGCTTGTTGCAAAACTAAACTGATGGCCTCCTCCTGTTTATCTGGCGGGTACTTGTAGCGGCGCAACGTTATCCTAACGAGGTTGCGCAATCTGGCCCTGACACTGTCCCGCACCTGCCAGTCAATACTTGTGCTTCGCCGCAGTTTATCCGTTAATTCATGCGCGATCTTCTTCAGTATCTTATCGCCAAGCTCACGGACAGCGCTTTCGTTATTCGCCAATGCATCATAAAACGCTATTTCATCTGGATTGAGGCCGAGGTCTTCATGCCTCTTCATAGCCTCCTGGAAATCTTTTGCTATCTGGATGAGTTCTTCGATAACCTGGGCGGTTTCAATCGCACGGTTATGATATTTGCGCAGTGTTTCCAATAAGCGATCACCGTATTTCTTTTCCTGTACAACGTTATTTCGTGTTTTCGCCTTGATCCCATCACGAAGCAGCTTTTCCAATAATTCCACGGCCAGATTCCTGCTCTTCATATTGCGCACTTCTTCCATAAAGGCATCGTCGAGCAACCCTATATTCGGTTTGTCAAGCCCTGCCAATTTAAAAATGTCCGCAACGCCCTCAGCGACAATGGCATTATCGAGGATTTGTTTTAGTGCTGAATTTTTTTCCTCCTCGGTTTTTTTCTTATCTATAGTCGTATATTTTGTAATCGCCGCCTTAACGGCCGAGAAAAACGCGATCTCTTTTCTGAGAGGCTTTGCCTCATCTAAAGTGCCACACAATGCAAAGGCCGCATTGATATTGACCATGGCATCAAGGAATTGCTTTTTCCGGTCCTTCTTCTTGTTATTGCCATCCAATTTCAATATATGGTCCATGGCCGGGAGAAGAAGATTTATGGCTTTTGTTTCAAATTCACTATAATCAAATCCTTGAAACATCCCCCGGACTACGTCCATCTTTTCAAGCAGCACCGCAAATGCCTCTTGAGCCAGATTCGCAGGCCTGCCCTTTCCTTTTGAGTCGGTATAGGTCTTTAGGGCATGCTTCAGTTCATTGGCTATCCCGATATAATCCACGACAAGGCCGCCCGGCTTGTCTTTGAACACACGGTTTACGCGGGCAATGGCCTGCATCAGACTGTGCCCCCGCATGGGCTTATCGACATACATGGTATGCGCGCAAGGCACATCAAAGCCGGTGAGCCACATATCCCGAACAATAGCAATTTTTAAAGGATCAGCAGGGTCTTTGAAACGATGTTCCAAATCTTTCTTCTGTTGTTTGCTATAGAGATGTGGCTGAAGTTCTTTTCTGTCGGATGCGCTGCCCGTCATAATAACGCGTATCGCACCGTCGTTCGGATTATAGTACCCGTGCCCGCCATTCTCTTTTTTAATAGTTGTCCCTTTCCACTCTGGCCGGAGGGCAGTAATTTCTTTAAAAATATTCACGCAGATGTCCCTGCTCATGCCGACGATCATTGCCTTGCCGTCAATTGCTGCGATACGGACTTCAAAGTGATTGACTAAATCTTCGGCTACTTCTTTAAGCCGTGGCTCTGCGCCCACCAGTTTTTCGAGTGCAGCCCATTTGCCCTTAGTCTTCTCTCTCGCTGCAATGTCTTCTTCATCTTCAATAACTTCCTCAACATCCTGACTCAGTTTTTCTATTTCCGCTTGGTTAATATCCAGCTTTGCCAGACGGCTTTCGTAATAGATAGGTACCGTGGCGCCATCGTCCACCGCATCCTGAATGTCATAAATGCTGACATAATCGCCAAACACACCGCGCGTATCCTTATCTTCTGTAGAAATCGGCGTTCCTGTAAAGCCGATGAACGAGGCATTCGGGAGTGCGTCGCGCATGTGCTTGGCATAGCCGAATTTATATTTGCCGGTCTTCTGATCCAACACAGCCTTCAGGCCGTATTGGCTGCGATGGGCTTCATCAGAGATCACGACAATATTTGTTCGAGGATTTAAAACCGGATGATTTTCTTCATCCCCGAGCAAAGTGAATTTCTGGACGGTGGTAAAGATAATCCCGCCTGATTGCCGGGCATCCAATTCCTTGCGCAACTCCTCGCGGCTTTCGACCTGAATAGGTGTTTGCTTGAGAAATTCCTGTGAATTGCTGAAGGTTTGGAATAGCTGCCCGTCCAGATCGGTCCGGTCGGTAACAACGACGATGGTCGGATTGTTCATTTCCGGCTGTTGGAGGAGTTTGCCTGTGTAACAGACCATAGAAATGCTCTTGCCTGATCCCTGGGTATGCCATACAACGCCTGCCTTGCGCGAACCGGGAATCACTTCTTTGCCGTAAACCGCTCTTTCATCCCCTACTACATCAGAATCAAGAATCTTTGAAGCAATCACCGTAACACGCACCGCCTCACGCACAGCATGGAATTGATGATATCCGGCTATTTTTTTAATAATGTCATCGCCGTCTTTCTCAAACAATACAAAGTAACGCAGGTAATCAAGCAGGAGCTCACGGTTAAAGAATCCTTTAACAACCTTTTCAAGTTCATATTCCAATAAGGGCTTGTCGTCTTCGTTCCTGATCGTCCGCCACGGCATGAATCTCTCTTTATTCGCTGTAAGGGAACCGAGACGGGCAGTGATCCCATCCGAAACTACCAGGGCTTCATTAAACACAAAGAGGTCAGTGATTTCTTCTTTGTAGGTCTGTAACTGGTTGTAAGCATCCCATACATCCGCGCCTTCATCAGCAGGGTTCTTTAACTCAATTACTCCTATAGGCAATCCATTGATGAAGATCATCACATCCGGGCGGCGGTTCATTTTCGTGCCCTGCACGGTGAACTGGTTAACCACAAGAAACTGGTTGTTGTCGGGATTATTGAAATCTATTAACTGGACATGGTCTGTCTTCTTTTCATCACCATCACTGAACTCGACTTTGACACCGTCGATCAGCAGCCGATGAAAAGCATGGTTGTTGCGTATCAATGCAGGGTGCACGGGTTTAGAGAGGATATGAACAACTTCTTCGAGCGCTGTCCGGGGGATGTGAGAATTAATCTGCGTAATGGCATCCAACAACCGGTCATTTAAAATAACCTGGCGATAGTCAGTGCGCTCCGGAGCTTCCCCGTCATTGGCGATATTCGGTCCAAAGGCATAATCATAGCCTCCTTCACGGAACCAGTCAAGACAAAGTTGTTCAAGATGGTCTTCGGTAATCATTCTTTTTTCTCTGCCTCTTTCATAGCAGCCTCAAGCAGATCATCAATCATCTTTTCACGAACACCTGCAGGGTATCCATATTTTCTTAAAATAGCACGCGCTATGTTGCGCAACCTCGCCTGAACAGTATCTCTGGTTTCCCAGTCAACCACTTTATTCTTCTTAAATTCTTTCGAGAGCTCATTTGCTATTATCTGAATACGCCCTGGCTCTACTTGCGCACTTTCTTCTGGAGCACTCAATAACTGAGCCAAATTCTTCTCTTCGGCATCTCCTATTTCAACCTCGACTTGATCAGAAACGCCAACAGTATCTACTATGGGCTTAGGTTTCATCTCTTCTTCTGCCTTCTTCGCGGCTTCTTCTACTTGTCGATACTTATTTTCCTCCGCGACTAATATATTGCAGTAATCCGAGGCGCCCAAAAGGTCAGGGAAAAGGCTTGCATGATGTACGTTCATGCGCCGGAGGTGACGTAAACATCCATCACGATCTTCGTTAGCGATATAGATTTTACAAATGTACTTTGCAAGTTCTGCTGCCTCACTTTCCTCGTCCTCTTTGATTAATGATTCATTTTGGAGTGAGTTGATGAGGCTGTTTTCTATAGTATTATCAAATGGAGAGAAGGTAAATAATCCCGCCTGATTAACCAAACGGCCGTGGTCATCCTTGCGTGGTTCAAGAATGCGGATATCTGGAGACACTTCGTCATTCGCAACAAACGTCTTGTTTAAAACATAGACCACCCGAAACGGATTATCTGATTCATGCGTTTGATCTTCTTTTACAAAAGAGAAGAACAATGCGACAAATGGAGAGTAAGTCCAGTCAAGTAAAGGCGTCATTAAGCCATGATGCTGCCCTACAGACCAGAGTTCGTCTTCTTCCTCGTGGTCAACGAGCGAGTTGTCTGATAATCGGCCACGAACAGCTCGTCTAAATAAGGCGATCTGATTATCTGCCAGTTCGCGGGTAATAATTCCTGACGGGCTCAAACGACCCAATGAGGGGGTAAGCCCCCAATCAAATCGACGATGTCCTCGAAATACAAGTTGCGTTTTAGGTGTATTGAAAAAACCATGTTCCAAAATCTCTGCAAATTGCCTCCAGCTTGAAATTTTGGTTACTGGGATACGGCCGCTGAGTTCATCAGCTAATATGTCAAAAGTTGGCCAATCAGGGATTTTATTGAAGTAATTTTCTTCCATATCTATTGGCCTAACACACTTCCTTTAAATCAATGCCACCAGAGAGGAGTTTGGGTATCATTGCGTCTCGCAATAAGTATAGCGTCATATTCTGTTTTATTGTTTCTGAAGACCTTTCATATAACGGACCTACGGCTTTCGCAAACCCACCTAATGCAATAGAGCCAGGGAAAACAACATTAATTCGCCTCATATCTGCTACTGTTACGTGGCCTAATCCTGTAGTCTGTTTGTTTGTAGCTATTTGTATTAGAGATGACTTTAAATGTTTTAATAAAAAATAAACAAAATACTTTGATTCTTTAGAGTTAAAATTAATTTTAAAAATATGCTGGTTTAACCAGGCTTTTCCGCCGAACCATTTGAAAACTTCAAGTGAAGTTTCTGGACTTCCTGACCAAGAATAAAGTACGTCGTCATCATCGATAAAGGACTTCTCTGGAAACATACCAGTTGTAAATTTTGTCTGCTCACTTATTCCAAATTTTAACTCAACAATTTTAACGATGGGTAATCCTTCTCTATTAGCCGAGAAATCTTTACTATTAAATGCTGAACCATTAATAAATTCAGCAGTATCATATAGCACTTTCCACTCCCACCCCTTCGGAATCTCTCCACGCTCCGACTCTTCAAGTTCATCTGGAAACAGAGCAGCAGTGGCGGCAAGTTGTTCATAATTGCTCGGTGGTAATCGGTCGAGTTCTTCCTCACTCTTACCGCTTATGGCGCACATGGCAGCGCGTTCGGGATCACGGCCTTCTTCCTTGGCCAGGATTTTGGCCTTTACTGGCTCGAAGTCCACAAACCACGATTTGAAAATGGCTTGGGCGATTTGTTCGAGGGTCTGGTTGATTTGGCGGTTGAGGTAGATTTTGTCATCAACGCTCTTCAATATTGCAACTATTTTCTGCTGTTCTTCTATACTTGGCACCAGTATTGGAATTTTTTCAACTACTGCGCGGGGTGCAATATTCAGCTGCACAGCTCCTTGTGATGCGTTAATTAACTCATAAAAACCTTTTTTAGACGTAAAAAAATAATACAAATAATATGGTAATATTTTTTCGGCGTCAGGACGTAAAATTAGCAGAGCCTGACTAATTATTCCTTTTGGATCACTCTCTTCGATAACTGAGATACGACCAACTGTGCCAGAACAGCTAATAATTAAGTCATTAGTTTTAACTGTGAATCGTTTCAACTCTTGATATTTATCATCGTCGATATAAAATCGAAAATCACGTGTGCCCGTGATAGCATGTTGCTGCTCATAAACAGGTACACCTGCCTCTTTGAGCTCACCTCTTCTTAGGGCCGAACCGAAAGGTCCACGTATATAACCCTTATCTCCCAATAATTCTTTTAGCGTTGTTTCTTCAAAGCTCATACCCTAACCTCGCCAAGTTCTTTTTTATCTGGCTTTCCAATTCGTCGCTTTTCTTAAACTGCTCTATAAGTTGTGTTGTGAGGCGCGTCATTTTTTCCGCGAAGGGTTCGCCGTCGTCTTCTTCATCGGGAGCGCCGACGTAGCGGCCGGGGGTAAGAACGTAGTCGTGTTTTTTTATTTCGTCGAGTTTTGCAGATTTGCAAAATGCGGCTATGTCTTCATATCCTTCACCTTTGCGCCAGTTATGAAATACATCCGCGATCTTATGTATGTCTTCTGATGTGAAGTCACGCAGGACACGGTCTTTCATATAACCCATGTTGCGGGCATCGATAAAGAGGACTTCACCGGTTCTGTTACGATGCCCATTACGTGCTTTCTTGTTTTTAGTCAGAAACCAGATGCAGGCCGGGATTTGGGTGTTGGTGAAAAGCTGTCCGGGCAGCGCAACCATACATTCAACAAGATCGGCTTCCAGTAGGTTTTTGCGGATATCTCCTTCACCGCTGGTATTGGAACTCATGGAGCCGTTGGCAAGCAGCAGTCCCATGCTGCCGTTGGGCGCGAGATGGTAGAGCATGTGCTGCATCCAGGCGAAGTTGGAATTGCCCTGCGGAGGTGTGCCATATTTCCATCGCGCGTCGCCTTCGAGTTTGGCGTCCCACCACTCCTTCATATTAAATGGTGGATTGGCCATAACAAAGTCGGCGCGCAGATCCGGGTGCTTGTCATTGGTAAAGCTGTTTGCTGGTTCCTTGCCGAAGTTGTAGTCAATACCACGTATTGCCATGTTCATTGCAGCCAGCCGCCATGTGGTCGGATTTGATTCCTGACCGTAGACAGAGATGTTACCCAGCTTACCGCCGTATTCTTCGATGAAGCGCTCACTTTGCACAAAGAAACCGCCCGAGCCCATTGCAGGGTCGTATACGCGTCCCTTGAAGGGTTGCAGCATTTCGACAATGAGCGTAACAATTGCCTTTGGGGTATAATACTGGCCGCCTTTCTTACCTTCTGCCAATGCAAACTGCCCAAGGAAATATTCGTAAACATGGCCGAGAATATCTTTGGACTTGAGCGTTTCATGCTTAAAGGGTATCGTGGCGACAAGGTCAATGAGTTCACCAAGCTTGGCAGGCTCAATCTGTAATTGGGTGTATGTTTTATTGAGAACACCCTTTAACTTTTCATTCTCTTTTTCAACAGCATCCAGCGCATCATCAATCAAACGGCCTATGCTTGTTATTTTGTAAGTGGTCTTTTTCCCGTTCTTGACCTCGATCTCGGTTCCAAGCGGTAATTTTGCGCTGTTCTGCAAAGTCTTCCAGCGTGCTAACGCCGGTACCCAAAAGACATTCTTCTCGGTATAGTAATCCCGGATTTCGAGTTCTTCCTTAATAATGGCTTCGTCCTCGCCCAGGTAGTAGTCGTGACTGGGATCGCGAAACTGTGCCTCCAACTCAAGACGGCGCTCATCGAAAGAATCGGAAACGTATTTTAAGAAAATGAGTCCGAGAACCGCATGCTTATAAACCGCAGCATCCAGATTAGACCGGAGCTTGTCTGCTGCATTCCAGAGCTTTTTATCAAGCTCGTTTAAGAATTGCTCTTCTTTCATATTGCGCTTACCGTTACCATAAAATAGCTCCTCCCCCTTTGTGATTCGCAATACCACTGCTATTTCTTCACAATTTTTCCAGTAATCCCTATATATAAGTTCAAATCTTGTTTAATCTCAGCTTTTTGTTACCAATGATGTCTAATCTTAGCTTGGGTGGAGATTTTTTAGGCCATGGAGCCAGGCCATTTTTAATCATCCATTGTCCTATGTATTTACTTCGGAGCTCGACACAGTCTTTCCAGAAAGATCGAGATAATGTGATGGGATAAGAAGCACCGTTTCCCATTTCAATAGTTACCGAAGGCCATGCTTTATAAAAATACATGTCTCTATCTTTGGCTAATATTCGGATACCATATCCAGCCCCAGTTGTTTGATTAGGCGCGCCGTTATACCATCCAGTTGCCAGCATATTCAATACCTTTTCTCCTTCTTCACAACCTTCCCGACGATCCGGCACTTAGTAAATAACATGCATATTTGTACCAGTAATTCTGAATAATTGCAAGCGATTAAACCTGTGTGTTAGCAGGTGCTATACGTAACAAAATTGATTGATCCTTAGAGTGCAAACAGGTGGGACGTTGATGAAATAGTTGACTTATTAGATGTAATTTATGGCAAAACTTCCGAATGTATGTTTCGAATAATATTCTTTATTATTGTTCACATGCCAGAGGCGCGTCTTTGCAGGTGTTAGAAACGTTTTTGTCCTTTTATAGAAGCAAAATAATTTTTATCAACTTCTTCAACGCTTAGACGCTGATTGCTCTCAGCGCTTTTTTCTTAGGCCCATAATATCGGTCACTTTCCACAACATCTCACTATCCTTGCCCTATCCTCACTCGCCTTATCTCCTTTATAATAAATCTCAATGAACTCTATCCTGTCCTCTTCCTCGTGATAGGCATAGATGATCCTTATCCCCGACTGCACGCCTTTCCCTTTCAGCGCCTTGCATGCGAACTTCCTGGCCTTATATATTTTCGGTGAATGGATGCCGATATCGGATATGTGAAAAATTGCCCGGCTATCGATGTTCTGTTTGTGAAATGCGTTCATTGCGACCTTGATGAAAATCTGCAAATCCTCTTCAAGTGAGGCGAACCGTCTGAGGAGTTTCTTGAGGTCCTTCTCGAATTCAGGGGCATGGGTAATCTGCTTGAATAGTTTCCCGACGAATTCGCTGTAGAATTTCTTCCCCATCAGCTCTCTTCCGCATATGCCCGCACGGAATAGGGCAGAGTGCGGTAAAAGACCGATTCATACTCGATGACCTCGCCGTCGCTCGTCGTAAGCCAAGGCACGTCGCTGTGAGAATAGGCGCTGATCTGGCTTGCGT
>Ga0209048_10005896_pt1 | contig 11532 bp, 9 predicted proteins | sample FrelakmetCRP12CR_FD_187146 | JGI IMG/M metagenome (GOLD analysis project Ga0209048, IMG submission 187146) | Freshwater lake sediment microbial communities from the University of Notre Dame, USA, for methane emissions studies - CRP12 CR (SPAdes)... | ecosystem: Environmental > Aquatic >... | reverse complement strand
CGGACCTCTACCATGATATCCCGATCATTGTCCTCTTCCTCTTCCTTAAGCAGGTTCTCGATATCCTGCTCTAGCTTTGTCTTCCTTGCATTCAGCTCTTCTAATTCTTTTTTTGCCAGATCAGCAAAATCTCGGTCGTGTTTTTCCTTCAAGATAGTCTCAAGGTCCATAATCTCCTGTTCTGTTTTTTTCAAATTCCTGATCGTAGGGACTACCTTGGACAGCTTTGACAGTTCACGGGCAAAACGGCTGTAATTATTTTGATCAGAGATAACCTGTGGGTCCGCGACCAGCTGTTCTAACTCTTCATAACGCTTTTCTATAGAAAGCAACCCTTCTTGCATTTATAATTATGCCTTCTTATATTTCTTCATGAACTTATCTACGCGTCCGGCTGAATCTATAAATTTCTGCTTTCCAGTAAAAAACGGATGGCACTTTGAGCAGATTTCCACGCGGATATTCGGCTTTGTCGAACGTGTATGGATAACCTCGCCGCATGCGCAAATAATAGTACTATCTTTGTAGTTTGGATGAATCTTATCCTTCATTTTCCCTTCCTCCTTTTGTCTTTTAATGAGCAGACGAGTAGCTCCTTATTATAACTGTTGTTGCGTCTGCAAATTGAGCACCTTATTTTTTTATTCAGCGAAATCCTGGCTGGCTATATTACACATAAGCAGCCAGGATAAGTTCGGACTGATAAGTTATGTCGCTCATATTCCTGCTCATATTGGGCTCCACAACTTATGTCCTCACTTACTGTTGATACATACTACTCAAAAAATCTTCATTGTTCTTTGTCTTAGTAAGCTTCTCTATTAGTAATTCCATAGCTTCGGCCGTATTCAAATCATTTAGAACCTTTCTTAGAACCCATACCTTCTGCAGCTGGTCTGATTTAAGTAGTAGTTCCTCATGACGGGTATTTGAACGCTTAATATCAATCGCCGGATAAATTCTTCTCTGGAATAAGTTTCTATCCAACTGCAATTCCATGTTTCCCGTTCCTTTGAATTCTTCAAAGATTACTTCATCCATCCTGCTTCCGGTGTCCACAAGGGCAGTAGCAATGATCGTGAGACTCCCTCCATCATCAACTGCACGCGCAGCACCAAAGAATCTTTTTGGTTTCTGCAAGGCATTGGAATCTACGCCGCCCGATAGAACTTTCCCGCTATGCGGAACCACTGAGTTGTACGCACGCGCTAAGCGTGTAATGCTATCCAATAATATCACCACGTCCTTTTTATGCTCAACCAGGCGCTTTGCTTTTTCCAGGACTATTTCCGCTACCTGCACGTGCCTTTCCGGCGGTTCATCAAAAGTTGAAGAGATTACCTCGCCCTTCACATGCCTTTGCATATCCGTAACTTCTTCCGGACGCTCATCAATGAGCAATACAATTAAAATTGTATCTGGAAAATTCTGGGTAATGGCATTGGCAATTTTTTGCAAAAGCACGGTTTTACCGCTATACGGCTGGGCAACAATCAGCCCGCGCTGCCCTTTACCAATGGGCGTAAGCAGGTCCATAATCCGCGTAGAAACCTCGTTTTGCGTTGTTTCCAGGGAAAAACGCTCATAAGGATACACGGGGGTGAGGTTATCGAACAAAACTTTTTCCTTAGCCGTCTCGGGATTTTCAAAATTCACTGCCTCTACCTTGAGTAAGGCAAAATATTTCTCTCCTTCTTTAGGAGGCCTAATCTGACCGCTGACCGTATCGCCGGTCCTTAATTCAAACTTTCTTATCTGCGAAGGAGACACATAGATATCGTCAGGGCAAGGCAGATAATTGTAATTCGGCGACCTTAAGAATCCGAATCCTTCGGGCAGAATTTCCAAAATACCCTCCCCGAACATCAGCCCTTCTTTTTCCGCCTGGGCCTGTAGGATTTTAAAGATCAAATCCTGCTTTCTGATGCCGCTGATGCCATTGACGTTTAAATCCTTGGCGAACTTATTCAGCTCGGTAATTTTCATGTTCTTAAGAGCCCCTATGTCCACTTTATCCATTGCGCTTTTCTCCTTTAACGCAGCTTTTTCCAAACTGCTTTTACTTGTTTATAAGTATTCTTCTTTGTCCCGCTATTATCAATCACAAAATCCGCTTTTTTAATTTTATAACTTAAGGGAAGTTGTGCAGATATCCTCTTATCTATCTCTTTGCTGGTGAGGCGAGTTTTTTCTTTTATCCTCTTTAGCTGAATCGCCTTTTCTAACCCAACGACTACTAATTTATCTATAATTCTGTCCAGACCTGCCTCAATTAACAAAGGCGCATCCAGCACTACTACTTTGGATTTATTTCCTTTAAGCTGCTCCTTTATCCGGCAGATGACCTCTGGATGTACAATTTTATTCAATTTCTTTAAGAGAATCCTATTAGCGAATACAACCTTGGCTAATTTCTTCCTATCGATACTAAAAGAGCCTTTCTTAATGATTAGCCTTCCGAAAATATTAACAATCTCTCGATAAGCTCCGGTTTTAGGCTGGATTGCCTTATGCGCTATTTTATCTGCATCAATGATGCTTGCCCCCAGGCGCTTAAACATCCTAGCGACGGTAGTCTTACCTGTGCCAAAACTTCCGGTCAGCCCTAAAACCTTCATTTATTTCCAGCTAACTTTTTATAAAGATTGACGTACTTCTGGGCAGACTCTTCCCATGAAAAATCAGCCTGCATGCCGTTGGTAACCAGTTTCTTCCAGGATGAATCCTTCTTATAAGTAGCTAAGGATTTTTTAATCGTTGCCAAAAGCTCATCCTTGGTGTATTTACTAAAAATAAAACCCACCTTCTCATCCACGGTATCTGCGAGGCCGCCGGTCTTAAAGACTAAAGGCACTGTGCCGTAAGCCATGCTGATCATCTGGCCCAGGCCGCAGGGCTCATAATGCGAAGGCATGAGAAAGATGTCGCTTCCAGCGTAAATTCTATGCGCCAGCGGATCGTCGAATTTCAAATTCAGGGATATTACCTTCGGGTATTTTTTCACGATATCTTCTAGACTTACGTGGTATTTTATATCACCCGTGCCTAAGATTACCAGCTGCACACCAAGTTTACAGAACTCCTCAATGCCTTCGGCAAAAATATCTAAGCCTTTTTGCGCTGCCAGGCGGGAAACCATGCCGAACAAAGGAACGTCTTTCTTGACAGGCAAACCGCAGAACTTTTGCAGGCCTTCTTTATTCGCGTATTTATCTTCGATTTTTTTTAGTGAAAATTTCTTAAGGATGTATTTATCAGTTTCCGGGTTCCAGATAGAATAATCCAGGCCGTTAATTATCCCGAAGAGTGAATTCTTTCTTTTGTTTAAGATCCCTTCCATGCCGAAACCGAATTCCTTGGTCTGGATTTCCTTGCTGTATTTGACACTCACGGTATTAATCGCATCGCTAAATACAATGCCACCCTTTAAAAGATTCACCTTGCCATAGAATTCCAATGCCTCCATATTAAAGAGGTTCCAGTCAAGGCCGAGCTTCGGGAATTCTTCTTTGGAAAACAGCCCCTGATAACCGATGTTATGAATGGTGAACAAGGAATTCATTTTGGCATAAAAATTATCTTTGTTGTAGAGGTTCTTCAAATAAATAATCACCAACGCTGACTGCCAATCATGGCAGTGAATAACGTCGGCTTTAAAATTTATCTCTTTTAAAAGCTCCAATGCCCGGCGGCTGTAATGAGAAAACCTGTCTAGGTTGTCCGGATAATCCCCTGTTTTCTCTCCATACAAACCCGTACGACTGAAAAACTGCTCATGCTCTATGAAATATGTCTTTACCCCGATTTCTTCGCTTAATAATACATCAGGGCCTACTTTCTTCAGCTTAAACCCGCCATCAACAACCTGCTTATATTTGGGCATAATGATAATCACCTCATGGCCTAATTTCTTCAGGGCCAATGGCAAGGCTCCGGCAACATCAGCTAATCCGCCGGTCTTAGCAAAAGGAACCACTTCGCTAGAACATATGGCAATCTTCATTTTACTTCCTCCGTCTCTAACCAATTTTTCCCCTTCTTCATGCTCACCCTTATCGGAACACTTAATTCTAAAACATTTTCCATTCTATTTTTTACTAAATCCAATATTTCCTTTTCCTCATCCCTCGGCACATCAAAAAGCAGCTCATCATGAATTTGCAGGATCATGCGGGAATTCATTTTCTTCTCTTTTATTTTCTTACTAATGCTTACCATTGCCAGCTTTATCAAATCCGCTGCGGAGCCTTGGATCGGGGCATTCACCGCCTGCCTCTCGGCGAACATGCGTAAAGTCTGGCTTTTCTCATTAATCTGCGGGATATATCTTCTGCGTAATAGCAATGTCTTTACAAAGCCGTCTCTTTGGGCATTGGCAATCTGCTCATTAATATACTCTTTAACCCCGGGATACCTTAAAAAGTATTCCTCGATAAAATTTCTTGCCTCTTCATGCGGGATGCCTAAATCAGCGGCCAGGCCATAAGGACTGATGCCGTAAATAATCCCGAAGTTAATCCTTTTCGCGGTTTCGCGCATCTCATTGGTCACAGAAACTTCGTCAGTGTTATACAGCAATGCCGCAGTAAAGCGATGTATATCCTTATCTTCTCTAAATGCCTCCAGCAACGATGCATCTTGTGAGAAATGCGCTAAGACACGCAACTCAATCTGCGAATAATCGCTGCTTAAAAGAAAATTCTTTTCAGGCCATGCGATAAAAGCCTTTCTGATCTGCCTGCCTTCTTCTGTCTTTACCGGTATATTCTGCAGGTTAGGCTTAGCCGAGCTTAATCTTCCGGTTTCAGCTCCAATCTGATTAAAGGAAGTGTGTATTCTATTTGTTTTCGGGTCCTTAAGTTCCGGCAGAGTGTCAATATAGGTATTTTTAAGCTTCATCAGGCCCCTGTATTGTAATAACAAATTCGGCAGCTCATGCTGCTTGGAAAGCGCAACCAATACCTCTTCGTTAGTAGAAGGCCCAGTTTTTGTTCTTTTGATTACCGGTAAACCCAATTTATTAAATAAGACATCACCTAATTGCTTGGGAGAATTAATATTGAATTGCGTCCCGCTTAATTGATAAATCTTATCTATCAACGCCACTAATTTTTTTTCAGTTTCGCGGGATAATCTCTTTAAGAAATCCACATCAATGCCTACACCGTCTATCTCCATCTGGGCCAGCACATCGATAAGCGGCATCTCGATATTGTTATATAGATCTTCTGATTCTCTCTCTGCTAACAGTTTTTCTAACTTCGGCTTTAATCTAGATAAAACCTCTATTTCTTTGGCCTTATCCAGTTCCTTAGGTAACGCTTCTCCCAAATATTCCCAGGCTATTTCTGCTAATCCGTATCCGGAGTGTACGGAATTAATCAAATAAGCAACAATCATCACGTCAAAATAAGGACCGGATAAATTAATATCCTTATCATGCAGAAGAAACTTTATTCCTTTTAAGTCATAACCTATTTTTTTAACCGACGTATCTGATAAAAGCGCAGCAATCTGGCGGCCCTTATTCTTTAGCCTGAAAATATGCTTTGCATCTTGAGATAAAAAGATGTTTTCTTCGGTACAGGAAATAAAGATTTCCCTACTTTTAATCTTATCTTTTATCTCTTCATCCTCTAAATCCTCAGCAGACACGCTTGATTCAACCTCTGCCATTGGCAAATCCTTAAGCAGCTTCTTAAACTCCAACTTCTTGAATATCTTGAATAATTGTTGATAATCAGGCTCTTGCAGCTTAAGGTCTTCGAGAGCAAATTTTAAAGGGATGGAGTTATTTAATTCGGCTAATTCACTGCTTAATTCGACCATTTCCAGATTTGTTTTTACCAAGTCCCTTAGTTTTTCTCTTTCTATCTTATCAATGTTCTTTAAAAGCTTATCCAGGGTGCCGAATTTAACGATCAGTTCAGTTGCGGTCTTCTCTCCTATTCCCTTGACGCCGGGAATATTGTCCACGTCGTCCCCCATAAGCGCAATAATATCTCTGATGCGCTCAGGGCCTACTCCGAATTGTTCCTTTACTTCCTTTTCAGTATAAAACTTGCCTTCATCTTTCTGGGGAGAAAAAACCTTAACATTGCCGCCTACCAGCTGCATTATATCCTTATCCGCGCTCACAATAGTTATTTCCAAATCCTCATCTTTTGCTTTTTCCACCAAAGTAGCGATGACATCATCTGCCTCGTAACCTTCCTGCTCGAATACGGGAATTCTGTATGCATCTATGACTTCTCGGATATACGGAAGCTGGCTGGATAATTCATCCGGCATGGGCGGACGCTGAATCTTATAGGCCTGGAATTTCTTCTGCCTGAACGTATCACGGGAAACATCAAAACAAATTGCCAGATATTCAGGCTTATGCTCTCTGATAATCTTGCTTAATATATTTATGAAGCCGTAAATTGCTCCTGTAGGCTGACCAAACGAAGTAGATAACCCCCTTATTGCATAAAAAGCCCGATAGCAGAATGCCGTAGCATCAATCAAATAAAGCTTTGACTTCTTCATTAATGAAATTTAATCATGAATTTTTGGTGTGAATTTATATAAATGATGTGACAGGCCGGAATATTTTCGGTGGTTTAATTGTCTTAACTGCTTTATATTAATATACATAAAAGAATAAAAAGGTCAAGTAATTTTTACCTATAGGTTAGAAGTCTTGGTTTGCGTTTATCGGCCTCGGCCAAGTATCGGTTGCGTTTTTGGCTGCGTGTAGTGTCTTGTAACGCTAAACAAAAAAACCTAACGATTAACGATACGTGGCCGCAAACTTAACCGTAATACGATGACGAAGTTATATTAAAGCTGCCATCCCTAAAACCGGATGCTTGACCTTCTCTAAAAATGCCACAAGCTCTTCTGTAGCTTGGGCTTGTGTCTCATCCGCAATCTTGTCAAACAAATCCGGTTCACCGATCTCTTCGCAGCGCTTCTTCAGCCTATCCCCTAAGTATTCCTTCATTTCTTTGGGCATCCAGACCAATCTCTTCAGACCCCCATCCGCAGAAATGAATTTTTTGCTTAAGACATATAGTCTGCTCACACCCAAGAAACCGGGTGTTTGTACTCCTCCGCCCACTGAACCGGCCAGAGTGGTAAAGGTCATGCCGCAAGGAGTCATACTTGGATAGTCGCGGTTTACGATCATAACGCCATTAACTTCAGGAATAACCGCTAAAATACACTCAAAACATCCGCAGGAAGTCGACGGCGAATTCACTAAAGAATACATGCTCACAGTATCTATGGTCTTGTTGGACCGGTCATAAACATAATCATTCACATTCTTCCACTGGCCGAGGGTAAGATCAAGCGCTGCCCCCTTTTTAATCGGCTTATTCGCACCAGTAGGCGAGATCTCATGCGAAGCGCGCGCATCGAGCCATGAATATGCACCGCACAAACCCTGCCTTTCAGGCGTAATGACGCAAAGATGATTTGGGGCAAAACTCTGGCAAAGCTCGCAAGAATAAAATGTATCTACGCTTTCATCGATCATGCCGCTGATACGCTCATCGCGCTCATCGTAGGCTTTCTTTGCCGCAGGAAATAGTTTTTCTACATCTGCTTGCTTGGTATAAAGCTTAACCTGCACCTTATCAAGAATGGCGCTATATTCCTGATGTAGCATAGCATGCAGGATAACGCCGATGTGCTTTAACCTGAAACCTTTATTAAAGGCATCCTTGGAAATTCTTATCCAAACCATATCGCGCTGACCCACGTGCATCAGACCCATGGCATAATTCACAAAACGGTGGATCTGGCGCTCTAAGATCGGCTCAAAATCATTCTGCATCTTGCGGCCAGAAACTTCTACAATAATAGCCAAAGGCAATGACTTCTCTGTTTCTTTTAGCTGATCAATATCCAGGCCGTTCAATTCTACTTTGCCATCTTCAACTTCCTGCATAGGCTTGGTACTTAAAAATTCAAAGGCTGTGCTTGCTTTGCCGCCAAACTCAACCTGCAATTGCTCTTTTCTTACGCGCTCGCCTTCAAAAGCAGCAGCATAAGGAACGGGCACGGCAATATTCGTTACCTTTACCTTCAGGCCCCTTGTCTCAATGCATTTTGCCGCAATTTTTTTGTAATCTTTTTCTACTACCAGCGCTTCAAACAAAGTGGTATCAATCTTACCTATCTGCGGCACTTCCAGATCGGTAATTATGGGAAATCCCATAGCTAAAACGCCTAAACCTGTAGCTACTATTACTTCATCCACGTGGCTTAAAAGCACAACAAAAGCCGGGACTTTATTCTGAGTATATTTTAAGATTTCCTGCCACTGCCCGCTCTTTAATCCGCCGTACATCAAAGGTGCTCTTATTGCCCAATTCACCACATAAATTGCCGATAAATAATCTTCACCTAATGGCACGATATAATTATCCAGGCCAATCTCGACTTTTTTATTTTCCAACTGCTTCTTAAAAGTATTTCCGCCGACATTTCCCACTAATATGCTGACAATGCTTTTGCTCTGAAAATCCCTCACCAGCTGCACTGCCGCTTCATCATCTTTTGCCGGCCCCAGAATTACCGCGATGCCGGCGATCCTTCCATCAACCAGCTGAATACCCAAAGCCCTGAGCAATGTATCAGAAAGAAAACCAGAATGCTGTTTATTCAAATGCCCCAGGGCAACCAGAATCTCTTCGCAAACAAGCGTAGAAATACCTTTATTTAATACACCACCCAGATAATCTAATTTAAATCCATTAGAAGCTGCCTGATTGTTGTATATTTTTTCTACCTCTTTTAATACGCAAGAGCAATCGCCTAAAGTTTTTACCTCTATCTTAAAAAAGGCATTGATCAAAGGAAGATAATAATTTGTCTCCGGAAAACCCACTGCCTGATTAGCGCCTTTTTCTTTTATCGCCTTATCCAGGGCTTCTTTGGTCAATTTTAAGACTATTTCTGCACCTTTTATACCTAATTGTATTACTGCGTCTGCTGACATAACGATTTTCTCCCTTCTAATATTTTCTTGGCCACAAGTTGCCCTTCACTGATTACTACTTCCCAAGATTTAACTTTTGAAACTCCCTGTTTTCTGCACACGCTTCCGCAGGAAAAAATATTTTCAAAGTTAGTCTGGAACAAATCATTCACCAATACATAACCCTCTTCTGTCTGTAAATCTGTTTCTTTTAAGAATTCGGCTGATGCTATAAGATTGCCTACAAACAAAACCAAATCTACTCCGATCGCCTTACCACTGTTTAATTTAATCGCCTTTAACTCCGCCCCTTCACCGATAATCTCACTTAATTCCAAGCTATTAATCCATTCTAACTTTTCCGAAACAGGCAAGACTTCAGGTTTTATTTTTGAAATAACCTTTACTTCTTTGTCTTTATTTAGGAATATTTCAGCTAGCCTTATAGCTAAATCCGCTTCACCTAAAATGCAAATGGCATTAGCCAGCATAAGACGGTCTTTAATGCCTTTTATGTCTTCAAAACTATAGAAAGCGAATACTCCGTCTTTAGTTTTTCCCTGGATATCCGGAATGTTTACCTTTTGACCCGAAGCAATCACTAAATAATCGTAATTTATCTTGGCATTATCTTTTAAAATAACTAACTTCTTTTTCGTATCAATTCTATAAACCTTTGTTTCTTTCAAGAAATTTATTTTATTTTTCGCGTAGAAATCTTTATCGCATAAAAAGATGTCTTTCTCTTTAATCTCGCCTTTAAGAAAATCAGTTAATAGATGCGCCTTGTAGGCAGGAACTTTTTCCTGCGCAATAACTGTAATCTCGTTATCCTGCGAATTCTTTACAAGAGCTTCGCAACAAGAAAAACCTGCTAACGAGTTACCTATAATTACAATCTTGGCCAGATTCATAATCCACTCGCGTCTAAAACTTTTGGTACAACCCTATCCCACCCAATAGGCATAACGTGTATACCCTGGCACATAGGTTTTAATTCTTTGATCAGCCGAGCAGCAATCTCAACTGATTTTGCCTGCTTATCCTTTGTCTCTTCCATTTCTTTGATTAGGTCATCCGGCACAAATACGCCGGCAACATTTTTGTTCATATATTTGGCCATGCCTGCTGACTTTAACAACACAATCCCAGCCATAATCGTAGTTTTTAGATGCTTGGTCTTGTTTAAGAAATTCTCGAAAGTTTTAATATTATAAACTGCCTGGGTCTGGAAAAATTCCGCACCCGCGGCAATCTTTTTCTCCATTTTTAAGATCTGCGGCTCTAACGGGTCTGCTCCGGGGTTCACTACTGCGCCCAGGCAAAACTTAGGCGGTACGCCAATTAATTTATTCCCCTTCATATCTACGCCCTGCTCTAAGCCTCTGGTCACTTCTAATAATTGCACTGAATCCAAATCAAATACCGGCTTTGCCTCGGGATGATCACCTAATGTTGGGTGGTCCCCGGTAAGAATCAAAACATTTTCAATACCTAATGCTGCAGCAGAAAGTAAATCTGATTGAAGGGCCAAGCGGTTCCTGTCGCGACAGGTAAGCTGATATATCGGCTCAAAGCCTTTTTGTTTTAAGAGGCTGCATACTGCTAATGAACCCAAACGCATAACTGAGCTTTGCAAATCCGTGACATTAATGCCATCCACGCGTCCGCGGATTAACTCAGCGTCTTCTAAAAGTGTTTTGGTCTCTATTCCCTTCGGCGGCCCAATCTCCGAAGTCACCAAAAACTTCCCAGCCTGTATTTTTTCTTTAAAGGTCATTTAAAATTTCTTTCTTATAAGCCGCTCTCTACTATCGCTGTTGCGATGGAATTGTAGTTATATTTTCATATCCGGAAATAACACAAGCTCCTGAATCCAAAACCTCTTGCATGGGATTCTCTACTTCTTTGCCATCAATATAATATTTTGTCTGTGCTCCTTCGAGAGTCGCCGAGACTTCTGTCCGAACCTCAGCAGAAGCAGAATCTTTTGTGAATTGAGCTATAGCTTTTCTTTGATCTGGAGAATATTTACATTCCATTTTTCCATTGTTAGGCATTTCTTCTATATAGTGGCATTTACCTTCTTCTTCGCCGATAATTTTCTTTTCCAATATATCTCCTGTAAAAGGATGTGTAAATTTACAACTATAAACTTCACATTTTTCTAACTTGTCTGCAAATTCTTCACATTCAACAGCAAATAGTTTAGAAGCCAATAATAGTACAGAAATTAATATTAATACTTTTATAATGCTTTTCATCTTCTCCCCCCCCTAACTAATGATTATTTGATCCTTTATTCGATGAAACTCTGGCGATTATTCAACTCCAACGGGTGGCTTGGGTGTCCTCGCAGCCACGTGAGTGGCAAGAGGATACCAAGGCAGGACCCGTAAAATTTAAAAGAAATCTTTATTTTTGTAACTTTGTTGCCTCAACTAGATTACGCATTAACATAGTGACGGTAAGCGGCCCTACTCCACCGGGAACCGGAGTAATCCAAGATGCGCGTTTCTCTGCTGCATCAAACTCTACATCGCCGACAATTTTATCCGCTA
>Ga0209048_10005895_pt1 | contig 11534 bp, 12 predicted proteins | sample FrelakmetCRP12CR_FD_187146 | JGI IMG/M metagenome (GOLD analysis project Ga0209048, IMG submission 187146) | Freshwater lake sediment microbial communities from the University of Notre Dame, USA, for methane emissions studies - CRP12 CR (SPAdes)... | ecosystem: Environmental > Aquatic >... | reverse complement strand
CCAGGTTAGATAATTCTAGATCTAGGTTAAATATGAATTTTGAGGAGGATATATATTGAAAGGTACACCCTCATTTGGTAAACGTAACAAAAAAACTCACATTCGCTGTAGGAGATGTGGGAAAAACTCATATAATGCCAGGAAGCGATTCTGTGCTGCCTGTGGATTCGGAAGATCAAAGAGGATCCGCAGCTATAACTGGCAGAACAAGAAGATCAATGGCTACAGGTTGAAGTAGATGGAAATGAGAAATCCTATTGATGTACGTATCATTGTAGAAGGAGCAGCTGATGTTGAAAACGTCTCTCGGGCCCTGCAAAACATTTCTCTGGGAGCAGAGTACCATATAACCATCTCCTCCATCATCCCTACCACTAACACTGAAATAGCAAAAAAGGCTGTTAGTGGTGCTGACGTATTATTAATCGCCACTGATGTGGATGCTCCTGGAAGAGAATTGGCTGAAAAGTTCCAAAAGGCACTACGGAAAGAAGTGGGCCATATAGAAAGGATGAAACTTCCTTTTGGGCATGACGTTGAATACATCGACCCTGCACTCATAAGAAGGGAGATAAAAAATGCTATAATCCGTTCTGGACTAATATCCATAACGAATTTGGGTCTTTTCAGGGAACTTAAAGATAGGTTACAGGAATCAGAGGAAAAAATCAAAGGATTGAATGAGGAAATAGGGAAAATATCCTCTGAAAAGGAAAAATTAATTTCTCATAACAAAGAAATGGCAGTTTCACAGGAAAGATTGGAGTCCAAACTTAACACCCTACAGGATGAGCTAAAGCTTATAAAGCAGAAATACGATGATTTGAAGAACCAATACAGTATTATATCAAATAAAACATTTTACGAAGCATTTTCAGTTTGTGAACTATGGAAAGAAACCTTTAATGAGTCTATAGGTGAAGAAGAGCAGATCAATTTTATAACTAGTGAATTTCAACCCGATAAAATCGTAATGGGGCAGGGTTTCATAGCTGCTCCCTCCAAAAAGGATGCAGTAGACTGGTTGAAAGTAATTCGTACTGTGCTAATTTTTTACGATTCAAAAATTGAAGATCTCAAAGAAGAAATAGGTGATGAGAAGTTCAGCCCTAATTTACTCAAGGAGTAGTGTTATGAATCATTTCCGGCTTTTTTTATCTTAATATGCCGATAGGGGCAGGGAGAATTCCAAGTGCAGGATAAATGCGGTATCGTAGGTGCTTATTCACATTATAAGTCCCAAAAAATATCCAGAGATATATATTACGGTCTTTACGCATTACAACATCGTGGACAGGAGTCTGCAGGTATATCTGTTCATAACGGTAGAGAAATGCGCACTTACCGTGGCATGGGATTAGTATGTGATGTTTTCAATAGCGGGAACATCCAAGGATTGGATGGAAATGTTGGTATAGGTCATGTACGCTATTCTACAACTGGTAAATCTCAAATAACAAATTCAAGCCCGTTTATAAGTAACTTTGACATGGGAACTATTGCTATTGCCCATAATGGAGATATTATAAACTCTATGGAACTTCGAAGGAAACTCGAAGCAGAAGGAAGAGAGTTCCAATCTACCACAGACTCAGAAGTTATATGTCACCTACTCACCAATGATTACTCCCATACTCAGAACATGGTGGAATCCATTAAGAATGTTTCCAAGAAACTCATAGGTTCCTATTCCTTGGTTCTCCTGGTAAACGATGACTTAATGGTGGTTAGGGATCCCATTGGAATCAAACCTCTGGCACTGGGACAGAGGGAAGGAGATACGCTTGTTGCCTCAGAATCCGTTGCTTTTGATGTTGTAGGGGCTGAGTATGTTCGAGATGTGGAACCAGGGGAAATATTAATTATTAATGATGAAATAAAGAGTTTTAAAATGCCCAGGAACCCAAATACTCCCAGGGCCCATTGCATGTTTGAATACGTTTATTTTGCCCGTCCGGACAGCATTATAGACGGAAGGATTGTATATAATGTTCGGCTAAACATAGGTCATTCTTTGTATCAAGAGCACCCTGTGGAGGCAGATGTGGTGATTCCAGTACCTGACTCAGCCATTACCGCAGCCATTGGATACTCCAGAGCTTCAGGGATTCCCTACGGTGAAGGTTTAATCAAAAACCGTTACATAGGCCGAACCTTCATCATGCCCACCCAAGAAGAAAGAGAAACTTCTTTAAAGCTCAAAATGAACCCTATAAAGTCTGAATTAGAGGGTAAAAACATAGTATTGGTGGATGATAGCATAGTTAGGGGCACAACGTCCAAAGCCCTGGTTGACGTGCTTCGTGAGGCAGGAACAAACGAGATTCACTTACGAATAGGATCACCTCCCATAATCTCTCCTTGCTATTATGGAATTGCCATGGCCACCCGCAAGGAACTTATAGCCTCTGATAAAAATGTAGAGAAAATTAGAAAAACTTTGGGAGTTGATTCTCTGGCATATCTAAGTGTAGAATCCCTAGTGAAGTGTATAGGAATCAATAGGAATGAACTTTGTCTGGGATGTCTCACGACCGAATATCCTACCGAACTACCGGCAGATATAGATGAGTATGAAGCATGCCGCTGATAAATTAATTTTAAATGAAAATAACTAATTTTAAATGAATATGATGGTGTGAATTAATGGTAGAGTTGCTATCGCCCGTTAGAGACTTCTCATCCTTGAATGCCGCAATGAAAAGCGGTGCAGATGCCGTTTATTTGGGACTGAAAGGTTACAATATGCGGGCACACGCTAGCTTCCAACTGGAAGACCTCAAGAAAGCAGCGGATCTCTGCCATCAGCATAAAACTAAGCTATACATCTGCACCAACACCATAATGAAAAACAAGGACATAAAAAACATTAAAGAGATTCTGCCGACCATCAAGGCAGCAGGGGCCGATGCAATAATTGCATCTGATCTGGGTGTCCTTAGACTGGCCCAAAAAGAAGCTATAGATGTGCACATGAGTGTCCAGGCAAATTTATCCAATCTTGAGTCTCTGAAACTCCTGAAAGAACTGGGAGTGAAAAGGGTAATCCTTTCCCGTGAACTATCCCTCCTGGAAATAAAGGAAATTGTCCAGAAAAGTCCACTTGAGGTTGAAGTGTTTGTACATGGTGCCATGTGTCTGGCAATTTCTGGCCGATGTTTTCTGAGTTCTTACCTGTCCCAGAAGAGTGCTAATTGTGGAGAGTGCCTGCAACCCTGCAGAAAGGAATGGCAACTGGTTTCTGAGGATAATGATGAACTTATTCTGGGGGAACCTCTATCAAAGAACTGGATAGATAATTCAAACATCCCCAATGGACACATACTCAGCCCAAGGGATCTGTGCATGGTTGAAAACACTCCAGAACTCATGAATGCAGGAATAGATGCGTTTAAGATTGAAGGACGAGCCAGACCCGCTGATTATGTGGCCACAGTTACTAGGGTTTACAGGGAAGCCATCGACAGTTACCAAAGCGGTTCCTGGGAGTTTAATAAGCATTGGTTGAAGGAGCTAGAACAGGTATACAACCGGGGATTCGACACTGGATTTTACTTCCAGACTCCATATCAGACCAGTGACTCTAACCAGGCCACAATAATGAAAAAAGACATTGGGGAGGTGTGCAACTATTACTCCCAGGTTTCTGCAGCTGAAATCAGATTATGGGATAACTTGGAATTGGGTGAAGAAATTCTCATTCAGGGTCCAACCACAGGATCTCTAAAACAGAAGGTAGAATCCATGGAGATAAGTGGAAACATCATTCGAAAGGCTAATAAAGGCCAAAATGTGGCTATATTAGTTAAGGAGAAGGTTAGGCCCAACGACATTCTTTATAAGAGAATAAGAAGACCTTTAAAATAGATGGATATCATATATATCAACATACAAAAAAAATAAGACAGCAAAAAAATTGGATAATATTAAGAAATGAACGCGGAGTTGATTAGTGATGAAAATTCAGGAAGCCATGCAGAAAGATGTAATCAAATTCCAGCCAGAGGACCGGATCGTTGAAGTAGCACAGAGACTGCGGAAAAATAAGATCAGTGGAGCACCAGTAATAAATAAGGAAGGTATGGTTGTAGGAATCATAAGTGAAGGTGATATTATGCGACTTCTTGAAGTCCACTCCCCCCGCATTAACTTGATCTTGCCCGCTCCCTTAGATCTTATTGAATTACCAGTACGCATGAAATATGAACTGGATGAAATAGCTGAAGACATGAATAAAGCAGCATCAATTCTTATTCGTGAGATCATGACAAAAAAGGTGATTACTATAGGTCCAGATGAGGACATCTCCGATGCTGCCCAACTCATGGATACCCATGATATTAAAAGGCTGCCAGTTGTAGACGATACCGGTAAAATGATAGGCATTGTCACCCGAGGTGATATTATTGGGGCAGTGGTGAGGGGATGAATAAAGCCAAGAGAATAGCCATCTACGGCAAGGGAGGTATTGGCAAATCAACCATAGTCTCCAATTTAGCCGCCTCATACTCTTCAAATAACAAAGTACTAGTCATTGGCTGCGATCCCAAGTCAGACACCACCCGCACCCTGATTGGTAAAAGAATACCTACCATTTTGGACATAGTCCGTACACAAAAAGATATAGCCCGGGATGATATCCTTTTTACTGGTTATGGGGACGTTAAATGTGTGGAAAGCGGTGGACCTGAGCCAGGTGTAGGATGCGCTGGGCGAGGAGTAATTGTAGCCATGAAACTTTTGGATGACCTAGAAGTTTTCGCTCAAGAGCCAGAGGTAATTATTTATGATGTTCTGGGCGACGTGGTCTGTGGGGGGTTTGCAGTTCCCCTCAGGGAAGGCTTTGCCGATGAAGTTTACATTGTCACCTCCGGAGAGTACATGGCCCTTTACGCAGCAAACAACATTTGCAAAGGAATAAAGAAGCTTAAAAGCAATCTAGGAGGCATAATATGCAACTGTAGGGGCATCAGTCGAGAAGTAGAAATAGTAGAAGAATTTGCACATCGCGTAGGAACTCAAGTCATAGGAGTGATCCCCCGAAGTGAACTGGTTCAAAAGAGCGAGATAGAAGCCAAAACTGTTATTGAGAAGTTTCCCAAGTCAGAACAGTCACAGAAATATCTTAAGCTTGCTTCAGCAATTCATAAAAATCAAAAATTTGTAATACCAGAGCCTATGGCTGTAGAGGAGTTCGAAGAGTTTTTTAGAGCATTTTGCTAAGAAATATCCAAATTTTATAATTAAATTTTTTTTAAAAGATCTAATTAAAGGAATATGCTGACTGAAAAAATTGAAATTTAGCAAGTATTACTTAGGTGATAATCTGATATTTAGCAAATGGTATTTGAATCGGCTAATGGAGCATTTTGGTATAGTTGACATCTAGCGCATGTCTGGCTAAAAATCATTCTGGGCATCAGATTATCGTGCAGGATTCAAAATTATCCAATAAATTTAACTATATTTTCAAGTCATCTAAATTTTTAGATTTTAAATTTAATTTTTTAAAAGCATGGTGGCATGTTTTATTTGCCTCTAAACAGTCTTTAAAATAAAACAGGTGAGATTCGCATTTACAATCCGAACACCCAAAATCTGTTATTATAGTTCCATTTTTGGATATTTGGGAAGCTAGGTCACACTCCAACTTCTTATTACTAATAACAAACTGGACATTATCTATTTCAGCATCTTTCACGGCTAAAAGATAATCAACATGCCAAAACAATTTTTTATCATCCTTCAGATGCCTTTTAATGCGTGCTTCTAAAGAATTCAGTGCAGAACCCACATAAATGAAGTAACCCCCTTTAAAATTTATCTTTCCGAGCTTACCCACATTGATCTGGGAATTTTGCTTAAGATGGATTAACAGGCAGTAAGTACCTTTTAGAATAGCATTATTAGTCATAAATTTTCCTCTGAGTTTCTAAACTCTCCTATTTAATGATAGTTTACTCATAGTAAATTTTTTAACACATCTTTTTCATTAATGGTTAAATTTATCTAGTATAATGATATAAAAAACATAATTGTAGTTTTTACAAGTCCTAAGATTTGAGGGGTGGTGGCATGCATGTCTGAAAATAATTGTAGGTGTTGTGGCTATTTATGGTGGTATACAAGTAACGGATTGATCTAAATATTTTTTTTTTATAAGGAAATACAGATTATGTCCTATAAAAACTGTAATATAAATTTTATTTTATATTATCTTATAAGATTGGATTTCGAGATAGTTATATAGGATAAACTCATGCAATACACATTCTTGGCCAGGGGCCATCCTAACGTTACTTCACTGCATAAAACCACCTTTGAGGTTACAATGGACAATCAGATGGGTAATACAGCTGATTGTATCGTGGGAATATTTGCTGAAGCTTCGCTGGATGACCTGCCTGTAAGGATAAAGGAAACAATTAGAAATGAAAAACAGTTAATTCGAGTTTTACTGGAAACAGAGAACTCAATTGATGAGATAAAGGGCTATGGTCATCCTTCACTCACCTTGGACCACTCCAATGATATGGTGTGCCGTAAGAGCGATTACACCTGCAGCCGCACCCTTATGATCAAAGCTGATAAGGCTGCTTCTGAAATTAAAAGAGAACTTGTGGAAGATTTAAAGGAGGGGAAACCCTTGAAGGTTACTATAATAGTTTAACTTAACCTCGCAAAAAAATACAATAAAAAACAAGTGCAGGGGACGGGATTCGAACCCGCGAAGGGACTACCCCACTAGGCCCTCAACCTAGCGCCTTTGACCGCTCGACCACCCCTGCAATCTTAATCTACTATAAAGAGATAACATACCATAATTTCTAGCTTTCCATATTTAAAGGTTACCGTGATGGAAAGAGCATATAATGGATTTAAATAAGAAATTAAACTTTTTCGAGGGTTAAAGTGTTCTATGATGGCGATAAAGCAGACTCGGGATGGAATATTAGTTAAGATTGAAGTTTCACCTCAGTCAGATAAATTCCAGATCAGAGGTTACAATAAGTGGAGGAAAACCCTGGAAGTTAAAATCAAGGCACCACCAACAAAGGGGAAGGCCAATCTAGAAATTATAAAAGAATTTTCCAGACTCACTGGCAGGAATGTGGAAATCATGTCAGGCAATAAGAGCCAGCAAAAAACCCTCTTCATCTATAAAATTGATGAAAATGATTTTTTAAAGATTTTAAAAGAATTAGAAGTTTATTTACCATCACGTTGAAAAAAATTATTTAATTTTAAAACTGTTTCTATATTCTTTATACCAGTTTATGGTTTCCTGCATGGCTTCTTCAAATGTAATTTCAGGTTTCCAGCCTAGATTCATGATTTTAGAAGAATCAAGGGAATAGCGCCGGTCATGACCTAGACGATCCTTCACAAAGGTTATGAGACTTTCTGGTTTATTCAGGAGTTTCAATATCAGGCGGGTTATCTCTAGGTTGTTTTGTTCGTTTTCACCACCGATGTTGTACACTTCTCCTAGTTTACCCTTTATAAGGGCCACTTCTATTCCTTTGCAGTTGTCCATGACGTATATCCAGTCTCGCACATTTTTACCATCCCCATAAACAGGTAAGGGTTTATCTTTTAGGGCGTTCAGTATGAAGAGGGGTATCAGCTTCTCTGGATATTGACGTGGTCCAAAGTTGTTACTACTTCGGGTGATAATGATTGGAGTGTTATAGGTCTTCCAGTAAGCGCCAACCAGAAGATCTCCACCAGCTTTACTGGCTGAGTAGGGACTGGAAGGATCTAAGTTGCTTTTTTCGGTGAATGAACCGGATTCTATGCTCCCGTAAACTTCATCGGTTGAAATTTGCAAATATCTCTCCACATCATACTTTCGAACATGTTCCAAGAGGTTGTATGTTCCTATTACATCCGTTTTCACGAATATCCCTGGATCTTCTATGGATCTGTCCACGTGGGTTTCGGCCGCGAAGTTCACAACCATATCACAGTCCCGCATGACTCGAGATACAGCTTCCTGGTCTGCGATGTCTCCGTGGATGAATTCAATTTTATTTCTCACTTCCTCTATGTTATCCAAGCTGCCGGCATAGGTCAACTTATCTAGCACCACCAACTCGTAATCTCGGTTTTCTGCTAGGGAATTCACGAAGTTGGATCCAATGAATCCAGCACCACCGGTAATTAACATTTTCACATTATCACTTATCCGTGTTGTTTTCCATCCAGTATCCAGTCATATGGTATTTCTTTGGAATCTGGTGGCAGGCGGTACTCATCAGGTTTCTGATAGTTAAATGGTAGTGTCGGAACGCTTAAGAAATAGGCTGTTTCATATCCAACCGCCTTAAAACCATGATAAACATGGGGAGGGACGCTGATTAGTATGGGATTCTTGTCCCCAACGAAAAATTCGTTTATCTCACCATAGGTGGGCGAATCTTCCCTTGCATCGTATAAAGCCACCTTCATCATACCATGAACACAGGTGAAGTTGTCTGTCTGTTTTTTATGTAGATGCCAAGCCTTCACCACGCCAGGATAGGCTGTGGTCATGTATAACTGTCCAAATTCCTGGAAAATATCATCATCACATCGTAATATTTCCATCAGCCACCCTCGCTCATCGGGAACGACCTTGAGTTCCTTTATTTTCACGCCATCAATCATATAAACACCGTTAAATCTTCTCAAAAGTTTTATATATCTCTCTCTTATTAACCATTACTATGAAAAGTCTGTTGGTATAATTAAGGCAGTGGATTATTTGGCTCTTAATCATAGATTAAACATTTAATTTAAGAGTTTGGCTGCTGACTATCATAATATTATCGCCATTAATCACCAGAACACATTGACTGTCACCATTCTCCTGAATGGTATTATAAACAGAGTGATTGATTAGTAATTTTAACTTTATCGAGTTATACGCGCTCACAGAAGCCATAAGGACATGATAATAAAGGATGAAACCGTAGTAACATCAGCTGACTAATCAAATCGTTTGAATATTTCGAATCTAGAGCTAAAAGAACCTATTAATCCTGTAAAGTAAATATTTCCTTCAGAAAGATATGTATTCATCTTTATCTGGGAATCCAGGATCTAAAGTAATGGTATGGAAGGATTGGAATGAAAGAGGTGATGAAATGAAAGGATTAATTTTATCCGGAGGTCATGGCACTCGTCTGCGTCCACTGACCCACACAGGGCCCAAACAACTCATACCCATAGCCAATAAACCTGTACTGTTTTATGCCATTGAAGATTTGGCTGAAGCAGGAGTAACGGATATCGGAATTATCTTGGGAACCAACATGCCAGAGAAAGTCAAGGAAGCAGTTGGAGATGGTTCGAAATTTGGAGTTAAGATAACTTACATTCAGCAAGGCGAACCCAAAGGACTAGCACATGCTGTAGTAGTGTCTCGGGATTTCATAGGTGAAGAATCTTTCATAATGTACTTGGGAGATAACATCCTCAAATCAGGGGTAGAAGAATTTGTGGAAGGCTTTGAAGACTCGAATTATCAGGCCCGCATTCTTCTTCAAAGCGTAAAAAATCCCAAACAGTTTGGAGTAGCCGAACTTAACGACGAGGGGGATGTTATTCACCTGGTTGAGAAACCTTTGGAACCTAGGAGCGACCTAGCCCTGGTAGGGATTTATCTATTTAAGTTATCCATCTTCCAAGCTATAAAACACATAAAACCTTCTTGGAGGAGGGAACTGGAGATTACTGATGCTATACAAGAACTTCTAAACTCCAACCAAAAGGTGGACTCTCATATTGTTAAGGGTTGGTGGAAAGATACTGGTAAACCAGAGGATGTATTGGAAGCTAACCATCTAATTCTGGATGTGCTGCAACCTCAATCCTTTGGAGAGGTAGAAGAAGGGGCTAAAATAAGTGGAAGAGTAGCCATTGGTAAGGGAACCATAATCAGGAAAGACAGTGTAATTAGAGGACCGGTGATTATCGGAGATAAATGCGAGATCAATGCTTATATTGGGCCTTACACTTCCATCGGAGACAATAGTCGTATTATCGGTGGAGAAATCGAATCATCTATTGTGGTGGGAGATGCCCTAATCGAGTGTAATGAGCGAATTGTAGAAAGTCTTATTGGCAACCACTCTAAGATTAGATCATATGATAATGTTCTGCCCCATGGACTTCGCTTCGTCATTGGGGAAAATTCTTTAATAAATTTATAGGAGATATCAATTATGAAGGCAGTAATACCAGCTGCAGGACTTGGAACCAGGTTTTTACCTGCTACTAAAGCCCAACCCAAGGAAATGCTCCCTGTTTATAACAAGCCTACCATCCAGTACGTTGTAGAGGAAGCCGTGGCATCAGGTATTGATGATATATTGATCATCACGGGTAAGGGAAAACGATCTATTGAAGACCACTTCGATCGTTCCTTCGAACTGGAATACTACCTACGGAACTCTGGAAAAATGGACAATTTAGTGGAAGTTGAGGCCATTTCTGAGATGGCGGATATTTATTATGTCCGTCAGAAGCAGCAGAAGGGTCTTGGTGATGCCATACTTTGTGCTGAGAAACATATTGATGGTCAACCTTTTGCTGTGCTTCTGGGAGACACCATCAGCCAATCTAGAATTCCTTGTACTCAAAAACTCATTGACATACATGAAAAATATGGAACGTCTGCCATTGCCATAGAAGAGGTTCCCCAAGATAAAATAAAACGATACGGGATAATCAAGGGCCATGAAGTGGATAAATCTATTTATAAAATTGAAGATCTAGTGGAAAAACCCCGTCCAGAAGATGCACCATCTAACTTGGCAATAATAGGTAGATATCTCCTGATGCCAGAGATCTTTGACCACATCACAAACATATCTCCAGGAGTTGGTGGGGAAATACAACTCACCGATGCCATGCGTGCCCTTGATTCCGTATACGGCTACGTATTCCCAGGTAAAATATATGATATTGGTAATACAGTGGAATGGATTAAGAGCTCGCTGGAAGTAGCACTTCATGATCCTGCAGTGAGAGATAAGCTCATGGAGCACCTGAATAATATATTAAATGAATAGTAAAAATTATTATTTTTATAGTCCATCAGCATTATCATTTTCATGCCATTGCCAAGCGGTACTAATGATCTGGGAAAGATCATTATACTTAGGTTTCCATCCCAGTAATTTCCTTGCCTTCTGGGAACTACCCACTAAAATTGGAGGATCTCCCTGTCTCCTATCGGTTTCAGTGATCTTTATTTCTTTACCTGTAACATTTTGTGCTGTTTTGATAACTTCTCTTACTGAAAAGCCTTTCCCATTTCCTAAGTTGAAAACTTGGCTTTTTTTTCCAGCTTCCAAATATTTCATGGCTTTGAGGTGTGCATCTGCTAAGTCGGTGACATGAATGTAATCCCGAATGCAGGTTCCATCAGGAGTGTCATAATCAGTACCAAATATCTTAATATCTTCCCGATGCCCAATGGCAGCGTCCAATATTAAGGGTATCAAATGAGTCTCGGGATGGTGACGCTCACCAACATCTCCATCAGG
>Ga0209048_10005894_pt1 | contig 11534 bp, 11 predicted proteins | sample FrelakmetCRP12CR_FD_187146 | JGI IMG/M metagenome (GOLD analysis project Ga0209048, IMG submission 187146) | Freshwater lake sediment microbial communities from the University of Notre Dame, USA, for methane emissions studies - CRP12 CR (SPAdes)... | ecosystem: Environmental > Aquatic >... | reverse complement strand
CAGAAGATTGAGCATCACCACCGGGCCGTCGGGGCCGGCATCGCGCAATGCGCGCACCTGATCGGCCGTGGGGTCGATGGACGGATCGAAATTGGCGGGCGGGAAGGTCATGGGGTTGGCCCTTTCTGATGCCGCGCGCTGCATGCGCGAACCGCATTGTCGGCGCGGGCAGGATTGCAGCGATGTTATCGGCCTGCCGGTAAGCGGCCGGCCGTGAACGACGGCAGATGGCCGTCTGCGGACCTAGCGAGCTGACCACGAGCGGTCGTTGCCACAACAGTTGTGCTCTACCGATGGCTTGCGCTCGCGGAGTCGCAACGCGATGCCTCGGAATCGCGGCGCGCGATGCAAAGCCGGCGCTACTAGCACACCTGCATGGGGTGCAGGGGGTCGGAAGTTCGAATCTTCTCGCCCCGACCATTTCTAGCTATAGAAACAGGGCCGCGCTCGCGGCCTTTTTTCTTGGCGCTTCCTAACTTTTCGGGGTGGTTTCCTAACTCCGCGCTCGCCAACAGGCCCAGACCGTGATGCCGGGAGACCGGCACACGTCGGCCGGTGCTACCCGGCGTTCGGATTTTCCTTCCGCCACGCTTTGTACCACTCGCGGAAAGCAGCGTCGTCTTTGGCAGCGTCCTGCAGGCATTCGCGGAGTTCGTAGTCAAGTGCCGCGACGAGCTGCGGCCGCGACCAGCCAAATCGCTCGACGAGGACGAACGCCGCAGCAGTCATCGTCTCCGCCAGCTCGCGCGCATGATCGCGGTCGCGCGCGTCAGCATCGCGAAGCTGTGACGGCATGTCGTTATCGTGACTGTCGGGTGTGTTCATGGCATGTCCGTACGTAAGTCCCTTCTAATGAGGCGCTCCGGGGAATGTTGACGCGCGCTACCACCCAGAGGAAAATCACACCCTAGCAATACCGCCTTCCCCTCGCTCCGAGGGCAGCCCTGCGCTTCCGCGCGGGGATTTATCGCCGGCCCCCCCGGCAGGAGTGCGCCAGCTCCACCGCGCGCACGGAACACCTCCCACAAGTCGAGCAGCACCCGGCCTCGCCGCGCGCCATTCGCACATTCGGTGCGACCGCCACGCACCCGCCGGCAGAACGACAAAGCCCGCCTTTGGGGGCGGGCTTTGAGGTAACAACTTGGTGAGCTTCGCCGGGGCCAACCGGCGGGCTCGAAGAACATCCTGCGACTATTGGAAGGGCAGGCAATGAAGGACGAACACGTCACGAAAAGTCTAACTCAAGCCGAACCAGCAGGCAATAGCCCTGATCCATTCGATCTGGAATCGCGCAATTCGCGCGCGCCAGCGAAATCTACCGAGCGAAGCACTCGGCCTCTCGGCTTCGCGGAACGGCTGGAGGACGAGCGCGATCTTCGCGAGGCACGGAAGGCCGTGGAAGCTTGGCACCTCCGGCTCAAATGCGAGGAGGCCCAGCTACAGCAGAAGCAGGTCGATACCGGGCTTGATCTGCAGCGTCAAATGGAAGCCGACATCGAGCGGGAAGCCGAACGAAAGCGCGCCCGCCTGAGGCGGCGGGTGCCGCGGAGGCAGAAGCCACTGGTGGACCACAGCGTAATCGTTCGCGACCCGGGTCCGAAGGTCCTTGGCGACGAAGTGCAGATCATTACAGCGGTGGCCGAATTGCCCTACTCCACACTCACCAAGACGCCTCAGGAGAAGACCTATACTTGGGAGGGCGATGACAAGCGATTTCTAATCGTCCGGCCAGCAAAAGATCGCGGTCGCCCCAGTGCGTACGACAAGCGCATAGTCGTCTACGCGCTCTCCATCATCGCGCACGCCATCCGCAACAACCTGCCAATCTCAAGGTGGGTTGAGATCGTGCCCGGCTACTACCTGGCCTGGCTCAAAGAGGCCCGCACCGGCACGGCCTACGCCGCGCTGCACGAAGGAATTCTGCGCATCGTCGAGAGCCCCGTCGAGACCAACGTCCGCGCCCGCAAGACTTGGCGGAAGCGTGTACGGGCCGGCGGCCTTTTCAGCGAAGCTGATTTCGATGCGGAGGACCTCGAAGAGTGGATGCGCAACGACAACCGCGAGAAACCCGTACTCGTCCAGCTCAGCAAGTGGGTTTGGGAGTTCGTCATGCGGGGAATGTTCCTCGTGCTCGACCGGGACTACCTTAGCCTGCGCCCATTTGACCAGCGAGTTTACGAGGTCGCGCGATTTCATCTGCGCGACAAGGACTCAACGACTCCGATCAGCCGTGGAAAGCTGCGGGCCAAGCTCGGATGCGAGGCCAAAAGCACCGACCCGACCAAGGAGCGGAGCGCGGATCGTCGATTTGGCGACGAGCTGACTCGGCTGGAGAAGCGCCACAAAGGGGGGTTGCTGGGTTACGCGATCAGCCACACCAAAGCCCACGTTGTGATGAAGAAAGCCTCGCCGCCGAAAAAGAAGACCACGCAGGAGACGCATGCACCAAAGTAGGGCGAGAAAAATAACGAGGTATCACACGGAAATGGAGAGGTATCGCACGGAAAGACGGACCCGAAACCGAGAGGTATCACACGGAGGGGCAAGGGGTGAAATGGAGAGGTATCACACGCATTATTGGGCCCTCCCACAGAGTGAGAAGTCGGGATTGCTCACGCGCGCACGCGCTCGATTTCGGTGTGGCAGTTCCGGTTATCCGGACCGATGGTTGGTCCGTGCCAATAGACCCCTTTGCGAACGGGACGGCTGTGATGCAGTTCAACCCCAATGCACAAACGTGCGCGGCGGAACGAGGAGCGCCCCCGCAAGCCCGAAGCCCAGCCGCAGACGGGCGAAGCAGCGACATCCAACTGACGCGCTCGTGCCGCTCAGCGAGACACACCCCCCGCCCCCCCGCCCCGGCTCAAACACACCTAATGCTGGTACGAAGCGGGTTCACCAGAGGACACAGACGATGAAGCCAGATCAGTTGAGAGAGTTCGAGACCTACGCGGCGGCCCTCGCGGCGGAACGCTACCGCGTAACCTGCATTCGCATGACGCCCGGTGGCGAGAGCTTGGCGTTCGTGCTCGACAAGCAGGACGGCGTAACGCGCGGATTCACGCCGCAGGAGATCGAGCTGCACACTCCGGAGATGCTGCGGCTGCAGGAGCGGGACGAGAACATCTACTACACGCCCCTTTCCACTGGGAGGCACCACATCCTGCTCGACGACATGAGCCAACAGAAGCTGGACGCGCTGGTGCATGACAGCTATCGGCCGGCGGTCGTGCTGGAAAGCAGCCCCGGCAATTACCAAGCCATTTTCACGGTACCGAAACTCGGAACAGTGCACGACCGGGACGTTGGCAACCGTGTAACAGAGCAGCTCAACCGGCGCTACGGGGACCCCAAACTGTCCGGTTGCATTCACCCGCATCGAGCGCCCGGATACGAGAACCGCAAGCCGGAGCATCGGCGCGACGACGGCACCTATCCCACGGTGCGCCTGCTGTGGGCAGAGCGACGCGAATGCGAAAAGACGCTCGCACTGGCACGGCAAATCGACGGGGAGTATCAGCGGCAAGCCGCGCAGAACGCGCAGCAGCCAACGCCACAACAGCGGCCAGCAGTAGAGCCTGCAGCGGCCACCGCCGGTACTATCGCCGCGTTCCAGCGGCACCGAGAGGACGTGCTGAATCGCCTGCCTGCCGGCGATGTGGATTGGTCCCGGGTGGACAGCATGATTGCGGTTCGCATGCGCGTGACCGGCCATACGCAGGGCGACATCGAGGGGACCCTCCTGCAATGTGCCGAGGGAAGCCGGCCGGTCGATGAACGGGGCGGACACGACTGGGATGACTACGCGAAACGCACGGCCGCGTATGCGTTCAGCCCGAAAGGCGACCGCCAGTTCGCCGAGCTTCGGAAGTACCGCCGGCAGTGGCTGGTGCTCGAAAGCCGGGAGCTGACGCCGGTGTGTGTTTGAGCCGGGGCGGGGGGCGGGGGGTGTGTCTCGCTGCGCGGCACAAGCGCGTGCACTGCCCGGCTTCCATGTGTGCCCACGTGCTACGCGACGCCATCCCGGTGTAGCGACCGGCGCTACCTACCACTTCGACTGCGTAGGAGCAGCGCGGGAAGCGCCGGATAGCGTCACTCCAGTCCGCATGCTCGCGAACGCGCCAGAGCCCGATCTGGCCCGTTTCGCGGGCTCCTACTCGCCCTCGCGCACGAGCTGGACCACAACGACGACGAGGCCGCGTTCGCCGCGTGCTTCGACGGCGAGTAGGAGCCCGCGATGACTCCCACACTGCAGCAGCTCGCCGCGATCCGCGTCGTCGGAGGTGCCATCGCCGATGTCATAGTCCAAGTTGGTGGCGGCCGGCTGCACTTACGCGCAGTACCAGCAGTTCATTGGCGCTCTGATTCGAGCCGGTCGAGTCGAGCGCCGCGGCAACCTCCTCTTCGCCCCTGCGTACCCCTCATGACCGGAGTCACCCGTATTCGCCTCTGCCCCGGTGGAATGACCTGAAGGCACGCCCCGCTAGGCGTGCACCGTAGCCTGATAGGCATCCGCCCCAAGTTGTGGTACCATTTGGGAACAGTCATGTTCCCAGTTGGGAGACCATCATGGCACTGAAATCAGGTCATACCTCTCGCGCAGCCGGCGGTAGCACCAAAGCGCCCGCTTCCCGTCGCAAGGCTTTCAAACGCCCGGCTGCCAAGAAGCCCGCTGCCAAGAAGTCGGCGCGGAAGGCGGCGGTAGCGACGGCGGCCCATGGCCATGCTACCCGCCGCACCGGGGCGGCGGGTAGCTACGTCCACGGTTATGTCCATCCAATTGCTGTCACGAGCGCCGTGGTCAAGAAAGGACCGAAACTCATTTTGATTGCCGGCAAAGGGGGTGGCCGCACGTTTGAGCGCTTTGGCGAGTTGCCGAGCACGCAGCGTGAGGCTGCCATCAGAGCTGGGTTGCCGGCGGAATTCTTGGACGAGGCAATTGCCAAGGTTGGCGTAACGCGCGGCGATCTCTTGGCGGGATTAGGCATCGCGTCGTCGACCGCTGCTCGCGTTAAGCAGCAGGGAAAGCGATTTTCGCTCGAAGACTCCGAGCGACTGGCGCGGCTCGCGAGGCTTTGGCACGACGCCTTCATAGTCTACGAGACCGACGAGGGCACAAGGGGCTGGCTGACGAATCCCGTTCCGTCCGCGGGTGGGGTACCGGTCGCCATGCTCGCAACCAATGAAGGTTTCGAGCGAGCTCACCGCTCGATCACGCAGCTCGCCTACGGCGTTTTCGCGTGATCGTTCATCGAATTGCCGCCACCACGCCTGACTATCGCGCGCACGACCTTTCAGGCAAGGGCGCAGCGATAACCGGTGGGCGTTGGAACCGTCCGGGAATTCCGATGCTGTACTGCGCGAGCCACCTTTCGCTCGCCATCCTCGAAACCTTGGTACACATCGGTACTGGGCGTCCGCCTCCGCGCAACCGCTATCACATCGAGGTGGACATTCCAGACGCGCACTGGGTCGCGCGGCGCGTTGCCCGGGCAGACCCAGCCTTTCCCGCCGATTGGGACGCGCACCCGGTTGGCGCCGGCAGCATGGACTACGGCAGTCACTGGCTTGCCGCCAAGTCCGAGCTGGTGCTGGTCGCGCCCTCCGTAGCCGTCCCGTCCGAAGACAACGTGCTTCTGAATCCGGCACATCCGGATTTCCCGACGGTTCGCGGCAGAAACCACGGCCGCCTCGATTTCGATCATCGGCTGTTCGCGTAGGGTGGCTAACCAGATCCCCAATTCCGTCATTGGCGCTGTAGCGTCGGTCATCGCGGCGTACTACTACAGCCACTCAAAGCTGAACGCGCTGTTCATGGAGAGCGGCGCTCCGGGCGACGCGTCCGAGGGAAATTGCGAAGCTAAGTGCACAGCGTGGCTCAGGCGTTGCAACGACGACCCGTCCATCGACGCATTGGCGGTGCTGGGTCGAGTGATCCAGCACTACATGGATCAAGAACCTTCACAGTTCCACGCAGGCGGTATCGAACAAGGCCGGCAGCGCATCCGGGATAGCCTTGCGCGGAACCAGCTCACGTACCAGCTCAACGGCTACGTTACACGCGCGGGTGCGACCCTTGCCGCCAAGACGTTGGCCGACTACCTGCGGGCGGGCGACCTCGCGTCCATCGAAGCCGAGTTCGAGCGCGCAATCTCCCAGTTGGAGCGCGACCCGCATGCCGCGATCACCGCCGCGAGTTCAATCATCGAGGCCACGTGCAAGTGCTACATCGAGACCTTCGAGCTCGAAATGCCCAGTAGCCAGACCATCGTTCCGCTCTGGCGCGTCGTGCAGGCCCATCTCGGCCTCAACATCGACCGCACTCTCGAAGACGATGAAAAGCGCGTCCTGCAGGGCTTGTCGTCAATCGTCGATGGCATTGGCGCTCTGCGAACCCACATTGGCTCTGCGCATGGGCGGGGCTTGCGTCCCCCGACCATCGCGGTACCCGAAGGACGCTTGGCCGTGAACGCTGCACATACCCTCGTCACCTTCATCATCGAGCGGGGGCATGCCGCAAAGTGACGAGACAGTCCTGCAGCCCGGCCAATCTCCCGTTGATCTGTGACGGGAGAGCCGGCTGCTGGCGGCATGAGGCGGCGGCGGAATTCTGCGATGGCATCGCGACCGCCAGACGCCAGCCCCGTAGAACGCCAACGGAAGCGCCGGTGTGCCGTCAGACACTCCATGGGTACCACCACCTTCCGCAAAGCGCGCCAGCGGCCCGATATTGCCCTCCTCTGCTCACGCTGTTGTGCCTGCGAGATGCCACGGGTCATCCGTTCGGCCGCTTGACTCGGCATCGCAGGGTTTGCGATGCTAAACCATGGGCGCGATGATTTGCTTTCAGGTCACAGGCACGGTCGCCGACCTCGACGAGACGACGTTGGGCGAGCCGTGGCACCCTACTTTCGTGTTGATCATCGAGGTTAACTACGCGTACTCCCGCGCCGTCGTCCCGCCGGCGGCGTGGACTGCGCCGCGCGAGCTGCTGCAGGTGGGGCGCAGTGTCCGAGTTACTGGGAGCGTCACCGACGCGTATGCGCCAGCAGTTGCAACGCGGATCGAGGTGATCGACGCGTTGCACTGACTTGGCTGCCCGTTAGCGAATCGCTACTTGGTGCAGGCGCCGGGTTTAGGCCCACCGCCAGCGCGGAATGCCTGTCTCGGGAAGGGTGCTGACTCCTCCCGCACTATTACTCATCAGCGCGACCTAACGCCGGGCCTCGACGGGCCTCCTCTGCTAAAGTGGACGCGTTCGTTCCTAGCGAAGCAGCACTACTGCTCGATCATGCCAGCGATTGCGACTCGAACGTACAACCCCTTACCGTTTCAGGACCTTGAGCCGAGGCGGTTCGAAGACCTCATTCGCCAGCTCGTCTACGACTTCCGTCCTTGGCGTCGTTTGGAAGCAACCGGCCGGGCAGGCTCCGATGACGGTTTCGACGCACGAGGCATGGAGGTCGTTGAGCCGACGACCATTCAGGCCGAAACAATCGACGAACCGGACAACGGCCCTGCCCCGATTGCCGGCGTGCCTGACCGCCTGTGGTTGGTTCAGTGCAAGCGTGAGAAGTCCATTGGACCGGCGAAGCTAAAGGCGTATCTGACGGAAATTGTTCTGGCGCCAGACGAGACGCTCTATGGCGTGATCTTCGCCGCGGCATGTGATTTTTCGAAGGCTTCCCGCGACGCGTTCTTGAAGTGGTGCCGCGAGAATGGTGTCAGCGAGGGACACATTTGGGGCCGAGGCGAGCTGGAGGACATGCTCTACCAGCCGAAGAACGACAATCTGCTCTTTGCCTATTTCGGTATCTCACTGACGATTCGGCGCCGTAGCCAAGCGACACAGCTCCGCGCCGAGATAGCCATGAAGCAGAAGCTCAAGCGGACGGTTCTTGCCAGCTCCGCCGAGATATTGGTTCGTGATCCGCTCGACGCGGAGTATCCCAAAGTCCCAACCGGACAACGGCCCACCAAGTGGTGGGTATATATGCCGGAAGAGCTGACGCACTACGGTCTAATGCTAAGCGTTGCTTGGTACTACGCCTACCTTGACCGAGCGACCGGCGCATGGGATGCCGCCGACAAGATAGCCGCCATGCAGCCCCGCAATCCGTGGCAGCTCACTGGAGCCGAACGCGATGAACTCGACCGCGAAGGGTCGGGTGTCTGGCACGCCCTCGGAGAGACTGAGAAGGCGTGGCTAAAGCTTAGCGGGTTTGTCCCGATCCGGAACATCGTCGCCGTAGACGAACTCGGTGACGACATCTTCGACGGGACCCACGTCTATGCGTCGTTCGCCTCTACTCACGGGCCTTTCGAGAACGGATTCTGGGAACGACTCGAAACCACGTCAACTTGGGACCGTAATACGTGGGACCCGGACCCGGCTAAGCGCGTCATGAAATTTCCAGCGAAGACACGGAAAGGTCCGGCCTCGTAGGCGATGCGTATGCCCGGGCTAACACCCTACTTCCGGATGATGCGTTTCACTGTGTACGGTCCGGCGGGGGTCAATCCGTGGTCCAGACCTTCATCAGCGAATCGCTCCCGGGCATTTCGGTAGAGTCCACCTCGAACCTCCAACAGGACCTGCCGCGCCTTCTTCCGAACCGAGATCGCGGAAACGGTCAACTTGACAGGCAGGAGGGGAGAGAAGGCGTGCATCAGCGCACTGGTCCCACCCTCAGCGTTCGGAAGCGCGTTGGTCTCGACGAACGCGTGACGCTTTGACGGCCGTCGCGCTGCAAGCGCGTGGCACTGAGTCGGCGCGAAATTGCCCACGAAATAGGCGTTGTGATGCGCGTTGAGGATTTGCAGGGTATTCATCTGGTCGATGTCACCCGGCGCCGTCAATGTCGTTACCTGCTGACCCCGGTGGGACCCGCCAACCTTGTACACGGCGGCATCGAACAGAAGCAGCAGTTCGGTGGGCGAGATCGGCCAGAAAATTTGCAATCCCCTGCAACTCCAGCCTGTCACTCCTCGATAGTTGATGCCCTCGCAATACTGGTTGTGGGCGACGACGGGATCATCGCTAGTGATGAAGCTGCGGGGAGCGTTGCTCACGAACAAGTGCCATTGCAGGTCGGTCGCTTCGGGCACCATTTCGCTGGCAACACTTACGGCGATGGCAACTGGATGCACGTTCCTGACCTCAAAGCTATCAGGTTTGATGTCCTTGAACTCGGGCCGGCCTTCAAGTTGCATCTTCGCGAGGTAGTCGGTCATCGCGTCGTCCATACGGCCGGCGTTCGTCGTCCGCAGCTTCTGAAACACGATGAAGGTGAGCAGCGTATGCCATTCCAGCGAGCCCGGCGCCGGCAATGTATGAATGGCCCTGATCCTCCGGAGAACCCCTGCAGTTGCCCCTTCGAGCCTCGCAAGTCCGGATTCAAGGTTTTCGGCAAAACCATAATAGTTGCGCCGTGAGCACTGGTGCTTGATGCTCACGCCCAAGATCGCGCGACCGTGCTTGAAGTTGAACAGGTTGACGCAACGACCGTCGGCAGAAAATTGGCGAAGGTAGAACTGCGGAACAAAGTGGTGCTCGCGACTGGTCATTTGGGCAACGAATCGTCGGCATGGCCAACGACTATTGTCCCAGACCTCGCTGAATACTGCCCTATCCGGAATGCAGCCGCGAGTACATCCCTGCCGCAGCTTTTTGCGGGCACGATAGCCCCCTACCCGTTCACCCAGTGCTGTTCATCGCCTCACGCAACGCCGTGGCCGCCTTCGAAAGGCGTGTCCGTGTGTCTTTGGACACTTCCTTTTCCGGCGCCGGTACCGCCTCGGCGAGCGCCTCTGCGGCCCGCAGCAATCGCTGGTGCTCGCGACCGGTCGTCTCTGCATGACGTTGAGCGGCCATAAGCTGCTCGGACAGCCCCGCCTGCGCCATGGCGAGGCGGTCGGTCCTCTCGATCAGCGTGGTCACCTGACCCTCGGCCACGGAGAGCCGGCGCTCGGCATTGTCGCGGCCGGTGCTGGCATCCTTCAATTCCAGTTCGAGCCGGGTGATGGTGCCCTGCAGCTCCTCATTGGCCCGGCGCAACGTCTCGATCTGGTTCGAGTCGCGGACTTGGCGGGCGTTGGCCATGTGCAGGTCGTCCTCGAAGCGGGCCTTGATCTGGTCGCGTTCGGTGCGGGCAAGGTCGATCTGGGTCAGCATGTGTTTTTCCATGCCGTCGTAACGAGCGACCGCGTCGCTCACCTGCGTGCGCAGGTCGGTGACCGTCTGGTCGTACTGCTTGCTCTGCTCGGCGTTGGTCGCCTGCAGCCGCACGATCTGGTCGTTCAACGCCTCCCGGTCGCGGGCGCCGGCGGCGAGTTGTTCCTGCAGTGCAGCCATGCCCGTTTCCAGCCCGGCGGCGCGTTCCTCCGCGCGCTGGCGGGCCGTGTCCGCGTGTTTCGCCTGCTCAGTGGCGACGGCGCCAGTTTCGCGCGCCACTCGGACCTCTTCGGCCGCTTCGGCGCGCTCCTCGGCTAATGCGGCGGCCGCTTCCTCCCGGAAGACCTTGCGCACCAGCGCCATGCCCTCCAGTTCCCGGGCCGTCCACTTAGGCGCGGTGGCCTTGCCGGCCATGACCGGCATATTGGCGGCAGCCCATGCCTTGAGGTGCTTGGTCACGGTAACCATCGAGCCGCGGCCTAGCTCGCGTTGCACAGCGGTGGCGCTGGGCAGTTGGCCTCGGGCAGCGAGGGTCAGGGCGGCCGTGGCGACGGCCTCGGCGCCTAGCCGGCCGTTGCCGGTGTCAGGCGCGCTCATCGTCGTGCTCCGCCTCGATGTCGCCGCGGCCTGATGTAGTGAACACATCCACCGGCTCACCGGCGATGCCTTCCGCGAGCAACCGGAGCTTGTCCGCCGCCGCGTCCGCGGATGCGCCGCCGGCAACGATGCCCGGTAGTGCCGATGAGCGCGCAAGCCAGCAACCGTCTCGTGTGTGCGCGCAAACGACCTCTATGACGAGGCGCGGAGGCAACGGGAGGTCGGCGGAAATCATGTGAGTGTGCCCTCGGTGGCGTACGTTGGCGAAAAGCCGCATTACTCGCGCGTGGTCGGGATGAAACTCCAAGATTCGAATCGCTGCTCGTCGCCGATCTCCATCACGGTGTCGAGCGAGATGACATGCATTCGCCACAGCACACAAAGCAGTAGAGCGAGCGTCACGCGAAGCGGTTCGCGCGACAGTGCCGAACGATGCCATCGAGATGGTCAAAGCCGCCCTTTCATGCGGGCCTATTTCGCTTGTCACGCGTAACTCCTCGGAAAAAGGCCAAGCTGCGACTCCTTGTGCCGCGCCATAGCCTGCAGCCGCTCGACCGCGGCCGCGAAATGCGCACGGTGGTGGTCATGGTCATGGCCGTTGGAAAGCCTCCTCGTAGTTTCATTGATGGACGCCTTTCCTAGAGAGGTACTCGTTGAGAGCCGAGTCCAGCATCTTCAGGATCATGTCGTGCCGGCCGCTGTACTCGGCGTGCGTGGCATGCGCGTGTGCCGCCTCGACCTTTGCGGCCAGCGCCGGCGGCAG
>Ga0209048_10005892_pt1 | contig 11535 bp, 19 predicted proteins | sample FrelakmetCRP12CR_FD_187146 | JGI IMG/M metagenome (GOLD analysis project Ga0209048, IMG submission 187146) | Freshwater lake sediment microbial communities from the University of Notre Dame, USA, for methane emissions studies - CRP12 CR (SPAdes)... | ecosystem: Environmental > Aquatic >... | reverse complement strand
CCCGCAACAGGCCCCCGTACGCCGACGATGATCCAGAGGTCGACACCGCCGACAAGGCGCTGGCCAAGCTGGTGGCCGAGGCCGAGCGGGGCCGTGGTGGTAGGACACCGGGGCGGGGCACCACCGTCGACCACTTGCTGACCAAGTGGCTGAAGCAGATCACGACGGAGGGTCGATCCCCCACCACACTGCGGGAGTACCGCCGGCTCATCGACAAGCGGATCTCACCGGCCCTCGGATCGGTCCCGGTTGCCAAGGTGACCGCACTCAAGCTGGACGAGTTCTACCAGGGGCTCACAGATGAAGGACTGGCCCCGGCATCGGTGCGCCAGGTCCACGCCATCCTCCGGGCCGGGTTCCGCCAGGGGGTCAAGTGGCGGTACATCTCGTCCAACCCGGCGGTGGACGCCACCCCGGCCAAGCTGGTGCAGAAGACCGTCGAAGCGCCCACCGTGGCCGAGGTAAGGAAGATGATCGCAGCGGCCGACGCCGACGATCCGGACATGGCCACGCTGATCGCCCTGGCCGCCGTCACCGGCGGACGTAGAGGCGAACTGTGCGGGCTCCAGTGGCGAGATGTGGACTGGGATGCCCGCACCCTGACCATCGAGCGGTCGGTCGCCACGATGGGCCGGGGGCAACTCATCACCAAATCCACCAAGACCCACGCCGCCCGCCGGCTGGCCCTGGACGAGTTCGGGGAGGCAACCCTAAAGCGTCACCTGAGGGTTACGGAGGACCGGGCCGCTGACCTGGGAATCTCCATCACGCCCGACTCCCCCATCTTCACGTACGACATGGTGAACCCGATCCCGCCCGACACCGTGACCCACTACGTCAAGCGCATAGCGGAGCGGGTGGGAGTGAACACCCATCTCCACGCCCTCCGCCACTTCGCCGCCACCCAGCTCATCGGCGGGGGCCACGACGTGCGGACCGTAGCGGGGCGCCTGGGGCACAAGGATGCATCGGTCACCCTCCGGACCTACAGCCATGCCCTGCCTGAGCGTGACCGGGACGCCGCCGGGTTCCTGGGGCGGGCCCTGGCATCGGGGGCATCGTCGTGACCGCCGCCGACGACCGGCCGCAGTGGGAGATCGACGCCTGCCTCGCCGCCGGGGTCGATCGGATCGAGGACATACCGGAGATCCGAGACGCTGACGAGCGCAGCAACGACGACTACTGGGACGACAAGCAGCGAATCCACGAGCAGTCCAGGGCCCGCTACGTGGCCGAGGGGAGTGGTCCGGTCGACTCCCGGCCTCGATGCCGGGACTGCGGGAAGCTGAAGAAGATCAAGAGCGGCGGTATGTGTGCGGCATGTGCCAGAGCGGCCCAGCGGAAGCGTGCGTCGGTGGCGGCCAAGGCGACAGCTGTCAACACTGGCAAACCCCGCTTGTAGCAGCTTCGCACCTGCTCGGGTGGCGGGTTCCTTGACTCTGCTGCAGGAAAATGCGACACTGCTACTACTCGGTTACGGATGTACCTACACACTGGTGCATCCGCTGAGATACAACCCCTGAGCCACCCGGCCAGGGGTCTTTTCTTGCCCGCATTCGGGCCACCGATCTAGCGCCCCCATCCGGTGGGTGCTGTCGCATAAGCGACCCCGTCACGGCCGGGATGAGTGCCGTTTCCCTAACCGAAGCCGCTCCTAACCGGGGCGGCTTTGTCGCGCCTGGAGGCACCATGACCAATCCGATCCTGTTGGACATCGAGCCCGCCGCCGGCGAGTTGGGAGTCAGCCGGTCGACGATGTACAAGCTCCTCAACGATGGGGCTATCCGGTCCGTTCACATAGGCCGGCGCCGGCTCATCGAACGGGACGAGCTGGTCCGGTTTGTCGGCGAGATCCGCGAGGGTGGTGACCCCCGGTGAGCCGATTCCTGACCTTGTCCGAGGCGACCGTCCACTGCGGGGGTCGACCATCCGAGGCGACCCTGCGCCGCCTGGCCAAAGATGGTCATCTTCCAGTCCGTCGCATCGGTCGGCGTCTGGTCATCTCCGAGCGCCTACTCGACGAGTGGATCGACTCGACCGGCGACGTGCGGGACACCGTGTACCCGGGCGTCGCCATCGGGGCCGTTGGCGGTGGTGAACCGTGACGATGACCCTCAGACGCGACGCCGCCCCGGCGACCACCGAGGCGAACGTCCAAGCACCTACTAACCGCCCCCAGTGTACCGAACCGATCCCACTGTCGGAGTCGCTCCACCGTGTCGCCCTCGACCTCTTGTATCGGGAGCTGGCCGATCAGGTGGAGGCCGATGTCCTGGACCACCTGGCGGCCGTGAAGCGGTCCACTGCACTAGCAGCACGTCGTCGCCTCACAGATGAGGGGATCGAGGTCCTGGTCGACATCATCGCCAACCGACACAGCGTGCCGACCATCGGATTCTGGAGGCGATATGCAGCATCTTGACGAACCCGACACTGCTCCACTGGTGGCGCCAGTAGTTCGGAGCGCCTCCTCGCCCCTGTCATCGTGGGAACCGACCGACCTCGGACCCGTGCTCCGTGGTGAACGGGTCACACTTCCGCCCTCGGTGCTCACCCGAGACGACGGGGTGTTCCTCCTCTACCCCGGCCGCCTGAACGCCGCCATCGGCGAGACGGAGTCCCTGAAGTCCTGGTTCGCAGCCCTGGCAGCCAAACAGGAACTGGCAGCGGGGCACCACGTCGTCTACATCGACTTCGAGGACACGCCCGAGACCGCCGTGGAGCGCCTCCGCTCACTTGGGGCAACGGTTGAGCAGATCGAGTCCATGTTCACCTACATGCAGCCCGAGGGTCCGTTCGACGAGCTGGCGCAGATCATGGTGGAGGAAACCATCGCCAAGAGGGGTGCTCCAACCCTCGCAGTGATCGACGGGGTGACGGAGGCGATGGCCCTGGCCGGCCTTGATCCCCGAGACGGCCCGGACGTTGCTGGCTTCTACAACGGGTTCCCCAGGTGGTTTGCCCGCACCGGTGCGGCCGTGGTCCTGGTCGACCACGTCACCAAGTCCTCCGAGGGACGGGGTCGATGGGCCATCGGCTCGGAGCGCAAGCTCTCCGGGCTCGACGGGGCCGCCTACCTGTTCGACGTGCTCGTCCCCTTCGGCCGGGAGAAGACCGGCAAGGTCAAGATCACCGTCTCCAAGGACCGGTGCGGACACGTTCGGCAACACGAAGGTGCCGGCCGGGTCATCGCCATCATGGAGTTGAAGTCCTGGCCGGATGGCGGGGTGACCGCCTCGATGGAGACTCCACCAGCGCAGGACGACTCCGGGTCGTTCCGTCCTACCTACCTCATGGAGAAGCTGTCCCAGGCCATCGAGGACCACCCGGACCTGACCACCAGGGCGCTCAGGGCCGCCGTCAAGGGCAAGAACGACGCCAAGGACCTCGCCCTGGAGTTGTTGGTGAACGAGAACTACGTGAAGGCCAAGCCGGGAGCCCGTGGTGCCCGGTTGCACGCTTCGGTGCGTCCGTTCCGAGTCATCAAGGGGGGTGCGTCCGATGCCGACTTCTGACGTTCTGTGCCCCGTGCCCCGACCGTGCCCCAGCGTGCCCCGGCACACTGCCGAATACCCCCGAGTGAGTGTGCCCCGTGCCCCCTCTCTAAGAGGGGCACGGTCACACACTCGGAATCGGCCCTTTTCGTATCAAGAGAATTCAGCCAGCGTGCCCCTACTTGGGGAGGTGCTCAGTGACTACCCTCGATGACCTTTTCGGCCAGTCTGAGAATGAGCCCATCCCGGGTGGATGCGACCGGTGCGACGCATACCAGACGGTCGACGAACTGGCACCCAACGTGTACGGGCTCACCGTCCATCACGACGAATGGTGCCCACTCCTACGGGCCAAGACTGCGGGGACCAACTGATGACCAGCCCCCAGGCCCGGAAGGGCAGCACCTACGAGCGGGCCGTGGTCGAGTTCCTGCAGGCCAACGGATTCCCCTTCGTCGAACGGGCCTACGGCGCCGGCCGACCTGGTGACGTTGGAGACCTGGACGGAGTTCCGGGCTGGACGTTGGAATTGAAGAACCATCGTCAACATGATCTGGCCGGCTGGTCCGATGAGGCGGAACACGAACGGGTGAACGGGAGACAGAGATACGGCGCTGTCATCGCCAAGCGCAGAGGCAAGGACGTATCGAAGTCCTACGTGATCCTGACCCTGGATGCGTTTGCCCGGTTGCTCGCAGATGACGAGCTGGAATCGTGACCGCCCGTCGAACGTGGACCTGCCCTGGATGCGCCCGCACCGTCAGCGCCGTCGCCTCCGAGGTCGCCCACCGCTGCCCGGCCCGGCGCCAACGGTGGACCGGGTGGACTGCCACCGAACCGAAGGACGGGGAGGACTGATGCCACGCCGCCACGGGTCGAACCGTCGCCGGGTCAACGCCGACCGCAACACACCCCGCAACCGACGACTCCGCCGGGTGCACGCCCTCATCGGCGAACGGGACAGACAACGTCATGCTCGAAAGCACTGGGCCCACCACGACGACGACGCCGGCACCCTGGCCGTGCCGCCGGCCAGCCAGCGAAGCGGATCGTGATGATGACGACTGATGCCCTCGGCTACAGCCGGCAGGAACCGGCGCCGCCGGTACCGGTACCGCCCACGGGTCGGACCACCGGTGTACCTGCCGATGACGTAGCGGTAACGGTCGGTCGCCCGATGGCCGGCAACGACATAACCCCAGGTCAGCGCACTGGGGCGGGGCCTTGCCTGGCTGGCACAGATTGCAAACGACCCGCCCCATCGAACGGAGTCTTTGCGGGGCCTTCAGGGTCGATTCGACACAACAAGGAGACATTCGATGAAAGACGCCGCAACACGCCGAAACCCCGGTCGTTCTGGCGCAAAGTGGAACATGGTGCGGAGCCAGGTGCTCGCCAGCTCGTCCGTTTGCTGGCTCTGCAGCGGGCCGTTGGACTTCGACGCACCGCCACGATCACCCAAGTCTCCGACCGTGGACCACATCATCCCCCTGGCTGCGACCCGGCATTGGGACCCGGACGAGCAAGAGCGGATGGCGACCGACCCAGGCAACCTCCGGGCCGCCCATCACGGATGCAACTCCGCCCGACGTGACCGCAGGCCACCCCGACCCCGACCCGGGAGCAGAGCATGGTGACGACACCGACAATCACGGCCGCCGTCGAGGAGTTCGTCGCCGACCTGGTGGGCCTCGACTCCGCCGCCCGGGCCCGTGCTGCCATCGCCCGCACCCTGGCCGTGAAGCTCGAACAGGCAGAGTCATCCACGTCCGGAGCGGTGGCCGCCGCATCCGCCGGCATCGCCCGGGAACTGAGCGCCACTCTGGACGCCCTCAGCGCCACCCAGCGGGTCGACGACGAGCTGCTCCGGGAACTGATGAACCGGGCCCCGGCGTGACCGGGTGCGAGCCTCGATGGGCAACGGTACGGACGCCATCCCGGCCCACGATGGGCGACACCGCCGCCCGGGTCGCCGTGGCGGTCGGCAGTGAACTGATGCCGTGGCAGCGCCAGGTCCTCGACGTGGCCCTCGAGCTGGACGACGACGGAGGCTTCCTGTATCGGGACGTGACGCTCACCGTTCCACGCCAACAGGGCAAGTCGTTTCTGCTCCTGGTGCTCGCCCTAACCCGGGCCCTGGCCGACCCCGGCCAACAGGTCCGCTACACCGCCCAGCACGGCTCCGCCGCCCGGCAGAAACTCATCGACGACTGGCTCCCGGTGCTCAAGAAGTCGCCCCTGGCCCGATACTTCAAGCCCCGGTTGACCAGTGGTCACGAGGCGTTGCTCTTCACGAACGGGAGCACTCTCGGACTGGTGGCCGGCACGGAGAAGTCTGGTCATGGGTCGACGGTCGACCTCGGCCTCCTCGACGAAGCGTTCGCCCATCCCGACGCACGGGTCGAGCAGTCAATCCGACCGGCCATGCTCACCCGTCCCCGTGCACAACTCTGGATCTGCAGCACCGCCGGCACCATGACGTTGTCGCCCTACCTGTGGGGGAAGGTCGAGGCCGGTCGCCAGCTGGTCGACGCCGGGGTCAATCGGTCGTCGTGCTACTTCGAGTGGAGTGCCCCGGACGACGCCGACCCCGGCGACCCTGCTACCTGGCGAGCATGTATGCCGGCGCTCGGGACCACCATCACCGCGGACGTGGTAGCCGCCGACTTCAGGGCGATGGACACGACGGAGTTCCGGCGGGCCATGTTGAACCAGTGGACTACGAGCCGGGTCGACCCGGTCGTCCCGATGGACCTCTGGCACCGCCTGACTGACCCCGAGTCATCCGCACTCGACCCGCTGACCTTCGCCTTCGATGTGACCCCGGACCGCTCATCCTCGGCCATTGCCATCGCCGGCCGCAGGGAGGACGGTGCATCGCACATCGAGGTGGTCGACCACCGACCCGGTACCGGATGGCTGGCCGAGCGCATGGCCGAACTGGTCCGGAAGCATCGCCCCAGCGCCGTCCTCTGTGATGCAGCGGGCCCGGCCGGTTCACTGCTCGCCGACTTGGAACGGGTCGACGTTGAGGTCACTCCGGTAAGCAGCAAAGAACACGGACAAGCCTGCGGAATGATCTTCGACGCCGCAGTGCAGGGCACCCTTCACCACCGAGGCGACCCCGAACTGGCCGCCGCACTAGACGGAGCCGTCAAGCGCCCATTGGGGGATGCGTGGGCCTGGTCGAGGAAGTCATCCTCGGTGGACATCTCACCCCTGGTCGCCTGCACCCTCGCCATGTGGGGCGCACAGACGGTCACCAGGTCGACCCCGCAGGTCATCTCACTGCAGGACGAGGTCGCCCGACTCCAAGCGGAGCGACAAGGCCCTGAGCCGGTGCGCCCGCCCTCGAATCTGCCCGTCGTCACGTTCACGCCGTTCTAATGGGAGCGACCGCCCGGGCCCGGCATCTCTGCGACTGCCGCATCGGTGTATTCCACGCCTTTGAGACCACCGAGGACCCCCGGATCATGCTGTCGCTCTGGTACACCATCGACCTCCTCGACGAGCTACTCGACGCACTGGCGCCGGCCGTGTCGCCCGACTCCGACGTGGGCCAATACCTCCGCCTACGCCACCGGCAAACGCCAGCCTCGGTGCTCGGCATCGGCGACCTCTGACCTCAACCAATACCCAACCCGAAAGGAAACCATGACATTCAGAAGATCAAAGCAAACCCCGGCCACCGCTCGACGGTCGAACGTGGCACTGCAAACCGAGATTGCGAGGCAGAGTTCGTTCGCCGCCGTCCAGGTGCTCGCCGAGCGGGCCGAACGGTCCGGGACGATCACCCCGGCCGACGCCGCATCCTGGGACGGATTGCTCGAGTCGGTCAGATGCCTCGACCAGGTCCTCGAGCTGGTGCGCCCCGGCACGCCCGCCCGACCGACGCCGCCACGCCGCACAGTCCGTGCGATGGCCTCGGCCAGCGTGGCCGACGGTGCCGCCGACTACCTCGACCATCCGGATCGGTGACCGCCATGAACGACACCAGCGCCCTTCCCGTGACCTACTTCAACTGCACGCTCTGCGATCGGCGCAACCCGATCACCGAGCAGCACGTCTGCATCGGACTGACGAAGAGGCAGCTCCGCAAGTTGGAGATCCACCGGGCCCAGGTCGCGGCCGAGGAGGCCCGCCGTTCCGCTCCGATCCGCTGCCAGGACTGCGGAGTCACCCCGCCCGTGGGCCAGCTCTGGCACTACTGCACGGGCCGATCCGATCCGGCCATGGATGCCGCCAACCGGGCACAACTGGCCGGGGTCGTGTCCGCACTGCAGCGGGCCGGGCTCACCGTCACATCCAAGTAGTAGCACCCAACCAACAAACAGAAATGGAGATCGCCGTGAGCGACTCAACAGAAACCAGCACCAGAAGTGCAGCCCCAATCCCAGAGCGGGATCATCTCGATGTCGGCGGTCACAGCCTGGCCGCCTACGACATCGAGTGTGCGGCCGAGTACGCCGAGCGCTGGAGGGACGGACAACTCCGTGCCGCCGGTCGGCTGATCCAGAAGCATGATGCCCGGACCACCGGCAAGCTGCCGGCCGAAGCCCGTGCCAAGGTCGGCGAGTACTTCGCTCGGGCCGACACGAACGCCCAGCGGGCCGAGAAGTACAGGGAGATCCGCGACGGCCATCTCGCCAAGGTGCGGTCGGAGCCGAGGGTCTACGGACCCGGCAGTGAGGCGTCCTATTACTTGGACCTGGCCCGGTCCGCCCTGCCCGGCACTCAGGGCCACATCGAGGCCGTCGCCCGGCTGGAGCGCTACACCAGGGAGTTGAGCGTCGAGGCGAAGGCCGGAAGCGCAGAGGGTAAGCGTGCACTCGCCATCGCCAGCACCCGTGCTCGTGGTGGTGGTCGCCCCGGTGTCGAAGCCGAGCGCCGTGCCATGACCAGCGGTAGCGGTAGCGGTGGGGCATTCGTGACGCCGCAGTATTTGGAGGCCGACTACGGGTTGTGGAACAGCTTTGCGCCATCGTTCATCGACCAGGCCACGCAGGTCGCCGACGAGGGTTACGGCATGACGCTGAATCTGCCGGCGTTCAGCTCGGCGGCCACCGCCGCCGCTCAGACGCCCCAGAACACGGCCATCTCGGATTCGACGCCGGGCGCCGGGTTCCTGTCGGCAAACATGACCACCATCGCCGGTGAAGTCGAAACATCGCAGCAGCAGTTCGACCGCACGGGACCGCTCGGCATCGACGAGATCCTCTACACCGCACTGCGCCAGCAGGTCGACACCAGCGCCGACCTGGCCGCCATCACCATCGCCCTTTCCGGGGCTGGCACGGTCGCCGGAGCATCGAGCTTCACGGCCGCCGGGTTGTACGGCGATGTGGCCAAGGCACGGGCGCAGATGTTGACCACCGATGGCACGAAATTGCCGAGCACGCACTGCTTCATGCAGCCGAGCTTCTACGAGTGGGCCATCGCCCAGGTCGACCCGTCGGGCCGGCCGCTCTTGCTGCCGGAGAACGTCACTGCGGTGATGCCGTTCACGCCCTCGCCCGGGTGGACAGGTGAGCGCTTGCTCGGAACTGGTGTGTTCACCAACGGCCAGATTCCGGCCAGCGGGTCGAACACGCAGATCATCCTCACCAATCAGTCCGAGGTTTTCGTGGTGCGGTCGCAGCCGGGGTTGCGGGCGATTCCGGAGACGTACGCCAACAATCTGACGGTCGTCATCCAGTGCTACCAGTACGTCGCCTGCATCGTGCGTCACCCCGCCGGCGCCGTCCAGGTACTCAGCGGTGCCGCCTACCCGGCCAGCCCGACGTTCGCCTGACAGGTCAGGACACCGCCGGGATCCTTGGTCCGGTACCCGTGTCCACGCCGGGTCGGTCGTCGTCATGGGCGGCCGACCCGGCACCATCACGGTCAAATGCGGACAATGTCACGTATTTGCCGCCGTCCCCGAGCACCTGGGCGTGAAGGTCGGGACGGTCCTTGCGCAGCCGCCGGAGAGCGATAGCGGCACTGTTCCCCTCAGGCTTGCCGGTTACATTGTTACCGGCATGGAGTGACGGTGGCCGTTGACATGCCTTGTCGATGAGGTCGAGCACGTCCGGGCGGGAGATAACGGACAATCGTCCGTTACAGGGGCGGGGGATAATGCCGAATCCGGCAATAGCAGCGTGCCCGAGTCGCCGGGAGATATTCCCGAAGCCGGGAGTAGCGGATACTTTGGGTTCCCAAAGTACGTGGGCCATGTGGGGCCACGCCCTACTCGTCGAACCCCGAGTATCCGGGAGATAACCCTAAATCTAGGGATATAGGATCTGGCACCTTCGCAAAGTTGCGAACCTGAGCCGGGACCAGCGCAAGGAGCTGGTGGTCAAGCTCCGATCACTCGGATGGTCGGGTCCACGGATCGCAGAGAAGCTGAAGGTGGACGAGTCCACGGTGCGTGCCGATCTGACAGGTTCGGGAAATCCCGAACCTGCTCCCACTCGGGTCACCGGTAAGGACGGCAAGTCCTACCCCGCCAAGCGGCCCGAGCCGGCACCGACCATCTTCGCCAGGGACAAGCGGTGGGAACGGGGGAGCGTGCCGGATGCACCGGATGGAGATAACGCGGGATCCCGCGTTATGGGCCGGGCATGGCCGGCCGCCATGCAACAGGCCGGCGCCGTCCTCGATTGGCTCCCCGAGCTGCTGCCCGCCATCGCACCGGGCGAGGTCGCCCTGGACGCCGCCCCTTATGCCGGCTTGCAGTAGAGGGACAGGGTGACGGGCTCCGGTTCCGGGTTGTCGAGGAATTCCATGTTGCCAATGGCTGCAGCGGCCGCACGGGTGTCAAAGGCCGTGTAGACGGCTGTCGTCGATAGGTCGGCATGGCCGAGCATTTCCTGCACCATGCGGATGTCCCTGCCCTCCGCATAGAGCGATGTGGCGAAGCGATGGCGCAGCTGGTGGGCGGTCGCATCCACCCCCGACCGGCGCAGGAAGTCGTTGAAGTTCTGGCTCAGATGGATCGGCAGATACGGCCCGCCACGGGGCCGGGTGAAGATCCACCCGACCCGGGGCATGGGCAGAGCGTCGAGCGCTAACAGCACGGCCGGGTGCAGCGGTACGAGTCGCTCGTAGCCGCCCTTGCCCTTCACGACCCGTAGGAGCCCTTCACCGTCCAGCACGTCCTCTCGTCGCATCCCTGCGATCTCCTGGCACCTCAGGCCCATGTAGGCGGCCAACAGGATCCAGCACCGTTCGTGGGGCCGTGCGACCCCGAGCGCCTGGCGCAGCTCGTCGACATTGGCCGGTCGAGGCAACCCCCGCCGCACCTTCGGACGGACGATCTTGAGCGTCGGATCATGGGTGGTCAGGTCCTCCCGGATGGCCCACACGTAGAAGCTGTGCAGGTGGGACAGCCATGCGTATCGGGTCTTCGGTCCGACGTTCCGCCCATCGAGGAAGACCTCGATCTCCTGACGGGTCAGGTCGAGGAGCGACCGAGGCCCGGCCATCCGAGCCAGGGCCCGAAGCTGGCAGTTCCGTGCGTCGATGCTCAGCGGGCGGAGCCCCCGCCGTTCCTGGTCGACCTGGTGGGCCCCGATCAGTTCCTCATTCGTCACGACGGCACGTCGGCTTCGAGGTCCGCACACGCCGCCTTCGGGTCGATGCCGAAGCACTGAAAAAGAGAGGTCAGGCCACGCCCCTGGCAATAGACCATGGCGAAGAGCACCTTGACCTGAGTTTCCAACAAGTCGATGCGTTCCTGGTGGGCAATCATGCGATGCCCGCCTGGCGGGTCTTGTGAATTGGTCATAGTGCTCCTTCGATCAGACACCGGGGAGCACTGCCAACGGGAACCGCCGTCCCGACCACTCGTCGGATAACGTCGCCCACGCTGACACCGTCTGCCACGGTGTCGGCCACGCCCCCCGGACCGTTTGCGCGGTCGCGGGGGGCACTTCTGTCTCCGCCACTATGCGGGACGGGTGGCTGCAATGCAACTACGGTCATCCGGCCGGGCCCGTTGAGCATGGTCCAGCCATCGTGCTCCGGGTCCGGCACTCTAACCCCCACCCGTGACGAT
>Ga0209048_10005891_pt1 | contig 11535 bp, 12 predicted proteins | sample FrelakmetCRP12CR_FD_187146 | JGI IMG/M metagenome (GOLD analysis project Ga0209048, IMG submission 187146) | Freshwater lake sediment microbial communities from the University of Notre Dame, USA, for methane emissions studies - CRP12 CR (SPAdes)... | ecosystem: Environmental > Aquatic >... | reverse complement strand
GGGACCAGTCCGCGCTACAGCATCCCGTTCCAGAATTCCCAGAAGGCGCGCTCGGCTTCGCGCGGTGCATGCTCCAGCGTGCACTCGCTGCCGAGGAGCATCGTGGCGCGCCGGTCGGCGTCGTATGTCGGCCAATCACCGACACCCGCGTGCGCTGGATTGCCCGCGTGTGCGAAGGCGATCCATGCCTCTTGGATATGTTCGGCGAGACGTTGCGCCGCCGGGCCGTTGCCGACGAAGTTCTTCAGCACCGGGTCGTCGAGCTGTCCAAAGACGAAAGGAAGCTCCAGCGCGTGGCAGGCGCCGAGCGTGCCGTCCATGAACGGTGATTGCCAGGTGAACAGGTACGCGAAGATGCGCGGCTGATGCGCCCGCTGCAACTCGGCGAGCCGCATCATCGGGTAGCGGAACGCACGATCGGAGTCGATGGCGAACCACAGTTCGGATGGCGTGACGCCCTCACCGCGCTGGCCGCGGATGCGCCGGTACGTTTCGACCGCGCGCCGTGCGTGGCCCGCCGCGTCCGGCACGGGGATGATGCGTTCGCACCGCCGCAACAACCCCGCTTCGTCCAGCGTGCGTGCCTGTGGGTCCATCAGCCCGAAGAGGGTCATCTCGTCCAAGTTGCTGCCCACCAGCAGCGTAACGTCGCGCGCTACACCGTCGCCGATGGCCTCGAGTGGATGGCGCGGCAATACGTCGCCGTCGGCGACCGGCGCAAACACCAGGCCGCGCAGCTGCCCTTGGAGAGACATGTGAACGCGTTGCTGTGCCTCGAGGAGCTGCGCCGCAGGCACTTCCAAGAGCTTCTCGGGTTGGGCACCGTTGAGATTCAGCTCGTGGAGCACCGCATCCGCCACGCGTGCCGCCTGCGCGCGCGGCGAGACGAAATTGGCGGCGCCGCTCTGCAAGATGGCACGCTGGAAGAGTCCGCGTGCGCGCGGCGTGCCGAGCAGTGTGGCTACGCTGATCGACCCCGCCGACTCGCCGAAGATGGTGACGTTGGTTGGATCACCGCCAAACGAGGCGATCTCGTTCCGCACCCATTCCAACGCCGCGAGCTGATCGAGCAGGCCTTCGTTGCCGGTGGCCGGGAGCGCGTCGCCGTAAATCTCTTGGAGTCGCAGGAAGCCAAACACACCGAGCCGATAGTTGATTGTGACGACGACCACGTCGCCGCGGCGCGCCAGGGTTGCGCCGTTGTACAGCGTCTGCGAGCCAGCACCCATGACGAACGCACCGCCGTGGATCCACACCATGACGGGACGGCGTGCGCCATCGCATCCAGGGGTCCAGACGTTGAGGTACAAACAGTCTTCGCCGGCTGCGCCGATATCGAAGCCGAGCATCGGCCCAAGCGGACTGCGGTTCTGCGACGCGGCGGGACCAAACTTGCTGGCATCTCGTGTGCCCGCCCACCGTGCCGGCGGCTGCGGTGTCCGGAAACGCAATCTGCCGGCGGGCGGCGCCGCGAACGGGACGCCGCGGAAGGTATGGATACCGTCGTGCTCAAAGCCCGCGAGCGTGCCGTAGCTGGTCTCAACGATCGTTCTCACCATGTCCTCCTGCTCACAACGACGCGTACACCGCCTCGATCAAGGCGACCGCGCGCGGATCGATCAGCCACAAGCCCATATGCATCTCGTTCATCGTGTAGCCGAAGCCGATGCGTGCGTCCGGGTCGGCGAACGCCATCGAGCCGCCCATGCCGCCGTGGCCGAAGCTGCGCTGGTTCGGACCGATTGGCTCCTGCGGCGTTGAACGCATGAAGCCGAGGCCGAAGCGCGTGTGCAGGGGCAGGACGGCATCGGGTCCGTCGGATTGCTCTTCCAGGGCGCGATCGATGCTTGCTTGCGTCAACACGCGGAAGCCATCGAGTGCGCCGCCGTTGGCGAGCGCGCCGTACAGGCGCGCCAGCGCGCGAGCGGTGCCGTGCCCATTGGCAGCAGGGATCTCGGCGCGCCGCCACTCCGGGCTGTTCGCGCTATCCGGGGCGAGCAGCGGGTTGATGAACGCCTTCGCCAGCATCGCGTCGAGGTCCTTGAGGAGCTCGGTGAAGAGCGTGATCTGTTCCTCCGAAGGTGGCGGAGGCGGGATGAGATCGACGGCGCGCGCTGCAACAGCACCCGGCAAACCGATGTGAAAGTCGATGTCGAGAGGGCCGGCTATTTCTTCCCGGAAGTATGTGCCGACACTCTTGTCGGTGATGCGGCGGATGACCTCACCCACGAGCCACCCGTACGTCAGGGCGTGATAGCCGTGGCGTGTGCCGGGTTCCCACCACGGTTCCTGCTCCGCGAGTGCGGCGGTCATGGTGTCCCATTCATAGAGGTCGGATAGTTGCAGTGGGCGGCGCACTGCCGGCAGGCCGGCGCGATGACTCAGCAGATGACGGACGGGCAGGGTGCCTTTCCCAGCCTGAGCGAACTCGGGCCAGTACCGCGCCACCGGGGCATCGAGGTCGAGCCGCCCCTGCTCGACGAGGCGGTGTGCACAGATGGCCGTGATCCCCTTGGTCGTCGAATAGACGTTGACGATGGCATCACGCGGGAATGGCTGCGTGCGTCCCGCGTCGGCATGCCCGGCCCACAGATCGACAACCGGCCGGCCATCGACATAGAGCGCTACCGCCGCGCCGGTCTCTCCGAACGTGGTAAAGTTCCGCGCAAAGGTCTCGCGGACGCGCATGAAGCGGGTGTCGCAGCTTCCTTCAATCTTGAGATTCCCTGACATCGGTACTCCTCATTTACTAGCAACCTCTCGGACGTGCTAGCCAGCAGCGACCCAACGGGGAGCGGACCATAGAAATGACGCTGGCCGCAGGCCCTACTAGGCTATGAGCTCCACCTGCACGGGCACGCCGGTCATGTGCGCCATGTTGCTGAGCGGCTCGAAGCTGCCCGGCCCGCTGCGCAGCAGGCGATTCACGTTTACGCCCGGGCGTTCCTGCGCGACCCGCATGCCGTCGGTTGCGACGTGACCCCAATGGATATCGAAGGTCGCTAGCCCCTTGTTGCAGGCCCAGCCGCGTGAGATGGGGTCTTCGCGGTCGGGCCGCAAGGCCGCCAAGCGGTCGCCTTCGACGCGCGCGACTAGGCCGCGCGGCGGGTTCACAGACACGGCAGAAGGTCTGTACGTCGGGCATACGTGCTCCTTGCTTGTGCTTCTTCCTGTGCCTCAATAGTCGAACGGGACGCGCCTTGAAAGATGGTTGGTGCAATGTTGGAGCCAGCGGTGCATCGGTGCTATGAATGTCGCATGACCGAAGCTGAAATCGTCGAGTGCTGGAAGGGTAAATGGGTGCTGATTGAGTACCGCAAGCTCGACCGCAACCTGGACGTTATTGATGGCGACGTTGTTGCCGCGGCTGCTACCAAAGAAGAGATCTACAAGCTTCAAATGAGCATTGGCGGCGGCAAGAAGCTGGCAATCCGATATTGTGGCGAGTGGCCCACAGACGTTGCCGTGATGTTTTGTCTCACACCTTCCCGCTGATCAGATACGGCCAGCTCCTTTTGGGGCGAGCGGAGCTGCGGGCGCGCATCGACACTGGCGCGGCGACAATCGAGATTGAGTAGTCGTTGCAGTGAAGGGTTTGCGGTGCGCGATACACCTACACCGCGGCGGTGCGTTGTGTGCCGTGCGCCCGCCGGAAGGCGGCGAACGCCGCGAGCGCGGCGGTGAAGAACCCGACGCCGAGCAATGCCATCGCCGACTCCTGTCCGAGCCGATCGACGAGCATCCCGACCGGCGGTCCGATGATGGCAAAGCCCAGGCGGAAGAGCAGGGCGTTCAACGAGAGGACGCTGGCACGCGCGTCCTCGGGGGCATCGCGCTGTAGCACGTTGATCAAGACCGGTCCGTGCAAACCACGAATCGTCATGAAACAGAGGTAGAACGCGACGGCCACCGCGGACGTGCTGAAAGCCAAGGCACCGTACCCGACCGCGACCAGCAGACAACATGCGAGCAAGACGGCTTGCGGGCCGATGCGTTCCGCCGCGCGTGCGCTGACGAGTGACACCACCGCGAGATACAAATGCGCTGCCGCCCACAGTGGGCCGAACCACGGTTCCGGGATACCACGGCTCTGCATGTAGGGCTGGATCAGCCAGACCATCACGAAGGTCGACAGTCCGAGGGTGACGCTCAGCGCCATCGTGGTGCGCAGGCGCGTGTGGTGCAGCAGCGTGTGGCGAATGATGCGCCACGCTTGCCCCGTATGCGATACCCGTTCGGGCATTTCCGCCGGCGGCGCTTCCTGCATCGTCACCACTGTTCCGAGGGCCGTCACGGCGATCGGCACCTGCAGCCAAAACGGCAGACGCGGAGTGAGAGAGTACAAGTACCCGCCCAGGGCCGACGAGATCGCCTCACTCGCTTGCGCCGTGGCACGCACGCGTCCTTCCCAGCGAGGATACTCGCCGACGCGGTCGTTCTGCTGCAGTGTGGTGAACAGCAACGCGCTGTCGGCTCCGGAGGCAAACGCCATACTCGCGCCGAGCACGACTTCCGCAACCACCATTCCGAGGAAGGTTGTCCCGAGTGCATACGCCACCCAGCCGGCGATTCCCAGGACCGCCGCGATCAACAGCGCTGTGCGCCGTCCCAGTCGATCCGCCGCGTAGCCCGACGGAAACTCGAAGACGACCGCCGCCAGGGAGAAGATCGCCTGCAGGGTCATGATGTCTGCCAGCGACATCCCGATCTGATCCTTCCAGAAGATGGTGATGATCGGGATCGGGAAGAGGACCATGTGCAGCCCGCCGTAAGCGACCAGGAGCGCAGCCGTCGAGGTCGAGCGAGACTTCGATTCACCTCCCGAACGGCGGATGGGATTGGACGCGAGACGGCGCATGTGCCGACCTTGACCGATCAGGGCTCCGTTCTTCAAGCCACCCGATCGCTCGAGTGTTTCAAGTGGTGGTACGAGGCGACAGACCGTGGAGCCCGTGCAGGTGAGTGATCAGATAGCCTGCCGGTGGTTGCTGCGTGCTCTCTCCTCTCACGCCGGCAAGTGGCGTTCGTGGATACGGTCTTCCACGCGCAGGTAGCCGCGGATGGCCTGGCTGGCGATGAAACGCAGCGGTTCGGGGGGCCAGGGAAGGATGCGGCGGTTGACGAACCACACATCGGTGAGATCGGTCCGGCGCTCGCACACCATGTCGGCCAGCGTGCGGCCGTTGAGGTGCGTCAGCGACACGCCGTGGCCGATACAGCCAAGGCTGTAGAGGACGCGGGAATCGCCGAGCTGACCGATGGCCGGCACCATCTGCGTCGGGACCGATACCGGTCCGCCCCAGCGGTGCGTGAACTGCACGCCGCTGAGGCTGGGAAAGAGCCGGACGACATCGCGCTCGAGGTCGGCGAAGATGCGGTAGTTGGCGTCGTGGCCCATGTTCCGCGCGTATGCCAACGTGACGTCGCTGCCGCCCATCGCCAGGCGATTGTCCGCCGTGAGCCGGAAGTAGTGCACCAGATTGCGCGCGTCTTCGATGCCCTGGCGATTCTTCCAGCCGAGCCGGCCCAGTTGCTCCGGCGTCAGCGGTGCGGTGACCACCATGTGTGTAAACACCGGTGCCTGCTTCGACGCCAGTTCCGGAATCAAGTGAGAGTAGGCGTTGGTTGCCAACACCACCTTGCCGGCGGTGACCGTTCCTCCCGCTGTCTTGAGCGTCAGCCGCGCGCCGCGCTGGATCTCGCTCACCGGTGTGCACTCGTACACCTGCGCACCCACTTGTTGCGCGATGCGCTTCAGCTCGCGCACCTGCTTCGCCGGATTGAGCAGCCCGCAGCGTGGCTCCCACCAGGCGCCAAGGAACAGGGGTGAATCGATCTCGGCGCGCAGCCGCGGCGCATCGATCCATTCGATGCCGGTGATGCCCATGTCGGAGAGGATCTTCAGGTCGTGCTGGATGCGCTTCACGTACGCCGGTGTGGTCGCGGCGCGCAGGAAGCCGGGGAACCAGTAGTCGGACTGGATGTTGTGTTCTTTCACCAGCGCATCGACGTAATCGACGGCGCGTTCCATGTAGCGATGCGCCTCGACGGTGCGCTGGTGGCCGAAGAGCAGCTTGGTGACCGTCGGCTCCATGCCGAAGAGCGTCATCGAGAAGCCGCCGTTGCGGCCGCTGGCGCCGTAACCGATGACCTCCGACTCCAACACGGCGACGCTCATGCCCGGGTTGTCTTTGCGCAGGCTGTAGGCAGTCGACAGCCCGGTGAAGCCGCCACCGACGATGGCGACGTCGACCGAGAGATCGCCCTGTACCGGCGGGTTCGGTGTATACGGTCCGTAGGTGGCTAGCCAGAAAGACTTGTCACGGTGATCCGGGACGGCGTTCATAGCGCTCTCCAGTGCTGGCGGTTACTCCGGCGTTGGTCACCGCGTCCCGCCAGGCATGTGCAGCCAAGCATGCAGATCACGCGATCGCAATGACATCCGACAGGTCACAACCTCTGTCCCTTCTTACCTGACCCGCCTCCCGAGCGACGCCGTCATGCGCTGCAAAGCTGCCGAGCAGTCCTGCGGATCGAGGTGCACGTCGAGAATCGAGAAACCCTCGACGTAGGCGCGCGCGGCGCGCAACGCGGCGTCGAGCTCATCCTCGGTGTGCACGTCGAAACCCTTGCCGGCGCCGAGAATCTCGGGAAGGCGACTGAACCGCCACAGCAGGATGTCATTGAACGAACCGTCCTGCATCGGCCGCTCGGTGCCGTAGCCGCGGTTGTTGAGGACCACGACGATCGGGTTCAATTGGAACCGCACCACGGTTGCCAGCTCCATTCCCGTCATCTGAAACGCGCCGTCGCCGACGAGCACGAGCGCACGCAGCTTTGGGTTGGCGAGTTGCACGCCGAGACTCGCCGGGACCGCGAAGCCCAACGACGTGTAGTACGCCGGTGACAGGAACTCGGTGCGGCTCTGAATGAACAGATCGACGCCGGCGAACATCGCATCGCCCGGATCGGCGATCACCACCGTCTCGTCATCCAGGAATGAGTTGAGGCGCTGAAACAGGCGCCGCACGGTAACCGGCTGTCCCGGCACGACCGAGAACGGCGCGGGGGCGGCGGGATGCGGAATCGAACCGGGTTGACGCGGCTGGATACCCGCCGCGAGCAGGCCGCGCATGAAGTCGTCCAGCCGAATGTTCTCGTAGCTGTGATAGCGGATCGAGGTCTTCTCGCTGGTCACGGAGATCGATCGGCCCTGGTCGATGCGCGCGGTGTCGATGCCCATGTCGATGTCGCTCATGAAAGCACCGAGCAGGATGGTGCAGTCGCTCGATTCGACGTAGGCGCGGACGTCCTCGTAGCCGATGGCGCCTTCGTAGATGCCGAGGAAGAGGGGATGCTGCTCGGCGAGCACCGACTTACTCTGAATGCTGGCGGCCGTCGGCATGTTGAGCGCCTCGATGAGCTGCACCAGCACGTCCTGCAAAGCGAAGCGATGCAGCTCCACACCGGCGATGAGGACCGGCTGGCGCGCGGCGTTTATCATCTGTGCGGCTTCGGCGAGCGCCTCGTGCAACGCGTCGGCGTTGCTGCCTTCCGGCACCGGTGCCGGCGTGTATGTCTGCAGACCGGCCGCCGATACCATGTCGCGCGGCAGCTCGATGTACACCGGCCGCTTGTAGCGCAACGCCGCGTTCAGAACGCGATCGATCTCGCGGCAGGCTGTCTGCGGATCGTTGAGCACCGCGGCGGCGACGGTGAGCTGCTCGAAGACCTTGAGCTGCGTATCGAAGTCGCGCACGCGGTGATGCAGCAACGGGTTCTTCACGCGCTCCTGGGTGCCCGGCGCGCCGCTGATGACGACGACCGGCGACTTCTCGGCGAAGGCCTGCGCGGTGGTGTTGGCGATCTTCAATCCGCCGACGCAGTACGTTACACAGACGACACCGAGCCCGCGTAAACGGGCATAGGCATCGGCGGCGAAACCGGCACCCTGCTCATCGCAGGTGTTGATGATCTGCAATGGACTCTGGGCGATCTCGTGCAGGAAGCCGAGCACGTAGTCACCGGGTACACCGAACACATGACGGACGCCGCAGGCGTAAAGCCGCTCGATGAGGTATCTCGCAATTGACTGTCCGTCGTCCATGCCCGCCTGCCTCGGTTCGCGCCTATAGTGCCTGCGTGCAACCGGTCTGCCAAGCGCGCCGGTCGACGCGGCAGCGCCCGTGCGAGGCGGCCGGGACAACAGCGACTGCCGCGGCGCGTTCGAGGTCCACAATAGCGCCGCGTCGGCGTAAAGAATAATTAGTACGCGACCGCGTTGACACGACCGCCCAAGACAGGGTAGGAACTCCGTGCTACTGACGATCTACTGTGTAACGATCCCGATAGTGGCCTGAAAAGGGGTGAGGATGAACGGATCGGCTATGCGATACTCAACCAGCGAATGGGCGCGAAGCGCCATGGCAGCGATGTGCGCCAACCTGGTTGCGCTGTCCATGGTCGTGCTGTCGCCCATCGCCGCCGCGGGCATAGCGGTGGACACCCCAACCGCGACTGCCTCGTCAACGCCAACCGACACACCGACGTCAACTCCAACCACGACGCCAACAGCGACCCCGACAGCAACCTTGACCCCAACGGCGACCGTGACAAGTACGGCCACGCCCAGCGATACCGCCACCACAACGCCGAGTCCGACAGCGACCCCGTCATCCACGCCGTCAGTGACGCCGACGATCACCTCGACGCCGACAATCACGCTGACGGCGACACCAACGGCGACGGCGACGCATACCTCGTCGCCGACCCTGAGCCCAACCCATACGGAGTCCCCGACAGCAACGCCAAGCGCGACGCAGACTCCATCGCCAACCGACACGCCAACCAGCACGGTGACGCCAACCGCTAGCCAGACGGCGACCATCACACCGACGGCAACGCAGACGCCGTCATCAACGGTGACGCCGACCGCAACCCCGTCTCATACGGAAACACCGACGGCCACGGCGACGCCGACCGCTACCATCACGCCCACCGCGACCGCCACTGCAACCACCACGGCGACCGCCACCGTGACACCGACACTGACATCAACGCCAAGTGCCACGGTGACATTCACGAACTCTCATACGCCGACGGCGACAGCGACGCCCACGGCGACGCCGACCTCGACGAACACCCAAACCCCGACCCACACTTCAACCGCAAGCGCGACGTTGACGGCGACTCAAACGCCAACGCCGACAACGACCGCGACCGCGACGCCGACAGCCAGCTCAACGACCACCGTCACGCGCACCGCCACGACGACGAGCACGTCAACTCCGACGCAGACGGCCACATCGAGCGCAACCACGACTCACACGCCAACCGCGACGCTGACCGCTACTGCCACCGTAACCGCAACCGCCACTCGAACGCTCACCCTGACGACAACCCCGAGCGCTACGGTGACCTCCACCGCTACACGGACCGCCAGTCCCACCACAACGGAGACGCGGACGAGCACGCCTACGCAGACATCCACGTCGACGCGAACGCCGACCGCGACCCGTACCGTGACGCCCACGTCGACGGCCACGCGGACGAGCACGCCGACTGCGACGGCAACCGCAACGCCGACGGTGACGGCCACCGCAACCGCAACGCGCACGGCCACACAGACACCGACCAGCACGCCCACGTCGACCGCGACCCGCACGCTGACTGTCACGCCCACGGCGACGGTTACCTTCACGGCGACGCGGACGTCGACTGCCACCGTCACGCCGACGAATACGGCGACAGCGACATCAACCCGTACGGCGACGGTGACCCAGACAGCGACGCGTACGCAGACCTCGACGCCGACGCAGACCGCAACCCGGACACCGACGACAACCCGCACGGGCACGTCGACGCAGACACCAACCCGGACCGCGACCGGCACGGCGACGGCGACACCCACCCGCACGCCGACGGTGACGCGCACCGCCACGGCGACTCAGACGGCAACTCGGACCCCTTCGAGCACGGTCACGGCGACACCCACGCGCACACCGACGGCGACGCAGACAGCTACGGCGACTGATACGCCCACCCGCACCGCAACGGCCACTGCCACTGAGACGCCGACGCGCACGCCGACGGTGACCTCCACGGCGACTGCGACCGCCACACCGACACGCACCTCAACCTCCTCGCCGAGCGCGACCGCCACGCCGACGCCCACCCGCACACCGACGGGGTTGGCGACGCATACCGCGACGCCGACGCGCACCGCGACGCGGACGCCAACACGAAGTGCCACTGCAACGGTGTCCCCGACACCGAGCGCAACGTTCACGCCGTCGCCGAGTCCGTCTCCTACCCCAGTGTGCGTTGGCGACTGCGACGGGTCCGGTCAGGTGACGGTCAATGAGATTGTGATCTTGGTAGACATCGCCTTGGAGACCAAGCCGCCGAGCGCCTGCCCCTTTGGCGATATCAATCACGACGGTGTGATTACGGTCGATGAGATCCTGAAGGCGGTGAGCAACGCGCTCGACGGCTGTCCCTAGGCGCAGCGCTGTGCGGCAGCTGTTTTCCTTGGGTCGCTTCTGTCTGAGAGCAGTTGGCTCTCGATTCGTCTGAAAATGTAGGCCGGTGCTGAAGCCGGCGGCGGAGAAGCCCCTGATCTCAGGAACTGCGAAGGCTGACCGGCGGCCGCGTCAATCGTTGCCCTGCAGCGGGCGGCGGTGTCGAAAAGCGCGGATAAGAGGGCCGCGTCGGTGAGCTGCCGTCACCTCGCGGCCGATCGGACGCACCACAGCTCATAGACGTTGGCCTCGGCCTCGGTGAGCGGGATCTCCGCTATTGGGGCCATTGTATGGCACATCTCGCACCCAGACCCCAGGGGTTCCGCGAAACAATCTGCAGTCCAACGGTGACACCGGCTTCGGCACGCTGAACGGCCACGAATTCGCGCTTGTCAATTGAAGTGGGCGTGGTAGCGTCGCTCGTGCGAAGGACCGGAAGAGGAGCGATGAAAAGAGCCATTCGGTGGATGTATGCGCTGTTGGTGGTCCTGCTGGAATGTGCGGTTTCGGGTCCCAGCGCCCCGGCGCGTGAGGCGGATGCGCAGGCCGGCAGCCCAGCGGATGTGAAGGCCGTCCAGTCCGCCGTACCCTCGGCCGGCCAGACCGGGATGCGGGCCTACTTCGATCCGCAGACCGGAAAGATCGGGCCACCTCCTCCCGATCAGGCGGTTCCCCCTCGCTCTGGCGCTGAGCAAAACGCCTACAGCACTGCCGCCGAGGGCCTGGTAGTCCTCCCAGCGCCCGAAGGCGGACAGATGATCGACCTGCAGGGGCGCTTCCAGACCAGTATAACCGCAACGCTCAAGCCGGACGGCACGGTGCAGACCGACTGCCATCCGAGCGGCAAGGCACAGGAGGCAGGGGCGGGACCTTGAGGCGGCGTAAGGGTCGGAATATAGTCGCCCTGATTGCTGCGGCGCTTGCTTCCGCACTCCTCCGCGGCTCGGCGGCGGGCGCCGCCACCTTGACCATCGTCAACAACGACAGTGCCGGAGAGGGCTTCAATGACCCCGCG
>Ga0209048_10005890_pt1 | contig 11535 bp, 15 predicted proteins | sample FrelakmetCRP12CR_FD_187146 | JGI IMG/M metagenome (GOLD analysis project Ga0209048, IMG submission 187146) | Freshwater lake sediment microbial communities from the University of Notre Dame, USA, for methane emissions studies - CRP12 CR (SPAdes)... | ecosystem: Environmental > Aquatic >... | reverse complement strand
AGCACAACACTCCGCCGTCCGCCGCCCCGCTCGCCGTCCGCCGGCTCCGCGATTTTCCCTTGACGGCCAGGCCGGTCCGGGGTTTGCGGCGCACGATGTCATTGCGAATTTATCTTGCGTTTTCACAGTTTGATATGTTCTTGCGTCATTAGCGCGGCGTGCAACCACACTTCGCGCCGCACTCCGCAGTTGTGCGCGGCGCTGTATTCGCATTGCTTGGCATGCTCGCGCATCCACCGGGTTTCTTGCGCCGCCTTGACGACAAAGCAAGCTATTAAGCTATCGGCTTTTATAGTCATGGCGGGCTTGATTTCATTGGGTTTTGTTTTCATGTTAGAACATCGGCGGGGGCAATGTTTGGCATCCGTCAAGTAATAAACAAGTCAATGCCAACGCCGTCAGCGCCAGTAATAAATTTAGCAGGCGTGGCCAATCCATTCTGCGGCTCGAAGAAATACCATTGACTATCATCCGCCCGCACCATGCCGGTTGAATGATTTCTTGGCCCTGGTATTTGATTGAGAGCGAACGTATCTTCACTCTCGCCCAGGCACAGCGGGATTGCCACCATAACGAAGTGAACGGCATAACCCTTTGCATAGCATTCTTTGTTTTGTTGCGCGGACACGCGAGCCTGGTCAACCATCCACCAGGCCGCCGCGTTGCAATTAGCCAATTCTCCCTTGCTTATATCCGCCGGGTTTTCTTTCTGGCAGAATTTCCCGAATCGTTTTAGCCAATCGAGCGACGGGCAAACGTAGTGATTGAACCGTCCGCGTGTTATCTCGACGGCGCCCAGCGCTTTTATTTCCGCGCGGATCACAGCTTGTTCAACTGTAATCATTGGGTGAGCGCTTGCAAGTCATGGCATAAGGCGGCGGCATGCAAGCTTACTTTGGTCTGTTGCTCGGACGCCGGGAGCTTTTCAATCTCGATGCACATTGCCAGGGCATTTTTGTGAAGCTGGCATAGAGTATTGGCCAGACATTCAGCTTTGGCTTGAAGCTCGGTTAATATTTCAAGATCGGTTTTCATTAGAATTGGCACGCGCCGATGTCATCCATTCCCACGATCTCGAATTGGGCGCAATAGCTTTCAATCGAGCGGCTGTAAATCTCGCGCAGCGCTTGGCGTTCGGCCAGAAGCCACGGCTCGGCGGTTTTAAAGTGTTCGTAAGCGAGCGACGCGGGCGAATGCGTGGCAACGAAGTGAAGGAATAGCTCCCACTGGTTATCCGGCAGCGTGAGAAAGCCGGTGACAAGCTTGTTATAGAGCAACCAATCGCGCCCGGTGCGCCCGGTGCCAGAGTAGAGCGGATCGGTGTTTATGTGGCCGATGGTCAAGTCGCGCATAACGGAAACGGTTCCGCCGGCGAGGTAAGTTTTAATCGAGAGCAATTCTTCGTCACAGCCCCAATACTTAAGGCCGCCGAATCCGCGAACGTGCCGGAACCAATCAGCCGGCACGAAGTAAGACGCGCCCACCATGACGGAGCGCAGGATTCTTTTAGGCGCATCCGGTTCCGGGTTAATGGGCCGCATATCAAAGACCTTGAGCCGGTTATTTTCTTTGTGCCAGAAGTAGAGTTTAGCGCCATGACGGGTGGCTTGCAGCTTGCCGGTGATGTCATGCGAGGCAAAGGTGGCGTTGAGTATCTCCGTCTTTTTTTGTTTGTAATCAAGCCAGCTTTGAAACCATCCTTCGGGAAATCTCATGTGACTATCACAAAACAGCAAGAACGGTGTATTAGCCTGTTTAGCACCGATCATGCGGCAAGCGGCGCACCCTTCCCGCTGCACATTGCGTATCCATTCAATCGAAATAGTTGAATCGAATCGGGGCCGGAACAAGGCGGGCTCGTTGGCATCATCAACCACGATGATTTTGAAACCCGTTGCACGTTTAGCACTATCCAAAATATTTTGGATTGTGCAATACAGAAACGCCTGGTCACGAAAGCACGGGATTATGACAGTGAGCAAATCAGGCGGCCACGGCGCGGCGACGTGCGATTGCTCTTGCGGTTCGGTGTCAATCATCGAATCAGCTTGCGGTTCCGGTTTAGTGTCAATCGTGTCTGGGCTCATTACTGTTTGCATAGTTGCATCCTTTGTTTTGATTGTTGGCTCTCGAATACTTGTTAACGATGTTAAAACCGTATATATCCTTGACGCCGTGAATAAAGGCGGCCCCGTTTATTAAGCGCAAGGCGCAATTGAGAGCGTTTTGCTCACACACAATATCCGTAGTAAACCCCAGCGGGCCGAACGGGCGGTAAGGAATGCGCTCTTGCAGAATCAGCCGGCTCGCCCAACGGTCAAACACTCCATCCTCTTGGTCAAACGCCAGGCAATCGAATTTGTCACAAAGCAACTCCATGCTTACGCGATTTAGCAACATGGGCAGGTTCAAATATTCCTTGGCGGTAAAATGCTCGAAGGTGTTCGGCATGACATTAGCCCATAGTCCTGCGGGCGGCCAAACGCCTGCGGCGTGCCAAAGCCCTGCGGGCGGCCAAAGGAGCTTTAAAAAATCTGGCACCAAGCAAAACGAATCATATTCATGGTAAAGAAACCAATCCGCTTCGGGGTGCATTTGCAGCACAGCGCGAAACTGGCGCGTTAGCCGGTCAATCGAGTCTTTACCCGCTTTGCCACTGACACCCAAGCTAACGGTAGGAAACGCCGTCTTGGCCTCGCAATCCGGTTGCGTTACCACCGTGATTCCGCCCTCGAATGGGCCGGGCGCAAGCTCGCCGCTCGGCCCGGCGGTCTGGTAGAAATGGTGCAGCCAAAAAGGAACGTGCCGATTAAACGGCTCCATTTCTTCGGTGACACCGCGCACCGTTACAAACAATCTTAAGTTCACTTTGCATCCTTTGCTTACGTTGCCTTAGAGTAAGGCAATCGGGTTTACCGGCTTATTAATCAGCTTCCAATTCTGCGGGACAGGTTCATCGGGCTGCCAGGCGCGGGCGAACGCCTGGTAATCGAGCGCAAAGCGCCGGGCATGATTCTCGCGGGCCAGGGGATCGTCAATCTGGTTTATCTCGACAAACCCGGCTTGGCACAGCTTAACCTGGCCGCCGGCACCGACAACGCGCAAGGCAAGGTCAGGATCGGCCCAATAAGAGTGAAACCGGGGATCAAACAGGCCGCCAACGGCCAGGGCGTCGTCTTTACGGATCGCGCCAAAGCAAGCGTAATGCTGGCCGTAAACGGCCCATTGGTTTGCTTCGGCACCGTTAGGGTAGCGCATGCGCAGCGCGGCAATAGCGGGCGGCGGCATGGCGGCCAGGCAATCGAGCGCGGCGGCGAGGCAGCCCAGGGCGGGCTTGGCATCATCGGCCCAGAAAGCGACCACGGGCGCGATAGCTGCGCTATGGGCCAAATTCATGGCGGCATTGACGCCCTTCGGCGTTTGTTCTTCAATCCAGCGAGTTTTAAGATCGTCAATTTTGAACGGTGCCACCAAAACAATTTCGTAATCCACGTCCGGCTGAGTATCGCGGAACGCATTACAGCAGGCCAAGGCGGCCATAGGCCGGAGCGACGGGAGCAAGATCGAGATTGCTGGCATGGGCATCCTTAGAGTTGCGGCGTGGCTACGCGGGCATTATTTCGGGATCAGTCACATTATGATCGGTGCCGCCTTTAGTCCAGCGCACAACGAAATATTGGGTTGCGCCCGGCGGCGCATATTTGGTGTGTTCCGGACCAATCGGGCGAATGTTTTGAATGATGCCGGTGACTCCATTAAACGGGTCAATCGACCATTGCATAGAAAAATCCCGGCCAGCATCGCGCAAGGCAATAGCTTGTTCAAAGCTAATTTCCGCGCCATCGGGCGCAAAGTAATGTCGTTCGGCAATAGCCACCCGGCGCACACGAGCGCCGATTTCCAAGCCTTTGGCCTGGCGCGGGTCCACGGCGAACACGCGGCCAACGGGATTGTAAACGCAGATTTGATCGCCGTCCAAAAGCTGGTGCAGCCCTTTTCCGAGAAACCAAACGGCGTCAAACTTAGCGGCGAGAGTGCGGGTCAAAACTTTGGTAGCGCTAATTCGGTCAACCTTTGCCAAAATGGGCGCGTAACCATGGGTGATCCACCATTCCATCATGCGGCGAGGCGAGGCAAAATTGATTTGTTCGACGCGCGGAACATCGAGAAAGAATTGGATTAGCTTGCTCGAACCATGGGCGAAGCGCTGGGCAATGGCTCGGACGGTGGTAAAGTAAATCCCATAGCCAAGATGATGGACGGGCGCGGGAATGCCGGTTAAACCGTAAGGTTCATTAGGGTAGCCGTTGCTGATTTGCGTCATGCCGCGTTCGCCCTCGAATATTTTGAATCCATCGCGGACAATTTCGGCCAGGTTATCCGAGGTTGTTCCGTGATAGACGGGACCGAACAAGCCCCGGTCATGGGCGGCTTGGGGCGATATGAATGGCAATGGCGGATTAGGTTTCATGGGTGCTGCGCACGGCCAAGGCATTGCATGCCGGGCCAATATTAAGAATCGGCGTCGGGATCACCATACTCGGACTCGATAGGCTCGTTTGTGTGCGCGTCTTGCATGGCTGGCCCTTCCCAGTAAATGTCCCAACCTTGGATTGCCCATTCCGCATCCAAGGCGTCAAAGGCGCGGACGATTTCGCGGATATTATCTTGCACGGTCTTGGCCTTGAGCGTTGCGCCATCGAACGTGTAATAAACGATGTTGTATCCGCCAGGCCAGGCGTAACAAGGCACCTTGCCACCGTTTTGTTTTAGGAAATGAAGGAATTTGAGCTTGGCTTGTCGGGCGATATGCGCATTCATGTGATTAGCTTTGTTTTGGCGGTCAGGGCCGCCCATTTGTTCGCTTTCCAGTATTGCCAGCGGCGTTTGCGCCAGTCATAGCGAATTTTGCAGGTCATGGGCTGCGGGCGGGCCAGGGTTAGGACAAAACCTATCTGGCCATTGAGCAAATCCGTCAGGATCGGCTCGACGTGCGCCCCCTGCAAATGCGCGGCAATTTTTTCCCAGTCAACCATTGCATGGTGCCAAAGCGCTTTGCGCTCCGGGCTTAGTTCACCGTCGTTTAAAGTAAAACCAAAGCACGAGCGCGGCGGCGGCCAGGGCAAGGCCGTTTATACCGCCCAGCGCCACGCCGTAGGCCACGCTGGGCTCGCTGGCGAGGGCGGCGGCAGTATTTGTGCCCAAAAGCACGTCCGGAGCCGTGGCGAGCGTTCCGGCGAGCGTATCGGCCCCTACCAAAAACCCGGTAAAATCCTGGCCGCCGATTACCAGGTCGCGCGGATAGGTCTTTGACCAAACGACGGCTTTGGTCTGGGTATCGACGATGTTATACGTTTCGGTGATGAAACCCGCGCCGGGATCGGCGGGATCGAGGAAATTTTGGTTCACTGTCCATTGGTAGCGGGGATTTGGCGTGCTCATAAAATAAAAAGCTGAAATGCTGAAACGCTGAAAAGTTGAAATCAGTTAATAGAGTTGGCTTTAATGAACTTTTGGTAATGCGCCGCGTTCTTGGCCATTTGGGCGGCGGTCAGATTGGCGGCGGCGATGGCGGCGGAACGGTTGCGGCCCCGGCCAACGCCTTTGCCGGTGTAAAACTCCGAAACGATCCAAGCGGATTTAGCGAATGGATCGCGGTGCGTCACGAAGCGAAAGCCGGGCGCGTTGCGCAGCGCAATGGGCCAGCCGGTAACGCCGATGTTGCCGGTTTTGGTTCGCATTTTGTAAAACACGGTCTTGCCGCCCAGATAGGATTTGCGTTTGAAAGGAGGTTTTGGTTGCCAATTAAGATAAGATCGGCTGCGGCGAAAATCGGTCATAGGATTTGTTTTAGGCTGGCGCTGGGCCACGGCATATTTATGCGCTTCCTCGATGCTGCCAAACGTGCCGCGCCATGCTTGCAAGCCGGCAGCGCTGGTTTGATAATTTTGCGTGGTATCGTGAAACCGAAACGGAAACCGGACATTGCAATGATTGGCCAGGTAGAGCGTCAGCTTATCATCTTTGAACAGCACCCGCTCATAGCCTACGCGCGGGAGTTGCATGCCAAACTGAGCGGCGACGTTCTTGGCTGCGGAGCGCGATAGCAGCACGCCATTGCCGCCATAAGGGCGTTTCCAACGATTAGCCGGATTTTCTTGGGGCAAGTTTTCTTGGTGCGCCATTTTTCGCAAGCGCTCGAAAGCGGCGCGGTTTGATTTGCTAATGACGCCCCGGCTGGTATCGCCAAAAAATTCTTCAATTGTCCAGCCGTGCGGCGATTTATTTAGGGCGTTGAACGCGGCCCAGGCGGTTGAATAGGTGCGCAGGGGTTTTTGGGTCAAGCCATCGTAAAGGACAAAAGCGGTTGAATCACCGAATTGTGCCGGATTCTCTTTGGCGAACGGCGGCAAATCGGTTGGGCGGACTTCGCGGCGGGACGTGTAGCCGGGCGGAAATTGCGGCGAGCCGCCTTCAATCGCTTGAATAGGATCAGGCTTGCAATGCGGGCAGAGTATTGCGCCCAGGCTGGGCTCGGGGCGGCCGCCGCGAAAGCTGCCGGCTCGCACGCGGGTAATTTCGCCGCATTCGGGGCATTTGTATTTATAGACGGTGCGCCAGGGCGGTTGAAAACCGCGCACTCGCTCGCTGCCGATTAGCTGGCGCAAACCAAGCTGGCCTTGCGGATTATCTTGAATTTGCCGGTTGCCCCAGGGCTCTTGGCCCGTGAAGCGGTTTACTGCTTCACTGGGCCGGGCGGGATTGGTTTTCAAATGCGGCGTTTGCCCGGATTTCGGTTGCATCCAATAGGACGGGCCGGAACCGGAGCTAGTGACGGTGTAATCAGATAAGCCAAAATATTCCGGGCCGGTCTTGGTGGAATAGAAAACCATAACTCCGCCGTTGGGCATTTGCTTGGCGTAGTCGCCAGTCAAAGCCAATGTTTCTTGCAGTGTGCGATTGCGCGGATTGTGGCAAGGATTGGGTTTTGTTTGCATAGCAAGTAAACGTTGCAATCTGGTTTTAACCATGCGTTCAATGCGCAAGGCTTGTTTATGTTCATCCATGCCGCGTCCGCGAAAATCGGTGTGTGCTAATCGCCGGGCCGATTGAATGCCCAACGCATATTGGCGTTTGGTTTCGGCTTTGGCTTCGGCAAGTTCTTTGATTTGCTGGGCAATAGTTGCGGCTTGTTCGGCAGAGGTGAGCTTGGAAAAATTGAATAGGGCGGCATCATGGCGCGGATAATCAGTAACGCCTTCGATTTCCAAAGCGCGATCGTAGCTGATTTCAGGATGTTCGCTATTCCATTTATCTTCCGGGCTCATTTCTTTTCTCCCTCAAACTGTTTCTGTTCGAGCGCGGTCATGATTTCCAGCATCCGGGCGTCCGGCACGAACCAGCCGGGAATTTTTACATTAAACACCTGGTTTGTCGTTAGCCGGATTAGCTCCCGATCCGCCGGAATGATTACCAGTTGCGCCGGCCTGGTCGCGCAGCTTGTCAAGCTGTTGAGCCAAAGCCAGGTTAAGACCAGGAGCATCGCCTTTGACAATCGCCTGGCGTATAAGCTGGTCGCGCTGTTCATGCTGATAATTGGGATCATCGACTTTCGAGGCTCGCCGCCGGATCAGCCAAAAGGCCAGGCTGGCGAGCGTTCCGAGCAAGGTCAGAATAGCCAGCGTCATGGTTTAGTTACAATTTGCGACGGGCCGGGCGCGGTGGCGTTGCTGGCGTTATGATCTTTGGCAAAGAATCCCAGGCCGGCAACCACCAGGCTGCCAATGACGGTTTTCCAGTCAATCGCCGCGCCGGCGGCCAGTTGGGCGATAATGCCATCGCCAATTCCCCAGCACGCGGCCAGCACGCCAAACAGAGTTGTTTTCCAGCTTGTAATCATAGGTTGCAGTTTTTATTTGACAATCTAAACTAGCACATTGTTCGGGGGCTGTCGAACGTTTTGCTTAGGGTGCCCAGCCGGTTATGAGGCCGTCTTTTATGGTGACGGTATTGGTAATCAGGGCCGCTCCCGTTGCGTCATGAGTATAGAGGGTTTTGGTTGAGGTAATGCCAGCGGAATTGTCGCTTGACCGGTAGCCGGTCGCTTTTATGCCCGCGCTGTCAACCGTTAGATTTGCGCTTGAACCGGAGCCGGCTACCAGCGATGTTCCGGCGGTATTGGTGCAAAGAAGCCGCAAGCCGTAGGTGCCACTTTTGAGATAAGCTATGTAATTATCGTTGGCATAATTCACCCAAAGCAAACCATCGGCCATTACATTTCCATCGCCATCATAAGATACATTGGAAAAAGCGGTCATAGGCGATGTGGTTTTTACGCCTAGCTTTCCGCGTAAAATTTCGACATCGCCAGCGGGCGTGATTTGAACTTGGGTTAAGGGATCGGCATTGCCGGCGGCGGTGGCGAATCGCATTTTGGTTGGCGGTTTATTGCCGCTAATGAAAGCGCCATCGGTTTTTACGTCGATGCTGGCGATGTTGACGTATTGGGTGCCCGAATAGGCGCGAAAGTCCACATAACCAAGCTGGCCATTTGTTTCACAATCGGCTGGCGCGGAAATGGCGCCTAATGATCGGCGAAACACAATGCCGGCTGAATTATTTGCGGCGGTCACTGCCGCGTCTAGGGTTACTGCATCGCCGTTGCTGGGCGAAGCCGCCAGATACATAACGCTATTGGTTACTGGCGTTAAATTGCCGCCGACATCCGAGGGAATGCTATTGCTAGCGGTGCCTAGCAAGGTTCTGCCGGCGTAAATATTGCTGGCAACGGTCACGTTGCCCGGAAATGTGCCGGTAATCTGTCCGGCGTCAATGGTGATAACCGAGATTGGCTGGATAAACGAGGCGTGCGCGTCATAGGTCGCGCCATTTATCAGGTTGAGCGTAGCCGCGCCGGTGCCGGCCTGGTCAATCTTAACGGCGACACAAAACTTGGTGTCATTGGTGGCAAAATAGGTTGTGGGAATGTTAATCGAGAAGCTATAGGTCGTGGGTGTGGTAGCGGTCACAATCTGGGGCGCGGACGATCCTAGTTCAACCAGATTAGAGTAAACGGTGTCCAGAGCGTAAATCTCATAATGAAATGAAACTGTTCCGCCGCCGCCGGCCCGGTAGGCAAACGAAGTGACGGTTGACGGCCCGGCTTCGATGCGCGTCACGCTTTGGGTGGATACCATGTGCCGCACATAAGCGCCGACTGCCAGGCTGGCCAGGGTTTGCGTCGTTATGGCGGTTGGCGAGATTGTCCAGCCTTGAAAGATATTGGTCCGGGCCGCGCCCGCGCCTTGCGCCATGCGGACCGAATTGGTGACAGTCGAAAAGAACATATAACGGCCCACACCTTGCGCGACTGATAAAGCAAAATTGGTGGTTGCCAGGCCGTTGCCATCGGTGAATAGCGCCGCCGTGGCAGCTAGCGTGGCGTTATCGGCATTGGTGGCGTGGCTGGCCTCGGTTGCCAGGCTGGCTAGATCGGCGTTCGTGGCGTGGCTGGCCTCGGTGGCCAGGCTGGCTAAATCGGCGTTCGTGGCGTGGCTGGCCTGGCCCGGCACGTAGTTGGTAGGCAGGCCGCTCCAATTGGTGAGATTGGCGGAAGCGGGCTGAGCGCCGGCGGCGACAATGCCGGTCAATGACGCGCCATTGCCCTTGAACGTGCCGGCCAGGTTGGTTACGGCATAGGCGGGCGCCACAATCTCGCCGTTGGTGTTCACCATTAGGCTAAAGGTCGCTCCGCTGGCGGCGCCAGCGGCCAATGACAAAACGGCAACAGCAAGGAGGTATTTAATTATTGGCATCAAATGCAATTTGTTCATGATAGCGAGTTGGTTGAATTGAAGCATTGCCAGGTGACATAAGCGGCAGTGTCCGCGTCGAACAGTTTAACGTAAGAATAGAACAGGCCGGCGGGATCAAACGCCTGCGGCGGGCCAATAGAAAAGGCTGGCGCGTTATCAGCGCCGCTAGCTGTTATCGGATCATAAAGGCCGGTGGCGGTGTCGTAAAGGTTTAGCGTCGAGCGGATGATTGCGCCGGCGGGAATGAGCCCCAGGGCGACGCACGCGCCCAGAGTGAGCGACGGCGCCGCGCCAGTAATGGTAACGGGCGCGTATGCGCCGGTATCCGAATTGCGGAGATACAGAATGGCCGCTTGTAGCGCAAGCGCCGCAGCGCCTAATTCAGCGTCATCCGCATAAAAGTTCACGGCTTGGTCTTGGGCTGGTCTTGCTCAATAGCGTGCAAGCGGGCAAGCACGTCTGTCTGGCGCATTTCGACTACGCGCAGCCGCATCTCATGGTCATCCAGCTTGACCACGTTGGCCGCTAGTAATTTCATGCTCATAGCTATGTCCGCAATGCTGGTTTGGATAACCAGGTGTGCGGATAAATTCTCGCGGCTTACCCGGTCAAATTCGTTACGAGTCACAAATGATTGAGTAAGCCAGATATTGGCGATGATGGCGGCCAGGATTACCGCTCGAAATATCCATTCGGAATAGCGCAGCATAAAATGTTTTCGCATAGGTTAGGCCAGGGTGCGGCCTGCGTCGAATCTAAAGGCTACTGTCAGCGTGTGCAAGCTATCCTTGGTTTGGTCAGCATCCATCAGGTAATACATGGATGCGCCATAGGAACCTGAATAGTCGTTTGTCAATACGAGAATATCGGTGGCATTGCCATAGCCAACGGCAGCGGTGCCGGTGTGCGTGCGGTAAAAATCAAGCGCGGTGTAAGTATTTTTGCTCATGGTAACGGCATCCGCGCGGACCGTTGACGCGCCGCCGGGCGTGGCGCTATTCCAAGCTGGCCACGTAAACGAAGTCCATTTGTAAGCGCGCCATCGCATCGTGGCCGAAAAATCTAGCTGGGCGTAAACCACGGCGTCATTTATATCCGTCAAGCCATTGGCCCGCGTGATGCCTAGATGGCCGGTGGCTCCGGTCCAGCCGGTTATGGGCGTTGGAGTGACATAGAGCGGCGCGGTGCAGCGCGGCGAATAAGAGGCAATCAAATCCCAGATAACGCGCAGCGATTGGCCCGCCACCAAGCTGACCGTGCTTGCCAGCTTGACGCGCGAAAACAGGTTGTTTGCGACGGTATTTGTCCAAGAAATGCCTAGCTCGTTATAGCTCACGCTGCCCACTTCGGCTGTGAAATCGTAAGTCCGGCGGTTTTGCATGGTGACACCAGGATATGTCGTTTCGGTGTTGCCTGCACCGGCAAGATATGTGCCGGTTCGCTTGAGTTCCGTTACGAGTCCAACTTGGTTGGTGTAATAATAGTTGAACTCGCCGGCGGATACGCTTTGCGAGGGCGTTACTTCGGCGTGCGCCGCATCGGTGACGGTGACGATTCGCGCTTCTTCGCCCGTGTCCCAATGAATCATGCGCCCGGCGTCAACGGCGGTTTTCAGTTCCGCAGCCGGTTGCTCCCCGGCCACGACATGGCCGGTTACCAGATGGACAACAACCTCGACACGCCCTGGCTGGTCCGGCTCTACGAGGAGCATGGCCGGGAG
>Ga0209048_10005889_pt1 | contig 11535 bp, 16 predicted proteins | sample FrelakmetCRP12CR_FD_187146 | JGI IMG/M metagenome (GOLD analysis project Ga0209048, IMG submission 187146) | Freshwater lake sediment microbial communities from the University of Notre Dame, USA, for methane emissions studies - CRP12 CR (SPAdes)... | ecosystem: Environmental > Aquatic >... | reverse complement strand
TCTTCTTATCCTTCCTGATCATGTTGCCATAGAAGGCGCGGTATACATCGCGCTTCACCTTGGTCTCGATGCTCTGGGTGGGGCCGTTATGGCACTTCTCGGCAGCTTCCAGGGTGTCCCAGCGCTTTCCGCATACCCAGCATTGGTGAATAACTGGCATCCAAGGGGGAAGCGTGATTGGGATTAATAATCTTTTGATTGTTGATGCCGATAAACGATAAAACAATCGTAAAGGAATCGTCCCGATTCGTTTCGGGCCTCATAGCATTTTATAGTGATACAAACCAATAAGAGGTAGTATGAATAGGATAAAGGTCATCAACGAGCCCTCTGAGCTTGTTCCGATGCTTCGGGCCGTTGACACCAAGGTGAAACGCGAGGTTCTTAAGGAAGTCACCTTGGAATGGCGCACATCTAAGGAGATAGAGTCCAAGTACGGGGAGGAAGGCGCAGAGGCCATTAAATTCTTCGAGAAGATGAAGCTGGTGGAGACCAAATGGCAGTCCACCGGTGGCAACTACCCAGAGAAGGCGTATCATACCTACTACAACTCGTTCCACATCAATGCCTCATGGCCTGTCTATGAGATCTCGGATGTCCTGTCAGCGGCCATGATGCCGGAGGAGGAGTTCGAGGACCTGGAGGAGAAGATCGTCAAGCTGGTGGGCAAGGAGGGCAAGTTCTCTGGGGACGTGGCCGAGAAGCTCGGCATAACCTCGACCATGCTCAAGAGCCTGGTGAAGCGCTCGATCCGGCTTGATTTCCGTGGCCATCGCATCGAATTGCTGAAGGATTGAACGAAGGACTCTCCCATGGATATCTACGTGTTGAGGCTCGGCCATCGCCCCTCTCGGGACAAGCGCATCAGCACGCATGTAGCCCTCACCGCCAGGGCACTGGGCGCGAAGGGCATCTTCGTTTCGACCAAGGACGAGGAGCTGGAGAGGACGGTGAGGGACGTGGCCAAGCGCTTTGGCGGGGGTTTCGAGATCAAGACCGGAATCCGCTGGAGAACCTTCCTGAGGGAGTTCGAAGGGACCAAGGTCCACCTGACCATGTACGGTGTCCATGTGGATGATGCCATTCCGATCATAAGGCGGGAGATGAGGGAGAAGGTGCTGATCGTGGTGGGCGCGGAGAAGGTGCCCCCAGAAGTGTACCAGGTCTCCGACTTCAATGTCGCCGTGGGCAACCAGCCTCATTCCGAGGTGGCGGCCTTGGCGATATTCCTGGACCGGCTGACGGAGCGGGCCGGGCTGCGGACGGAGTTCGGCGGCCATTTAAAGGTGCTGCCCTGCGAAAGGGGGAAGAGGGTGGTCAACCTTGATGATGCCCAGTGAGAGCGAGTGCTTGCGCCTCTTGCGCGAGGAGGGCTGCCGGAGCAACATCATCCAGCATGTCTGCATGGTGAAGATGATTGCGGTGGCCATGGCGATGGCCAGCGGGGCGAACATGAGATTGGTCACGGCGGGCGCCCTGCTGCATGACCTTGGCCGTTCCAGGACGCAGACCGCGCTGCATTCCTATGAGGGCGCGCGCCTCCTTAGGGAGAGGGGTCTTCCGGAAGAATTGGCTCGCGTGGTGCAGAGGCACATGGGAGCGGGATTCACGCATGAGGAGGCTAACGTCCTAGGCCTTCCTGAGGGGGACTATATGCCCGAGACACTGGAGGAGAAGATCGTCTGCCATGCCGACAACCTGGTCAAAGGGACGGCAGGCATCCAGACCTTGCGAGAAGCCCTGGACGAGATGACGAACCGCGGCCATCCGACCTCCGCGGAGAGGATGAGCGCCATGCACCAGGAGCTGTCAGCGGCCTGCAGCGTGGACGTCGACGATCTCGTGAAGAGCCTGCGGGCGGATTGGCAGGTCAAGGGCCCATGCGCCGCGTATATCGGCCAGAAAGATGCTCGTCCCTGAGCTTGTGGTAAGTCTCCGCGCTCTCCAATGCCCTGGCCCTGATGGTCCGGTCATCGGACCTGATTATCCTCCCAGGGACGCCGACCACCACCGAGCGCGGCGGGATGATGGTGTTGCCGGTGACCACCGCGTTGGCCCCGATGATGCACTCGTCCCCGATGACCGCGTTGTCCAGCAGCGAGGAATTGAGGCCGATGATGCAATCGTTGCCGACCAAAGCGTTGTTTATTATCGCACCATGCCCGATGGTCACGTTCTTGCCGATCCGGCCTACATGGATCACCGCATGATCCTGGATGTTGCTTCCGTCCCCAATGACGATCTTACCCTCGTCGCCCCTGAGCACAGCATAAGGCCAGACGCTCACTCCGTCTCCTAGCTCGACGTCGCCGATGATAATGGCGGTCGGGTCGATGTAGTTCTTCTGAGTCATGGAAAAGGATAAGGATGGCAGCCAGTCAGCTACCAGTTGTCTATTTCTTGGCCGGCGTCGCGCCCTTGCGGGTGGTGACGCGCTTGGGGAAGTATCTCAAGAGGATGATGTCCCCCACGGCGTTGATCCATCTGTATGGCACGTTGACTGCCTTGGAGTCCTCCACCAGCAGAGGGTTGGTCTCGCTGACGAAGAGGCCGTCTATCCTCTTGTTCTCAAGGTCGATCACCAGGTTGTTCACATTACCAAGGAATATGCCGTTCGGCGTATAGACCTGCAATCCAATAAGCTCAGAAGCTTCCTCCATCATCAGCCATCACTTACATCGGAGATGCATATCGCGTATTTTAAATTCTTCGGAGTCTGGAAATCATTCTCGGTCAGCGAAGGTAGCTCGGTCAAAATATAAGTCCGAGGTGCTCGGAATAGAATAGCAAACCTTTTTATCGAATGAGAACAGTCGGTTTTTCTTGAGATAAGCACAACCGATTCAGGGATCCATATGGACGAGGAATTGGAAGCTATTAGGAGGCGTAAGATGGAAGAGCTGAAGAGTGGTGGAAAGCACGAGGGGGCCTGGCCCTCTGAACCTGTACCGTTGACCGACGGCGATTTCGAGGCATTCGTCGCCAAGTACCCTATCGTGGTGATCGATTGCTGGGCACCCTGGTGCGGGCCCTGCCGCATGGTGGCCCCGGTGATTGACGCCTTGGCCAAGGAGATGACGGGCAAGGTGGCATTCGGGAAATTGAATACGGATGAGAACCCGAAGGTGCCGACCAAGTTCAACATCAACGCCATACCCACGTTGCTGATCTACAAAGGGGGCAAGCTTGCTGACAGGATCGTCGGGGCCATGCCCAAGGAACAGCTGGCAAACCAGATAAAGAAGTTTCTCTGAAAACCCTTTCCGGTTTCTCCTTATTGTTTGGTGTCGAAAAATGATTCAATGATGGTGAGGTCCGGGCCACCAGATTATGGCGTTTTCCTACCCTTTATGTCCAAATTGAGGACAAACAGACATATAGCATGAACCTCTCTTATCAGCCGGGTGCAACATTGGACTATGACATCGTGATCATCGGCGCAGGGCCCGCCGGGCTCCAGGCGGCCATCCATGCCGCCAGGAGGAAGGTCAAAGTGGCCGTCATCGGTCGCCTTGACAACAGCGCGCTGCTGAAGGCGGAAGTCGAGAACTATTTCGGCCTGGATAAAATGGAGGGCAGGCAGATGCTCCTGAAAGGCATGGAGCAAGCCGTCCGGTTTGGCGCGGAGATTTTCGAGCAGGACGTGCTCAAGGCCGAGAAAGTGGGAGAGGATTTCGTGGTTGTGACCGACTATGATATGGAGTTTCGTTCCAAGGTGCTCATCCTGGCACCTGGCATCTCCCGGAAGAAGCTCAACATCCCGGGCGAGAAGGAGTTCCTGGGGAAGGGAGTTAGCTATTGCGCAGCCTGTGACTGCAATTTCTTCCGCAATCGCACCGTCGCGGTGATTGGCGATGAGAGCACGGCAGCCAGTGCCACGCTGCTTCTCGCGGAATATGCGGCGGTCGTGTATTGGGTATCGAAGAGCTTGAACGTGGCCGAGCAGCTGATGAGCAAGGTCAAGGCCTCCAAGGCCAAGATCATCTCCCCCTCATCAGTCTCCCGCATTAGCGGAGAAGAGGTGGTGAGGAGCATCGAGCTGAACGATGGCAGGAGGCTCGAGGTCGATGGGGTCTTCATCGAGCTGGGGGCCAAGGGGGCGGCGGATCTAGCCATCGAGCTGGGGGTCATTCCGGATCCCAGTGGGGTAATCGAGGTGACGCAAGGCATGCAGACGCCCGTCCATGGGCTGTTCGCCTGCGGAGATGTGACCGGGGTTCCCTGGCAGCTGGCCCGGGCGGTAGGGCAGGGGTGCATCGCGGGTACCAATGCTGCCAAGCTGATCAGGAAGGAGAGTGAGTGAAATGACATTGGTCGATGAGCTGATAATTGGGATACTGCGAGGTCCAGAGGGGTTCAAGAACTCTCTGAAGAAGATCCTGAACGAGGATCTTGAGATGAGCGTCAACGATTTCTGTACAAGGACTGGCCTCTCTCCTTCCACCATATACAAGATTATGCAGGAGAAGCGCGAGCCTAACCTGCGCACCGTCAGGAGCGTCCTGAGGGCCGTGCGGACCTTGGAGAAGCAGCCTTCCGGGCCATTCATAGCGGTCATCGCCTCCCGAGGCGTCCTGAATAAGATCGAGGAGCGGATAGTCCAGTTAGGTGACAAGTCGGTCAAGGTGAAGGAATATCCCGCTCAGACGATGGAGGACGCCATCATCGCCGCCGTCATGGCAGAGAGGGATGGTGCGCTTGCGGTGGTCTGTGCCCCGATCGTGGCCCCGACGGTGGAGAAGATCCTCACGATTCCGGTATCGATCGTCATCCCCAGGGACTCAGTGATGAGGGCTATTGAAGTGGCGGCGAAGAAGACCCTCTAGTCCCCTGAACTAGAACTGGCTATCTCCGTCGAAAATCTATCGACTTCACGCTCCAGCTCTGCCAGTATCTTCTTCCTCAGGGTAGCGAACTCCACGCTGGCTCGATCCCTGGGCCTTTCCCATTCGATATCGAATATCTCCTTGATCGTGCCAGGCCGCGAGGTCATGACCACGATGCGGTCGGCCAGGTAGCAGGCCTCGTCGACCGAGTGAGTGATGAAGATGACGGTCTTCTTGGTCTCTTTCCAGATGCGCAGTAGCTCTTTCTGCATCAGGTTCCGGGTCTGAGCATCCAGGGCTCCGAACGGCTCGTCCATGAGCAATACCTTCGGCTCATTTGCCAGCGCCCGGGCTATTCCGACGCGTTGCTTCATTCCCCCAGATAGCTCATACGGATGAGAGTTCTCGAACCCTCGAAGGCCAACGAGGTCGATGTATTTTTGCGCAATCTTCTCCCGTTCCTTTGCAGAGATCTTCCGGATCTCAAGCCCGAACTCGATGTTCTTGCGTGTAGATCTCCATGGAAAAAGTGCAAACTCCTGGAAGACCATCCCTCGGTCTGAACCAGGTCCAATAATCTCCTTACCATCCAATTGGATTGAACCATCCGTCTTGGTCTCAAGCCCAGCGATTATGCGCAATAAGGTGGTCTTTCCGCAGCCTGAAGGCCCAAGGACACATACAAACTCCTCGTCCTTCACCTCAAGATTAAAGTCCTGAATTGCTGTGAGCTTGTCCCTTTCCTTTGGGAAGGTCTTGTTCAAGCCTTTGATTACCAGCGTCATTTCATCCCCATCTGCTTGGACAACCTGTTTTCAGCGAATCTACTCAATCCGACTGTGATGATTCCGAGAATCGCGATCACGACCATTCCACCGTACATGGAAGCGAATCGACCAATCTGCCCATTGATGTAAATATAATAACCCACCCCGCCCCCGAATACCGAAACCATCTCAGCGGCCACTATGCACATCCATCCAATCCCAAGGCCGATGGTTATTCCTGTCATAATATACGGCACTGTGGCTGGGAATATTACCTTGATGAACACTTGCAAACGTTTCGCGCCAAGGGTTTTTGCCGCGTCTATTAGATACCTATCGACCGATTTCACTCCGAAGATGATATTTGAAAGCAATGGGAAGAAGACCCCTATGAAGATGACCACAATTGGGCCCCAAAATAACCCAAGAGCGATAAGGAATAGAGAGACCCAAGCAATTGGGGGTATGGGTCTAAAGATTTCCACGATCGGTTTTGTAAGCAATTCAATTTTGCGGGAAAATCCCATGACCAGGCCAAGTGGGACCGCGACAATGAAGGCAATCAGGAACCCATAAAGAAAACGCTGTAAGCTGGCCCAGATGTTTTGCCACATCGTCGTTCCCATCGACGGGTCGGGCTGAGAGAACGAGGTTATGAACGCGTCAAAAACCTGCAAAGGTCCTGGGAGATAGACGATATCAAGAAAATCAGCTGCCAATGCCCAGACAGCAATGAAAACGACGACTGCGATTAAACCAAAGACAAATGTTTGCAACCTATCTCTGTTCTTGGTTATTTTCAACCACGCAGAGAAGCCTTTGGTTTGGGCATTCATTTTAACACCTTATAATATGAAAAGGGAAAAAGGTTTGGATATCCAGATGGCCAGACTCTTATGTCCCCTTGAGTTTAAGGACATAGCCTTGCTGCTCGCAATACCAAGCTAACATGAGGTGCTGGATTGAACCAGGTCCTGGCGTCACAACAGTCTTGCCATTCAACTCGTCAAAGCTGGTTATCCCTGTTTTTGCGATTATCGCCGACCCCTCGGTATTAACCAATGAGATAATCTGGATTGGGATATTCGAGTTCGCCCTTAAGAGCAAAGCCGGCGGTGCTCCCAGATAACCCACCTCGATGAGATTCGCACCAAGGGCAGACATGACCGCTGGACCATTGGCAAAGGCCGAAGGAGAATCTATTAGAACACCATACTTCTCGAATAACGTCTGCCCGCCCCACAGCGTCTTATTCATGGCGATGACTCGGGCGAACTGATGGAGGTCACCGTTGAGGTAGCCAAGATAGACGGTATTCTTGGGGTTCAAGATTGAGTCGCTTGGTTGGACAAGCAATGCCTTTGCAAGGTAACTCGTATTCGTCATTCCATTGACATAGTTCGTTGCGTTCGAATAGCCAGCAAGGTTCGTTAGCTGGTTCAGATCTGCGAACATATTGGTGTAATTGACGAACCAGTTCTTTGTTTCAGGCGTGATGGCATTGCTATATCCGGTGTGGTTCAAGGCGTCAGCCACCATTGCCGTGGTCACCGTTAGACTAGGAGTAGAACTGAACTTCGAACCCATTTGCAATAGCGCACTGTAATTCTGGTCATGAGTCTCCACCGTATGGATCAGCCATTGGGACGCGTCCATATTTGCACGGACGATCCTGGCGACCAGGTCCTCATTCGTAGCATTATCTGGGAATTGAGCATTATACTTCACTGCAATTACGCAGCAGGGATGATTCGGCCACAAATCGGCGCTCCATAACAACGGCGTTGCCACATCATCCAAGATCGCGGCTGACGAGTAAGGTTCCCATCCAACCGCACCTTCAACACTGCCCGTCCTAAGTAGCGCTTCCTGGTTTACTGGAGCGACTTGGTACCAATAGATGACCTTTTCAGGAGCGGGGGTAGGCTGGTATGTCAGCGCGACTCCTGCCACCGCGATTATGACTATTGCCACAATTCCAATGGCAATGATAATATTCCTCTGCTTTTTCTCCATAAGAGCACCTTGGTTCCCCCAGGGTTAATATTATATAAAGTAGTTTTGTCCTAATGGGAATTATTTGTCCTTATTGTACAAATTTAAAAAATATGTGGCTTTTTAGCCATAATTCTCTTAACAGCCTAAATGAGGTCCCTTGCATTTGCATTCGACCCATGAAACTGTTAATATTTGTTCTTAGAATACACACTTAGAAAAACGAAATAACTATTTATCATTAAAAATCATCAATCGGAGCGATAAAATGTTCGAACTTCAAGTTGTTAGCAATACGCCACTCACACCTCTGGACGACATCGACGACGTCTCCCTTCAGTTCCTGCAGATGATCGGCTACCTGCCGAAGGGATATGACCCGAAGACGGATGCTGGCAGCGTCCAGGATAGCGTGCCCTACAGGTTATTCACGAAATGCCTGATAGGCAACCTGAAGCGTCCCTGGACGGTTGAAGACCTAGCAGCCAAGCTCAAGACAACCAAACCGACCATCTATCGCCACCTTAACAAGTTGAAGTCGATCGACATCCTGGAGGAGGTCGACACCGATCGGGATGGGGAGAAGAAGAAAGGGTATCGTATCCGTTACGGGGACCTTGCCAAAGCATGGAACTTTACCGAGGCGAATGTCGAGATGGCGATGGACTCCTACAGAAAGACGATCGACCATCTTCAGAAGCTGGTGGAAGGTGAGGGTTGATGTCCCAGAATAAAGTCGGGTCTAAAATCAGTCCCGGAGAAGAGACTGTCGGCATGGCCAAGGGATCGAGGTATCGCTTCGTGAGCAAGGGGAGCGGAACGGAGCCATTCGTCTCGACTGGTATCTTCAAAGGGTACACGGCGTTCGGCCACGACACTGCGCTCACCGTCCTGCTCGATCCCGAGAAGGAGGGCGAGGCGCCGCTCACCCGGATCATCCCCTGCAATGCCGTTCTGGCCATCGACGTCCTCTTCTTCAAGCCGGAGGACAAGCAGGAGGAGAAGGAAGAGGTCAAGGTCTACTTCGGGTGAAGGTGAGTCCGGCTCATGTCAGAGGCAGAAGGGGCGGGCGTCCTCTCCGACCCCGATACGAGGGATCGGCTCAAGCCGAAGTCCCCGGGCTCTAAGAGGAAGTCCAAGTACTGGCTTAAGGAATGGCAGTGGTATGCCGTTCTCACGGTCAGCGGGCTGGTGATCATCCTGGCGGGAGCATTGGGAGGCATTCCATACATGGTGCTCGCCGGGATCGCGCTATCTCTCTTCTCGTCCTTTGGGATCGCCTACGGCCTTCTGAAGGAGAGACAGGGGTAATTCAAGCGGAAGCATCTATTTTTGAGCGCCCCGGGTCGCCAATATCTTAAACATGTTGAGCATGGGGATTAGCGTGGACTATCACGACAGGCTCCTGAAATCCATCGCTGACGGCGAGGTGAAGGACAAGGAGGACCTGCAGAGGAAGAAGCTCCAACTTTGCCGCGAGCTAAATCTATCCACAATGCCCGCCAATTCGGAGACCCTCGCCCGGGCTGACGAGGATACGCTCCCCCTGGTAAGGGCTATCCTGAAACGCAAGCCGGTCCGTACCCTCAGCGGAGTGGCAGTGGTGGCGGTGATGACCTCACCCGCCCCCTGCCCCCATGGTCGCTGCACCTATTGCCCCGGAGGCGTAGAGAACAACTCGCCCCAATCCTATACTGGGAAGGAGCCGGCGGCGAGGCGGGCCTCGTTCAACGAATACGACCCATTCCGGCAAACGACGGCCAGGCTGGAGCAGCTGCAGGCCATCGGGCACGGCACCGACAAGATCGACCTGATCGTCATGGGAGGGACGTTCACCTCTCGCACTCTGGACTACCAGGAGTCCTTCGTCAAGGGCTGCTTCGACGCCCTGAACCATCAGATCACAGGGTCCCTCGGGGAGGCGCACGCCCTCAACGAGACGGCCCCCCACCGTTGCATCGGCATGACGGTGGAGACCCGCCCCGACTCGTTCGATCGGACCATGGCCCATCACTGCATGGACCTTGGGACCACCAGGGTCGAGCTGGGAGTGCAGATACTCGATGACGCCATCCTCCGGGCCGTGAACCGGGGCCACGGGGTGCGGGAGGTGGCTGAGGCCACGCGGGTCGCCAAGGGAGCAGGGCTCAAGGTCTGCTACCACATCATGCCGGGCCTACCAGGCTCGAGCCCTGATAAGGACGTCGAGTCCTTCCGGACGATGTTCACGGACCCCAGGTTCTGTCCCGACATGCTGAAGATCTACCCGACCCTGGTTGTGAAAGGCACCCCTCTGTATGAGAAATGGGTGGCGGGGGAATATCGGCCTTACACCACGCAGGAAGCGGTCCAGGTCATCGCCGAGATGAAATCCCTGGCCCCTAAATGGGTCAGGATACAGCGCATCCAGAGGGACATCCCGGTGCCTCTGATCGAAGCGGGGGTGGACAAGGGGCACCTGCGCGAGCTGGTCAGGGAGCGCATGCGTGCGCAGGGCACCAGGTGCGCATGCATCCGTTGCCGCGAGGTCGGCCTGAACCGCATAAAGATCGTGGACCCCTCCCAGGTTAGGATGAACCTTGCCGAGTACCAGGCGTCCGAGGGCAGGGAGCGCTTCCTCTCCTTCGATACGGACGACGGAGGGCTGGTGGGCTATGCCCGGCTGCGCCTGCCCTCGGCAGGCAAGGTGGCGCACCTGCGCGAGCTCAAGGTGTTCGGCCAGATGACCGCCCTAGGCCAGAAGGGCGAGGAATGGCAGCACCGGGGGTTCGGGAAGGAGCTGATGGCGGAGGCCGAGAGGTCGGCCGCGGAGGAGGGCTATCCCCGCCTCCTGGTCACCAGCGGGGTGGGCGTGCGGCGTTATTACGCCTCCCTGGGCTACCATCGGGACGGGACGTACATGGGCAAGGATATTCAGGCCAGATAATTCTTTAACCGCCAACCATATTATTATCGGGGTTCGGGATTGGCCTGCGTCTCGTGCGGAGGGGAAACGAAGGTGGGCGCCTTGATGTGCAGGCGCTGCCTCGAGGGCATCGTAGACCCGCTCAGCCTGACAGCGCGCACCCAGGACCCCTGCTCTGACGCCCGGCTGCAGCAGATGGGAAGCATCTCGCTGCGCATCGGCCCGGTGGTCGGTACCGATTTCTCGATGGGCGGAGGGGTAGAGCCAGCACTTAGGATGCGTTCCCTGATGGAGAAGCCGGACAAGACCAACCTGCCCAGCTTCGTGGAGGAGTATCTCGCGGCGGCGGGCATCGCCCTGCACGTCTGGGGCTATGAGCGGCTGCCCAGGCGGGCTCTGATTTGGAGGGTGGTCGAGGAGTGCGAGGAGCTGGATTTCAATTCCGAGGTGTGGGCCAGGGCATCGGTCCGCATGGGCAACCTGCACGCCCTCACCGTCCTGGGGGCCACCGAGCTCCCGCTTGATGAGGCCTGGCTCTCCGATTTCGTGAGGGAGAGGAGCAAGGCGGCGCTCAAGCTTTACACACGGGCGGACAAGCACCCGACGGTGGCCAGGGTGGCGCGTTCCAACGGGGCCATGCTCTATGCCTGGCTGGGACGGTCCGATGAGGCCATCAAGATCCTGGACGAGCTCATGGGCGAGCAGATGGACGAGGAGAACGCCAATCTCACGCTGAAGAAGGCCATGGTGCTGTGCGACAGCGGCCGCAGGGCGGAATGCGCCCGGGTGCTGGGCGCGATCCCCGACGAGCTCATGGATTGGCGGGCCAGGCGCTTCCGGGCGGAGCTGGAGGGGAGCCGGTGAACGAGGATTCCCTCGAGGAGCGTCTGGACGCGCGCATGATTCGTACCATAAAGGACCTGGACATGGAGTCCTTCAAGCGGCTCATGTCCAACCTGCTGTCCACCATAGGCGTGAAGGTCACGGCCTCCGCGGTGGCGGACGACGTGGTCTTCATGGAAGGGGACCGGGAAGGGGACAG
>Ga0209048_10005888_pt1 | contig 11538 bp, 10 predicted proteins | sample FrelakmetCRP12CR_FD_187146 | JGI IMG/M metagenome (GOLD analysis project Ga0209048, IMG submission 187146) | Freshwater lake sediment microbial communities from the University of Notre Dame, USA, for methane emissions studies - CRP12 CR (SPAdes)... | ecosystem: Environmental > Aquatic >... | reverse complement strand
ATGGACGATATTCCGCTCAGCACGCTCGCGCTCGCCGTAGTGCTGCTGCTCCTCGCGTCCGGGTTCTTCTCGATCGCCGAGACGGCGATGATGGCGGCCAACCGGCACCGCCTCAAACACCGCGCTCATCGCGGATCGCCCGGCGCGCGCAAGGCGCTTTCGCTGCTCGGAGAGATCGACAAGCTGCTGGGGGTCATCCTGCTCGGCAACACGCTGGTCGCGGCGGCGGCGGCGACGTTGACCGCGGTCATCACCAAGCGACTCTACGGCGAAGGCGAAATCGCCCTGGGACTCGGCACGCTGGCGATCACGTTCGCGATCCTCGTGTTTTCGGAGATTGCGCCGAAGGTGGTCGGTGCGGCGCACGCGGACCGAATCGCGCCCGTCGTCAGCTTCGCCCTCGCGCCGTTGCTCAAGGTGGCGACTCCCGTCGTCTGGTTCGTGAACCTTTTCGTGCAAGGACTGCTGAAGCTGCTGCGGGTCCCGACCGGCTCCGCCATGGGCTCGAAGCTGACGCAGGAGGAACTCCGCTCGCTCGTGCTCGAAGGGCAGTATTTCCGGGGCAAGCACCGGACGATGCTCGCCAACCTCCTCGACGTCGAGGCGATCACCGTCGACGACGTGATGACACCGCGCAACCAGATCCATGCGGTCGACCTGCGCGCCAAGCCAGGCCACCTCGCCCAGCAGCTGGCGACGTCGTATCACACCCGGCTCCCGGCGTACGAGGATGAGCTCGACAACATCGTCGGCATCGTGCACCTGAAGCAGGTCGTCGCCCTGCAGCAGGCCGGGACGATCGACGAGTCCGGCCTGCGCACGATTCTTCGTCCCGCGTATTTCGTGCCGGCGGGAACGCCATTGCTCGCGCAATTGCAGCAGTTCCAGACCGATCGCGAGCGCCTCGGGCTCGTCGTCGACGAGTACGGCGAGCTCCTCGGGCTGCTCACGATCGAGGACATCGTCGAGGAGATCATCGGCGACTTCACGACGCAGGCCCCGGCCGGCGGCGAATCCTGGGCCCGGGAACCGGACGGCAGCGTCGTCGTCGACGGCATGGCGGCGCTGCGGACCCTCAACCGGAAGCTCGGGACGCATTTTCCGCTGGATGGGCCCAAGACGCTCAATGGACTGATAGTCGAGCAACTGGGCGAGATCCCGGATGCGGGGACAAAGGTCGCGGTTGCCGGCCAGAAGCTCGAAATCCTCCAAACCCAGGATCGCGCGGTGAAAGTGGTGCGCCTGCTGCCGCCCGTGGGGCGTGCCCCGCCCCCGCCTTTACAAAGCCAGAGCGGACGGGCATCATCAGTTGCTTAACTTTTATGCGGTTGGAATAACGCGAGAAGGAACGGTCGAAGCCAATAAGGGCACGTAATTTGCTTAAGCACTCCGATAGCCCGGCTTTTTGCCGATAACCCAAACTTTCGAGCCGCCCAGTCCATGGCCACCCACGCCGCCGCCACGCGCAACCTGAGCGGACTCGCGCGCGCCTTGGCGCAGCACGGGCTGATGACGGAATTCGACGCCGAGGCGCTGCAGACCCAGGCGGCGCAGGCAAACATCACCTTCGTCGAGCAGTTGCTCCAGGGCAAGCGGATGTCCGCGACGCAGCTCGCGGTTTTCGGTTCCCGGGCTTTCGGCGTGCCGCTGATGGACCTGGGTGCGTTCGACCTCGACCAGATCCACAAGGACCTGGTCGACCTCAAGATGGCGCAAACGCGGCGGGTACTGCCGCTGCACAAGCGCGGCAACCGCCTCTACGTCGCGACGTCGGACCCGGCGAACCTCCAGGCGCTTGAGGAAGTCCGCTTCAAGACGAACCTGGTCGTCGAGCCGGTCGTGGTCGAGGACGACAAGCTCGCGCAGGCGATCACCAAGCTGGTCGAGGCCACCGGCGCGACGCTCAAGGACGTCACGTCGATGGAGGATCTCGAGATCGACCTCCAGGACGGCGCTCCCCTCGTGCTCACCGACGAGGAGAACTCCGAGGTCGAGGACGCGCCGGTCGTCAAGTACATCCAGAAGATCCTGATGGACGCGATCAACCTCGGCGTGTCCGACATCCACTTCGAGCCGTACGAGAAGTATTACCGGATCCGCTACCGGCTCGACGGCATCCTGTCGGAAGTCGCGCAGCCGCCGCTCGTGATCAAGGACAAGATGGCGTCCCGGATCAAGGTGATCTCGAGACTCGACATTTCCGAAAAGCGCGTGCCGCAGGACGGCCGCATGAAACTCGTGCTGTCGAAGGCGAAGTCGATCGACTTCCGGGTCAGCACCTTGCCGACGCTCTTTGGCGAAAAGATCGTCATGCGGATTCTCGACTCGGCGGGCGTCAAGCTCGGCATCGAGGCATTGGGCTACGACCCGGACCAGCAGGAAAGGATGATGTTCGCCATCGGCCGGCCGTACGGGATGATTCTCGTGACCGGGCCTACGGGCAGCGGCAAGACCGTCTCCCTGTACACCTGCCTCAACATCCTGAATCAGCCCGGCATCAACATCTCGACCGCCGAGGATCCGGCGGAAATCCTGCTGCCGGGCGTCAACCAGGTCAATGTCAACGACAAGGCGGGCCTCACGTTCGCGGCGGCGCTGAAATCGTTCCTGCGGCAGGACCCGGACGTCATCATGGTGGGCGAAATCCGCGATCTCGAGACCGCCGACATCGCGATCAAGGCGGCGCAGACAGGCCACCTGGTCCTGTCGACGCTGCATACCAACGATGCGCCGGCAACGCTGACGCGGCTCCTCAACATGGGTGTCGCGCCCTTCAACGTGGCGTCGTCGGTCATCCTGATCACTGCGCAACGTCTCGGGCGGAGGCTGTGCGCGAACTGCAAGCAGCCGAAGGACATCCCCCCCGAGGCGCTCATCCAGGCAGGCTTTACCGAAGAGGAAATCGACGGCAGCTGGCAGCCGTACGGCCCGATCGGCTGTGACAAATGCAAAGGCACGGGCTACAAGGGCCGGGTGGGCATCTACCAGGTCATGCCGATTTCCGACGAGCTGCGGCAGCTCATCATGCGTAACTGCACCCAACTCGACATCGCTGAGCAGGCCCTCAAGGAAGGCGTGAAGGATCTGCGCCAGTCGGGCCTCGTCAAGGTCAGGCAGGGCATCACGTCGCTCGAGGAAATCGAGGCGATTACCAACGAATAACGGCGCGCGTCGCGCCTTCCGACAGGATTACGAACATGGCCACCGCCACCGCAACGCGCAAGGACGTCAAGGAATACACCTTCGTCTGGGAAGGCGTCGACCGCAACAACCGCCAGATTCGCGGCGAATCCAAGGCCGCATCGCAAACGGTCGTCACCACCAACCTGCGCCGCCAGGGCATCCGTCTCCAGAAGATCAAGAAGCTCACGTTTCGCGGCGGCAAGAAGGTCGGCGAGCGGGAAATCACGTTCTTCACGCGGCAGCTCGCGACGATGCTGCGCGCCGGCGTCCCGATGCTGCAGTCATTCGAGATCGTCGCCCGCGGCCACAGCAATCCGCGGTTCTCGCGTCTCGTCATGGATCTGAAGGCACGCGTCGAATCGGGTTCCAGCCTGTCGCAGGCGTTTCGCGAGCATCCGATCCAATTCGACGCGCTCTATTGCAACCTCGTGCACGCCGGCGAGACCGCCGGCATGCTGGACGCGATCCTCGACCGGCTCGCGACCTACAAGGAAAAGATCCTCGCGATCAAGAGCAAGATCAAGTCGGCGTTGTTCTACCCGATCTCGGTGATCGTGGTCGCGACGCTGGTCATCTGGGTCATCATGGTCTGGGTGATCCCCGCCTTCAAGACGATCTTCGCGAGCTTCGGCGCCGACCTGCCGGTCCCCACGCTCATCGTGATGGCCATCAGCGATTTCGTCGTCGCCTGGTGGTGGCTCGCGGCCATCGTTTTTGCCGGATGCGTTGTCGGCTTCACCTACCTGCACCGGCGCTCGGCGGCGCTGCGCCACACGATCGACCGGCTTTCGCTCAAGATTCCGATCATCGGCGGAATCCTGGAAAAGGCGACGATCGCGCGCTGGACGCGAACGCTGCAGACCATGTTCGCGGCGGGCGTCCCGCTCGTCGAATCGCTCGACGCGGTGGCGGGCGCATCCGGCAATGCCGTGTACACCCTTGCCACGAAACGAATCCAGACCGAAGTGAGCACCGGCACCAGCCTCACCAACGCGATGACCAACACGAAGCTCTTTCCGTCGATGGTGCTGCAAATGACGCAGATCGGGGAGGAGTCGGGCTCGCTCGACAACATGCTCGGCAAGATCGCGGAGTTCTACGAGCGCGAAGTCGACGATGCGGTGGCCGCGCTGTCGACCCTGCTCGAGCCGCTCATCATCGTGTTCCTGGGGGTCGTGATCGGCGGCCTGGTGGTGGCCATGTACCTGCCGATCTTCAAGCTCGGCCAGGTTGTCTGACGCAATAGGCGCCGTCGTGGCGCCAACCGGGCATTTCGAGACGGGCCTCTCCCCGTGAGCGAATTCGCCCTGACGGTCGTCGCCGCGCTGCTGGTCGGCCTTTGCGTCGGCAGCTTTCTGAACGTCGTCATCCACCGCCTGCCCAGGATGCTGGAACGGGAATGGAAGGCGCAATGCGCCGAATTCCGCAAAGAGCCGGTCCCCGACGAGCCCGCCTACAACCTCGTCGTGCCGCGCTCGGCGTGCCCGGCCTGCGGACACATGATCACGGCGCTCGAAAATGTCCCGGTGGTGTCCTGGCTCGCACTGCGCGGCAAGTGCAGCGCCTGCAAGGCGCCCATTTCGCCCCGCTATCCGATCATCGAGATCACGGGAGCCCTGCTCGCGGTCGCCGCGATCGTCGCGTTCGGCGCCACGGCAAAGGGCGCCGCCGCCTGCGTGCTGCTATGGACGCTGCTCGCGCTGACGATGATCGACGCCGACACGCAATACCTTCCGGATGACCTCACGCTGCCGCTGCTTTGGGCGGGCCTCCTCGTCAACCTCGGCGGCGTGTTCACGCCGCTGTCGAGCGCCGTGATCGGCGCCGTCGCCGGCTACCTGACGCTGTGGTCCATCTACTGGCTGTTCAAGCTCATCCGCGGCAAGGAAGGAATGGGCTACGGGGATTTCAAGCTGCTCGCTGCGTTGGGCGCATGGCTCGGCTGGACGATGCTGCCGCTGATCGTCCTGCTGTCATCCGCCGTGGGAGCCGTGATCGGCCTCGCCCTGATCGCCTTCAAGGGCCGCGACCACGAGCTCCCCATCCCCTTCGGGCCCTACCTCGCGATCGCGGGCGCGATCGCGCTCTTCTTCGGCCCCGCGCTCATCAAGCTCTACCTTCCGTGAGCGGACCCTTCATCGTCGGACTGACCGGCGGCATCGGCAGCGGAAAATCGGCGGTCGCCGATGCGTTTGCCGCGCTCGGGATCGACGTGACCGACACTGACCGAATCGCGCATGCCCAGACGGCTCCGGGCACGCCGGGCCAGGGCGAGATCGCCGCCGCCTTTGGCGCGGGCATTCTCTGCCCCGACGGGACGCTCGACCGCGCCGCGTTGCGCCGTCTGGCGTTCGCCGACCCGACGGCGCGCGCGCGACTCGAGGCGATTCTCCACCCACGGATCGGGAAGGCTGCACGGGACGAAATCGCACATTGGCAGAGCCCGTATGGCATCCTCGTCGTGCCGCTGCTCCTCGAGCGGAGCGGACTCAAGTCGCTGGTGCAGCGGATTCTCGTGGTGGACTGTCCCGAGGAACTGCAGGTCCGGCGGGTCGTTGCCCGCAGCGGATTCGCCGCCGACGAGGTCCGCGCGATCATGGCAACGCAGCTCGGGCGCGAGGAACGCATCGCCGGCGCCGACGACGTCCTCGACAACGCGGGTGCGAAGGCCGCGATCGCGCCGCAAGTCGCCGAGCTCGACCTCCGCTACCGGGCGCTTGCCGCCCTGGCGGGACGCGCAGAGCCGTCTTCGGGCAGAATGCCGGCTTGATGCCATCCACATTCGCCTGCTGCCCGCCGTGATCCGCTACGAGCATCCGCTGAACGAGCGCATCCGCACGCTGATGCGGCTCGAAGATCTCTATCGCCGCGCGCAGTTCTTCGCGTCGCGCACCGGGGGTCCGGATCACCATGCGGCGCTGCTCGCATTGTTCGAGATCACCGATGTCGCCGCGCGCGCCGATCTCAAGACCGACATCCTGCAGGAGCTCGAGCGGCAGAAGCAGTTGATGGCGGCGCTACGCAACAATCCGGCGATCGACGCGAGCGTCCTCGAGGCGCTGCTGGCCGACATCGACCGCGCGAGCGTTGCGCTGCTCGGGCAGGCCGGCAAGGCCGGCACGCATCTGCGCGAGAACGAATGGCTGATGACGATCAAGCAGCGCACCGCCATTCCCGGCGGCGTCTGCGAGTTCGACCTGCCCGCGTACCACTACTGGCTCAATGCGGATCCCGCTGCGCGGCAGAACGACTTGAAGGCATGGCTCGAGCCGTTCCTCCCGATCCACGACGGTCTCGCGATCATCCTCCGGCTGTTGCGCGACAACGGCCGCGCGAGCAAGCAGACGGCCTATCGCGGCGTGTTCCAGTTGATGCTGACGACGTCGAAGGTCGCGCAGCTCCTGCGCCTCACCGTCGACAACGACGTCGCCTGCGTGCCGGAAATCAGCGCCAACAAGTACGCGCTCAACATCCGCTTTATCGGGGTATCCGGCATGGACCGGGGGACCGTGTTCGATCAGGACGTCGCGTTCGAATTGATGTTCTGTAATCTCTGAGCTGACCGGCGCCCTCCGTGCAGTGTCTTCTGTCATGGCGCACGTTTGCAATATTCGCTAACGTCGAATCGCGCATCGCGTTCTCACGTAGTCCTCCGAACCTGGATTGCGAGAGGCGGCTAGGATGCAATTCCAATCCGTTTGCGGACACTTTGAGGAGCCGTACATGATCGAGCGTGCGGGGGTCGCCGCCTGTCGCGCCATTTCCTTGATGGCGCTCGCCCTGGTAACCGCGACTCAGGCGCACGCGGCCCAGCGAACATTTGTCGCGACAAGCGGCATTGACACGAATCCCTGCACGCTGACGATGCCGTGCCGGGGATTTACGGCTGCGGTCGCTGCCGTGGGCGATGGCGGCGAAATCATCGTGCTCGATTCCGGAGGCTATGGGACCGTGACGATTGCGAAGCCGGTGTCGATAACGGCACCCAAAGGTGTCTATGCCGGAGTGTCGGTGCTGTCGGGAACCGGCATCGTGATCAATGCGCCCGGCAAGGTAACGCTTCGCGGCCTGACCATCAATGGCCAGGGCGGAACCAACGGCATAGATTTTCAAAGTAGCGATGTGCTGGAGCTCTTCGATGTCGACATCAACGGCGTCTTTGGCGAAGGCATCCTCGCGTCCGGCGGGGGGATGATCGCCGCCGAAGACATCACCGTACGCAACAACGGCTCCGATGCACTCCGGCTTTCGAATGCCACCCGCATGCACGTCCGCGGCAGCCGCTTCGAGAACAACCTGCGCGCGCGCCGCGCCGACGATGCGATCTGGTTCACGGCCACCGACACGACGTTTGTCGGCAATCAGTACGAAGCAATTTACGTACAGGCGAACACGGGCCAGACGACCGTAGTGAACCTCGACCGATGCCTGGTCGCCGAAAACGGCCACTTCGGCTTCGCCGCGCTCCAGACGCGCGCCGCCGGCGCCACCGCTCGCGTCGATTTGACGCTCAGTCGCAGCACGCTCACATTGAACGGCGGCGCCGCAGTCACCATCGGGTACGCATTTGCAGGAGATGGCCTACAGGCCGCCTATATCGTCGACAATACCATCATCAACAACGGTGGACCGGGCATCGCTATCAGCGTTCCGCAGTTCGACAACACTCAGGGAAAAATCGTGTTGTCGGGCAACACAATCGCGCGCAACGCGTACGGCGTCACCTGCAATGCCAGCGGCCTCGTCACTCGCGGAACCAACACGATTCGCGACAACGTTTCCGGGCAGATCAACTGCGCGGCGACGGTAACCGAGCCCGGATCTTGAGATGACCTCGCCTCGCATCGTCCCGTGCCCGCAATGCGGCAAGGCCGTCGAATGGACGCCTTTCTCGCGGTGGCGCCCATTCTGCTCCGAGCGCTGCAAGCTGATCGATCTCGGCGCATGGGCCACCGGGGCCTACCGTATTCCGGTGGCGGAAACGCCGGAATCGGGGAACGACTCGCCGGGCGAATCCGCCGCCGACGATCCGGCGCGCAGCTGACACGATTCCAGGAGCATCGCATGCGAAATGCCGCCACGCCCGTCACGCTGATCATCATCGGCGTCCTCGGGCTCATCTGGTACTTCGGCTGGCTGCCCGACTTCGACTCGATCACCGCGATCGCACTGATTGCGGGGGGCGTGGCGATCCTGGTGATGGACGGGATCACCAAGAACTCGGTGGTGCTGGGACCGTCGTTGATCGCCGTCGGCATTGCGTGGTGGCTGCACGACCACTACCGCATGCGCTGGACGCTGCTCGTGTCGGCGCTGCTCATCGTCATCGGCGGCCTGATGCTGCTCGCGCGCAGGCCGGAAATCCCGGAGAAGCGCGGCAAGCAGGACGAAGGCTGACTCATCTCAGGTCCACGCGGCGCGGCGCAGCGCCACACCGTGCGCGCCATGCGCGATCGCTGCGGCGAGATCGGTCTTTCCCAATCCACCCAGCGCAAAGACCGGCAGCGCGGCGCCTGTCGCGGCCGCCGCGAATCCGTCCCAGCCGAGCGCTATTGCATCGGGGTGCGTCGGTGTCGGCGCAACGGGACCCAGCAAGGCGAAATCGAGCCCTAGCGCGCCGGCCTTCGCGATCTCTTCGCGCGTGTGGCATGACGCCGAGCACAACAGATTCTCCGGTCGTGCGTTTGCCGCCGCCAGCGCCGCCGCGGTCCAGTGGACACCGGCGCATCCCCACGCCCGCGCGTTGTCCTCGCTGCCATTCAGCAAGACCCGCGCGCCATGGGTCCGCGCAAGAATGCCAAGCTCGATGCAGAGCGCGCGCTGCCGCAACTCCGGCCACGCCTTCTCGCGGAACTGGATCAGCTTCAGCCCGCCCTCCAGCGCCGTCCTCGCGCGCACGAGGAATCCGGCCTCTCCGAATTCGGCGGCCATCGTGATGCCGCAGACCTGCGGCAGCGTCAGCGCGCGCAGGACGAGCGTATTGGCGGGAAGCAGCGGCGCTACATCGAACGCACCGGGCACCTGCCACGCGAACGCTTGCCCATCGTGGCCCACCGGCTCGCCGTCCCATTCGTAGACGCGGAAGAAATGGAGCTCGACATGCGCATGCGGATAGACGAAGCGCTGGACGAGCCACGGCGCCGCGCGCCGCACATGGATGCCGAGTTCCTCGGCGAGTTCACGCGCGAGCGCCTGGCGCGCGGTCTCGCCGGGCTCGAGCTTGCCGCCCGGGAATTCCCAGTAACCGGCGAAGGCCTTGCCGGGTGGACGTTGCGCAAGGAGCACCTGCCCGTCCGGCCGCGTGATCACGGCCGCGGCGACGGGGACGACGCGTTCGGTCACGCGCCGCGCACTTTTTTCTTCAGCGCGGCAGCGCCCGCGTAGCCGCGCGCGAACTGCCACGCGATGCGGCCGCTGCGCGAGCCCCGTTGCAGGGCGAACTGCAGCGCGTCGCGGTAACGCGCCGCGGTCTCGTGCTTCGTCTTCGGCTCCGGGACGTCGAACACGCGAAGCCAGGCGCCGACCGCCGCGAGGTAGTCGTCCTGGCTGAACGGGTAGAACGAGATCCAGAGGCCGAAGCGCTCGGACAGCGAGATCTTCTCCTCGACGGATTCTCCCGGATGGACCTCCTCGCCGATGTGCTTCGTCTCCAGGTTCTCGCTGAAGTATTCGGGCAGCAGGTGGCGGCGGTTCGAGGTCGCGTAGATCAGCATGTTCGCGGAGGCGGCGGCGATCGTGCCGTCCAGCATCACCTTGAGCGCCTTGTAGCCCGCCTCGCCCGCGTCGAACGTGAGGTCGTCGCAGAAGACGATGTAGCGTTCGCGGCGCTCCGCGACGAGGTCCGCGATGTCGGGCAGGTCGGTGAGGTCGGCTTTGTCGACCTCGATCAGGCGGAGCCCTCGCGTCGCGTATTTCGCGAGCATCGCCTTCACGAGCGAGGACTTGCCGGTGCCGCGCGAGCCGGTAAGGAGAACATTGTTCGCCGGCAGGCCGGCGACGAACTGGCGCGTGTTCGCGTCGATCGCCCCTTTTTGCGCGTCGATGGCGACGAGGTCGTCGAGCCGGATCGCGTGCGGGTGGCGGATCGCCTGCAGGTAACCGCGGCCCGCCCGCTTGCGCCAGCGGAACGCGGTCGCCTTCCAGTCGGGCGGCGGTGGCGCCGGCGGCAACATGGCCTCGACCCGCGCGAGAATGCCCTCGAGGCGCGCGAACACGGCAGCGATTTCGGCAGGGGCGGGCATCTCAACTGCGGTAATCGGCGTTGATCGAAACGTAGTCGTGCGAGAAGTCGCAGGTCCAGACGCGCGCCGACGCGTCGCCGCGGCCGAGGGCGACGGTGACGGTGATTTCCTCCTGCTTCATCACGCGCTGGCCGTCTTCCTCGCGGTACGACGGCGCGCGCCCGCCCCGATCGACCACCAGCACGTCGTCCAGCCGGAACGACACTTCCGACGGATCGAGATCGGCCGCCGCGGCGTTGCCGATCGCGCACACGATGCGGCCGAGGTTCGGGTCGGAGGCGAAGAACGCGGTCTTCACCAGCGGCGAATGCGCGATGCCGAGCGCGATGTCCCGGCATTCGGCGGCATCGCGCCCGCCCTCGACCGCGATGGTGATGAACTTGGTCGCGCCTTCGCCGTCGCGGACGATCGCCTGCGCGAGCTCCGTCGCCACCTCGGTCAGCGCGCCGCGAATTGCCACGACCCGCGGATCGTCGGCGCGTTCGATCTGGGGAAGCGTGGCCTTCCCCGTCGCGGCGATAACGAAACTGTCGTTCGTCGACGTGTCGCCGTCGACCGTCGCGCAATTGAACGACACGTCGGCGATCTCGCGCGTGAGGCTTTGCAGAAGGTCCGCGGCCAGCGGCGCGTCCGTGGCGACGAACGAGAGCATCGTCGCCATGTTCGGGTGGATCATCCCGGCGCCCTTGGCGATGCCGGTGACCGTGACGGGGACGCCGCCGATGGCCACCCTTCGCGACGCGCCCTTCGGCACCGTGTCGGTCGTCATGATCGCCGAAACGGCGGCGAACCAGTGGTCCGCGGCGAGAGCCGCCTTCGCGGCGGGAAGCGCCGCAGCGATCTTCGCGACGGGCAGCGGCTCCATGATGACGCCGGTCGAAAACGGCAGCACTTCGTCGGCGTTGCAACCGAGCGTCATCGCAACCACTTCGCACGTCGCGTTTGCGTCGGCGATCCCCGGTTCGCCGGTGCCGGCGTTGGCGTTGCCCGCGTTGACGACAAGCGCGCGGACGCGTCCCGCGCCGGCAAGGTGTCGGCGGCACACCGTCACAGGCGCGGCGCAGAAGCGGTTCTGCGTGAACACGCCGGCGGCGTCCGTGCCTTCGTCGAACGC
>Ga0209048_10005887_pt1 | contig 11540 bp, 9 predicted proteins | sample FrelakmetCRP12CR_FD_187146 | JGI IMG/M metagenome (GOLD analysis project Ga0209048, IMG submission 187146) | Freshwater lake sediment microbial communities from the University of Notre Dame, USA, for methane emissions studies - CRP12 CR (SPAdes)... | ecosystem: Environmental > Aquatic >... | reverse complement strand
ATCGTCAGGCAGCAGCAGGGGAGCTGGGGATTGCTAGGCTGGAACTTCATCCCGCTGTTTCCCATGTTCATCGTGTATCTGATATCGGCCGTTGCCGAAACCAACCGTGCGCCTTTTGACGTGGCCGAGGGCGAATCGGAAATCGTGGCGGGCTTTCACGTCGAATACTCCGGCATGGCCTTCGCCGTCTTCTTCCTCGCCGAATACGCCAACATGATTCTGGTGTCCGCGCTGTGCGCCACCATGTTCCTGGGCGGATGGTTATCGCCGCTGGACTTTGCATTCTTGAAGCCACTGCCGGTGATCGGGTGGCTGGCAGCGCCGGGTTTCCTCTGGTTGGCAGCCAAGGTCGCCTTCGTTCTATTTCTGTTCCTCTGGTTCCGCGCGACTTTTCCGCGTTATCGCTACGACCAGATCATGCGTCTAGGCTGGAAAGTATTCATTCCGGTGACCATCGTCTGGCTGGTCGTGGTCGGCGTCTGGATGCAGACACCTTTCTGGCTCTGGAGGTAAGCGGCCATGATCGGACATATTCGCGAATTCTTCCGCACCTTCCTGCTGTTCGAGCTGCTAAAAGGCATGGCGTTGACCGGACGGCATTTTTTCGCGCGCAAGATCACCATTCAATTCCCCGAGGAGAAGACGCCGCAGTCGCCACGCTTCCGCGGATTACATGCACTGCGGCGTTATCCCAATGGAGAAGAGCGCTGCATCGCCTGCAAGCTGTGCGAGGCGGTATGCCCGGCGCTCGCCATTACGATCGAGTCCGAGCAGCGCGCCGATGGGACGCGGCGCACCACCCGCTATGACATCGACCTGACCAAATGCATCTTCTGCGGATTCTGCGAGGAATCCTGCCCGGTGGACTCCATCGTCGAGACGCGCATTCTCGAGTACCACGGTGAACGCCGGGGCGATCTGCTCTACACGAAGGAAATGCTGCTGGCGGTCGGCGACCGCTACGAAGAACAGATCGCGAACGATCGCACCGCTGACGCACACTACCGCTGACCACGTTACCGTTGACCCCAGTGACTTCTTTCCAAGACTTCGTTTTCTATCTATTCGCGGGGTTGCTCGTATTTGCCGCGATCCGCGTAATCACCACTCGCAATCCGGTGCACTCGGCGCTGTTCCTGGTGCTGGCTTTCTCCAGCGCGTCCGGGGTGTGGATGCTTCTGCAGGCCGAGTTCCTGGCCATCGTTCTGATCCTCGTGTACGTCGGGGCAGTCATGGTGCTGTTCCTGTTTGTGGTGATGATGCTGGACATCAACATAGACCGCTTACGCGAGGGCTACTTCGACTATCTGGTCCCCGGTTTGACGGTAGCGGGCATCATGGTGGCGGAGATGGCAATCGTGCTGGGCGGAAGGCAACTCGGCCTGCTGCAAATCGGCGCGCCGGTGGGCAAGCCCGCGGACTACAGCAACACCAAGGAGCTGGGCCGACTGCTGTACACGGATTACGTCTACCCGTTCGAGATCGCAGCCGTGATCCTGCTCGTCGCTATCGTCGCCGCGATCGCATTGACGCTGCGCCGCCGCCGGGACTCCAAGTCCCAGGATGCTGGTGCGCAAGCGCAGGTCAAACGGAAGGACCGAATCCACATCATTTCGATGCCGGCGGAGAAGTCAGCGGCGGGTGAGAAGTGATGCACATAAGGCGGCCGGAGACCATGCCGCGCGTCACTGATGGATTTCTTTCCGGGGCCAACCCGTGATCGGTCTCTCGCACTATCTCGTGCTGGGCGCGATTTTATTCGCCATCAGCGTGGTGGGGATCTTCCTCAACCGCAAGAATGTGATCATTCTGCTGATGGCCATCGAGCTGAACCTCCTGGCGGTGAATATGAACTTCATCGCCTTCTCGCACTACCTCCAGGACGTCGCCGGCCAGATCTTCGTGTTCTTCATTCTGACCGTGGCCGCGGCGGAGTCCGCGATCGGCCTGGCGATTCTGGTATGCCTGTTCCGCAACATCCACACCATCAACGTCGATGATCTCGACACCCTCAAGGAATAGGCGGCAATGACATCGCTGTACCTGACCGTGCCGCTGGCTCCGCTGATCGGGGCCATTATCGCGGGTTTCCTCGGCTGGCTGATCGGCCGCGTGGCAACGCACCGCGTGACGATTCTGGGGATGGTGATTTCTTTCGGGGCTGCGTGCGTGGTGCTGCTGGACGTGCTCAAAGGCAACACGTTCAACGGCGACCTCTACACCTGGATCAGCACGGGCGGCACGCTGTTCCATGTCGGCTTCCTGATCGACCCGTTGTCGGCTCTCATGATGGTCGTGGTCACCTTCGTGTCCCTGGTCGTGCACATCTATACGATCGGCTACATGCAGGACGACCCCGGGTACCAGCGGTTTTTCAGCTACATCTCGCTGTTCACGTTCTCCATGCTGATGCTGGTCATGTCCAACAACTTCCTGCAGCTGTTTTTCGGCTGGGAAGCGGTTGGCCTGGTGTCCTACCTTCTGATCGGTTTCTGGTTCACGCGACCCACCGCCATCTTCGCCAATCTCAAGGCCTTCCTGGTCAACCGAGTGGGCGATTTCGGTTTTCTCCTCGGTATTGCGCTGATCCTCATGTACATGGGCAGCCTGGACTATGCCGCGGTCTTCAAGGCCGCGCCTGCTCTGGCTCCGCAGATCATTCAAATCGTCCCAGGTTGGGACTGGTCGTTGATGACCGTCATCTGTCTTCTGCTGTTCGTCGGCGCGATGGGCAAATCCGCCCAATTCCCGCTGCACGTGTGGTTGCCCGATTCAATGGAGGGCCCCACACCCATTTCCGCCCTCATCCACGCGGCTACCATGGTCACGGCGGGGATCTTCATGGTGGCGCGCATGTCGCCGCTGTACGAGCTGTCTTCCACGGCGTTATCCGTCGTGCTCATCATCGGTGCCATCACGGCCTTCTTCATGGGCTTGGTCGGGATCGTTATGAACGATATCAAACGTGTCGTGGCGTATTCGACGCTGTCGCAGTTGGGCTATATGGCCGTGGGGCTGGGTGCTTCCGCCTACGCGGCCGGCATGTTCCATCTGTTCACGCATGCCTTCTTCAAGGCCTTGTTGTTTCTGGCGGCGGGCTCGGTGATCATCGCGATGCATCACGAGCAGGACATGCGCAAGATGGGCGGACTGCGAAAATACATGCCCATCACCTATTGGACCGCGTTGATCGGGAGTCTCGCGCTGTGCGGCATCCCGCCGTTTGCCGGCTTCTTCTCCAAGGACCTACTGATCGAAGCGGTGCACGAGTCGCACACTCCGGGCGCAGGGATCGCCTATCTGGCCGTACTCGGTGGCGTCTTCGTCACCGCCATGTACACCTTCCGCATGATGTTCATGACCTTCCACGGCAAGGAGCGTTTTGGCGAGCATGCCGCGCATGATGAGTCCGGGCATCACGATGCGGCACATCACGATACGGAACACCATGATGCTGAACATCATGAAGAACATAGCGGGCCGCCACGTGAATCGCCGTGGGTCGTAACCGTGCCGCTGATCCTGTTGGCAATACCCTCGTGTTTCGCGGGCTGGGCCTATATCGAACCGATGCTGTTCGGCGGTTTCTTCAAAGGCGCCATCTTCGTCGCTCCCGAGCACGATGTGCTCGCTAAGCTGGGCGAGGAGTTTCATGGTTCGGCTGCCTTTGCCTTGCATGGACTGATATCGCTGCCGTTCTGGCTGGGCGTGTCGGCGATTGTCCTGGCCTGGTACTTGTATCTGAAACGACCGGAATTGCCCGCCAGGATCGCCGCACGCTTGCACGGCATCTACAGCCTGCTTTCCAACAAATACTACGTAGACCAGTTCTACCAGATCGTATTCGCGGACGGCGCGCGCAGAATCGGAACCGGCTTGTGGAAGTTCGGTGACGTGAAGATCATCGATGGTTTCTTCGTCAACGGAGCCGCGAGGGTCGTTGGCTGGAGTTCCGCAGTGATTCGCCGGTTCCAATCCGGATTCATCTACCACTACGCATTCATGATGATCATCGGCGTCTTCGTGCTCCTCACGCTCTGGTTCGCGCGCGCCTAGGACTATGCTTTCCGGCCTGCCTCCCTTGAGCCTCGTCATCTGGGTCCCGATTGTAGCCGGCGTCGTCGTGCTGACCACGGGATCCGATCGGAATGCGCCGACGGCGCGTTGGTTTGCGCTTGCTGGTTCGATTCTGGGTTTGCTGGTAGCCCTCCCGTTATACACGCAGTTCGATCCGGCAGTGCACGGCTTCCAGTTTCAAGAGCTGAACGTCTGGATCCCGCGCTTCAAGATCAACTATCACCTGGGGATCGACGGGATCTCGCTGCTGCTGATCCTGCTCAATTGCTTTACCACTGTCCTCGTGGTGCTGGCCGGCTGGAAGGTGATCAAGAGCCGGGTCGCCCAGTACATGGGTGCCTTCCTCATCCTCTCCGGCGTGATGAACGGCGTGTTCTGCGCGCTGGACGCGGCGCTGTTCTACTTTTTCTTCGAGGCGACCCTGATTCCGATGTTCATCATCATCGGCGTCTGGGGCGGACCCAACCGCGTGTATGCAGCGGTCAAGTTCTTCCTCTATACGCTCATGGGTTCTCTTCTCACCCTGGTGGCGTTGATCTATTTGTACAACCTCTCCGGTGGCAGCTTTGCGCTTCTCGACTACTACAAGCTGAAGATCGATCTGACGCCGCAGATCCTGGTCTTCTTCGCGTTCTTCCTCGCCTTCGCGGTGAAGGTGCCGATGTGGCCGGTGCATACGTGGTTACCGGATGCGCACGTGGAAGCCCCGACGGGCGGCTCAGTGGTACTGGCGGCGGTGATGCTGAAACTGGGAGGATACGGCTTCATTCGACTGACGCTGCCCATAGTTCCCGATGCGAGCCACACATTGGCCGGATTCATCATCGCGCTGTCGCTGATCGCCGTGGTCTACATCGGACTGGTTGCGCTGGTGCAGACGGATATGAAGAAGCTCATCGCGTACTCCTCCATCTCGCATATGGGGTTCGTCACGATGGGTATCTTTCTGTTCAATCCCTACGGCGCGGAAGGTGCGGTGCTGCAGATGGTGTCCCATGGCTTTGTGTCGGGCGCGCTGTTCCTATGCGTCGGGGTGCTCTATGACCGCATGCATTCGCGCAATATCGCGGACTATGGCGGGGTCGCTAACACCATGCCGATCTTCGCCGCGTTCTTCATGCTGTTCGCCATGGGCAACGCGGGCCTGCCCGGGACCAGCGGATTCGTGGGTGAATTCCTGGTCACGCTCGGCGCCATGAAAGTCAGCTTCTGGTATGCCGCGCTGGCGGCGACCTCGCTCGTCTTCGGGGCAGCCTATACGCTATGGATGTTCAAGCGTGTGGTGTTCGGCGCGATTGCTAACCAGCATGTGGCTGAACTCAAAGATCTCGATGCGCGGGAGGTGTTGTTTCTGACGTTGCTGGCCGTGGCGACTTTGTGGGTCGGCCTGTATCCCGAACCGATGAGTCGTTTGCTGCACGCTTCCGTCAGCGATCTGCTGGCGCTGGCTGCACACACCAAGCTGTGAGCAATAGGCGAGAGGCCAGAGGCGAGAGGAAAGAATGGGAAATCCATGACCGCTGCTAATTTCAACTGGTTGCCGGCGCTGCCGGAAATCTTCCTGCTGGGGACGGTGTCGGCCATCCTCGTCATCGACTTGTTCCTGGACGAGTCGCGACGTCATTGGTCATACAACCTTACGTTGGCCACTCTCGTCATCTGCGCCGTTCTCACCGCCGTGGGCGGCACTGGCGAGCGCACCACCATATTCAACGGCATGTTCGTACGTGACCGCATCGCCGACGTGCTCAAACTGTTCGTGTATCTCGGGGTGGCTGCCATCCTGGTCTACTCGCGGTTGTATGTGCGCGCCCGCGGCATGTTCCGCGGCGAGTTCTTCACGCTGTCGCTGTTTGCAACGCTCGGGATGATGGTGATGATCTCGGCCAGCCATTTCCTGACGCTGTATCTGGGACTCGAACTACTCAGCCTGAGCCTGTACGCCATGGTCGCGCTGCAGCGGGATTCGGGCACGGCAACGGAAGCCGCCATGAAGTATTTCGTACTCGGTGCGCTGGCCTCGGGAATGCTGTTATATGGCATGTCGATGGTGTATGGTGGCACCGGCGTCGCCGGCGCGCCACCGACCTTGCAGATCGCGGAAGTGGCCGCGCGCATCGTGGGTGGCAAAGCCAACATGACGTTGGTCGTGTTCGGTCTGGTGTTCATCGTCGCGGGCCTGGGTTTCAAGCTCGGAGCCGTGCCGTTCCACATGTGGGTGCCGGACGTTTATCAAGGTGCGCCCACCGCAGTCGCCATATTTATCGGCTCTGCGCCTAAGCTCGCGGCGTTCGCGTTGATTTTGCGTATCCTCGCAGAGGCGCTTGGTGCGCCCGCGGTGGTGGCGGAATGGCAAAGCATGCTTGCGATCCTTGCGATCTTGTCGATCGCAATAGGCAACGTCACGGCGATCGCACAGACGAACGTCAAGCGCCTGCTCGGCTACTCGGCGATCGCGCACATGGGTTTTCTGTTGCTCGGGTTTCTCGCCGGCACGCCTGCTGGTTACGGAGCCGCCATGTTCTATGCCGTGACCTATGTGTTGATGACCCTGGCTGCGTTCGGCATCATCTTGCTGCTGTCGCGCGAGGGCTTCGAGGCCGAGAACCTCGACGACTTCAAGGGCCTGAATCAGCGCGACCGCTGGCTGGCCTTCATGATGATGCTCGTCTTGCTGTCGCTGGCCGGATTGCCGGTGATGGTGGGGTTCTGGGCCAAGCTCGCAGTCCTGCAGGCGGCGCTGGAGGCGGGCTATGTCGGGATGGTCGTGGCCGCCGTGTTGTTTTCGCTGGTCGGCGCCTTCTACTATCTGCGCCTGGTGAAGCTGATGTACTTCGACGATCCGCTCGATACATCGCTGATCGTTACGGCGGTGGATCAGCGTGCGTTGATCACTTTGAATGGTCTGGCGCTGCTTGTTCTGGGGGTTGCCCCAGGCTGGCTGCTCGCGGTTTGCCAGCGAGCCATCCAAGCCTCGCTCTAGATCCGCTTAGCAGTCCCCATTTCGCAGGTTCTCCATGCTCCCAGACTTCAGCGAAAAGCAGCTCTCTTCCAGAGTCGCCTACAAAGGCAAGCTGCTTACACTCAAGGAAGATCAGGTGAAGCTGCCGACGGGCGGCACCGCAACGCGTGAGTATGTGATTCACTCCGGCGCCGTGATGATCATCGCGATGCTCGACGACGGTACCATCCTGTTGGAGCATCAGTATCGGTACCCGCTGCAGAGGCATTTCCTCGAGCTGCCTGCAGGCAGGATCGAACCGAACGAGCCGCCCGAGCAGACCGCTCGGCGGGAGTTGCTGGAAGAGACCGGCTATGTCGCGCGTGAGTGGAGTTTCCTTACCACGCTGCATCCCTGCATCGGCTATTCGGACGAGCGCATCGAGTTGTTCCTCGCGCGCGGCCTGACCTTCGAAGGACATCCGGGTGAGGAGGACGAGTTCATCGAAACGCTCAGCCTCCCGGTGGACACGGCGTTGGACCGAGTCTTCGCCGGAGAGATCACGGATGCGAAGACGATCGTGGGGCTGTTCTGGGCGGAGCGGATCTTAAGGCAAGAGGCTAGAGGCTGAGGGCTACGCCCAGGCGAGAGGCAAGAGGGTAAGGATGTGAGGCTTAGCGAGGCTATCGCACGCATTCTTTCCTGCGCGGCGCGGCCGTGCGCCGCTGACTTGCCCTCTTGCCTCTCGCCTCTAGCCTGGGCGCAGCCTCTCGCCTAGCGCAACTTTCTCCGGCACGTCTTCCCACAGCGGCGCCGGACGGTGAAAGAGGTAGCCCTGCCCGTAGAGCGTGCCCATCTCGGTTAGGATGCTCATCACCTCCTTGTTCTCCACCCACTCCGCGACGACCTGCTTGTTCAAGCCGCGCGCCACATCGCATAGCGCCTTCACGAAAATGCGATTGCCCTCATCGGTGGCCAGGTCGCGCACGAAGCCCCCGTCGATCTTGAGATAGTCGACATCGAAGTGCTTGAGGTAGTAGAAAGAGCTGAAGCCTGCCCCAAAATCGTCGAGCGCGAAGCGGCAGCCCATCTTCTTCAGTTCCCGGATGAACTGCTGGGTCACATCCACGTCCGACATCGCCGCGGTTTCCGTGATCTCGAACACCAATTGATTGTGGTTGACGTCGGAGTTGGCGAGCATGTTGTGGAATTTGCGCACCCAATGCGGGTCGGAGATGCTGACTCGTGAGAGGTTTACGAAGTAGCGGATCTTCGCCTCCCGCTGCCCGGGCAGGCGCAAATGCTCCAACAGGCGCTCGACCACGCGCATGTCTATCTCCTGCACCATGCCCAGCGATTCCGCGCACTCGATGAACTGACCGGGCAGCACCAGATTCCCGTTTTCCTCACGCATCCGTACCAGGATCTCGCAATGTACGGTGCGTAGATCCGATAGCCGTACCACCGGCTGACAGTAGAGAACCAGACGATCATCGTCGAGCACGTCGCGCAATTTGTTGGCCCACTGCACACGGCTGTGGGTGCGGCGCAGGCTGAGCGCGTCCTGATCGTAAAGTGTGACGCGGTTGCGACCGCCGTCCTTTGCCTGGTACATGGCGATGTCGGCGTTAGAAAGGAGCCCCGTCACGTCGCTGCCGTGGAACGGGTAGAGCGCGACGCCGACAGAAGCCGTGAGGCTGGAGACGCGCTGCTGGGAGGAGGATTGGAATCGGTAGTGGCGCAGCGCGTCGAGAAGGTGTTCCGCGATCTTGGTGGCGTTTCCACGCAAGGATTCCGGCAAGTGGACGGCGTATTCGTCTCCGCCCATCCGAAAAACCTGGCCGTTGAACGATTTGATCGCTTCCTTCAGTACGCCGCTGACTCCAACGATGAGCTGATCTCCCGAGCGATGGCCGAAGTTGTCGTTGACGTACTTGAAGTGGTCGATATCTATGAACAGCACCGCCCCCACATCGCCTGCCCCTAAGGCCTGTTCGAGTGCTCGCTGCAGGCTCACGCGATTCGGAAGGCCGGTGAGCGAATCATGCGTGGCGAGGAATTCGATCTGGAGTGCCGCTTCGTGTTGCTCGGTGATATTGCGCGCCGTTCCGCGGATGCCGAACATGTCCCCGTTCTCGCCGTATTGAACGCGCGCGTTGATGCCTATCCAGCGGTCGGTGCCGTCGGGTGCCAGCAAATGAGTAATGTAATTTTTCACCTCGCCATGTTTGCGCAGGCAGGAAAAGAAACGCCGGTTGGATATGTGCGAGGGGCGCGCTTCAAAATCGAAGAAGCAATGTCCCAAAAGATCTTTCGGTGCGATTCCGAGGATGTCGAGGGAGCCGTTGTTCAGGTAAGTGAAGCGGCCCTGAGAATCGGTGGTCCAGATCAGGTCATGCGAAGTCTCGACCAGATCGCGGTAGCGGCTTTCGCTTTCCAGCAGCAGCTGGATGATGCGGCGCTTCTCGCGCAGGGTCTTGCGCGCCGTGGCGAGTTCATCTTCGTACTTGTCGGTGGGAATGCCCAGCGTCGAGCCCGCCAATCCGTCGATGATCTCGCGCGCATAACGCCGATGGCCACCGTCGGTCCGGCGGGCCACCAGAACGCCCTGGGAATCCCAGCGGCGCAGTTTCTGGACCGGCACACCGAGCTTGGCGGAAGCCTCTTGAATAGAGTATTCGGACGGAAGAAGAGACATGCAAACCCCCATTTCGTCCGCGGCGGTCCCCGGACCGCGGAATGGTTCCTGCCAAAAAAAGCGAATGAAGCAGACATCAATGCATACGGCCCGTGCCTGCGATGTCGTTCTGGCGCGACACCAATCGCTGCATGAGCTTTAGGTCCCTGCCCGAGAGCCGCAGCGCGCAATCTGCCCACAGGTCTACTACGTCGAGCAATTCCTGGAATGTGATGGGATTTATCCGGCGGCGAACAGACGAGATTCCCACCATCCCGTTGCGGCTTCGGCTTCGGCGCTGCATAAGTGCCACAACTGCCGCGTCACCGTTCCCGGTGTCGACCACGTAGTCAATCACACCCAGTTTCAGCATATCATCAGCCGTATAGGTTTTTCCAGTCGAAAGAAGCTCTTCCGTCACCCTTCGTCCGACGCGGCGGTCTAGAAACGAATAAGCACCCATGCCGGGGAACAGGTTGAACAGGATCTCCGGGAAGCCGAACCGCACGTGCCTTTCTGCCACGACAACGTCGCTGGACAGCGCCGCTTCGAAACCGCCGCCGAGGCAGTCACCCTGTACCAGGGAAACAGTGGTGATAGGCAGGCCGTGCGCAACATAGTTCTGGTACACGACATGTACGCAGGCTGTCCCATATTGAACCAAAGCTGCACGGTCTTTGCATTCGATCAGTCGCATGAACAGATCCAAGTCGCCGCCCAGGTTGAATACTCCCGGGACGTTCGAGGCCAGTACCGTGTATTCCATGGGCGCAGCAGCCCCTTCGACGGGCAATGCGCCCGCGCTCGTGCGGAGGAAACTCGCGCACCGGCTCAGTGCGTCGAGCAGCGCGGGATTGAAGCTGGGTCGAGGGGCGGGGGTCCAGCGCACCCATACGGCGCGTGTGGCTGGTTCATACTTGGCATAAAGTTGCTCGGTGAAGCGGTAGACGCTGGGATTTTCGAGGGAGTAGGACGAGAGGGGTTGCTCGACGTGGAGGAGGGCGTGCGGAACGTGCATATCCATTTTGAGGGCTCCTGAGGCGGATTAACGCGGATGACATACCGTTTTTGTGTGGTATCAACTGTGGCTGACTGCGTGTGTCAATCTAGTTAGGATGAAAGCAAGGCGCAAATCTCACAAAGTGGTAGCTTTTGACGTTATTCCGTATGAATCAGTACATTGACCTAACTGGTAAGTGGATAGCGGTTGGCGGGTAAGTGTGGCGAAGACATTGGCTTGGGCCGCACAATAGCGCGGCAAGGGTGGTCAGTGAGGCGGCTCGATCGGCCAACTGTATTGGGAGTGACGGGAGATCCCCACAGCTCGGATGTAATAGCTCCGATGTAATAACTCCGACTATTTCGAGGATGCGTTGACGTTGCCACCATTCGATCCGGTGTTGCCAGGATGACGACCGGGATTCTGCATACTCTGCTGCAGTTGATGTATCGGGTGCGGTTCGACGACGATCGTGCGCGGACGCCTTATCCCGATGCAGTGCTGTATGTGGCGCCTCACCGCGCCCTGCTGGATAGCATCGTTCTCGCAACCTTTCTTCCCGGCCGGCCGGTGGTTGTATTGCCGCGCGAGGAACTAGGGCGCGGCTTGGCCGGCGTGCTGCTGCGCGCGGTGCCACATGCAATCATGGACGTCAACGATCCGGCGACCGTCAAGAAGGTGATGCGCTTGCTGGCGGGAGGCCGCTCGGTGGTGATGTATCCCGAGGGCCGTGTCGTGCCTGCGCCCGGTGTGATGAAGAATTACGATGTGCCCGCACTGATCGCCACCAAGACCGGTGTGAGTGTAGTCCCGGTAACCGTCCGCTATGCTCGTGGCGTCCTCCC
>Ga0209048_10005886_pt1 | contig 11542 bp, 8 predicted proteins | sample FrelakmetCRP12CR_FD_187146 | JGI IMG/M metagenome (GOLD analysis project Ga0209048, IMG submission 187146) | Freshwater lake sediment microbial communities from the University of Notre Dame, USA, for methane emissions studies - CRP12 CR (SPAdes)... | ecosystem: Environmental > Aquatic >... | reverse complement strand
CCTCCACCGCAGTGACGCTTACCTTGAGTGCCAGCGATACAGCCGGCACCGTAACAGGGATGAAGTTCAGCAACGACGGGACGACATACTCCAGTGAAGTTGCATACGCCACAAGCTATGCATGGACGCTTTCCAGCAGCTTGGGCACCAAGACAGTATATGTTCTCTTCAAGGATAATTCAGGCAACTGGATGACCTCGCCTGCCAGCGATACCATCAATTATGTCAATGCACCTCCGGTTGCCAATGCAGGAACCAATCAGAATGTTGCACCTCAGAGGGTGATTCTTGACGGATCTGCTTCCAGCGGCCAGAGCATATCGTACAGCTGGACCCAGGTAAGCGGTACCACGGTTATCATCGAGACGCCCACAGGAAACACCGCAAGCTTTATGGGGATCAAGGCAGGTACTTACCAGTTCAGACTGACCTGTACGAATTCGGCAGGTTCATCCTCGGCCACGGTAAACGTAACAATCCTCAATGTCGCCCCGAGTGTAAATGCCGGAAGCAACATGACTATCGATGCCGGCACCCAGATCACGCTCCATGCAACCGGACAAGATCCGAACGAAGACAACCTTACCTACCAATGGACCAAGGTGTCGTCCCAGGTTGTTACGCTGCCGAACATGGCGCAGCAGAACATCACCTTTACCCCGACAATTGCCGGCCAGTATACATTCTCAGTACAGTGCTCGGATGGCGTCAATACCAGCACGGCATCCCAGGTCATCGTTACCGTCAATGCCGTCAATCGTGCACCTACCGCCAATGCAGGTCAGAACCAGGAATTGACGCTGGGCAGTACCGTGACCTTGAACGGGAACGCCTCTGCTGACCCTGATAATGACATCTTGACCTACTCCTGGGTTAAGGCATCAGGCCCGCTCGTAACATTGACCGGTGCCAACACCGCCCAGCCTTCGTTTGTTGCGGCTACGGTGGGGGCTTATGTGTTCAACCTCACGGTCAACGACGGCAAGGTGAATTCAACCCCCAGCAGCGTAACCATAACAATTGTTGCCCAGAGTACCTCGCCTGTTGCCAATGCAGGCCAGGATATGCGCGCCTACGTGGGTGACGATGTAGTGCTCGATGCCTCTGGTTCTTATGATCCTGACAATGACGGGATCACGGTGACCTGGACCCAGGTTTCCGGGGCCTCCATGGTGATTCACAATAATACTTCCATCCAGGCTTTCTTTACACCGACCACCTCAGGTGTCTTTGAATTCAAGGTGGCTGTGTCTGATGGACAGGCAACATCGAGCGATAATGTCATAGTGACCGTGGACAATGCCAACCAGGTGCCGATTGCCAATGCAGGCAGCAGCATCGTTGCAGCAGTTGACCAGACAATCACCCTGGACGGTAGCGCAAGTTACGACCCTGATGGAACCCCTGTATCTTACATCTGGTCCCAGACCAGCGGTACCCAGGTGTCGCTCAGCAACTCCAACACCGCAAACCCGTCCTTTGACGCCGGCCAGGCAGGCGTGTATGTGTTCGAGTTGAAGGTCTATGACGGAACAGATACCAGCAGTTCCTCTGCAGTGACCGTAACGGTCCAGAGCAATACTACCGATGTCACCCTTGTATCTCCTGTAAATGTTGCGGTTTGTTCCACAAGTCCAACACTCTCCTGGGCAGGCAATGGGTTTAAGAGTTATATAGCGTATATCTCCATCAACGGTGGTAACAAATACAGCAAGGTTTATTCGGGCAGCAAAACTTCAACTACCCTTCATGCAGTCCTATGGCAGTGGTTCATCCCCAAAGGGACCACCGTGACCTGGTATGTGCAAGGAACAACTACCAGCAGCCAGACCATTAAGAGTAAAACCAGCACCTTCATCAAAAAATAGGATGCCTGTGGCTAACCCCACATGGGACAGGGATGGGCAAATGACCATCCCTTTTTTGTATAAGGGTGAGTCAAGGGGAAAGGGCATTTTTTACCAAATTTTGTGTTTGAATGTGCCCATGTATTTTCCATTCGCTTCAAGTGGTCCTAAGCATGACACTCATAGTGAACGTGGTATTGTTTTTAAATAGGACCGTTAAAATCCTTTATCTCGCAGCCTTGAAGGACAGTGAAAATTAGCATTCCACAAAGGCTGCGAGATAAAGGATTTTAACGGTTCAAGTTTTTACTTTTCTTAATGGCAAAACATGGGTTTGTTTCCTTCAACCAACCACTTTCTTCCATTTCGCATACCTCACCATATACCCCAGGGCCTGAATCGCCTTGCGTGTGGTTGGGTAGAAGGGCATGCCGTGGCGCTCTATGAGGCTGCCAAGCTTGCGAACTGATTCTGACGATGGCCCGTAGGACCATACAACAACAGGTTTTTTGAGGTTGCGGCCCATGTGCTCAAGCACATTCTCGTAGAAATCCGGCATCAGATAACTGCTGATGTAGGTGTTCAGGTAAATGCAGTCAATATTCTCGTCTTCCATGAGGACATCGAAACATCGTGTATAATAGGTCAATATATCGATTCCATTGGCAGCAGTGGCCGGACCGAGGTCGATGGGGTGATTGGTAAGGGTATGACTTATGGACAGAAGTTGTTCCCTGCTGTCCGGGCTCAGAGTGCCAGGTATAAGTCCATACTGTGTCCCTATATCGATGCACTGGATACCGATGGCGCCGGTAATGCTGAGAATGCCAAGGCGGTTCCCCTTTGGGAGAGGCTGTGAAAGAAAAATCTTGGCGCTCTCCAGCAGGTCTTCATAATCATCCACCCTGATGATCCCTGCCTGTCTGAAAAGGGCGTCATAGAGACTGTCCTGGCCTGAGATGCTCCCGGTATGGGAGGCCATGGCCTTGGCTGATTCGCTGCTCCTTCCTCCCTTGAGGGCGACAATGGGCTTGCTCATTGAGATCCTCCGGGCGGTTTTGAGAAGGGCCTTTGGCCGCTTTGTATGCTCCATGTAGAGGCCGATCACCGTTGTATCATGGTCGTGCCCGAGATATTCGAGGCAGTCTACCTCGTCGATATCGCACATGTTCCCGAGGTCGATGATGGTATTGGTGCCGAAGGAATATTCATTCATCGCTACTGCCTGCGGCCCATACATGCCTGTCTGGGTGATAATGGATAGGCCGCCCTTGGGGGGGAGATGATAGCCTTTCTCGTAGGGAATAGTGCTGATGCCCCCGTGTGGTTTGAAGATGCCGAGCGTGTTGGGACCGATGATCCGGATGCCTTTTGTTTGTGCAATCGCAACAATTTCGGCCTGGCGGACGCGGCCTTCGTCACCGTTTTCGGCAAAGCCGTCGGATATCACTACTGCTGCCTTTACTCCCTTTCTGCCGCAGGACTCCAGTATCCCCGGTACTGAGCGGTACGAGGTGACGATCACCGCCAGGTCAATCATTCCCTCAACCTGTGAGATGTCAGGGTAGACCTTCAGACCATAGACTGATGTGGAGGTCGGATGGATGGGATAGATGGCGCCTGTATATCCAAGTTCTTTGAGTTCTTTTACCACAACGCCGGCGCCGAAGAACCATTCTTCCTTCATACTCCCGAATACGGCAATACCTTCAGGCCCGAAGAAATACGAAAGCTGATCGGAAGATTCCATCGAGTATTTTAGGCCTATGCTGCATCCTGGGTATTCGAGTACATCCGCGGGACCCGTCTGCTCATATCGCAGGTGACCTCATAGGGGATGGTGCCGCACCAGGATGCAACAGTGGCGGCCGTGATGGTGTCCGGGCCGAACATGATCACCTCCTGGCCCACGGGAAAGGTATCATCTCCCAGGTCAACAAGGGTCTGGTCCATGCAGATCCTGCCCACAACAGGATAGAGTTTGCCTGCAATGAGGACCTTAGAGGTGTTGGACAGGGCCCTTGGATATCCGTCCGCATAGCCGATGGGGATAGTGGCAATAGTTGTATCACGCTCAGGTCTGTAGGTCAGCCCGTAGGAAAGACCGGTCCCCTTTTTTACCCGCTTCATGAACATGATGCCTGTCTTCAGGGTCATGGCAGGGCGGATATCGAGCTCTTTTGGCATATTTTCAGAAGGGTAGAGCCCATAGCATAAGAGCCCGGGTCTCACCATATCCATGAAAGACTCCCTGTGATTGATGATGGCGCCCGAATTGGCACAGTGACGCAGACCCACGTCGAGCTTCAAGGATGCAAGCCTGTTGGAAAAATCGATAAACTGCCTGATCTGGGACTCGGTGAACTCACTTGAGGGGACATCGGATACAGGGAAATGGGTATAGAGACCGGAGATAGTAATCTCACGTAATGAGGCGATATATTCTATGACCACAAGGGTCTTCTCCGGCGGCAATCCCAGTCTGCCCATGCCCGTATCGGTCTTGACGTGTACGGCTATGGAACGGTTCCACCTGCGTGCCCCCTGGATGAGTGCCTCTACCAGCGACATGTCCACAAGTGTAGGTATCAGGTCATGCGAGAATACTGCGTCGATGTCATCCTGGGCCGGTGTGATCAGTCCGAAGTTAAGAATCGGCAGCCTAACGCCGGCCTTCCTGAGCTGGATACCCTCTTCGATACAGCTCACACCCAGCATGTCCACGAGTGCCTTTTCCTGGACGAACCGGCCGACAGTCTCCGCGCCGTGTCCGTAGGCATCAGCCTTGATGGCCATCATAACACGGCCTTTGGTGCGGGCCTTAATGAGCTCTATGTTGTGATTGATGGCTGAGAGGTCTATTTCAACCCGTGTGGGCCTCATGCGCCTCCTTAATCGGCCTTCTTGCGCAGGAATGTAGGCACGTTATAAAGATCCTGGTCGAGAACGCTCTCGTCCACCACCATACCGAGCTTTATAACCTCTTTCTCCTTCTCTTCCTTCTCTTCCTTCTGCTCCTTCCTTCTCATGAAGGCAGGCTTGTTATAGTCGATGACCGAGGCATTGTGCAGGTCTCTTTGCTGCTGGGACGCCTTACCCTTATCCACGCCTGAAGACAGCACGATGGGTTTATTGGCAAACCCTGTCGCCACTACGGTGATGGCTATCTGATCGGTCATGGTCTCATCGATCACCACGCCCCAGATGATATTGGCATCGTCATGTGCAGCTGCCTGGATCAGAGAAGATGCCTCGTGGATCTCATTCATGGTGATGGAAGGCGAGCTCGTGATATTGATGAGAAGGCCCTTGGCGCCGTGGATGTCCATATCCTCCAGCAGGGGTGATGAGATGGCAGACTGGGCTGCCGTGGCTGCCCTGTCCTCGCCTGACCCATAACCGATGCCCATAAGCGCCTTGCCTTTTTCAATCATGACGGCCCTCACGTCGTTGAAGTCTACGTTGACAAGGCCGGTATTGTTGATGAGGTCGGATATACCCTTGACGGCATTGATGAGTATGGCGTCGGCCATCCTGAAGGCATCGAGCAGGGGAACGTTCTTACCTGCCAAGCTCAGCAGGCGGTTGTTCGGGATTACGATTAAGGCATCCACATTCTCGGTGAGCTCTTTTTCACCTGCCTCGGCCTGGACCATCTTGCGTTTGCCCTCAAAGGGAAAGGGCTTGGTGACCACGGCAACGGTGAGGATGCCCATTTCCTTGGCGATCTGGGCCACCACGGGGGATGCCCCGGTTCCTGTCCCCCCACCCATGCCGGCGGCGATGAACACCATGTCGGCGTCCTCAAGGGCCGCGCGGAGTTCCTTCTCACTCTCCAGGGCTGCGCTCCTTCCGGCATCGGGGTTGCCGCCGGCACCGAGGCCCCTGGTAAGCTTGGTTCCTATCTGTACGCGGTTCGAGGACAAAGAGGATTTCAAGGTCTGGACATCGGTGTTGCATGAGAGGAACTCAACACCTTTCAACTTGGCGTTGATCATGTTGTTCACGGCATTGCAGCCGCATCCACCCACGCCGATGACCTTGATCTGTGCCCCCACGCTCTCCATCTTTTCCAATTCAAACATAAGCACCTCCTCGCAGCTAAAAGACTTCCTTGAACCAACTGATCATTCTTTCCATAATCCTCTCGAAGACATTGGTGCCCTTCGGTTTGAAGCTGTACGACGGTTTTCCCGTTTCATACACACACAAACCCACGGCTGTTGCGTATGCCGGGCTGTTCACAAGCTCAATGAGGCCCTTCACACCCCTGGGAAGCCCCACACGCACAGGCATATGCATGATGCTTTCAGCCAGCTCTGCAACACCTTCCAGGGCGCTTGCGCCGCCGGTGAGCACGAGCCCTGCCGACATCGATTCCGACAGCCCTGTGTTTCTGATTTCATTATATGCAAGTTTGAAAAGTTCTTCTACCCTGGATTCGATAATTTCGGACAGGATCCTCCGCGGCACCATATTCACCGTATCTCCTCCGATGGAGGGCACCTCGATCTGCTCATCTACAGAGACCCGTGCAGAGATGGCATGCCCGTATTTGACCTTGAGCCGTTCCGCCTCTGCAATAGGCGCCCGCAGGCCTACCGCGATATCATTGGTGATATTGTCCCCGCCAAGTGCAAGAACGGACGTGTGCCGGATGGAGCCCTCATTGAAGACCGCGATGTCCGTGGTGCCCCCGCCGATATCCATGAGGATCACCCCAAGCTGCGTCTCATCCGGCGTCAGGATGGCGGCGGCAGAGGCAATCTGCTGGAGTACGATGTCCTGCAGGCCGAGCCCTGCCTTCTGGGCGCACTTGGTGATGTTGCTCACCGCAGACACAGAGCCGGTGACGATGTGCACACGTGATTCAAGCCGGGAGCCGGCCATGCCCACAGGGTTTGAGATACCGGATATGTCGTCCACGGTGAACTCCTGGGGGAGCACATGGATGATTTCGACACCTACGGGCTTGGCAAAGTCCTTGGCCTGATCCACGACCCTGCGTCTGTCGACCTCGGTGATCTCATCACCCTTGATGGCTATGACGGCGCTGGTGCTGATGCCTTGGATATGACCTCCTGCGATGCCGGTATAGACCTCGTCGACCCTGATCCCGGCCATCCGTTCGGCATCCTCGACACAGCTCCTGATAGCATCCACGGTCTGTTCCATGTTCACCACAAGACCCCGCCTGAGCCCCTTGGATTCGGATAGTCCGAATCCGATGACCTCGAGCTCGCCTGCCTCGTTCATTTCCGTGATGAGACAGCAGATCTTTGTTGTCCCGATATCCAGCCCGACTACTATCTTATCCCTGGCTGCCATGTACACCCCTATTCCTGAGAACTACCTTGTCATCACACCTGAGATCCATAACAGTTCCTTCCGGAGGATTGAGTTTTGCTATTGTCTTGATGGCCATATCTACCTTTCTGGGCGTCATCTGGCCGAAGATGGTAAGCGTTATTCCACTTTTCAGTTTAAGATCTACAAGGCCGCCCGGTTCAATGAGGACATCGCTTACCTGAAGACCCTTGGACGCTACAAGCGCTGCAGCCTCGATGGCATTGATCAGGACCTGATCCAGGCCCTGTTTCATATCCTGATGCGTATAATCGCGCGCACTGATCAAGAGCCCATAGTATACATCCGGGGAGGAGGCAAAGGCCAAGCCTTCCTCCGAGATCAGATACGGTCTGTCCTTGAGGAAGAGTGTTGCCTTTGGTTTGTGCTCGATTATTGACACACCCACCGATGCAGGCACGAAGCTCCTGGAGATGCTAACATCTTTAATCCACGGATGATTTTGTAACCTCTTTCTCGCCTTGTTCATATCCCAGGACAATATATTAACTCCTTGTTCAATGTCCAGTAAAGTAAGAACCTCATCTGATTTTATATGAACATTCCCCTCGATATCGATATGCTTGACGTTGAAGAGAGCGGAGTTGCTGATATAGGCAACGGCACAGACGCTTATAAGGAGGCCTGATATTAAAAGGCATGTCCACATGGCAAGCCTCAGGACGGAATTAATCTGGTAGATGGTCTTTTTCTTGGACGGGATCTTTACCCGTTCCTTAAAGTCACTGACCAATGAACTTTACCTCCTCGGTGAGCGCTATCCCGAATCGCGCCCTGACCTTGTCCTTGATGATCTCGATCAACTCTTGAATGTCCCTGGTCGTGGCAGTACCATCATTGATGATGAAGTTGGCATGGATCTCGGACACAAAAGCCCCGCCGACTTTAAAACCTTTGAGGCCGGCCTTCTCGATAAGCATGCCCGCAGGCATCCCCGAAGGATTCTTGAACATGGAGCCGCTGTTGAAGCCTCGCGGCTGGCTGCGTTTCTTCATAATGTAGGGTAGCATGGCGTTGTGTACCGCCTCTTTTGTCAAAGAGCTTAGTGCAATTTTTGCAGAGGTGATCACCGTTCTAACCGGCATGCCGCTCGTGCGGTAGCTGTAATGGAGATCTTGAGGTCTCATTGTACGAATGCCTGAGCTGTCAACAACCTCAAGCTCCATGACGGCATCGAGAATCCCCTTTTCCGGGGTTCCGGCGTTCATGAAGAGCGCGCCGCCCAACTGGCCTGGAATACCTGCCATAAACTCAATGCCTGACAGGCCTTTCGTTACACAGTAGGATACGAGCCGTTTCATGGGCACTCCTACGCCTGCGTGGATTCCCAACGGTATGGTATCGATTCCGGCGAACTCCTTGCCCAGGTGGATTATAGGCTTTGCAATTGCAGTATCTTCGAAGATGGTGTTGGTTCCACCACCTAAGACATGGAAGTCCTTGACCTCCCTGATGAGATGCAAAAGCTCGGAAATGTTCTCGGGCTCAAAGATGCAATCGATGGTTCCCCCGCAGTGCATGGATGTTATATTTTGTGCCTGAACCGATTCGATCATCCTCATCCAAGCCTCTCTAATACCTTAAGCCCCTGTCTCCAGACATCCCCTGCACCCAGGAAGATGAGAAGGTCACCCTCTTTGAGCTCGTCCATGAGGGCATCAGGGAGGTCTTCCTTGTTCTCCACATAATAGGCCTCCCGGTAGCCGTGATTCTTGATCTCTTCGAACAGGGCATAACCCGTTACCCCCTCGATGGGTTTTTCGGATGCCGGGTAGATCTCGGTGATGTAGAGTCTCGATGCATCATAGAAGGAGTTAACGAAGTCCTCGAAGAAGTCCCGGGTGCGGGTGTAACGGTGCGGCTGGAACACCGCGATGACACGGCGCTGCGGGAACCCGTTCTTGATGGCGGCTAAAGTCATCCTGATCTCGGTGGGGTGGTGGCCGTAGTCGTCCATGACAGTGATGCCGTTTTTTTCTCCCCGGACATGGCATCTCCTCTGGACACCTTTGAAGGCGCAAAGGCCTTTCTTGATGAGCTCGAAATCGATGCCGAGCTCTAATGCAGTGCCTATGGCTGCCAGGGCATTGAGGCAGTTGTGCTTTCCCGGTACGCCCAGGACTATCTCGCCCAAGGCAGAGCCACTCAGGTGGGCAGTGAACGTGGTATCGAACCCGCTGAAACAAGGTTCACTATAGCGGTATATGGCCTGGGTATGCGATCCATAGGTGATGACTTTGCGTTCGAGTCTGGGCATGATGTGCTGGATATTCATATCATCTAAGCAGATCATGTTGAAACCGAAGAATGGGACCTTGTTGAGGAACTGCACATAGGTGTCGCGGATGTCGTCGATGTCGCGGTAGCAGTCCATGTGTTCTTCTTCGATATTGGTGACCACTGCCACAATGGGCGCAAGCTTGAGGAAGGATCGGTCGCTCTCGTCCGCCTCGGCCACCAGGAGCTCCCCTTCGCCGAGCCTGGCATTGGACCCGAACATATCGAGCCTGCCGCCGATGATGGCTGTGGGGTCTTTCCCCGCCATGGCCAGGATGGTGGCCAGCATGGAGGTCGTGGTGGTTTTGCCGTGGGTGCCGGCAATGGCAATGGAGAACTTCATGCGCATGAGCTCAGCGAGCATCTCGGCCCTTGGAATGACTGGCAGCGCAGAGTCCTTGGCAGCAACGCACTCCGGGTTGTCGAGTCCCACGGCAGAGGAGTAGACTACCACCTGGGCATTGCCGATGTTCTCGTGGTTATGGCCGATGTGGATGGTAGCCCCCAGAGTGCGGAGCCGCGCTACGGCATCGGATTCGGCAACATCGGAACCGGTTATGCAAAAGCCAAGGTTGAGCAGGAGTTCGGCGATGCCGCTCATACCGATGCCGCCGATGCCTACAAAATGGATCCTGGTAATACCTCTAAACACGTAAGATCTCCCTTGCTATTATATCAGCTCCTCTTCCGAGGCCGATACGCAGCATGTTAGCGCAGGCCGTTTTAAGTCCGTCTGGATTGAAGAGCCGGGTCTTGATCTCAATGGCGAGGCGCTCCGGCGTTAGATGACTGTCCGGGATAAGCCATCCGCAGCCTTGATCGGCTACATACCGGCCGTTTTCACTCTGGTGGTCATCCGTGGCATAGGGGAAGGGGACCATGATGGCCGGCAGCCCTGTGGCCGAAAGCTCGGAGAGAGTTATGCCGCCGCACCTGGATATCGCCAGTGCTGCGCCGTTATAGGCCGATGCCATATCATCGATGAATGCGCTGACATCTGCATCGATACCGAGCTTTTGATATGCATCCTTGACCTGCTCGAAATCTTGTTCCCCGCTCTGATGGATCACTTTAAGCAGGGTCCCTTCATGTTGAAGAATCTTCACTGCCTGTACTGCTGCCTTGTTGATGCTGCTTGCACCAAGGCTTCCGCCGAGGATGAGCAGGGCCGAACCACTTCCGTTTCGGCCCCGGTTGAAAGCAGACAGCTCTTTACGCAAAGGGTTCCCGGTGAGCAGTGTCTTGGACCTGGGGAACCTGCCCGAACTGTCCGGAAAGGCCAGGAAGACCCGGTGGGCTATTCTGGCAAGGAGCCTGTTGGTGAGTCCCGGGATGCTGTTCTGTTCCTGGATGGCACAGTTGCATCCCAGCAACCTGCCTGAGAGCACCACCATGCCCGTGATGTACCCGCCGGTTCCGATAACCCATGCGGGTCTGAAGTCTTTGATGATCCTTATAGACCTGAGAAAGGCCTTCAGATTCACCATTATGGCCCGGCCGAGGTTGGTCAGCGATTTACCCTTGATGCCCAGAGCCTTTATGGGGAATGAAGGTTTTAGTGGGGCACCTCTCCGGGTGCTTTATTCCGGCAGGTTTTTATTAAACAGGGGTTTTCGCTTATTCAGGAAGGCCTCTACCCCCTCCTGGAAGTCATCGGATAAAATCGTTAAGGCGAATTGGTCGGCATCCATATGTCCGATGTGTTGAGGGGCTGCCGTGACAGCGTTGACGGTTTGTTTGGTCATGAAGACCGGGGCCTGGGGTTTTTCAGCGATGGTCTCGGCTAGTTCAAGGGCTTTTTTAAAAGATTGTCCGGAGGGAACGGCCCATTGGGCAAATCCGGCTTGTAAGGCCTCGAGGCATTCCACTTTGTCGGCCAAAATGACCCATTGTTTGGTTTTGGCCGGACCGACCAGATTAACCAGACGGGGAAGGGAACCCCAGCTATAATTCATACCCAGGTTGATCTCAGGGATTTGAAGAAAAGCCGTATCCGACATAATCCGAAAATCGCAGGCCAAAGCCAAGGAAACCGCACCCCCAATACAAAA
>Ga0209048_10005885_pt1 | contig 11542 bp, 11 predicted proteins | sample FrelakmetCRP12CR_FD_187146 | JGI IMG/M metagenome (GOLD analysis project Ga0209048, IMG submission 187146) | Freshwater lake sediment microbial communities from the University of Notre Dame, USA, for methane emissions studies - CRP12 CR (SPAdes)... | ecosystem: Environmental > Aquatic >... | reverse complement strand
CGTTTCAGTCAAATCCCATCATGGACTTGAGTTCAGCGCTTGAGACCACGTGGCAGTAGATCATGTTCATGATCTCGAGCTCCTTATGATGAAGCTCATCCGAGGCCGCCGCGCAACAGTCTTCCACGACGACGACGCTGAAACTCTCGTCCGCCAGACTTCTGACGGTCGAGGACACACACTGATCGGTAAAGATCCCGCAGCAGACGACGGTCTTGATGCCAAGATTGGTCAGGATCAGCCGCAGGTTGGTGCCGGTTAGCGCGCTATCGGTCGTCTTGGTGACGACGATCTCGTCGCCGACGGGCGCCAGCTCGGGGACGATCTGCGACGGCAGTTCGTCCTTTGGCAGCAGTAGGTTGTTCCAGCCCGGCATCTTCTGCGACAGCGACCTGTCGCGTCCGTCCATGGTGTGACAGGCGATGCGAGCGAACAGACATTCGATGCCGTTCCGGCGAAACGTCGCCAATAGTTCACGTGTGCGCGGCAAAACCATCACGTGCATACGCTCGTGGAACGGCGTCCACGCGTCATACCGGCGTTGATCTTCCGCCGAAAGGGAGGCGCGATCGGGTCGCCCCAGATAGGTGTTCTGAACGTCGATAACGAGGAGAGCGGTGTGCGCTTTTGATAGGTCCGGATCTTCAGGCTCCGGAGCGCCGTCGTAGTAAATTGAGCGGTAGGCCGTCTTCCAAGTCATGCGTGCCCTCTCAGTAGCGACGTTTGAAGAGCGAACGGCGCTCGTACACATCCGCCGCTTCCTCGATGAAGATCGCGACGCCATTCGCCCCGTAGACGTCGCGAAGCTCTTTGGCGGCGGCCCGCAATTCATCCTTGGAGCCGGCGCGTCCCGGGCGAAGGAGCTCGTACACGCGCATGATCACGTCCTGCGGTACGTCGACAAGCTCAGCGCCGCGTTCGAAGTTCGCGGCTAAGGTGGCCCGACCCGCAGCGCGTGCGATTTCCGCCTGCTGACGCAGCGCCCGATCCGTGATGCGAAGATCTTCAATGGTGACGTGGCCTGAGAGCACGCCCTCGAGGCTGATGTCGTCGAGACTTTTCCCGGCCTTTGTTTTGACGACGTCGGGCCGCTTCTCGGCAAGCGGATAGTCGGCAACGGTCAGAGGCTCCTTGCTCATGCCGCGGCTCCCAGGAACGTTACTTCGACCTCTTCGGGTTCGGCTCCCTCCGACGTCATTTCGGTCTCGATGGCATAGATCAGCGACACGCGCGCGTGATAGCGCGATCCCATTGCTTCGCCTCTCGTTGGCACGATCACGGGTTCGGGCATCTCTCCGAGTGCATAAGCCGCGGCGTTGGCGCCCATACGCCTGTAATGCTCGAGCTTTGTGATCGGCGAATTCGAAAAGAGCTCGAGATTGTTGTGCGGCAGCCTGTCCTTCTGGTGAATGACGGCGGTGCCCTTTGCCTGAATGCCGATGCCGACGCCGGAACCTGCAAGGCGCGCGGCGCTGAGCCCGAGGAATGACGTATCGGCCGTATGGAGCATGCGCACGATGCGTGCCGTGCAGCCGCCTTCAGTGATTCCGGCGATCAGAACGCGCAGGATGGCCGAAAGCGGATGACCCGCAATCGTCTGGAAGAGCTTGATGCCAAAAGCCGGGCTAATGCCGATCACGACATCGCGGGCATCATGCGCTCCCGTCGCCGGCCCGACTGTGCGGTAGGCAATGCGGGTGACCTCCGCCGGCCTGAATGCCGCCTCAACCCTCAGCACTTCCTGGCGCGTCAGTACGTCTCGGATCGCGACAATCTCGTCGCGCCGAGCTTCGCTCAAGCGGTAGCCGGTGCCAGGCCCGTGATAGTCGTTCGGATCGTTGACGGCGCTGACGACGCGGCCGTCGCGGATAACGGCCGACGTCTGCAGATAGTCGCCGGAAATGCGCAAGCGGACGAGGTTCAGCAGGTTCCCTGCTTCCTCGGCGAATTCACGTTCCGCCAGAGCTTTGATCACGTCGATCACGCTGATTGATCGCTCTTTGATGGCTTCGCTGATGAGGGCAACATCGCGCCCCGAAAACGTTCGCGTCTCGTCCGATCCAGAAGCGGCAACGACGCTTCTCTTCATGTCGGTTGTGGGCGTGGCGAGGCCGAGTTCCTCGAGCACGGCGCTCACAGCGTCGACAGCGCGAGTCCTGAGTTCCATCACCCGCGTTTCGCCGACGGGGGTAAGGCCGCCATCGGCCTCAAAATCGCGTTGCAGGACGAGATAGTCTTCGAGTTCCTCGCCGTTCAGAAGCGAGGCATTGAAGGAGTTGTCGTACTTCAGGATCGATCCGAAGCCCGAGCATATAAGGTCGGACCCCGCGATCAGAAATGGGAGGATTTTTGCGCCGACGCGGATTTCTGACTCGGTTGCGCGCGCATCGTTGCCGGAAGCACATTCGAGATCGAGCCAGACGGCGATCAGGTTTTCGGCCATCAGCTCGCGCATCCCGCCCGGCACCGTGCACGTCACCGGAGCCCCGTCGATGCCGCCGTTCTGCGTTCCCTGAACGCCCATGGCACGCTGCAGGCAGAGGCACCGGGCTTCGAGATAGAGCAGCGACTTGCGGTCGTGAAAGCCCATCAAAAGCTCGGACCCGGCGCCTGACGTGCAGCGCATCTTGATGCCGCGCGAGGCATAGGCTGCCGCTAAGAACGCCTTCGACCAGGGCGTGTCGTCGCCGTCGATGAAGCTTTTCTCGGTGCCGTAGACCGATACCGTCTCGGCATAGGACGTGAATCCGGCCATGCCGATCTTGAGTTCTTCGGCTTCCTCGCTCGAACATTGAAAAAGCGTTCCCCAGCGACCGACCGCGGCGCCGACGGCGCAGGCAACCGCGTTCGACCAAGCGTTGCGGGCGACCCGCATCGTCGTCTCGATCTCGTCGAAGCCGAAGGCGACGGCCGTCGCCGCATCGGCTGCCATTTGCAACGGGTCGTCCTTGGCATTCGTCACGTGCGCCTGATTGCCGGGCGTCTGCCGGGCCCGCATCTTGCTGTAGGCAAAAGCGATTTCGAGCGACGAGAGGTGCGAGACCACATCGGCGAGCTTGGCCGGAGTCATGCCCCGCGACAGGCGCACGAGTTCGGTTCTCGGCACGTTCATGTCGACGAGCATGCGGGCAACCTCGAGCGACGGCATGGCCATTGCTTCGGGCGCGATCTCCGGATCGAGGTGATACCTCGCAATGAAAACGTCGATCATGTCGAAGTCGCGGACCTCGACGCCATCCATCGACTCGACGCGCCCGCCGCTCAGCGAGAAGCCCGGTTTGGGATCGTAGGGGCTGGTAAACGCGGCAAAGCCGTTCGCGGCATCCTCGACGGCAAATTTATCAAGCCGCAGCGGCCGCTCGTCCCAGTCGGAAAACCGCTTCCAGCGATTGGCGAGTGCGCGCGTCTCTTCAGTCATGGCAGGTGTTCTCTGCGATGCAGCGCATGATTGCAACAGCGGTTCACGTTACTCCAGACCAGCGGGGCCGAATTTGACCGCTGTCCATCCGAAGTTGACGCATCGCCTTGACAGCCGCTTGGGGCCTCGGACGATTGCGCAACTGAACAGCCGCGGCGCCTCAAGGTCAAGCCGCGGGTCCGGTGCTGATCTATATTTGTGATAAAAGAGGCGGCAAGAGTCGCCCCACATCCAAGGACGTTGTCCGAGGGCTTTATGGACGCCACACGAAAAATTCTCGAACTCAACGCCTTCGACATGCGGGCAGCGGATCATCTCGATCCCGCGATGACGAGCCTCGTCGCTCGCCGCAGGCGCGCTTTCGGCCCGACGTCGATGCTGTTTTACGCGCGGCCATTGAATTTGGTCAGGGGCGAAGGCGTCTGGCTGTACGACGCTGATGGCACCCGCTATCTCGACGCCTACAACAATGTGCCATCGGTCGGGCACTGTCATCCGCGCGTCGTCGAAGCAGTTTCACGTCAACTCGCGACGCTGAACACGCACACCCGATATCTCTACGACATCATCTATACCTACGCCGAACGGCTTTTGGCGACGATGCCGGATGAAGTTTCGAACGTCGTCTTTACCTGCACCGGCAGCGAAAGTGCCGACCTCGCACTTCGTGTGGCGCGCGCCGTCACCGGCGGCACGGGCTTCATCGTGACCGACAACGCCTACCACGGCAACACGTCCGCTGTGACCGAAATATCGCCGTCCTCGGCCAGCGCCGAGCCGCGACCGCCCTACGTTTTTCTCGTTCCGGCGCCCGACTCATACCGTCAGGGCGACAATGGCCTGGGGTCACGCTTCGCCGATGACATCCGCAAGGCGATTGCCGGCATGCGGTCGAAAGGCATCCGTCTCGCTGGCTTCATCGCCGACAGCATCTTCTCGAGTGATGGCGTTTTTCCGGGCGAGCCGGGCTTTCTTGCGGAGGCGATCGCCGCGGTCCGCGAGGCAGGCGGCGTCTATATAGCCGATGAAGTGCAGCCGGGATTTGGCCGGACCGGCGAAAAAATGTGGGGCTTCGACCGTCACGGCCTCGTGCCGGACATGGTCGTCATGGGAAAGCCGATGGGCAATGGGTTTCCGATGGGCGGCGTGGCGATCAAACCCGAATTGCTCGAAGCGTTTGGATCGCAGGCCGGCTACTTCAATACGTTCGGCGGCAATCCGGTGGCGGCCGCCGCTGGCCTCGCCGTGCTCGATGTCCTCGAGGCTGAGGGCTTGCAGCAGAACAGCTTCGAGATCGGGGCCTATCTCCGCTCCGAGTTGAGAATAGCCGCCGCTACTGATGACCGCGTAGGCGATGTGCGCGGCGCCGGTCTCTATATCGGCGTCGAGATCGTGGTGGACAATTCGTCGTGCGAGCCCGATCGCGAGGCGGCCGAGCGCATCGTCAACGCCATGCGCGAGCGCAATATCCTGATCGGCACCGCCGGACGCCACGGCAACGTCCTAAAAATTCGCCCGCCGCTGTGTCTATCCCGCGAGCATGCCGATATCTTCCTCGCGGGATTTGCAGACTCGCTTGCCTCGTTAGCGTGACGGTAACTGCGAAAGACAAAGGACGATTGATGCAATCGAGGCTGTTCATCGACGGCAACTGGTGCGCCGCACAGGGCGGCGGCATGCTCGACGTCGTCAATCCCGCGAACGAGCGCGTCTTTCATCAATGCGCTGCGGGCGGCGCCGAGGATATCGATAAAGCCGTCGCCGCAGCGAAGACCGCGATGGCGGGGCCGTGGGCGCGCACGACTGGCAAGGACCGAGCCAAATTCCTGCGCGCCATCGCATCGGCCATCGAAGAGAGAAAGCAGGCCCTCGCCGAGATCGAGGTCAAAGACAACGGCAAGCCGCTGCCAGAGGCCCTCTGGGATATCGGGGATGCGGCCTACTGCTTCAATCTCTACGCCACCTATGCCGAAGACCTCGATGCGCGACAAGGCGAAGTCATCGCTGTGCCCGATGCGCGCTTCGAGTCGCGCGTCAGATACACGCCGTCAGGCGTGGCTGGCCTCATCGTGCCGTGGAACTACCCGCTGTTGATGGCGGCCTGGAAAGTGGCGCCAGCTTTGGCCGCCGGCTGCGCCGTCGTCTTGAAGCCATCGGAATATACGCCGCTCACGGCACTCGAGCTTGCGCAGATTGCTGCTGATGTCGGCCTGCCGAACGGCGTCCTGAACGTCGTCACCGGTCTTGGCGCAGAAGCCGGCGCCCGGCTCGCGGGGCATCCAGGCGTCCGCAAGCTCGCCTTCACCGGCTCGGTGCCGACAGGCATTTCTGTTGCTTCGGCTGCAGCCCGCGACGTCAAAAGCATCAGCCTGGAGCTTGGCGGCAAATCGCCGATCGTGATCTTCAACGACACCGACCTCGAGCAGGCGGTCGAATGGGTGATGTTCGGTATCTTTTGGAACCAAGGTCAGGTGTGCAGCGCCACCTCGCGCTTGATCGTGCAAGACGGCATCGCGCCGAAACTGATCGACCGGCTCGCGGCGGAAGCCAAAAAGATCACCATCGGTGACGGCATGACTCCCGGCGTTCTTCTCGGACCGCTCGTCAGCAAGTCGCAATACGAAAAGGTCTTGCGCTACATCGACATCGGCAGAAACGAGGCGTCGCTGGTGTCCGGTGGCGCGCGGCCAGCGCATCTCAACACGGGATACTTTGTCGAGCCGACGATCTTCGCCGACGTGCCGGCGACGGCCCGCATCTGGCAGGAGGAAATCTTCGGGCCCGTCCTCGCGGTAACAATGTTTAAAGCCGAGGAAGAAGCGGTGGCGCTCGCCAACAACAGCGAGTTTGGCCTGGCCGCCGCGGTTATGTCGGCCGACACGGATCGCGCGCAGCGCATCGCCGAGGCATTCGAAGCCGGCGTCGTATGGATCAACTGCTCGCAACCGAACTTTCTCGAGCCGCCGTGGGGCGGCGTCAAGAAGAGCGGCGTCGGCCGAGAGCTCGGAACCTGGGGCCTCAACAATTTTCTCGAACCGAAGCAGATCACGACCTATCTCACGAAGGAGCCGTGGGGTTGGTATCTGAAGGGCGGCTGACGTCCGCTCTAAGCTTGAGCAGCAAGAACAACGATAAAGCGCGCGCCGCCGAGCGGAGAGTCTGCGACCGAGATTTGCCCGCGGTGCGCCTGAACGATTGTGCTCGCAATCGCAAGGCCCAGGCCGCTCGATCCGTTGCTGCGCGTGCGCGCGGCATCGAGTCGATAAAACGGCTCGAAGATCACGGCTCGCTTCTCAACCGGGATTCCAGGCCCGTCGTCATCGACGACGAGTTCCAGTCGTTGCTCGCATCGCGATAGCGACACGCGGCAGCGGTTGGCGTGTTGCAGGGCGTTGTCGATTAGGTTCGTGACGACGCGCCGCAACGCCACAGGATCGCCTTCCGTTTCAAAGCTGCGCGGTTTCGGCGGGCGGTTCCATTCGACTCGGGCTTGATCGAAGCTGCTCACGACGTCGGAAACCAATTCGCCGAGATCAAGAATCTCGCGCCTGTCGGAGGCCGCAACACCGCGCGCGACTGCAAGGCCATCGTCGAGAATCGCCGTCATATCTTCGATCTCGCGCGTCGCTTTCTCGCGATGCTCGGCATCTGGGATTTGCTCGATCCTGAGCCGCAGACGCGTCAGCAGCGTGCGCAAATCGTGGCTGATCGCGCCGAGCAGCATCGTGCGGCCTTCGAGCAAAGCCGCGATGCGCCCCTGCATCGCATTGAAGGCGCCAATGAGCCCGCGGATCTCGGGCGCGCCACTCTCGGTCACGGTCTGAGGCGTGCCGCTATCGGCAAAACCTCCGACCGCATCCGAAAGCCGGCGCAACGGCCGCGCCTCCCGCACGATCGCGACGACAGCGAGGGCCGACAACAGAAATCCGATCGCGCCGACCCAGAAGCCGTATGGAATGCCGAAGATGCGCCGCGTTGTCGGTCCGCTGAGATCGAAGACGGCAAAGCGCTTGTTGGCGAGCTCGATCGCGACGTTCACCGGCGCGTGGTCGTCGGCAGACAAACGCGCGAAAATCCGCCTCACCGCTCCATACGCCGCCGGATTTCGCCGGACCACCTCAATCGCGCGGCCCTTCGCCTCCAGGAAATCCGAGATCAGCCATTCGGCCCCCGGCATCCTTGCGGCGCCGGGAGTGATGGGAGGCGGCGCATCTGCGAAGCTCAGCGTCAACTCTGGCGTCGCGACCGCACGCGCGATACGCGGCCAGGTGCTTGGGTCGGCCGAATCGAGGAGCGCCACGATGGCCGCCGTCTGCTGCGGTATCGACATGCGCGACGTCTCGAATTCCTTCGATTCGCGCGTGACGACGGCAAGGCCGATCCCGAGCGTGCCGAGCGCAAGCACGAGTAGCAGCACGATCAAAATAAGGCGTCCAGCAAAGCCGAGCCGCGCGAGCATCTCAGAGCTCCGTGACCGGGGCGACGAGCTGATAGCCGATGCTGCGCACCGTCTTGATGATCGCTTCCCCGTCGATCTCGATCTTCTTTCTGAGGCGGCTCACCTGCACGTCGATCGTGCGATCGAGCGCCTCGGCGCGCCGCCCGCGCGTCCAGTCCATCAGCTGGTCGCGGGAAAGCACGCGATAGGGCCGCGTAACGAAGCACTCGAGCAGGGAAAACTCGGCGCTCGTCAGTTCGATCGCTCCGGCGCTGCCATGCACGACAGTCAGGGCATCGAGATCGATTTTCAAGGCACCGACAGCGAAAGTGCGCCGCGCATCGGGTATCGGCTCGAGGCGCCGCAGCACGGCCCGGATTCGTGCCGCTAGCTCGCGCGGATTGAAGGGCTTGGCGATGTAGTCGTCGGCGCCCATCTCGAGCCCGACGATGCGGTCGACGTCCTCCGACTTCGCAGTCAGCATGATGATCGGCACGCGCGACTGCGCCCGAAGGCGCCGGCAGATCGCCAATCCATCTTCGCCCGGCAGCATCAGATCGAGCACGATGAGGTCCGGCATCTCGAACTGACTGAGCAGCCGGTCGAGTGCTGCGCCGCCATCGGCGGCATCTGCGCGGAAGCTCTGCCGCCTAATCGACGACGAGGGTGCGGATCTCTGGATCGTCTTCAACAACGACGATGCGTGGATTGGTGGTCATGACATCAACGGTATCCGAGCGGATTTCGCGCTCAAGGCCCCAAAAGCGAGCGGTAACAAAACGTTACATTTCCGCCGGTTCCTGCAACACGAGAGCAAACCTCGATCAGCATTCTCCCAGCAGCGGGAAACCACAAAGGCCAGGAGATGTAACATGATTAAATTTACGAGTTTTGCACTCGCCGCCGCGCTCATGCTGACGGGCGTCTCGGCCGCCGAAGCCAGAAGCTGGCAACGAACGGCCGGCGCGACCGGTCCGTACGGCGGACATTGGAGTTCCTCAGGTAGCGGCTCATGTGCCGGCGGCTCCTGCTCGTCCAATCAGAGCTGGACCGGTCCGGGCGGCAACACGGTGACCCGCAGCGGCACAACGACCTGCTCCGGCGGCTCATGCCAGGGCTCGGCAGTCTATACCGGCCCTTCCGGCAACACCGTGACGCGCACGCGCAGCTCCAGCGGCTACTGACCCTCACCCCCGGTAGCCGCTCGGTGCCGGCTGTGACGCCGGCACCGACATTCACGCTTCGCAAACCATTCGGAGGCTCACCATGATTTCGAAATCCGCCCGCCTGCTGTTAGCGGCCGGCCTCGCCGGCTTGTCACTCGCACCTCTGCCGGCGAGCGCCGGTTGGCTCAGCTGGGGCACGGGCTCGCATCCGCTCCTTCAGGCAGGACTGAACGCCTGCGGTGGCGACATCGCTCACTTCAGTTCCAGTGTAGCGCCCGGTGGCGGCCGCATCGCGCAGTGTCTCAGGGACCATCGCGACGCTCTTTCGCTGCCGTGCCACACGTTCGTTCAGCAGACCGAGGATGCGCGGTTCGCATATTTTGCCTGCAGTTCAGATGCATCGCGTCTGTGTGCCGACGTTCTCCCAGGCGGCGGTCGCGTCGTGGCATGCCTTCGTTCGCGCTCCGCGGATATCTCGCCCGCGTGCAAAGAGGGTCTAACCCGCGCCAGCGCCGCGCTTGATCACTGATGCCGTCGTTGCAATCGATCGCTTACGGGTCACACATCATGCCGAGTCTGCCTGAATCTCTGCAACTCCTGCGGCCGGGCAGCGGCGTCTTTCTCGCCGTTGCCGCGGCCTTTATCGCGGCGGAATACCTCTACGCCCGTCTCAGCCAGCATGACGACGATCACGACGTCGCCGAGACCGCCGCCTCGTTCGGCGTCGCGCTCGGAGACATCATATCCCGCATCGTTACCGGAGGTGTCGCGGCTCTACCGTTCCTGCTCCTCTACAAGCACCGGCTCTTCGAAATTCCGATAAACGCGTGGTGGTCCTGGCTCCTTCTCTTCCTTGGCGTTGAGTTCTGCTACTATTGGTTTCACCGCGCCTCGCACCGCATCCGCTGGCTCTGGGCGACGCATGCGGTGCACCACTCCGCGACGCATTTCAATCTGTCGGCAGCCGTCCGCCTTGGCTGGACCGGTCAGCTCACCGGCGCGTTCGTGTTCTTTCTGCCGCTGGCGTGGATCGGCTTTCATCCGCTCGCCATCGCCGCCATGATGGGGCTTGGGCTTCTCTATCAATTCTTTCTGCACACGAGCCTGCCTCTCACCTTCGGTCCTCTCGAGTGGGTGCTCAACACGCCGGCGCATCACCGGGTGCATCACGCATCCAACGCCACGTGCCTCGACAAGAACTACGGCTCGATCTTGATCATATGGGATCGACTGTTCGGCACGTTTGCAGAGCCTCCCGCCGGCGAACGATTGCGCTTCGGCCTCAAGGGACGGGAGGCCACCAACAACCCGTTTCGTATCGCTCTCGGGGAATGGGCGGCGCTGATCCGCGACGTCCGCCGTGCCCCATCTTGGACCGGCCGTTTGCGAACGCTTTTTGGTCCGCCATAGCACGCGAGACGCGTCGTTCGCCGCTATTCCCCGGCTCAAGCCTTGAGCCGGTATCCAGTTTTGAAAATCCACCAGATTACGGCCATGCAGACCGCCAGAAAGGCGAATGTCATCAGCAAACTCATGCCGACGTTGACATCTGAGATTTCATAAAAGCTCCAGCGGAAACAGCTGATCAGATAGACGATCGGATTGAAGAGCGTCACGGTCTGCCACACCGGAGGCAGCATCTTCACGGAATAGAAAGTGCCGCCGAGAAACGTGAGCGGCGTGATGACCAGGAGCGGGATGATCTGCAGCTGCTCGAATCCGTCTGCCCAAATGCCGATGATGAATCCGAACAGGCTGAACGTCACGGCAGTCAGCACAAGGAATGCCAGCATCCAGAACGGATGCGCAATGTGCACAGGAACGAACAGGCTCGCCGTCACCAGAATAAGCAAGCCGAGGATGACGGACTTCGTCGCGGCCGCGCCGACATAGCCAAGCACGATCTCGAATGGCGAGACGGGAGCCGACAGATGCTCATAAATAGTGCCGGTAAAGCGCGGGAAATAGATGCCGAAAGACGCATTCAAGGTGCTTTGGGTCAAAAGCATCATCATGACCAGACCCGGCACGATGAAGGATCCGTAGCCGACACCATCCACCTGCGAAATGCGCGAGCCGATCGCTGAGCCGAAGACAACGAAATAGAGCGATGTCGACAGCACGGGTGAGATGATGCTCTGCATCAGCGTGCGCCCCCAACGGGACATTTCGAATCCATAGATCGCGCGAACCGCTTCAACGTTCATCGGGCTTGCCTCACCAGGTCGACGAAGATGTCTTCGAGCGAGCTTTGCGTCGTATTGAGATCCCTGAACGAGAGGCCCGCCGCTCGCATGTCGTTCAGAAGCGCCGTGATGCCGGTCCGCTCGGCTTGCGTGTCGTACGTGTAGATCAGCTCGTTGCCGTCCGCGGCGAGGTGCAGATTGTAATCGCTGAGCGCGGGCGGGATTGCGGGAAGTGGCACTTGCAGCTGAAGCACCAGCTGCTTCTTGCCGAGCTTGCGCATCAATTCGGCTTTCTCCTCAACGAGGATGATCTCGCCCTTGGCGATAACGCCGA
>Ga0209048_10005884_pt1 | contig 11544 bp, 10 predicted proteins | sample FrelakmetCRP12CR_FD_187146 | JGI IMG/M metagenome (GOLD analysis project Ga0209048, IMG submission 187146) | Freshwater lake sediment microbial communities from the University of Notre Dame, USA, for methane emissions studies - CRP12 CR (SPAdes)... | ecosystem: Environmental > Aquatic >... | reverse complement strand
GTGAAGGCGAGCCAATCAATGGTAAGGGTGAAGGGTGAACTCATAGACTCTCTAGACCTCCTGTAACGATCCCTGTGGGTAGTGCCCCCGTGTCACCGAACGGGGGCGTTTCTGCTGTGCGCGCCGCCGGCCCTGGCCGGCGGTCGCGCCCTGCGGTATCGAGGTGCCGTTGAGACAATACATGCGGCTTCGTCCGTTATATTCCAACGCCCGTCGAACTTTCGTGAGATAGAACCGCGCCATCCGACGGAACCACTGCACGGGAATCTCGCCACTGCGGTACCCGCGTTGTACGGACTTCACGCTCATGCGCAGTTCAGCCGCCAATTCCTTCACCGTGAATAGCTCTTTCTTCATGCCCAGTCTTTTCTGTCTGTGCGATTCACCACAGCGCTGACCATACCGGTATGAGATGAGTGTGAGAAGTACCCTACTTAGGCCTGCTTGAGACAGTTAGAGACCAATAGGGTCAACCGTCACGGAGCAAACCGAAAAAATGTGACTGCCGGGTTCCCGAGATAGAAATTCTGAATGTTACATAAGAAAGGCGAGCAGGCCGTATATCGAGCTGTGAAGCGCGCGCAGTAGAAGAAGCGTGTGAAAAGTAGAGATCCTACGAGTCAGTACCAGCGGGCTTATGCGCAAGTCACCGCCATGAACGATTCCGTTCCAGAGGCACTCCCTCACAAGTTGGGGTGCTTTCCCACCGGGAAACGGGCATTCTGTTCCCTAAAGCCTTCAGCTGACGGGTATTTTGATATGCCGGGACTCGATAAGAAGCGCTCAGTGAACATGACATCTGCACCAAGTTCATCCCGCCCGCAGTCAAGCAGTCGGGCTGGGATGTGCTGTCACAGATCCACGAGGAGGTCTATTTCACGAAAGGCCGGATCATTGTTCGTGGCAAACTGGTGACCCGCGGCAAGGCCAAGTTCGCCGACTACTTTCTCTAGAGCCTTGCTCTACGAGTGAACTGAGGTCACTACACAACCGTATTTTCACGGTAACTGTCTACAGCAGCAGCGGGTAAAAATTATTTCAGGAGGGGGCTTGACAGCATCTATTTGTATATGCAATATTATGCCATGACGAAAACGGAAACACATAAACAGATGACTCACGGTAACGATATCATTGATCAGATCGCCCATGAGTGCCTGCTGATGCGCGTGCGCAAACTTGATCGTGTGCTCACGAGTCTCTACGATGCTGAACTCCGTCCATTCGGCCTGAAAGCCAGCCAAATTACTCTTCTGGTTCTTGTAGCAAAGGCTGGCCCCATTCGGCGTATCGAGATTGGGAAGCGTCTGTGTCTAGACCCATCCACGCTGACTCGAAATCTGAAAATCATGCTGACCAATGGATGGATCAAAGAGATTGCGGATGGGGAAGACGGCCGGGGTCTCCCAGTACAGATTACAGTCCAAGGTCGTGACCTGCTGAATCAAATCGGTCCCTTTTGGCGAAAGGCCCAAACTCGCACGGAGAAGTTTCTTGGGGAGGATGGCGCGGCACTCTTGCGAAAGCTTGCGGCAAAATAGAATCGAACTGGGCAGGACAGCTTTTTTTTGACCTTATACTTGCATATACAACTACATGAATTCTTCCCTCACCATGCTTACAAGGAGGCACATCATGAACCTCACTCGACTCAGCCGTACCGGTCCCGCCACGTACTTCGTTGGCATCCTCCTTGTGGCGTTGATGACCACCCTGGGATGCAACACTCAGACAACTGACAACATACGTCCTAATGAATGTTCAGAACTGAAAGGTGGTCACCGCGATCTCGCAAAGTGCGAGGAAGACAAAAAGCTGGGAATCGACACCGTCAAGGGTGAAGTGTTGCACATCCAGAAGAGTACATATGTGGTTCAGAGATTTTATGGGAAGGAAATGCAGTTGAATACCGATGCAAGCACGCAGGTGACAGGACCCATCGGCCCAGGAGACAGTATTGAAGCGAAAGTACTAGAGGAGAACGCTATGAAACAGGTGCTGTCTATTCGCTTAATCAGATAATTGTATATACAACTATAATGAATTCTTCCCTACCCAAGGAGAACATTATGAGCCTCACAAGATTCAGCCGTACCTGTCTCGCCACGTGTTTCGTTGGCGTCTTCCTTCTGGCATTGATGACCACCCTGGGATGCAACCATCACGACGAGCAACCCCCGCAGCTGTCCCGGCCCGTGAAGGTTGCCCGAATCGTGGATCAGACTGACAGTGTGATGAGTTTCGCAGGGGACGTACGAGCGCGCTATGAGACGATGTTGTCCTTCCGCGTGGCCGGCAAGTTGTTGGCACGACACGTCGATGTGGGTGACCGCGTGCGCAAGGGACAGATATTGGCACGGCTGGATCAGAACGATTACCGTCTCGCCGTGCAAGACCTTCAGGCGCAGCTGGCCTCGGCAGTCGCCGATCGGGACTTCTTACGCGACGATGTGACGCGATACCGTGAGCTGTTGGCGCAAAAGGTCACCAGCCCACCTGAATTCGACCGCCATCAAACCGCCTACACCACGGCGCGAGAACGGGCGGCGGCGCTCGAAGCCCAATTGGGCCACGCGGTCAATCAATTGGCGTACACCGAGTTGTCGGCCGACCGGGACGGCGTGGTGACGGCACTGGAAGTCGAAAGGGGGCAGGTCGTCAGCGCCGGTCAGGCCATCGTCAAGCTAGCTCAACTCGACGAAAAGGACATCCACTTCGATGTCCCCGAGCATCGCCTGCCGGGACTCAAACGTCGGCAGGTCGTGAGCATCACTCTATGGGCCGATCACGAAAGGCGCTTGAAGGGCCACATCCGCGAGATTGCTTCGGCGGCCGACCCGGCCAGCCGCACGTATCGTGTCAAAGCCGCACTGCTTGAGGATCAGGAAGCCGCGCAATTGGGCATGACGGCGACGGTCTGGGTTCCTTCGAACACGCCCTCTCAAATGACCGTTCCGCTCTCGGCCGTGTTTACCCCACAGAACAAGCCGGGGCAGCCCCATGTATGGCTGGTGGATGAGCAGACCAGCACGGTCAGGTCCGTGCCGGTTCAGGTCGGTGAAACTCGGGATGGGGAACGCATTGCCGTAACGGGACTCGCCTCTGGGCAGTTGCTGGTCAGCGCCGGCGTCCAGCGCCTTGCGGAAGGACAGGCCGTGCGTGTGCCGGACGCGATCGCATCGGCGATGAATGGAGAGAGCGCTGAAAATGGAGGGCGTCAACCATGAAAGACTTCAACCTGAGCGAATGGGCACTCACACACCGCGCCTTCACCGGTTTTCTCATGGCGCTTTTGCTGCTAGGTGGGATTTTCGGCTATTTCCAACTGCGGCAACGGGAGGACCCGGAATTCACGTTTCGGGTGATGGTCGTCAAAACCCTGTATCCCGGCGCCACCGCGCTGGAAGTGGAACAGCAGGTGACCGACCGGCTGGAAAAGAAAATTCAGGAACTGCCGAACCTGGACTTCTTGCGCAGCTACTCGAAACCCGGCGAATCGGTGATTTTTATCACCCCTCGTGAAGATACACCGCCCAAAGACATTCCCGACCTCTGGTATCAAGTGCGCAAGAAGGTGGGCGACATCCGCATGGCGCTGCCGCCTGGCATTGTCGGGCCCTTTTTCAATGACGAGTTCGGCGATACCTACAGCCTCCTCTATGCATTTTCTGGCGAAGGCTACGGCTATGCCGATCTCAAACAGGCGGTCGATTCGACCCGTCAGCAACTCCTGCGCGTCAAGGATGTCGAGAAAGTCGATCTCATTGGCGTGCAGGATGAAAAGATCTATGTCGAGTTTTCCGACAAGAAGCTGGCCGAATTGGGACTGGACGCCTCGGTGGTTGCCGAGGCCTTGCAGGCGCAGAACGGCATGACACCGGCCGGAACGGTGATTTCCGCACAGCGCAATCTCCCCCTACGACTCACCGGCTCCTTCGACTCGGTGGAGAGCATGGCGAACCTGGCCGTGCGGGTCGAGGGCCGAACCTTGCGCGTCGGCGATTTTGCCAAGGTCACTCGGGGCTACATCGACCCGTCCGAATTCAAGATGCGCTTCAACGGCAAAGAAGTTATCGGCCTTGGCGTCACGATGAACAAAACCGGCGACGTGCTGGAATTAGGAAAGGCGCTGGAAGTGACCATGAGCCGAATCGAAGAGGGACTTCCTGTCGGGATCGAAGTTCAACGGGTCGCTGATCAATCGCGGGTGGTCAAGACCGCCATCGGCGAATTCACGCGCACCTTCTTCGAGGCCTTGGCGGCGGTGCTGCTCGTCAGCTTTCTGAGCCTCGGCTTTCGCACCGGCTCCGTAGTCGCGCTCACCGTGCCCCTGGTTCTGGCCGGCACGCTGTTATGTATGCTGCTGTTTGGGATGGAAATTCATCGTATTTCGCTGGGAGCCTTGATCCTTGCCCTTGGTCTCCTGGTAGACGACGCGATGATCGCCATCGAGATGATGGCACGCAAACTCGAAGAAGGCTGGGATCAGATGCGCGCCGCGACCTATGCCTACCGTGCCACGGCGTTTCCGATGCTGACCGGAACCTTAATCACCATTGCGGGCTTTCTGCCGGTCGGTCTCGCGAAGTCCTCAGCCGGTGAATACACGGTGGCGATTTTCCAGGTGGTGGGTATTTCGCTATTACTGTCGTGGATTGGCGCGGTGGTCTTCACACCCTACTTAGGCTTTCTGGTGCTCAAGGTCCGGGCGAACGGCGGTCCGCTCCGCCAGGACCTGTTCGATACACCGTTCTACAACCGGTTGCGCCGCTGGGTGGATGCGTGTGTTGCGCATCGCAAGACCGTCATCATCGGCACGGTGGCGTTGTTCGGCGTCGGCGTCGCGACCCTGGCCCACGTGCCCGAACAGTTTTTTCCGCTGTCCAATCGGCCGGAAGTCATCGTCGACCTCTGGTTGCCGGAGGGCAGTGCCTTCACGCAAACCGAAGCAGCCGCCACACGCATGGAGGCGCTGCTCGCCAAGGACGAGGACGTGGTGAATTATGCGGCCTATCTCGGTGGTGGGAGTCCGCGGTTTTTTCTGCTCATCGTCCAGCAATTGGCGAATACCAATTTGGCAGAATTTGTGGTGATGACCAAAGACAACGGAGCCCGCGAACGGGTGATGCAACGCATTCGACTGGCCTTCGCCACGGATTTCCCGGACGTGCGCGGACGGGTCATGCGCCTCAATGTCGGGCCGCCAATGGATTATCCGGTGGTGTTCAGGGTGTTCGGCGAAGATCCCACGCTCCTTCGAAGCCTCGCGGACCGCGTGGCCGAGGTCGTCCGCGCCAACCCCCATACAGTGGATGTCAACGACGACTGGCATGAGCGCATCCCTTCGTTCCGTCTCGTGCTCGACCAGGATAAGGCGCGCGCACTCGGCGTCTCAACGTCAACCCTCTCGCAAGCGTTGCAAGCCCACTATACGGGCATCGCCGTCGGGCAGTTCCGCGAGGACGACAAGCTCATTGACATCGTGTGGCGAGCGCACAAGAACCTGCGCGTCACCGCCGACGGATTACCCGACGTCACGGTTCGGACGGCCAACGGTCGATCGGCACCGCTGGCCCAATTCGTCAAGTTCGAAACCGTGTTCGAGGACGGCGTACGCTGGCGCCGCAACCGCTTTCCAGCGATCTCGGTCCGAGCCGACGTGGCCGACGGGATGTTGGCACCAGACGTGGCGGCGCAAATTATCCCTCAGCTCAAATCCATCGAAGAACAATTGCCGGCCGGCTATTTCATCGAAACCGGCGCGGCCAAGGAGGATGCCTGGATTGCCCAGAAGTCCATCCTGATTTGGATACCGCTGGTGGTGATCGCGACGCTCGTTCTGCTGATGGTGCAGTTGCAGAATCTATCCCGGACCTTCCTGGTGTTCGTCACGGCGCCCTTGGGGGTGATCGGTGCGGCATTCGCCCTGCTGCTGTTCCGGGCACCCTTCGGCTTCGTGGCACTGCTCGGCATCATCGCACTGGCCGGCATGATCATGCGCAATTCGGTGATCCTCGTCGATCAGATCGAACAGGACGAAAAGGCGGGACGCGACACCTGGTCTGCCATCGTCGAATCGACGGTGCGGCGTTTCCGGCCCATTCTGTTGACCGCGGCGGCGGCCATCCTGGCCATGATCCCGTTGTCGCGCAACGACTTCTTCGGGCCCCAGGCGATCGCCATCATGGGCGGGCTGACGGTCGCCACCGCGCTCACGATCTTCTTTTTCCCGGCCCTCTATGCCGCGTGGTTCAAGGTCGAACGGGCGCCTCAGGCGAAGAGCCCAGAGACTGCGCTTCCGTTTTATCCAACACATAACGGTACGCCAGAGGAACAGTCGGTTGCTGTTCCGGGAGGTGTCGCATGAAAGCCTCGTATTCAATACTGGTTTTGTCCCTGGCCCTGATGGGGCTGAACGGCTGCACGCCGACGCGCGTCAGCGACCGCATGCCGCCACTCATAGTTCCGGAACGCTGGCAGAACGCCTCAGATGCTGAACCGGCCTCAACGTCCAAGGATCTCAGCCAATGGTGGAAAGGGTTCGGTGATCCCGTGCTGAACGATCTGATCGATCACGCATTGGCCACCAACCACGATCTCAGACTCGCCAAGGCGCGCGTGCGTGAAGCCAAGGCCATGGTCACGGTCGCCGAATCGGCGCTCTATCCCAGCATCGATCTGTTCGCGTCCGGCGGTCGGGAAAAGAGGATAGACCGAGTCATCGGAGTGCCGGGTCCACAGGGCATCCAACTGATCACGCCCACCGCCGATGTGGTCAGCGGCGGACTGGCGGCACGGTGGGAAATCGACGTGTTCGGCAGCAGACATCTTGAAGCGGAGGCTGCGGTCGCTCAGTCGGCGGGAAACGAAGAGGCCCAGCGCGCAGTACAAGTAGGATTACTGGCCCAGGTGGCGACCAATTATCTGGAGCTGCGCGGCATACAGCAACGTACCAACATCCTGCTGGAGAACATTGAGGTTCAGCGTGAACGCTTGAGAGCCGTGCAAACGTTCTATAAAGCCGGCTTGGTGAATGACATGGATGTGGCCCGTCAAGAGACGCTGCTGCACAATACGGTAGGTACGCTGCCAGTCCTGACAAGCACGGCGAAAAGCTTGATTCATCGACTCAGTGTACTGCTGGGAGAAACCCCAGCGAGCTTGGAAGAGCGGTTGACTCATTCCATGCCACTGCCTGCAACCCTGCCGAGTATCCCCAAGCTCCTGCCTTCGAGTTTGCTGGAGCAGAGACCGGATCTGCGGCTTGCACACACGGAAGTCAGTGCGGCCGCGGCCAGCCTCGGTGCGGCGCGAGCGGATTTGTATCCGAAATTCGTCCTGTCGGCGAGCGGCGGGTTCGGTGCACTGTCGGTCGGCGGATTTCCGAGTCTGGCAGAAAGCGTGTATGCGCTGGGGTCGGGTCTCACGGCACCGATATTCAATGCTGGTCGCATAAAAGCTCATATCACTGCGGCGGATGCGCGGCTCGATCACGTCGCGGCCAATTACGAGAAGACCTTTCTTCTCGCCTTGGAGGACACGGAAAACGCCTACGTCGCGCATACCGCGGCCCTGGAGCGCCGCGATCAGTTGCTCCGGGCCGAGACAGCGGCGGAGCGATCCCACGCCCACGCCCACGCCTTCTACCAACGCGGAGCTGTGGACTTCCTGTCGGTACTCGACGCGCAGCGGACAAGGCTTGCAACCAGCGACGAACGCACCAAGGCCGAGACTGCGGTGCGCGTAGCCTTGGTCTCCCTCTATCGGGCCTTTGGCGGCGGCTGGTCAGGCGAACCTTCGGTGGGTCGCCCGCCGTCTTGAGGGATCTGGTTGGTCATGACTCTGAAGGCCTCACAGCTATACGGAAACGACTCGACGACAGAGAAGTCGGTTCGATGGGGAATAAACCTTAATGATGAGTGAGAAGAAAGGAAAGGTACAATCATGGACCACATGACATTTACGACAATCTTTTCTTTGCTAACTACGATGGGGATGGTGCTGCTGATCCTGTGGGGCATGAGTAACGTGGACCCACAGGGCCAACGTGAAGCGGCCCAACAACCCTTCAACTTACCAGCTCGTGGGAATAAAAAGGTGCGGCGTGTCAGACACAAGATCCCGTCAGGGAAAGGAGGTACCCCATGACGTGCCTACGGTGCGATGGATTGATGGTGCAAGAGAAGTTTGAAGATCTTGACGGACTCTGGTCGAGTGATCATGAGTTTACCGGATGGCGTTGCCTCAACTGTGGAGCCATTGTCGATCCCGTGATTGCTGCACACAAGCGTATCACGTCGTCCGTTGTCGCATCTATTCAGTCGTTGATAAGCAAGCACGAAGCTCCGTCATCGTGGACGGATCGATTGGCGGATCATCTCACGGTCCAAAAAAGGAGGGTTTGCCATGATTAGGCAAGTGATAGGAGTAGGCGCGACGGGACTCCTGCTTGTTGCAGTACTGTATCACCCCGGCATCGCCGCGGCACATGGCGGCACAGATATGGAACAGGACCCCTGCATGCGCCTGGCAGGTGAGAGCATGGTGCATTTCAGTGCTTATCAGCCCCAATACGGACTAAAAGATCAATACTGCACGGAGATTCCTCAGGAGGGTGAGACGTTCCTGGTCGTGGACCTTGTGGACCCAGCGCTACGCAACGGGTCGGTTGGGATGCGGGTCATGAGGGGAAACGGCACGAATGAGGCAGAGGGTGAGATTGTGGCGGACATACGCCCGAGCACCCACCCGGACGGCGTGCTCAAGAGTAAAGTCAACCTGGACGAGGGCCTGTATCGGGTCATCATCGCCTCGGAGAAGCAGAATCTTCTCAGGCGGCCGCAATATCTCTTGCGGGTACACATGGTCGATTATCAGAAGCTGCTGCTGTCCATCGCCGGACCGCTGATCGCCCTATTGTTCGCTGGCTGGCTCGTTTACAAGCTCATACGATCAAAATGGGTGCAGAAATGGCGGGCGGCCCCCACTTCATAGGAGGCCCGATATTCGGCGCGCGAGCGATGCCATGAATCGAGAGCGACTTATTTGCCTCGAACCGCTATGGACCCTGGCCGATGAAGCTTACCCTTTCATTCCCATTCAGGAGGAAGCACCATGCTAAGACCAAATAGATGCTCTCTCACGATCACTACCATTTCTCTGATTGCGGCTATCCTGCTTGGAAGCGGCTGTGCAACCACTTCCCCTTCTCCATCTCAAACGTACAACTCCGAATTGGAGTATCTGAAAACGCTGCATCAGGCTGGTCCAGTTACTGAGCCTCAGCTCGTCGCCTTCTTGATGCAGCAGTTCATGACTGCCAACCAGCTGCACGTCGGCATCGCGTTCTTCGAATCCTTCCTGCAAAAGCACGGAGGGCAGCTTTCTCCCGAGCAAACAGGGTTATATCTGAGTTCCTTGGGCGTCCTGCGCGCCTCCTATGCCAATCAGGTGCCCCTCTTGAGTCGAATCGCTTGGGTGGATAAGACCATCGAGATCCTAGAGGACGCGCGGGTTCTCACCAAGAACGAATACTTTCTCGTACGATGGATGATAGGTGTGGTATATGCGCAGCTCCCCGAGCGATTCAACAAGGCCGACGCCGCCTTGACCGATCTCACATGGTGTGTGGACAACATCGCGAAGGCCCCCCATGACGGTTGGCTGCGTGAGCCGTACTATCAGTTGGCCGTGCTCTACGATCGGGCCAACGATCCACAACGGGCGCAAACCTATTTGCGACTGAGCGGCCACGACGGCTTCAACAAACCACTCACACTGACGACGCCGTATGCGGTCAATGCCACCAAAGGCTTTACGTTCCATCCCAAGCGATTACGAGAAATCGTTCCCGGCAAGATCTTTAATCTGTCGGGTTTTGAGTTCACCGAGTATTACTTCATCGTGTCAAAGGACGGCAAGGAGCTGATATCCATCGACGCTGGCACCCGGCCCGACGCGGCCCAGGCCGCGTATGAGTTCCTGCGACATCGCTTCCCTGACCTCCCCCCATTGACGACAGTATTTGTGACTCATAGCCACTGGGACCATATTGGCGGGCACCGTTATTTCCACGATTTGGGTCCGCAGGTGAAGTTCTACGCCAGGGACAACTATCGTCAGGAGTTGGAGATAGTTCAGCCAGGCACGCGAGGATTTCGCTACTTTTTTGGCACCGATTTTAAAGATGATTTCATTTCTGATTTCAAGCCCGATATCACTGTCGGCAAGCGTACCGAAATCACCGTAGGAGGGACTCGCTTTGCGCTCATTCCAGTTCCCGGTGGAGAAACGATCGATGGACTCTTTATTCATGTGCCTGAGCACGACACGCTGTTCGTCGGTGATTTCATCATGCCGTATATCGGCGCTCCCTTCGTTGAAGAGGGCGACCTCTCGGGACTTTTCTCCGCGATTGATGTCGTAAACTCCTTAAACGCTAAGCACCTGCTCCACGGGCATGAGCCGCTCACGCGGATCTGGAGTACTGGGGACATGCTCGCTAATCTCAAAATCCATCTCGAATGGCTTTACCAAGAAACTCTGAAGGATACTCGGAATGGCATGAGCCGAGCGGCGATCCATCATCAAAATCTGATGCCGCCATTCATCCATCGGAATCCCGAGGTGCACTTCCCCTTTCTCGTCATGCGAGAGAATGTAATAAACCGAATATACGATCAGAACGTCGGCTACTGGCAGTCCGACCTTGAAGGCATGGACCATCTTAGTCAGGAAGAGCTCGGTTTGTTATTGACGCACTACTTAGAGCGTTCAGAACAACAGCTGGTCAGTGCTATTGCAAACATGCTCGAGAGCGGCGACCACGCACTCGCGGCACGCACACCGACATGGGCACTGACTCAATATCCATCCAGTGCCAAGTTGCAGGAGCTTAGGAAGATTGCTTTCTTGAAGCAGAAAGAGAAATACCAAGAGCTCAGCCCCTTCAAGGTTATTATTTACTCGGAGGCTATTCAGCATGGAACGCCACAGTTGCAGCATGCCTTGCCTAACAAAGGCATGGACGCGAACGCTCCCTAAAGTCGCGTGTTGTGCCTCACATAATATTTGAACAGGGAGCGGCTGGGCGCTGGAGAACACGCTGCCAGCCGGTTGCCGATCCGGGCGTTGCGCCAAGCAGTGGTCACTCACCAGCCGACGCCTGGCTTGGTGCATCACTCGGATCGGGGTGTGCAGGTATGTCTCGCGCGAGTACGTGCAGCTCCTTCAAGACCCATCACATGATCCCGAGCATGAGCAGACCGGCAAACCCCTACGATAACGCCAGCTGCGAGAGTTTTCTATCCGGTGCCGCGACTCTGCAGTTTTTTCAGCCAGCCGAAGACGCTGAATCTGAGGGAGCAAAGAGTGCGAAGAAGAACAACCGAACAATAGGAGTGTGCTCATTCTCGTGTCTCAACGAAGGGGTTCACCCCAGGAGCATGTGCTAATGAAATGGACCCAGCCTTCTTCCCACATGAACCTGAGACGAGGCAAGATGGGGTTGTGAGAGCGCACAACCTACACTCATCAGCAGGAAGA
>Ga0209048_10005883_pt1 | contig 11545 bp, 11 predicted proteins | sample FrelakmetCRP12CR_FD_187146 | JGI IMG/M metagenome (GOLD analysis project Ga0209048, IMG submission 187146) | Freshwater lake sediment microbial communities from the University of Notre Dame, USA, for methane emissions studies - CRP12 CR (SPAdes)... | ecosystem: Environmental > Aquatic >... | reverse complement strand
CCCCAGGGTCCATTTAACGCAGCCTGAGCAGCTTTAACGGCGCTATCAATATCATCAGCGTTTCCACGTGGAACGCCTGTAAGAATTTCTTCCGTCGCGGGATTTACCGTAGGAAAGCGAAAGCCTGTAGTACTTTCAACCCAACTTCCATTGATAAACATTTTATCTAAGAACTTCATCGCTAACCTTTGATACCCGTCTGTGATATACCTTCAATGAAATAGCGCTGCAGCAAGAAGAAAATGAGCAGACTTGGCAGGCTCAGCAGGGTTACTCCAGCCATAGCGACGCCGAACCCTTCCAGCTGGGTATGTGTGCCAACTACCGGAGTGAAAGCTGCAATACCTACTGGCATGGTTTTCATATTATCATCGAAAATGATTAACAAAGGCCAAAGGAAAGAATTCCAGTTCAAAGTAAACAATAAAATTGTGGTTGCAATGATGGGTGCTCGTGCTAAAGGTAGGGCGATTCGCCAGAAAATACCAAACCGGCTTGCCCCATCAATCGAAGCCGCGTCTTCCAGTTCGGCAGGCAGTCCGAGGAAGAACTGTCGGAAGATATAAACGCTAAACACATTGGCAATCGCCGGAAGGATCAAAGCAATGTAGCTGTTTGATAACCCAACCTTTAAGAAACCGACAAACATTGGAATGATGGTCATCTCAGTAGGTATCATCAATGAAGCGATTAAAATGGCAAAAAATATGTTTTTCCCAGGAAAATTTAGCCGAGCCAGGGCATACCCCGCCATTGCTCCAAACAAGACGCCGAGCGCAGTTGAAGTAGTGGTCACGACTAAACTATTCCAGGCCCAACGAGCTACAGGGTAGTTCGAGAAAACCTTTTTGTAATTATCTAAGGTTACATGACGTGGAAACCATTCGATATCGCGGGTCATGACCTCGTTAGCTGGTTTGAGTGAAGTGCTGACCATCCAGACGAACGGTGCAATCCAGAGCACTGCAATGGTTATGCCCAGGATCCAAACGGGTATATCACGCGGTTTTATATTCCTTTTATGAAAAATATGTCTAAGACCATTCGAAGTTTTCATCAGACTCTTTCTCGCAGGAGGCGCTGCTGAATGAAAGTAACAATCAGTATGAAAACGAATAGCATTAGAGAGACGGCTGCAGCATACCCAAGATGGAATCGCACAATCGCCGTAGTATAAATATAATGAATGACCGAGACCGAAGACCCAGCAGGTCCGCCATTCGTCATCATATAGACCTGGCTGAAAATTCTCATTGTGGCAATTATTTGTAAGGTAACTACCATGCTGATCGTAGGTCGCAAAATGGGGAGATTGATATACCAAAAAGATTGAACGCCGTTTGCTCCATCGATAGCGGCGGCTTCATGTAATTCATGAGGGATTTCTTGAAGGGCGGCAAGGAATAATACAAAACTAAAACCCAGGTCCCACCAGATCGAGGCAATGCTCACCCCGATCAACGACCAATGTGTGCTGGTAAGCCATGGGATGTTTGGTATTCCTAACATACCCAGGTACTTGTTAACCAGGCCGTATTGTGTATCCAGGATCCAAACCCAAACTAAACCAATAACAGTTGCCGAAACTACATTGGGTGAATAAAATGCTGCGCGAACGACGCCGGATAAGGCCCAGCGTTTGTTCACATATGTCGCAAAAATTAACCCTAAAATAGTAACTCCGGGAACAATGATAAGTCCATATTTAAAAATGTTTGTAAACGCTTTTAGAACCCATTCATCTTTGAAGGCTTCCATGAAATTTGCCAAACCGACCCACTGTGGCGCACCCATGATGCTCCAGTCGGTAAAGGCAATATAAGCTCCGAAAATGATTGCAACAACCGTGAAGGTTAGAAACGGGATGAAAAAGGGTAAGAGGAATAGATAACCAGACCAATCGATCCGTTGGTCATGCCAAGTAGCTTTTTTTATCCGCCTGGTGAGATTGTTCCAAAAAGGTAATCGAATGGGAATTTCCATAAGTTTGATCACCTGCCTCAAATCTTTCCCTCTCTCCCGCTAGAGAGAGAGGGAAAGAAGTCTATATAGCGATATTAACCCTCATCCAGGTTTTTCTGCCATTGATCTGTGATTTCTTTCATAGCCTGTTCAGGGCTTTTCTCCTTCGTCCAGACTGTCTCGAGGGTTTTGGCCAGGAAATTACCGCCCGAATAGATCGTGAAGTCTGGCGCCTCTAGTACCGGGATCTCCCCTTGGGTGGCGAAGGACATGCCATCGATGAAAGCGCCGCGCACTTTCCAGGGATGCCCGGCAGTCTTGTAGTCGTCACGAGCTAAGATCGATTTGCGAACGGCTGCGCCACGGCCGACTGTTGTCCACAGGAAGCTGTTGTCAGAAAGCCATTTAATCGCCGCCATAGTTGCCTCATAGCGGCCCTGGTCTTTCTGAGTGTACATTTCCAGGCCGCCAAGCTCGCGGTAAGTATGTAATTCGTTACCGATTTTTGGGAAAAACACGGTCATAAAGTTCAGGCCTTGGGTGACATACCCATTCAGAGTCCAGGGCCCGGTCCAGAACATCGACCCTTCACCGGTTCCGAATGCTTTGTAACGGTCCGTTACGTCCCGGGTGGAAACCTGGTATTTATCAAACAGGTCTAAAACCCAATTCATGGCTTGTATGCCGGCGTCAGGGTTGATGGCAGCTTTCTTGAGGTCATCGCTGGCGCGGAGAAAACCTAATTGCCGGGCGACGATTCCCCAAGTCACCGTAGGCTGCACACCTGAGCCAGTCATCATGATGCCTGAGCGGGATACCTTGCCATTATCCATTTTAGTCATGGCTTTAGCCCAGGTTAGCAGCTCATCTGCAGTTGTTGGTGGCTTGGTTGCATCCAGACCAGCTTCCTTGACGTGGTCCAGGTTGACCTCCATTTGCAGGCTCATGGCATCCATCGGCGTCATGTACATTTTATTACCAAAGGATGGATAGCGAGAAGCTGCGAGCGAAGGGTCAGTAAAGTCTGTGAGATCAAGCCCAACCTTGGAAGCCGGATCATCCATTGGAACTAATACGCCATCCTTGATCATCTTTGCTCGCAGGCCTGCCGTTCCCCATCCAAAGTCGGGAGCCTGCCCAGTGGCTGTCGATGCAACTACTTTGGTCACGTATTGCTCTTCCGGAACCACCTCCATCTTGATTTGGACGTTTTTATCCTTATGAGCTTCGTTAAAGCTGTCAATCATTTTTTGCCAGACCTCGCCGTCGGAAGCAGCCAACCAGCTCCAATGTGTGATTTCAATTGGCTTACTAACGGCGGGCGCTTGGGTAACGGCAGGTGCTTGAGTTGCAGCTGGAGCTGGAGCTTGAGCTGTGGGAGCGGCGGCTGGCGCGCAGGCGGCAAGCGTAGACCCTGCAGCAGTCAATCCTGCGATTTTTAGAAAATCTCGACGCGAGATATTTCTTAGCTTAGACATTTTTCCTCCTGGATTAAACGCTTGAATTGGTTTGTGTTTATAAGATCAGCTTGCACACACTCAGGGAAAATGGTTAGTTTTTTACCTCCTCTCCAAATTATTTTTCTGGGGGGTTAACTAGTGTCTTATTCCAGGAACCATTGTTGTCGCGTTGTAGAATGCGAGAGCGTTCATCCAAATCAGACAGCTTTCGTTGGATGTGCAGTCTGACAGCCTGGCTACACTCATCGATATCTTTTTTGAGTAGAACTTCCAATAACTTTTCGTGACGAATATAAGAGATTTCCGACCACTTTTCCTGGCCCAGTGGGTACAAATTGCGTTCAGGGGACCAGATCAGGTATTGCAGTCCAGACGTTCTCCAAATCCTGGATAAATGGCGGTTTTGAGCGGCGTCGATCATCGTTGTATGCCACTTGATATCCAGCTCAATGGCTGTAATGGCATCTTCTTTTTCCACTGCTTCTTTCATCCCTTTCAGGAGGGATTTCAACTTTTCACAGAATTTATCCCATTGAGTTGGGCTCAACCGTTCGATCGCTTGCCTGACTGCCAGTTCTTCCAGCGCGGTGCGGATATATAGGCTGTCTTTTAAATCTTCCGCGTCCACTTCGGCCACATATGTCCCGCTTTTAGGTACAATTGAAACCAGACCTTGCTGCTCTAGAATTCGAATCGCCTCCCGGATCGGGGTCCTACTGACCCCGAGCTGTTCAGCCAGATCCTGTTCAGGGATTTTTTCACCGGGCTTAAACTTTCCCTCGATGACGGCATCTCGGATGGCGTTGATGATCTGCTCTCTAAGAGGTTTTTGTTGAATTTTCTGCAGGTGGTGTCGCATGGAGAATAAGCCCGTGGTAAAATTTGAGCATGTATCTTGTATACATGATACAAGAATCTACGCGTTTTGTCAACAATTAAATCCGACTGGACCTATACCGATTTTGATTCATCAACCAGGAGAATTCAATGGACCTTTCGACCGGTTTTGATAAACTCTCAAAACGTACCAAGTTAATCTATGGTTCTGGCGATTTCGGCTTTGCATTAACCGATTCGATGATCGGGGTAATGCTTGCCATCTTTCTCGTTGATGTCGTGGGGTTAAATCCGGGCCTGGCCGCTGCGGCTATCTTTATCGGCCGCTCGATTGATTATATTAATGACCCAATTGTAGGATACATCTCGGATCGTACCCGGACAAAATGGGGCAGGCGCAGGCCATTCCTGCTGTTTGGGTTTTTGCCTTACGCAATCCTGTTTATGATGCTGTGGTGGATACCTCCCATTGGATCGCAAATCTGGCTGGCTGTTTATTATGGGGCAATCTACGCGCTCTATGATACGGCTGCCACGATCCTTTACATGCCTTACTATGCTCTGACACCTGAGCTGACCCAGAACTATGACGAGAGGACGTCTTTAACCTCCTACCGGATGGCATTTTCGCTGTTTGGTACGATGATTGCTTTCACTATTCCACTGGCAATCATCGGTTCCATGCAACCCCAAAATGGCAGCCGGATAGTTTTGGTTGCCGCGGTTTTGGGATTGTTCAGCGCGCTGCCCCAATTGCTTGTCTTCCTTGGAACGCGTGAAAACCCGGAGTATATGAACCAGGCAGAACCTAAGTTCAAAGATTCAGTAAAAGCAGCGTTTAGAAACAAACCTTTCCTAATTGTCATGGGGATTTTCCTTTTCACCTGGATGGCATTAGAAATCATCCAATCTACGCTGCTGTTCTTTCTCAAATACCGGATGGGTATCGAGTCTCAAAGCGATCTCGTAACCGCAACAATCTTCATTACTGCGCTGATCTTCCTCCCGTTTTGGAGCTGGGTATCTGGCCGTTGGGACAAACGAACCGCTTATATCGCTGGAATGATCTATTTCTCCATCGTTATGGTGGGGATCATATTTGTAGAACCGCGATGGGGTATGGTTCCCTTCCTGGGTATGGCAGTGCTTGCTGGCATCGGTATCTCTGCTGTCCAGGTATTACCCTGGGCAATGATCCCGGATGCTGTGGAATGGGATGAGCTGAATACCGGCGAGCGGCACGAGGGCATGTTTTACAGCTTGGTGACGCTATTTCGGAAAATCGCGGTGTCTGTTGTTGTTCCTTTGGCGTTGTTGTTGCTTGCAGCTACTGGCTATGTATCCAACGCCCCTAAACAACCGGAGAGCGCGATTAATAGTATTCGCATCTTGATGGGGCTTGTTCCCACGGGGTTATTTATAATTGGGATTGTTTTTGCTTTCTTCTATCCATTAAATCGAAAGAGTTTTGACAAAATTCGAATGGAACTGGCTTCTCGCCGGCAGCAAAAGGAGACCAAACAATGACCCCGGATACTTTACCGATGAAGTTTGAGCACTGGGATGTAGTAAATGACGGCTTGCATAATTCCAATACGGACATGATCTACTGGCGGGACTTTTTTTACCTCGTCCACGCCGCTTCGCCGTTTCACTTTGGCAATAAAAAATGTAGACTGGTTGTCATGCGGTCTAAGGACGCGCAAAAATGGGAGAAAATAGTTGAGTTTGGCGCGGATGGGGAAGACATCCGCGATCCAAAGTTTGCACCAATTGGGGACAAATTATGGTTATATGCTCTGAAGAATAGAGATTTTAAAGCCGAACCCTATACCAGTGTTTTCACGGTGAGTGAGGATGGATTGAATTGGCCTCACTATCAGAAGCTCGATCCAGAGGGCTGGTTATTCTGGCGACCGAAAACGAATGATGGAATAAACTGGTATACACCTGCTTATTGGTGGGAACATGGCAGATCAGCCCTTTTGCATTCTACGGATGGTGCCGCCTGGGAGATTCATTCGACCATTTATGAAGGCGATCGGAATGATGAAACGGATTTCGAGTTCATGCCGGATGGTCGGATGATCGCAACTGCCAGGTTGGAAGTGAGTGAGAGCATCTTTGGCCACGATCAAGGCTGTACCCTGATCGCGGTTTCCTCTCCTCCTTACATGGAATGGGGCAGTAAAACAAAATGTTTTCTCACCCGTTTGGACGGGCCCAACTTGTTTTCGTATAACGGGAATATATATGCTGTTGGCAGGTTTCAACCGAATTTAAATGGCCCTTTCAACCTGCAGGGGAGCGCATTTGCAAAGAAGAGGACTTCGCTTTTTGCCGTGAAGGAAGACCGGTTGGACCGCTTGTTTGATCTTCCCAGCCAGGGAGATACTTCCTATGCTGGATGTGTGCTGCGCGGCAAAGACCTTTACACCTGCTATTACACCAGCGATATAACTAAAGATTATATCTGGATCTACGGAATGATAAAGCCATCTGCTATTCGCATGGCAAAGATAGACATGGAAGAGGTTGAAAAACTGGTCATCCACCAAAGAGATAACTAGCCACGTCAAAAATCATTATCATCGAAAGCCTCTCCTCCTCAAAACGTTCGAATGGGAGAGGCTTTTATGTTTAAGTCCAGGTAGAAGGAGCGACAAGATGGGCCTATTGGATTAAGGGATCGCAAGAATCGGGTAGCATTCGAGTTCTCTTCGTTTTATAATCCCTTCCGGGTTTAATTTTTCGACTTTATGGGTAAACGATGGAGGATAGATCGTGTATACAAACTCGCTTTTTCGGAATGTACTAGAAAAAACTCTCGCGCATGCACTTGGCTACCTGGAAAACCTGGGTGACACTCCTGTTTCTGCAACAATTACACTTGTCGAATTGCGCAGCCGCTTGAATCGCCCATTGACCGAAAATGGAGAAGATGCTGGCGTAGTGATTGACGAACTTGTCCGCGATGTTGAAGGCGGTGTATTAAGTACCGCCGGAGGTCGATTCTTTGGCTGGGTGGTTGGTGGTTCAGTGCCCGCTGCCCTGGCGGCGGACTGGCTCACCTCTACCTGGGATCAGAATGCAGTCCTGTATGCCAGCGGTCCGGCGGAGGCAGTGATCGAGGAAGTTTGCGGGGAATGGCTAAAAGAACTGCTAGGCTTGCCTCTAAAAGCCAGTTTTGCGCTGGTCACGGGCACTCAGATGGCCCATGTAACTTGCCTGGCGGCGGCGCGTAACTCTCTCTTGGCAAAAATGAATTGGGACGTTGAGCGCAAAGGCTTGAGCGGGGCGCCCCAGATACGCATCTTGAGCAGTAGCGAGCATCACGGTTCTTGCGACCGTGCTGTTCGATTGCTAGGATTGGGTACCGATTCGATTGTTGACCTGCCAGTGGATGACCAAGGATGCCTGATCCCCAATTCCCTGTTGAAATCTTTACGCGAGCAAGCCGGAGCCCCCACGATTGTACTATTGCAGGCCGGTGACCTCAACACGGGTGCGTATGACCCCTTTTCCGAGATTATCCCAATGGCCCATTCCTACAACGCCTGGGTGCATGTGGACGGTGCGTTTGGTCTGTGGGCGGCTGCAAGTCCGGTCTACCGGCACTTTCTGAACGGCGTCGAGATGGCGGATTCTTGGTCCACGGATGGCCATAAATGGCTGAATGTGCCCTATGATTGTGGCTTTGCCTTTGTAAGTGATTCAAGAGCGCATTACAACTCAATGTCCTATCGCACCAGTTATTTAACCCGTGCCGAAGATGCGCGTGACCAAATTGATTGGACGCCAGAATGGTCTCGACGTGGGCGGGGAGTAGCGACCTATGCGGCCATTCGCCAGCTCGGGCGAAGTGGGATTGCTGACCTGGTCGAACGTACCTGCCGATACGCACATGCTCTGGTCACCCGGATCGGCGCCTTGAAAGGCGCAGAAATGGTTTGGGAACCGCAGATTAATCAAGGCCTGGTACGCTTTCTTGATTCAAAGCCAGGCGCAACGCAGACCGACCACGACCGGCGAACGGATGAAGTAATCGCCGCTCTGCAAAAGACCGGTGAAGCCTTCTTTGGGGGCACAACCTGGCGGGGTAAGCGCTGTATGAGGGTTTCTGTTTGCAACTGGCAGACCGGCGATGAGGACGTGGAACGCACAGTGGCAGTAGTAAAGCGGGTTTTAGAAAATTTCTGAGTTTCAACCTGCTGGCGTTTGGAATTTCTGGCAGCCGTTATGCTTTCTTTCGTAGCTGTGCTGGTTTGCGAAGCTTGCCCTGGATCAATGCGATCAGCCAAAAAGAAGTCAGGAAGACGATCGACAGCAACGAGCCTTTATACATATATTGCGCCATTGGGAGAACTGAGTCGGTGCCTGCATAAATGGCATGAAACGTTGCGCCAAGATAACCGACCAGGCTTAAAACATGGATTACCCGGAAGGCACGCGAACCGATCCTCTTACGCATGTAAAAAGTCACCGTAACCAGCAAGATCAAGTAGAAGGAGATAACGCCGATGCCGACCCAAACAGGCCGATAGGTGGAAGTAAAAGGTATTAAGACCTGCAACAAAGAAAACGGCGCGTAATGGTCCAATAGTAACACTACGACATGCAGGAAGAGGAAACCGATCGCGAAAAGCGACAGGTACTGGTGGAAATCGTAGGTATAGTCACGCTGGATCAGAGGGTCAAATATTTTGCTGGAAACGGCTAACCCCCAGGCTGTCGATAGCCAGAGCAGAAAGTAAGCGACAAAGCCAGCCGCACGAGTCACGAACCACCATATTTGTACGCTGTCGATGGAAAGCGCCCATTTGATCACCCTGACGATCGGATCTTTCAAGCCAGCGGTGGCTAACCCGGCATAGACAAGATAAAGAAGAGCGGCAAGGACAAATAATCCTGCCAAAAGAATTGCTGTTTTTACAAATGGATGAGCAGGGTTTGGTTTTTTAGACCCGTTTGTGAATTCATAGGTTCTCATAAAATAACTCCTTGCTGTTTGGCGATCCCCAAAGTCTTCCCTGAGGGTCTACAGCGATGAAAGTGATCTCGCTATTTCCGGCGAGGACATGCTCGGATTTTTCTGATCCAGCGATCAGCAAAGCTTTGGCGAATACTTCGGCAGTTGCACCTTGCGGGGCGACAACGGTTACACTTACCCAATCTGTTACTGCTGGCTCGCCGCTGCGGGGGTCGATCAGATGGTGCTGCCGCTTGCCTTCTTGCTGCCAGGTCCTTTTCGTCACAGACGATGTTGCAACGGCTCCAGGACCTACCTTAAGTAAGGTGAGATTCTTCTCGGGGTTGCGTGGATCCTCCAGGCCTATTTCCCAATAACTTTGACCTTCGGGAATACCGATCAGACAGAGGTCCCCTCCAGCATTGACTGCGCAGGCATTTGCGTCACGGGCGAGCATGATGGCGGCCTGTTCGGCGATCCATCCCTTGGCGATTCCACCCAGATCGATCCCCATTCCAACTGGCAACCAGATCTTATGAGTTTGTTCCTCCAACCATAGATCTTCAAATTCAGGTTTCTCATTTATTTCGCTTTTACGGTTCGAGTTCGCGCCATGCACTCGAATTTCATCGATGCTTCTGTCGTAGCCGGCTCGTTTGAGGTCTGGGAGAATGGATGGATCGAACAACCCCTGAGTTTCATGATAATAGTGTTGTGCCAGCTTGAGAACCTCGAACAATTCGGGTGAAGCTTCGAACCATTCGCCTTGAGAACAGTTCAACCGAGTGAGCTCGCTAGTAGTTAAGAAGCGGGAGAACCGCTGTTCGCTTCGATCAATAAAGATGCGTGTGGTCTCAAACCCAGAGGCGAGCTTATCCGGCTCGCCTTCAGCCGCCAGCACGATTTCAGTATTCATGGCGCGGAACTCGAAATATTCCATTATGAGCCACCCGTGCGCAAGCGTGGCAATGAAAAATTCGTTTGAGGAACGACAGGCAATGGTTGGAAATTCGTATTCTGCATATTGAAAGAAGGCATCGGGGGCAATGGGGGTAGATCAACCTGCTGTACAACGGCAGCCGGTTGGGTTGGCTGGGCTGGCTTTGGAGAATGGGCCAGCAATGCCCAGCCGCCTAAGAAGCCCACCATGCTGCTGATCGCGATCCAAACGCGTAAACCAATCTTAAAATTATTCATCAGTACCTCCTATAATGTCAAATAATGTCGTTGATGGGATGAGGTTAATTTTGAGGAAGAAGGATTCTGCCTGATTGATCGACCTGAATGATCCCGAGCCTTTGTAGATACACAAGCACCTGTTGGTATTGCTTAAGTGTCGCAGTTGCCTGGTTCAGTTGTTGCTGGGCTGTGGCTAGCTGGTTCTGGTATTGTTGTTCACGCTGCTGGTATTGCTGATCGCGCTGTTGATATTGGGTTACCAGGGTCTGTAATTGCTGCATTTGAGCCTGAGCATCCGTCGAAGCGCTGGATGCATTGCTAGAAGCAGGCGCGTTCAGCACCGGGGTTGTATTCTTGTTCATGGCTGCATTGCCACCAATAACGAACATCCCAAACCCGACTATCATGGAAATCAACAATGCTGCCAGGAAAGGTGTGACATGTTTTTTCATCTATGTTGCTCCTTCGTTTTGATTTATTCACCTGGCCTATTTAATTCCTGTGGTTGGTTACACCCTCAGAGTTAATTGGACCGTTGAACGATCTACAATATACCTGAGTAAGATGACAACACGATGAATTAGGCTGGATTCGTCGATTAACTCCCATGTCCAATTAAACATTCTGGCAGCCCACAGGAGGCTTTCCCATGGGCTGCCAGGTAGATAAGTCGGCTTAGACCAGTTAAGGCATGATGCGGTAGTGTTTGCCCATTGTCCAGGTCTTATTGGTTATAGGCTCAAAGTTGGTTTCAAGCTGGTTGTAGATCGCGTCCGCTTGAGCCTGGGTTAGCTTGCCAGCTGATACATCCTGATCCAGTGCTGATTTGAAATTGCTCAGTACGTTGGTCTTGAGGGTGGCAAGGTCGATGTTCTTCTCTTGCGCTACGGCTGCCAGGGTCTTACCGCTTTGAAGCTCAGTCATTAGATCGGTCTCTGTCATGTTAAACACTTTGGCAAAGGAAGGTAAGATCATACTCTTTTTACTCATCCCCATTCCCATTCCAGGGTGATTGAACCAGTAATACCCGGAACCTCGAGGACGGTGGAATCCGAATGGACTGAAGAATTCATTTGCAGTCCCCTGCCCAATATGATTGTTGAATTCGGTCTCAAGCTGGGTGGCCTGATCCTTAGTC
>Ga0209048_10005882_pt1 | contig 11545 bp, 10 predicted proteins | sample FrelakmetCRP12CR_FD_187146 | JGI IMG/M metagenome (GOLD analysis project Ga0209048, IMG submission 187146) | Freshwater lake sediment microbial communities from the University of Notre Dame, USA, for methane emissions studies - CRP12 CR (SPAdes)... | ecosystem: Environmental > Aquatic >... | reverse complement strand
CCCCTACGGGATTATGAGACCATTGTCAACCTGATATCACGAACGACGACCGTCAAAGGTCTGAAAGTTACGTGTCGTTTGGACCGCCGAAAATATCCGGTGGGCCGGAAGGTAAGCGACGCAGAAACGAAGCACGTAAACCTGGAGCGGCACAAGTTTCATGGTGATTGGAATTACACTATCCGACCGCATTCGAAATGAGCAACTTGATACCTTTATTTATTGACGAATCCAAAGCTTCTTTCCCGCTTCCACGATTGATTAATCATTTCTTTGTGCCTGGACCTGAGAGTGATAGTATCGCACATAGACCGCATTTCATTCAAGCTCACGCTCAGTTCGGGTTCATAATGATAAATTCCACACCTCTTTTTTCTCCCTATGTATTCTCCAGTTCATCCAAAGCACGAAGCAAATTCGCGAGCTTTTGCTTCCATTCGGCCTGAAGTTCCCTTTTTAACATCTGTTGTCCTTCGATTAGCTTCTCCTTATCCTTGATAACGGCCTGTAACGCCCTGCTTATTTCAACGGGGGTGTTTTTGGTGAACACTACACCTCGGTTAAAGTAACCTCGAAGGGCCGCGGTATCGGTTAAAACAGCTGGCTTCTCTATGGCCAAGGCCTCATAAGCTCCGCAAACAAGACAATCCTGCATAACTGTTAAATCAATAATTGCGTCACAAGAATACAGAAGATTCAAATAGTCATAATCTGACAAAAAACCTGTGAATATTACGTTTGAAGGTGCACCTTCAATAATCATAGGTCTGGCTCTACTGTATTTACCTGTAATATACAGGTAAATTTCAGAATCGATCAACCTCGCGGCATTTATGACCTCCTCGTATGGTTCATCTTTCTCGAAGGTAGATATTACAGCTATGTTGTGTTGTCCTTCCAAGGGTATCTGTCTGACATCTTGCATATTTGGAATCTTATCTTCTAGAACAAAGGCTTTACCCCCATTGAGGGCAACCTCGTGTTTAAGCGCCTCATTAGTTACTATTGTCAGATCGGCTCTTTTTTGTACCATCCTATAGAAGGGCATCAGCCAGTTGTATTTTGTATAGAAGGGCTTGAGACCCTCATTGTGTGCGTCCACTATGATATGGGAGACGACGAGCTTTCCCAAGGTAACCATGAATAGACTGAGAATCATTGAAGGGTTCTGAACTATGACAGTTAGCGGGCGCTCTCGCAAGAGCACTTGGGCTGTTCGACTCAAGAGATGCAAGTATCGAATTACTCGACGAGCATTCGACTCTAGCTCGTACAATCTTACTCCACCTATTGCCGGAGCCAATTGCCTCGTTCTCCTATGCTTTTCCCAACTGATCCAAATCCTTTTGTTATTCTTGCTCATTTAAATAAACAGACTAAAAATTATACCAGTGAATCATAAAGGGATAGATACTGCTTGAGCATCGCTTCCAGGGAGAATTCCCCGGTAATTCTTTCCCGTGCATTACATGATATTAATTCGGATAACCTTTTGTCTTCCAAAACAAGGAGACTTTTTGCTGCCAAAGCGTCTGGATCACCTGGCGGCACTATATAGCCCGTTTTACCATCTTCAATGATTTCTTTTACACCGCCTACATTGGTTGCGATCACAGGGACTGAACAGGCCATTGCCTCGAGTAATGACAATGGAAAGCATTCGGATAGAGATGGCAAAACGAAAATGTCCAAAGCGGATAGTAGGTCGGGTATATCTTTCCGGAAACCCAAGAATCTAACGTATTTGTCTATTCCCAAATTAAGTGCGTACGTTCGGAGCTCTTGCTCTTCATCACCAGCACCAGCAAACACAACAGTTATGTCGGAACAACGTTTTATTATAATGGTTACAGCCTGAAGCATAAAAATATGGCCTTTAATGCGATGGAGGTTGGCGACTGTTCCTATAATTTTGTGATGAGACGGGATTCCGAGCTCAGCCCTGATCTTGGAGCCATCCCTTCTTGTGTTGACATGAAGATCAATACCGTTGTAAATAGTTCTAAGCATCTGAGGCTGTAAACAAAGTTTGTCAGCTACAAATTTACGAAGATCGTCCGAGACGCAGACCAACCGGCCTTGATTTGCCACTAGGCGCATCGCCCAGCGGCGCCTCCATTTATCTGTATAGTAAAACTTCCCGTGCAATGTTGCAACAACTGGGATACCGCTTAACCAGCCCACGATTGCAGAGTACATGCTCATGAGAAATTCGTGCGCATGTATTATTACCACCTTGTTTGTTTTGACCAAATCCAAAAGGTTCTTTATGAATCGAAGGTCAAAAAGTCCTTTTTCCTTCAAAATATGTGCCTCTAGTCCCCGGAACAGAGCCTCTTCATATAGTTGGCCTTTACCCCGCAAGCACACGATCGGATTGAACCTTGTATCATTCAAGCTGGATGCTAAATTGAGCATCACATTTTCTGCACCACCAATGTCCGTGGTTTCTATAAGTTGAAGTATATTGCTCTTATCTCTCAAATTGCTACCTCTCCCAAGACTACAGTGGATAGGTTCCGCGATGACGAATCAACCACCCTAAGAACATAGTATAATGAAATAGCCTGCAAGCTGTGGTGTAACGCAACCCTAATAAACCAGCTCATCGAAGAGGGAAGCTGGCCATCATTGGATTTGATGCCATGTTTTCCCTTGTTTCTTGACGTAATCCTCGATTACTTTTCGTTACCGTATTGTCCTTCGGTATTCGACTAATAACCGCCTGTCTCGAATTTTCGTCCTCAGGGCTTTTTCTTTATCTCCCCATATTCTCGAACCTAATTAACGACGTAGTCGTCCGAGCATCGAATACAGAATTTCTTTGATTCCACTCAGCTTCCATTCGAATTCCATTTGGTGGTTGTTCTCCGAGTCGAAAATCCGCCTTAAACAGAGATGGTCCGCTTCAGCATAATTCAAACCCTGGTCCATTGTCACTGCACTGATTACTCCGCATTGACTAAGCCTTGGCAATGCATCGACGTCCCACCGCCCCGATGGAAAGGCAAAATGTTGTGGAATTTTTCCGGTCAATTCAACAATCTTGCGTTTGTTCTCCTCAATTTCGCCTTCGAGGGCCTCTCGATTATCGATGACATTTCTGTGCCGGTGTGTATGAAGCTGAAAATCAAACCCACGCAAGGATAAGCGTCTCACTTCTGTTGTGTTCATCAGATTAAAGCTTCTATCATATGCAAGTTCCTCATATGAAATATCCACAGCCTCTAAGAGCCGTCGCAGCGCAAGGTCTTTTTCTTGTGCATGCATTTTACCAATCTTCTTCAGGAAGGCCTCAAGCGCGGTGACGTTGTCAGATGACCCTGTAAGTCCATCTCCTGGTTTTAGGGTCTTGCTCGCGCCGCCAATTCGCTTAAACACATAGTCAGCCATCAAGTTCGGGATAGGGAGCTGATGTTCCACATAATAAGTAGTTAAATAAACCGTTGCAGGAAATCTATACTGATCTAAAATTGGGACAGCTTGAGACGCAAAATTAAAGAACCCATCATCAAAAGTTATGACAACCCTGTATTGGCCATCGTTCCCGCTAAACCCACCTTTCAATAGCGCTTTTTCCAATGGTAATACTACATAATCATTTGACAGGTGATGCATTCGTCGGGCAAATGTTTTTGGACTTACGAATAGGGCTGGAAGAAACCTATGTTCGTCGTGGATCGAAACGCCATGGTAGCAGAGGATGATAAGAGCATGACGGTTCAGATATCTTCCAAGTCGAAGAACTCCCAATATCTTTAGAATATAAAAAAATACTATCTTAATATATCTTATTAACATATATATTTCTTAAAAAAGGATCTTTAACCAAAACTTTATTATTTGAAATAGAGTCTCTTAATGCAAGTTAGACATGTAACTGTTAGTTTGCTAATTTATCAACCTACCGAGGATAACAACTTCAGAGGTCAACAGTCTACACAACGGCTGAACCGAGATGACTTCAATTCCGGCCTCATTCAGCTCTTTTCTAATTTCATCTAAGGTTGCTGGGTATAGGTCAGCTCCTTCTCTCCCGCTCAAACCAAGCAGGGTTTTCAGCTTACCCCGAAACCGCTGGTAAGGGCTATTAAGGGCGTAGGTCACAAGGTAAAAGCCCTTACCCACCCGGTTTGCTTCCTTGTGAATGATGACTCTGACGTTAGGGGGCATGAGATTGAGAAATCGAAAGCTTGTTATGACATCGAAAGCCTTTGGCTTTACGGGGATACTTGTAGCGTCTAACTGCAAGGCTCCAATGAAGTTTTCTGATCCCGATAATTTTTTCTGAGCGACCTCCAGCATGCCCCTGGAGAGATCACCCGATATCGTATCATACCCCTTGCCCACGAGCCATGTTGACATAAGACCTGTTCCGCATGCAAGATCAAAAACAGTACCTTTCTGAGGGAATCCCTTACCAAGCCGTTTAATTATGAGACCCCTGAGAAGAGCAAACAACTGTCCCCTTAATGTCCCAAATCGACTTTTGTTGTAACCTTTGGCCACGTTATCATAATGTCTTTCAATGTGTTTTTCTCCCATTTCTCTCTTCTCCAATCAGGAAATCGTTTTCAAGGAACAGATTTATTAACTCACCTGTTTTGAAAGATTATCTAGAGCGTAGCTAATGTTTTGTTCAAAAATCGGTCTGAGTCGGAAAAACCCAAACAACCTTCCGAGATACGGATGAGTCATCTCACTGATTCTTGAATATTGCGAATACAGGGCAAGCACAAGATGTTTGAGCCTATGGAGGGTGGTAAGATGTTCGAAATATTCTCCGGCTAAAGCAGTCGTTTTGATATATCCATTCATAAACTGTTGCGCCATCTCGAGCGACATACGTCCATAGTCAAAGAATGGTGCAGATGGAAATGCGTTCACTGCTGAAGACGATGCAAGCCATTTCCCGATATCATCGTAAATGGGAATATCGCGCTCACCCAAAATATCAATAACATTTATTGAATCCTGGTCGACGAAAACGTGTCCGGGGGTAAAATCACAATGCCACATGGCGCATGGCATTGCCCAGTTTCCATTAATAGATCGGAAGGACTTTTCAATTGACTCGATGCGAGCAACAATATCTGCCCCGAGGAGATCCAGGCCTCTGAGGGCAATGTATTCCTTTTTAAAAGTCTCAAAAAAAGGCTCAACGTTGAACTGCGTATGGGTTCCGTTGGCAGTGAAATTGTGAAATAATGCCAACCAGCGTCCGCAGTTTCCTATAATCGTTTTCATTTGCGTGAGTGTCTGCGGGCTTATTTTTTTAGAATTGTTTTTCAGAAGATATTTTTTCAATGAAATCGAACCAACTGATTCCATGACCATCGCATTTAGGTCTTGGAAAAAATCCAAGGGCTTCGGAACACCGCAGCCTGCATTTGAGGATGAAAATAGGGGATACAACGCTTGGAGGGCCTCAAACTCGAGAATACCTGGATTAACCTTGGCCCATATTGGAGAGATTTTAACGAAAACTATTTGATCTTTTCGTTGCTTCCATGTTATTCGAAACCGAAACGTCCTGGCGGTACCTTTGCCACCCCAAGGTTTGCCCTTGATCTCAGGATCATCATCAATGCCAAAGGGGTAGTAATTGACCAGTTTAGTTGCTAATCTGCTCTGCAAGATCCGCAGCATCTGTCGTGAAGACATTATTTGATTCCATTCTCCACTGCTTGTGTGATCGACTCCAGGACATCAACCAAGCAACCAGTCAGGTACCGGTGTTGATACCTCTCACTGAAAACCCTTGCCTCTGGAGAACCATCGCAATCTTTTTGGCGAGAAAGAGCCACTAGCGCACCCTTCATGGCCTCAAGGTTAAGTGGATCAACTATAATTGAAAATGGATAATCTTTAAGGAGATTCTGTGTCGCACCCTTCTCACAAACCGCAATGATAAAGGCGCCAAGTCCTATATATTCGTAGGTCTTGGCCGGAATCTGTAATGGCTGTCCTGGTGCAAGCAACAGTAGTCCATGAGACCTTGCCATGATACCCAGAACATCTTTATGAGGTAAATGCTCCACGATTTTAACAACCCTAGTCAGGCCTAAGGCTCTTGTAAAGGCTTCGACCGATATCCCGTCGGCATATTGACAATTACCTATAAGGTTGATTTGTATCTGATCTGAACGAAGACGGCCCTCTCGAATTAAGTCTGCCACAGCTTTGAGAAGGAGGAAGGGGTTCCTCCCCATATAGAAACTACCAGCATAGGTAATAGTTAACTGCGGGTATTTTTTCTCAGCCAAGAATGGTTTCAATTCCTCCAAATCAAATCCATTGGACAAATTTACAAACTTTGATTCTAGAGCGGCTCCACTTCTCTTAAAAAGCTCTGCCGTCATTTCAGGGGTAACGTTTATCACGACATCACTATGACGTATCACTTGTTGCATCATCTTTTCTTCAATAAAATCTGAAAGCTTCGATCGTGTCATGGGGCCTTTACTTTTGATACTCCAGGGGTCTCTGAAGTCAACTACCCAAGGGGCTTTTGTCATCATCCGTAAGGCTAAGCCAATCAGATGGATGGAATGAGGAGGGCCCGTGGTTAGGATGGCGTCAAAACTATTTCTTCTAAACAGTAACAAGCCGCGTATCATTGCCGGCACAAACCATCCTATTTGGTTGTCAGGCAAATAAATAAATAGAGAATTGAAATATCGATGCAATCTTATATACATGGATCCGCCCAAAAGTGGTGGTGTTGAACTCATCCACTTTTGTTGCTCTTTAGCTAAAGAAATGTTTTTGAGGCTCCTAAGATAAACTTTCTTCAACGACAAGTATGTTTCTTTCAATGTTGGTAACTTCGTGGTTCGCTTAATGATCAAACTTTGAGGATTCTCATGATCGTTACCATCCAATTGATCATAATAACAAGTCTTTACTGAGAGTATGGTGGGCTCCCAGCCCAATTCGGAAAGATACTTGGCAAACTTTGCCGGTCTTATTGCCCCAACTGCAGAGTCAGGTGGAAAATGGTAGGCTATGAGGAGTATTTGTCGTTTTTCATTAAAGTCCAACACAGCCATGCCCTTCACCGATCTTCTGATTGCTGAGACTTCTTGCCAACATTGAAACTTTCTTTATCAATGTCTCTACACGTAGGTCTGGCAGGGTAACCTGCATAAATGGAGTTTTGTATCACATTTTTTGTAACCACTGAATGAGCAGCAATAATCGAGTTATCGCCTATGGTAATACCTTTCAATATGGTACAGTAAGAACCAATCCACACATTATTTCCTATTCTTACTGACGATACGTCATCTTTAGTGACGCCTTCCCCTTTTAGCCTTCGCGCTGGGCTAATGGGGTGGTCATCATTATCCATAACCATACACATGGGACCAATCATCGAGTTATCACCAATATCGACCTCCAAGGCAATGCTCAACACTGTCCCATATCCTATTGCCGAGTTATCGCCAATCCTAAGCACGGGTTCGTCATAGACTTTGCTTGCCCCAATGGTCACCCTGTATATTGTTACGTTGTTGCCAACGTATATCTTTAGATTACTACCCACAATGAAAGGTAATCCATTGGGCAATGAAACATTCCGGCCGACTTGTTCACATCTCGCTTTGAATAACGGGATAGACCACATGAAATGAAATAACCATTTCGTTCCTGAGGTCAGTGTGTATTGAATATAATACAAGGGCAAATGTATGGGCTTCACATATGGCGGGTTCAGAGTACATAATGACTTCAGCAGACGGCGTATACGACTGTAGATATGTCCCTCCCCTCGCCTGATCTTTAGAATCAGTTTATCACTCATCATAATAGTCCACCTTGCATGGAAGATAGTATTCTCTCACGTCAATCTGGTTGCCAAGCTATTTTACGACCTTCTTTAATCGAGGTGTTTGCAGTAAATGGATCTGCCTCAGACTTTGCGTCCTCTAGTGTGCTGCATACCAGAGAAATTCCAGCAAGGAAGTAAAAACTATTCGAATACGCCTGTGATAGGAAAAAACCGCCTACAATAAAAGCCGCCCAGGATGCTAAGAGCGATGATGCGATAAAAAGGCACTTCTCTTCGGATCCCTTTCGCACCAGGACCGCGACCCTTCTTTCCAGGACTCTCAGCGAGGATAATATAATGGCACAAAAAGCAAGCAACCCCGGTATACCCAACTCTGCCCCAATCTGGATGAAAGAGTTATGAGCCGAACTCCACTTCCCACTGCCGCCTTGTTTCCAATGTAATTGGCCTTCTGCCATCGAAAAATTCTGTATTCCCACACCGAACAAAGGATTCGTTTTAATGAGCTCAATCCCCCTTTTCCATACCGGAATCCTTCCAGTTTTGTTCGTCACATTATAATCCTCCGAGGGATCCATTATGGTCCCCATCCTATTCCAGTACTCTGCACCTGCTACAGTTAGTATGGCGCTGGCGCCAACCAGGCAGACGAAAAGAGCACGCATTAAGTATCTAAAGTTTATCCGTCTCATATAGTAAAGGCTGATAAGCACAAGAGATAGCAAACCAAGGAACCCCCCGCGTGATCCTGAACGTACCACTGCGATCAAAAGTATTGTAACACTCAATGCTAATAAGATCTTGAGCTTCCAAGGAGAGCGCATCAAGCAAAACAAATTGTATGGGATTGCAATAGTTATTACCAACGCCAGGTCATTAGCGTCATAGCTATTGGTGATCTCTATTCTCCCAATTGACGGAGCCATAAAAGCATAGACCGCCAGAATGATAGCCCCGGATAAAAATGCCCAGAGCATCTTTGAAATAGAATCTTCATAATGGCTGTAAGCTACAATTAGAACGAACAGTAGGATGCTTTTCCAGTATATTGATGTGACTACCTTGAAGCTGTTTCCGGGATAAATAGCTGTGGGTATAGTAATTATAGCCCACAAGAAAAGAGACAATATCATTTTAAATTGCGCAGAACGTGACAAGGTTTTGAGGACAAATCTGCTTTGCACATTGGAAAGGGCTCCTAAAATCGCTATTATCCAACACGCACTTTGGAAATAAATTTGGCCCAGCAACGGAAACAACTCCTGTATTCTGGCAACATCAGAGACGATGCACACAAGGAATATCTTGAAAAAAATATCTCCCGGCTTGGTATTTAGCGGAACATATCTTGTTAGATGTATCAAGTTAGCTGGGCCTTTTAAAATTTAATCCTTTTTGAGTCCTGACATTTCATTCCTTATACCCTTCTTAGTAGCTCGATGAAGAACTTATAGAACGTATCATTAGACGCCTCCGCGTGTAAGGAAGTCCTTCAAATCATCTGTAATACGACCTGCAGTTTTCCCATCCCATAAATCGATTTTTCTACCCTTTTTCCATTGTCCAGCAAGAATCCGGTCCACCAAAGCCTCCACCTCACCCAAGCCGCATAGCTGGTTGGTCCCCTGTGTGACTGTGATAGGCCTTTCCGTGTTGGGTCGAATTGTGAGGCAAGGTATCCCAAGGTAGGTAGTCTCTTCCTGGATGCCACCCGAATCAGTTATTACAAACTGACATTGAGAGACACAACTCATAAAAGGTATATAACTAATGGGCGGAGGAAGAATTATTTTACCACCCATTTCGAGACAATTGATTAAAGAATTAGCTTCAAGGGTCTTTCTCGTTCGCGGATGCACAGGAAATACCAGTGGAAGTCGAAGAGCAACGCTTGATATCACATTGCATAGATTTGATAAAACAAGAGAGTTGTCGACATTTGCGGGTCGATGGAGAGTTACCAATCCATAGCCTTTAGGTGCCAGTCCAAAGCCTCTATAGGTTTGCGCCTCATTAATTCGTCCTCTAAACATCTCAATGCAATCAATCATAATATTACCAACTTGACAAATTTTGGACGGGCTCACGCCCTCTCTTTTGAGGTTATCGTCAGCGTCCGGGGATGGGGTCCAAAGTCTGTCGGCAAGGACATCTGTAACAAGGCGGTTTATTTCTTCAGGCATGGATCGATCAAATGATCTTAGGCCAGCCTCCAAGTGAGCAACTTTAACGCCAAGCTTGGTTGCCGCCAAAGTGGCCGCCATGGTAGAATTAACATCGCCCACTACAACGACGAGATCAGGCGGGCTTTCCATGAGGATCTTTTCATAAAGTGACATGACATGGCCGGTCTGTTCAGCGTGGGTACCGCTTCCGACATTAAGATTTAGATGCGGATTGGGCAGTTCAAGATCTTTGAAAAAAACATCCGACATGTTGGAGTCGTAGTGTTGCCCTGTATGGACTATGAGAGGGTTTGCCCATGGCTCATCCTTCAGCGCATGAAAAAGCGGTCCCGCCTTCATGAAATTCGGACGGGCGGCACACACTATGTGAATTATAAATCTCTCGGGCGCCATCCTGTCTTTAGAACCTTTGGGCCATTTTTGCACCTAGGATTACAAACACCTCAAATAACAAAATCAAAAACTAATCTTAAAGCCAGCATAATTTAATCTCATGTTTCCATCGAAATATGTCATAAATCCATCTAACTCCATTAGTAGTTCGATCGTGCTGGGGTAAGCAGAAAGGCGATGTAGGCCATATAGATCGCTACTATTATTGACTTTACCACCGTACGCAGAACAACAACAGTCAAAACCTGCCTCTTTTACTATTTCTTTATACTCGGTACGCATGCAGGCGCGTCTTCCGAAAGGGAACGAAAATAGTGTTACATTCTTACCTATTTCGTTTTCTATTCTCTTCTTGGAACTAAAAATCTCTTCGGTAGCAACCTCTGCGTTGACTTGCCCCAAATCATAGTGGTTGGCAGTGTGGCAACCTATGTCAAATCCCATTTTAACCAATCCCCTTACCTCGTTCCATGTCATAAGTGGATGATCGAGTTTGCTGTTTTCATCCCACGAAAAGACTCTTTCACTGTCGATATACTCGGAACTAATAAAAAATGTTGCCGGCACTCCATATTTTTGCAGTATTGGTGCGGCAATCAAAAAGTTATCCCGATAACCGTCATCAAACGTAACCACGACACTTCTTGGTTCAAGCTCCTCCCTCTTCCTAATTTTTCGAACAAGGACTTCCAGCGAGACAGGATTATACCCTTGGCTAATTTCGCATATCATGCTTTCGAATACGCGACTTGGAGTGGAAAGTGGGCTATCATCATTGTCTCTTATCCTGTGAAATAAGAGAATATTAGCATGATTGAAAGAGTTATTGCGAAATAATATCAATCTTGTAATCTTAAGGGCCTTGTAAGCGCTTAATAATAGAAACCTTCGAAGATTCAATCTATCCTCCCGGCAATATCTACAATAACGGCATCATCTCAAAACATAGTAAGCCACTTGCACCATCAACAAAGAGGGGTCGTGTCCATACTCTACTCGGATGTTGCATAAAAAAAGTGCGTTTTTAGAATAAGTAACCTACGCGGCCTTTTTAAACGCATCAAGAAACATAAAGAAATCTCGTTGGACTGCTTCATTTCCATTCAGGGTCAAAGTTAGTTTTCCTTTAGGAGCGGTTAATCGCCCGGCTCTTTGAATGATTAAATGGCGT
>Ga0209048_10005881_pt1 | contig 11545 bp, 8 predicted proteins | sample FrelakmetCRP12CR_FD_187146 | JGI IMG/M metagenome (GOLD analysis project Ga0209048, IMG submission 187146) | Freshwater lake sediment microbial communities from the University of Notre Dame, USA, for methane emissions studies - CRP12 CR (SPAdes)... | ecosystem: Environmental > Aquatic >... | reverse complement strand
CGAGGCAGAGCCTCGCTCGCTCCAGGCTGAGAATCCGAGGCGTACTGTGCCGTACGCCGCAGGAGGCGAAGCCCGAGTACGCCCGCCAGGGCGGCGACATCCGCAGCCACAGTAGGCACCTTCGTGAATAGTTCGGGCTAGAGGCTAGACTGGTCGCCATGACGCGCCTGGCGGTGCTGACGTCGCGCCTCGATCTGCCGGTTCACCGTGATCTGGAGCAGGCGGCGGCGCGCGCCGGGCATGAGATGGTGATCCTCGATGCCCTGCGTTGCGTGGCGCAGGCGCAGCCGGCGCGTCTCCTGGCATACCCCGACACTGGGGTGCTGGCCGGCGTCGCGGCGGTGCTGCCCCGGATCGGCAACTGGCGTGCCGATTCCGCCCTCGCCGCGCTGAGCGCCCTCGAGGCCACCGGCGTGCCCTCGCTCAACCCGTCGCACGCGGTGCGGATCGGGCGGGATCACTGGCTCACCGCGCAGTGCCTGGCGGGTGCCGGCCTCGCGCATCCGGAGACGGTCGCAGGCGCTGAGCCGCAGGCGCTTGTGCAGGCGGCTGCGCTCTTATGCGGCGTGCCGTGCGTGGTCAAGCACCGACGCTCGCGCCAGGGCATCGGTGTGCTGCGCTGTGCGAGCGTGCCCGAGCTCGAAGCGGTCCTCGACTCGCTCTGGCGGGTCGGCGAGGAGGTCGTGGTGCAGCGCTTCTGCCCGCCGGGCGGCGTGTGCCGCCGCGTGTTGGTGCTCTCGGGCGAGGTGCTCGGCGCCACCGAGCACACCGCTGTTCCGCCGGAATTCCGCGCCAACGCCGCCCGCGGCGCGCGGGTGCGTGCGGTTGCGCTCGAAGCGGAGCTGGCCGGACTGGCGCTGCGCGCTGCACAGGCGGTTGGGCTCGGTTTCGCCGGCATCGATCTGCTGCCGGACGGCACGCGCTGGGTTGTGGGCGAGGTCAACCCCTCGCCGGGATGGACGCACTTCGCCGCCGCCACGGGCGTCGCGGTTGCCGAGCGCGTCGTGGCGGCACTCGCGCGTCTCGGGACGCAACCGTGACGGATCCGTTCGCCGCGGTCGCGACCGTGCGGCTGCGCCCCGGCCGGGACGCTTCGGTGCGGCGGCGCCATCCCTGGCTTTACCGCGGCGCCCTCGCCGTGCCGCTGAGTGCGGGTCAGGGTCCGGTGCAGGTGTGTGCGGCCGCGGGCGAGCGGCTCGGGATAGCGCTTCCCGGCGGCTCCGGCGGCTCGCTCGCCCTGCGCATGGTGAGCTTCGGCGACGAGCGCTGGGACGCGGCCGCGCTGCACGCCCGGCTCGCGCGCGCCCTCGCGCTACGCCGCCGGCTCGACCTCGACAGCGACGCCTACAGGCTCGCGCATGCGGAGGGCGACGACCTTCCCGGGCTGGTGGTGGACATCTACGGCAACTGGGCCGTCGTGGAGCCTTTCGAGCCGGCGTGGGAGCCATACCTCGGCGAGCTCGCTGACTGGCTGGTGACGGCGACCGGGGTGAGCGACGTGCTTGTCCGCCCGGCCTGGGCTCCGGGGTCGGCGAGCGCGCTGCGCGGCCGGCTGCCCGAGGCGCCTGTGTTCGTGCGCGAGGGCGACGTTCACCTGCCGGCCGACCTCGTGCACGGTCAGAAGACCGGTCTCTTCCTCGACCAGCGCGACAACCGCCGCCGTCTCGCCGCGCTCGCGCGCGACGCCACCATGCTCAACCTGTTCTCCTACAGCGGCGCCTTCGCGGTGACGGCGCTGGCGGCAGGCGCGCGGCGTGCCATCAACGTTGACGCATCGCGCCCGGCGCTCGAGCTCGCGCGTCTGGCGTATCGCCGAAACGGCCTCCAGGTGGCGGACGAGGATTTCGTCGTCGGTGACGCGTTCGAGGTCGTGCGCGAGCGCGCCGCGGCGGGCGAACGGCACGGGATCGTGGTGGTGGACCCACCGGCGTTCGTGAAGCGGGCCGCGGACCGCACGCGCGGGCTCGCCGGCTACAGGGACATCAACCTGTTCGCGCTGCGGCTGGTGGCGCCGGGCGGGCTCCTGCTCACGTGCTCGTGCTCGGCACTCGTGAGCGAGGAGCAGTTCGGCCAGACGCTCTTTGCTGCCGCTCTCGACGCGCGCCGCAGCGTGCGCGTGCTCGCGCGCTGGGGCGCGGCGCCGGACCATCCCGTGTCGCTGTTCTGCCCCGAGACGCGCCACCTCAAAGCGTGGCTGTGCGTGGTCGAGTAGCCCTGCTGCGACGGCCATTTGGGGTTGGAAATTGCATGTATCAAGATGTCACACTTCATGCGGCCATCAGCGTGACCGGGGGGCGAGAAAACCGCACCGTGGCCTGTAATCCCCTTGTTTTCAAGCCCTGCGTGCGATGGCACGGAGGTTGCTCTAGTGAAGGGCGTGTTACGTGTGTGCCCGTCTGGGCGTCCGTGCCGCGTGCGCGGCTTCAGCTTGGTCGAGCTGCTAGTCGCGCTCGCGATCCTCGGTGTCGTCATGGCCGCAGTGACGCTGCAGATCAACACCTACTACCAGCGCAGCCTGCTCGAGAGCGAGGCCAAGGACGTGCGGGCGCTGTTCCAGCTCGCCTACAGCGAGATGGTCAACCAGCACACCGCGATCACGATCGTCCTGGACGTCAACAGCGACGGTACGCGCGTGGTGCGTATGAACCCGCTGCCGACGCCGTCCACGCGCGCGGCCCTTGGCCGCAAGACGCTCGCCAGCTTTGTCGTGCTCGCGATCAACCCCGGTACCGCTCTCCCGGAAGCGTGGCCGGCGATCGCGGTCGGCTCGTACAACCTCTGGGTCTGCGACACCATTGGCCGCACCCTCGACGCCACCGCCAACACCCAGGTCACGGCGACACAGGCCCTCGTGCTGACGCACGGCAGCATGCTTGACGGCAGCCTGAAGCCGAGACTGCGCTGGGACGTGGAGCTGCCGCCGTTGTGGAATCCTATCGCCACGAGTAAGCCGATATGAGTGCGAGCCAGCAACGTCCGGTGCAGGTGCACGCGCGCGAGGAGCGCGCGGCTGAGCGGGGTCTGAGCCTTATCGAGGTGCTGATCGCGTTCTTCATCCTGGTCGTGATCACGCTCGCTGTGCTCCAGCTCATCACGGTGGCGTACTGGGTCAACCTCGGCGCCATGATCCGCACTGACCTCACCTATCGGGCGGAGCAGGTGGTGGAAACCATCCGCGTGCAACGCTTCCTCATCTCGCAGGGCGCGGCGCCGGACCCGTGCTGTCCGCTCAACCCCGGCACGACGACGAACATCCCCCCGAGCGGGTGCAGCACGGATTTCTGGGGACCGGGCGGCGCCAACATAGTGCAACCCAACTCGCGCTACCTGCTCAGCTACACGGTGGTGTCCAACCCCGGAACCGGCACCGCGGTGACTGTGCTAGCACAGCCGCGTCTGGCCGGCGCCAACCAATACCTTGGGCCAACGGCGAACAAGTCGGTGATCTATGTTGCCCAGCTCCCGTAAAGCCACCACCGCCGGCTTCACGCTGATCGAGGTCCTGGTCGTGATCGCGGCCCTCGGCATGATCCTGATCATGGTGGGACAGCTTCTCTTCCCGATGCGCCGCGCTGCGGACCGGCAGCGCTTTCAGGTCGAGGCGCGCCAGACGGCGCGCTCAGCCGCCGACTACGTCGCCTTCATGGTGCGGGGCGCGACCGACCTCAACGACGCGTTGCTGCCGCGCAACCCGGCGGGGCTCATCACCTATCTCTGGCGCGGCGACGGCAGCATGGTCAGCGGTACGGATCCGTTCGCGGCCTGTCCGGGCGACGCCGGCTGCGTGCAGCTTGCGTTCAACAACGTGGACCGCGTTGCCAGCGGCGCCCTCGCCAGCCAGGGGAGCGACATCATCACGCTGGCGCGGCCGATCACCACGCTGAAAGCCGCCTCCACTAGCTGGCCCGGCACCAGCTGTTCCTCGGGCGAGACAACGTACGCGAACTCGTGCGTGCAGCAATGGGTGTTCCAGGAGGGGTGCGTCGCGCCCATGGAGGCCGCCACCGGCAACTGGGCTGGCGGTGACGCGGACAACCGCACGCTCTTCAAGCAGATCACCGGCGGCGACGTCAACGCGACCTCGAGCCGCAACCTGATCCTGTACAACGTTGACAGCGGCATGTGGCTCATCTACCGCATCACAAACTACAGGGACGACCTGAACCAAGACAGTTGCACCAACGCCGCGACCAGGAACTGCTTGGTCGCCAACTCCACCCTCCCGGTGCCGTGCCTCCAGGTCCAGGCGAGCCCGGAGGACGCGAGCACGCTGAACCCGCCCGGCGTCCAGCGCGCGCTGAGCGGCGCCTTCAACCTCGTTCTCGGCCACCAGTTTGTGGCGTTGCGGGTGTGCAACGGCTGGCTCGAGCAGAAAGACGACATCTTCGACCCGGCGGCGGACGCGAACTGCCCCGATCTGCCGGCTGGCACGGTGGGGTTTCCCCTCTACCAGGCCAAGGCGGGGTGGTTCCCGTTGCTTGGCAACGTCGAGGACATGCAGGTGGCGTACATCTTCCGCGACGGGACGGTTGGCAACGGACCCGGCGGCACGATGACGACGGCGGACCACGTGCCGGGCACGATCGGCGCTTCCGGCTACGCCGCGACCGACAGCTCCAACGTCGTGGCGCTCCGGATCACGATCACGGCGCGCTCGTCGTTGCCGGCGTTCGGCGAAGGCAAGGTGCCACTCGGGCCGTTGGCGGTGGAGGACCGGGCAGCATCCGCCACCACCGACCAGTTTTTCCGGTACCAGGTGACGCAGAGCGTGCTGCTGCGCTCGCGCGTGGGCGGATGGTAGGAGGAGCGGTGGCAGGGACGAAGCGAATTGATCAGAGGCAGCGCGGCATCGCGCTCGTGACCGTGATCCTGGCGTTGCTGGTGCTCACGGTGCTCGGCATCGCGGCGGCCGTGCTCATGACCCAGGAAAACCGTGTCGCTTCGCGGCAGGATCAGCTCAAGGCGGCCTTTTACGCGGCCGAGGTGGGGCTGCGCCAGGGCGAGGCGGTGTTCGCCGCCACGGCGTACCAGAACGCACTCCTGACCGGCTTCCTGACACATAACTCCGTCGCGAGCACCCCGGCAGCCCCGGGGGCGGTCAACCCGCCGCAGGCGCCGGCGCCGTGGGACCTGACCCACCTGGGCACCTACCTGACTTCAGCGTCCGGGGGCGGGACCGAGCTTTCCAACCAGGAGGTCACGGAGCGGGTGGGCAGCACCACGCTGCAACGCGTGCGCGCGTACTTCAGCCTTTACGTGCGTAACAACCCGGAGGATCGCAACCCGGCGACCGGCCTGTCCGACCCCACCACCAACCGCGATGCGCGCCTGCGCCTGGTCTCGATCGGCTTCCTCACCGACCAGAACGGAGTCGCCCAGGACGGCAGCGCCAACGTGCTCGCGGTGAAGATCATCGAAGAGGAGTACAACTGGACCACGGTGCCGCAGAGTGCGTCCACGCAAAAGGGGTTGGTCGCCGGCTCGACCAACTCGGGGATGTACAGCGGCGGCTAGGCGGTCACCGGTGCGCGGGCCAGTCGTGGACACGGAGGGTGTGATGAGGGCAGACGGGAGAGTGCGGCACGGACGGTTCGCGACCCTGGTGGGAGGAGCGCTGCTCGTAGCGGCCGCCGCTTTCGCTGCCGCCCCCACGCCGACGCCGACGCCGTGCAGCACGTGCAAGGACAAGCTCGACCTGATGCGGCAGATCACCTCGCAGAAGGTCCGCATCAACATGCTCATCACCCTCGACGTCAGCGGCTCGATGGCCTACGACTACATGGGCAACGACCTCAATAAATACGACGCCGACTGGCACATCACCTACCACGGCGTCGACCAGACCGGAACGCAGCCGCAGGCGCAGTGGGCGGTGAGTTCGAGCAACTGCGTGGTCACGCCGACGCCGACGCCGACGCCAACACAGACGGCGACGGCGACGGCGACGCGCACGACCACGAGCACCAAGACGCCCACGAGCACGGTGACACCGACACGGACGCCGACGCAGACCGCAACCATTTCGCCGACCGCGACGGCGACAAAGACGCCAACGCAAACCGCAACCGTTACGCCGACCGCGACGGCGACGGCGACGCCGACCGCGACGGCGACACAGACAGCCACCAAGACGCCGACCGCGACGGCGACACAGACGCCGACCGCGACGGCGACACAGACGCCGACACAGACACCGACGCAGACCGCAACCATTACGCCGACCAAGACGGCGACCACTACGCCGACTGCAACGGCGACACAGACAGCCACCAAGACGCCGACCGCGACGACGACACAGACGGCGACGAAGACGCCCACGATCACCCTGACGCCGACGATCACGCCGACGGCGACTAAGACGCCCACGATCACGCCGACGGGGACGGTGACGCAGACGCCGACGATCACACAGACGCCGACGATCACGCCGACGGCGACCAAGACGCCCACGGGCACGCAGACGCCGACGATCACGCCGACGATCACGCCGACGGCAACGCAGACCGCGACGAAGACGGCGACGGTGACGAAGACGCCCACGATCACACAGACGCCGACGATCACGCCGACGGCGACGAAGACGGCCACGGTCACACAGACGCCCACGATCACGCAGACGCCGACGATCACGCCCACGCCGACGGGCACGCAGACGCCGACGATCACGCCGACGATCACGCCGACGATCACGCCGACGATCACGCCGACGGTCACGCAGACGCCGACGCAGACGCCGACGATCACGCCGACGGCGACGATGACCGCGACGAAGACGCCGACGATCACGCAGACGGCGACGCAGACGCCGACCAGCACGCAGACGCCGACGAACACGCCGACGAACACGCCGACGAACACGCCGACGCAGACGCCGACTTTCACGCCCACGAACACGCCGACAAACACACCGACGCAGACGCCGACTTTCACGCCGACGAACACGCCGACGAACACGCCGACGGACACGCCCACGCCTACCCCGACGGCGACACCGACGCCGACGTCGACGTCGACGCCGACCGCGACGCCCACCAGGACGAAAACACCGCCGCTGCACTACGGCGTGTTTCCGGCCGGCGTTCTGCTGGCGCAGTGGGTGCCTCAATGCACGACCTGGAACTACACCCTGACGATCACGCAGAACTTCCCGAGCCGCATGGCCATGGTCAAGAACGCGCTCGGCAACTCGGTGGAAATCTGGACGCCCTGGGTGGCGCCGACGTGGCCGGACTGCAGCGACAGCCGGATGAACCAGACCTGGTGCAGCGGGACCGTCACGGGGCCGGCGGTGCAGCACCTGCAACCGGCTGACCCGAGCGCGAACCCGTGGCAGCACACCTACACCTGGACGGTGACGTACGGGACGCCGCAGCCGGACCCGGGTGCGCCTTTCAACGTTTACGACAGCCTGCCGGTGGGCTCTGGCACCCTGCTCTCTGTGGGAGCCACGGCGACGTGGCCGTTCTATGACGCGAACAGCCATCTACTCGGCAGCGGCGGCGTGGACTACCAACCGATCGATCTCGTGGGCGCCAACGCCGCCAACGTCAACTGGGGCATGCTGATCTTCTCCTCCGGCATTGACGACCCGAACGGGGAATGGTTCGGAACCCCGAGCATCCAGACCAAGATCATCCAGACGATTGACACGAGCGACACCGGGGACGTGTCGGCGATCGAGACCGCGCTCCAGCTCTTCGGCGACGGCAGTAGCGGCGGCGTCGCGTGCTGGGGCAGCACGCCGACGCGCAGTGGACTCAACCTCGCCATCAACGTGCTCAAGGCGGCGGCCCAGGGCACGACGGCCCAAGCACCCCTCACCGACGACACGGGGCAGTCGTGGACCAACATCCCGCCCGACCCCAGGCTCAACTGTGGGCGTAAGTTCTTCAACATGCTGGTGACCGACGGCATCTCGAACTTCGGCAACCCGGGCGGTTGCGGTGGCCCACCCAGCAACGGCTGGGGCAACTGGCCCGAGCCCTGCCTGTCGTGCAACGCGGGCGACTGCGCCGGCTACAACGGCGGCCCCGGCTGTCCCGACGGTGGCCCTTCAGGCTCCACCTGTCCCGACGACTACACCCTGTTCCCGGCCGGCAAGACCGAGGAGCTCTGGAACGCGACCTTCACCGACACGAGCAACGCCGTGCGCAACCTCTTCGCCCGCACCTGGGTCATCGGCATCAGCAAAGACGTGGGCCCGTGCGAGCTCAACGCCACCGCGTACTACGGTCGCACCGATGTCAGCGCGCCCCAGGGCGACGGCGGCATAAAAACCGCTCTCGACCCGCGCCTGCCCGGAAGCGCGCCCGGGACCTTCGACTATGTTTCCGAGTACTGCAACCCGTCAGGGGTGAAAAGCCCGTACGCCTTTTTCGCCACCGACCCGACGGCACTGCAGAACGCGGTCAGTTTCGTCATACAGGCGTCGCAGGGCGGTGACTTCGTCACCTCCGGCCCATCGGTTGGGACCGCGTTCGGCGGCGCGGGCACCCTCGGCCTGCTCGCCAGTTCCGCCTTCCCTGGGTTCCAGGGGCACCTCTACGCCTACGACACCTCCCACCCGGTGACGTGCCTTACCGGCAGCACCTGTCCGTCCGGCGGCCTGTGCGGGGCGGATAACCTGTGTCCGGAGCCCGACACCTATGCGCTGAGCTGGGACGCAGGCCAGGTTGTGAGCCAGGGCCCGGACGGGGTCGCCAGCACCGCCGCCGACAACAACAACAGCTTGGCGCGCCGGATCTACACCTGGCCCGTGACTACGACCTCGCTCGTCATCGGCACCTCGACCAAGGTGGACTCCCTGGTCGAGGTCACGAGCGCAAACCAGGGTACGCTTGACGCCATCTGCGGCTCCTGCGGCTTCACCGGCAACGTGATTGACTTTGTCCGCGGCAACGACGGCAACGGCAATCCGCGTAACTGGGCGTTCGGCGGCGTGTGGAACTCCACCCCCGCCATCATCGGCGCGCCCGAGGTGTGGACGCAGTTCGCTAACCACCTTGAGTTCGAGACCGCCTACAAGAACCGCCATCCCCTGGTGTGGGTCGGCAGCTCGGACGGCATGGTGCACGCCTTCGACATCCAGGATGGCGCTGAGATCATCGCCCTGATCCCGCCCGACATGCTCTCGCGCCAGGTCACGCTCTATAACACGTACCAGGCCGACCCCACCCACAACCCAGTCGGCCAGTACGGCACCGACGCCACCAAACACGTCTATGGGCCGGCGAGCTCGATCCGCTTCGCCGACATCTGGGACAACACCATCCCGTCGTACAAGTATCCCGGCGATGCCAGCAAGAAGGGCGGCTACCGCAGCGTCATGTTCGTCACCGAGGGTGCCGGCGGCCACGGCCTGCACGCGATTGACATCACCCACGCCTGGTGGCGCGGCACCCTTGCCAATCAGCATGATCCGTACTACGGCTACACCGAGTTGGGGGGGACCTTCACCACGGCCACGGGACCGCAGGTGATGCCGCTGTGGAGCAGGAGCGAACGCGGCCTCAACCGCACAACGACCACAGCCAACCTGGCCCAGACCTGGAGCATCCCGGCCGTGGGCGCGATCAACAACACCACGGCAATGTCCAACGGGAGCGCGTTCCTGGTCGTCATGGGCCGTGGCTTCAGGGCGTGGTCTGACCCGCTGCAGACCACCGCGAACAACTACCAGACCCAGCCGAACCCCTACCTGATGCGCTTCAACGCCCTCACAGGCAGCTCGCTGACGAGCGTGCAACTCACCAGTATCTACACCGGCAGCGTGCCGTTCTGGGTGCGCAACCAGACCGAGGCCGACGGCGTCATCTGGGGCACCGCCTCGCCCTACTACCTCCCCGACAACGACAACAACCAGGGCGTGCTGGCGGATTACCAGGGCCAGGTCTGGCTCTTCAACCGCAGCGGCGTGAGCACGACCTGGAACAACCCGGTCAAGCTCCCGGATGCTTCGCAGCTCATCGTCGGAAACCCGATCTACTACTCACCGGCGGTCGCACCGTACCCGTCGGTCAGCCCGCCGGCGTACCGCGTCTACGCTTTCGGCACCGGCTCCTTCTACGAATCGAGTCCGCTCGTCACGGGCGCGAGCGTGGGCACCACCGGCAACTTCATCCCGGCGTTGTACTTTGCTGCGCAGAACGCCCAGTCGAGCGCGTGGGTCATCAAGAGGGTGAATCTCCAGAGCCTGACCTACGCTGTCGGCGGCACCAACAAGAACCTCAGCGGCTCCGCCCAGCTCACGACGTCGCCGTTGCTGCTGACGCCAGCGCCCGGCCTTGGGGGCAACGTGATCACGCTCTTCTCGGTCTACGACCCCAACGTCGTTGATCCGAGCACCGGCGTATGCGGAGGGTCGTACCTTATCAAGGGCCAGTTCAACCCGGCTTACCTGAGCCAGGCCAACCCGTTCACCTGGGACGTGGCGCTGAGCGGCTCCGGCGCCTCCGCGGGGTTCGCGCTCGGCGGCGGCGGCACGCCCCTGGCTGCGATGTCCACGACGGTCTCCAATTCCCACGCGTACCTGAACCGGGTGACCGGCATCTCGATCCAGGCATTCTCGGGCTCGGCCACGCCGGTGAGCTGGTGGATGGAGCTGCAGTAGCCAGCACAATTGAGGGCGGGCCGCACGGCCCGCCCTCAGTTCTTTCGTGCTTCGTCACGACGCGTTGGCGCCCGCCGCCTACTCCTTCAGCTTGACCACGACCTCGATGCCGCTGTCCTTGAGGAGGGTGGCGAACCGAGCGGCATCGGCGGCGCTCCCGACGATGGCGCCGTAGTGCATTGGCACCGCCACCCTGGGCTTGATGGCGCGCGCGGCCTGGGCGGCCTCCTCGGCGGTCATGACGTAGGTGCCGGAAACCGGCAGCAGCGCCACGTCGGGCTTGAGCCCCGCCATCTCCGGGATCAGATCGGTGTCCCCGGCATGGTAGTAGCTGACACCGGCGACGGTGAAGACGTAGCCCACTTTGCCGCTCGCGCGCGTGTGGAAGCTCTTGTTGGTGTTGTACGCGGGCACGGCCCTCACCGTCACGCCGGCAAAGGTGCGCGCCTCTCCGGCGGCGATGACCTCAACGCCCTTGAGCGCGTCGGCCACTTCCTTGGGGCCCACGACCACGGTCTTCGGCGTCCTGATCCTGGCAACGTCCTTCGGCGAGAGGTGGTCATAGTGCGCGTGGGTGATGAGGATGAGATCGGCCGGCGGGAGCCCGTCGTGGAGCTGGAACGGATCCAAGTACACCACCGGTGGGCCGTCAACGCGAAACGCATCGTGCCCGAGCCAGTGCAGCGCGTCCGTCATCTTCGCTACCTCTCCGCCGCCGGCGAGCGCCGCCAGCAGCACCGCGGCCGCTACCACGCACGCGTGACGGGCCATGAACGCCCTCCTTCGCTCCCGTGCCGAATCAACATCGTCGCGCGCTCGCACACGGATTGCAATCCCCCGCGTTGCCTCATCAAGAATCGACTGGAGAGGGGGTCGTTGCCTCACGTAAGAAACAACGTGAAGGGGTGAGGAGATGAGACTGGCGCCTGGGGGCGC
>Ga0209048_10005880_pt1 | contig 11545 bp, 12 predicted proteins | sample FrelakmetCRP12CR_FD_187146 | JGI IMG/M metagenome (GOLD analysis project Ga0209048, IMG submission 187146) | Freshwater lake sediment microbial communities from the University of Notre Dame, USA, for methane emissions studies - CRP12 CR (SPAdes)... | ecosystem: Environmental > Aquatic >... | reverse complement strand
GTCGATCGCGCTCTTGCAGGGCGCGGGCTTCGCTGAATCGAATCGCGCCGGACTGGGTGCCGACGCCCTGCTGCAGAGTGCGATCACGCCGCCCCGGTGCACAGCGCACATGGTGGGCAGTCATCAAGTTTCGCCAGTGCCTGTCGATAAGCAGAGTGGGGAAACTGGGGGCGAACATGTCGCATGTCGAGACTGATACCCGTGGTGAAGACCGTCGCTTCTCCGAGGTGGGGCCGAGTCCGGTGCAGCCGTCCGGCAATGATCTTTTCGACCGCCTGACCGGTGGCACCGCTGTTGTGGGCGCCATTGCGGCAACTGCCTTCAGCTTCGCCGGCGTGCTCTTCTTGTTTACGAAGCTGCGCGGCTTCTTTCAGCTCGCTGGGGTGTTCACCGGCATCACGCTCATCCCCTTCTTCTCCATCGAACTGCTGATGCTGTTTCGGTGGTGGGGCGTACTTGCCTTACTGGTAGCAGCCTGTGCCATTTGCAGCGGCTTGTAAGCGCTCAAGCGAAGGCACCTTGACCTTTGGCGTTCTTGGTTTTGGGTTCGACCCTGTGCGGCTGCGCCGCGTCGCAGTTTGATGCTGCCGAGATCGGTGCAGTCGCGAAGCCGAGCCTTCCGCACATGGGCCGCAAGGCATAGGAGTGGCATCGTGGAGTTCGAAACCGTTGTCCTCGGCTTGCTTGGGATCGTCGCACTCGTCCTCATGACGCAACGATGGTTCTGGATCTTGTTGTTCTTCCTCGGTGCCGCCGCATCTTTCTTCGCGATGGTCGCCAGCGTCATCCAATTTCAACTTCTGGGCGCGGTTGGATTCTTTGTCTTGATGAGCATTGCCGGGATGATCGCCAACTCGATTGCGGAGGGATGAGCCTTAGGGCTGCCCGATTCGGCCACGCATGAACGGTCGGCTCAGCAATGCGCGGTTGTTCTCGGCGCGGGTGCGTTTCACCATTTGCGCATCTGAAGATCAGCCATGGGTGCCATGGTGTCGTGACCGAATGAGCCCGGCGACAGTTTACATTTGGCGCCCGACACGAACCACCCGAAAGATCCGCCCGCCGACATGGTCGGTGACGAAGATCTCGCGCTGGTCGTTCTCACCGAAACTGCCGATCACAGGCAGGCTGCCTGACCCACCCAGGCGGGCGACGAATCGAGTCGATACTCCAGGGCCGATCAGTTCACGCGTCGTGGTCACGCGCTTCCCGTCGTAGCGAAGGCCCAGACCTCTGCGCGTGTCCCGGAGCGCCCCAGGAACGGATTCCCAGGCGGGATCGAATAGGCGAGTGGTGGTTGCTCGTGGTCGACATCAAGGCGCAGAAGTTTGCCGAGAAGGCTGTTGAGATCCCTGCGGGTTGCCTTCCGCGAACACGTCGTCATTTCCGACTTTCCTACAACGGTATCAAGGCACCGAGTTCGCGTGGCAAACTTCACTGCGAATTCAAGAGCGTTCACCGAGGGGCGAGACTACGCGAGACCTGATTGAACCCCTGGAAGCGGATCGGGGCCAGCCAGCCCGCCGGAAAGCCCCTGATTTGAAGTAAGGTCGATGCCAGTTCTAAGGTGTCTACTTCCAACCTGTGGCACTTCAGCCCGTAAGGAGACAGAGCATGAGCAAGCGAGATGTGGTGGTTCTGGGCGCGGCCCGGTCGGCAATCGGCACTTTCGGCGGAGCGCTGGCCGACATCGAGCCGGCGGAACTGGCCGGCACCGTGATGAAGGAAGCGGTCAAGCGCTCGGGCGTGGACCCGAAGTCGATCAACTACGTGACGGTGGGCAACACGATTCCCACCGAAGGCCGCTTCGCCTACGTGGCGCGCGTCGCTTCGATACAGGCCGGGCTGCCAATGGACAGCGTGGCGATGTCGGTGAATCGCCTGTGCTCGTCGGGCCTGCAGGGCATCGTGACGACTGCACAGAACATATTGCTCGGCGATTGTGACTACGGCATCGGCGGCGGCGTCGAGGTGATGAGCCGCGGCGGCTACCTCTCCAGCGCGATGCGTACCGGCGCGCGCATGGGCGACACCAAGCTGATCGACATGATGGTCGCCACGCTGACCGACCCCTTCGGCGTCGGCCACATGGGCATTACGGCCGAGAACCTGACCACCAAGTGGGGTATCACGCGCGAGGAGCAGGACGCGCTCGCCGTGGAATCGCACCGTCGCGCAGCGGCGGCGATCGCCGAAGGGCGCTTCAAGTCGCAGATCGTGGCCATCGTCAAGCAGACGAAGAAGGGAGAAGTGGTGTTCGACACCGACGAGCACGTGAAGGCGAACACCACGATGGAAACGCTAGCCAAGATGAAGCCGGCGTTCAAGAAGGACGGCTCGGTGACCGCGGGCAACGCCTCGGGCATCAACGACGGCGCGGCCTTCTTCGTGCTGGCCGATGCGGCGGTGGCGGCCGCTGCCGGCCACAAGCCGATGGCGCGCCTGGTCTCGTACGCGGTGGCCGGTGTGCCGAACGAGGTCATGGGCGAAGGTCCGATCCCGGCCACGAAGCTGGCGCTGAAGAAGGGCGGTCTGTCGCTCGCCCAGATGGACGTGATCGAGAGCAATGAGGCCTTCGCGGCACAGGCCATCGCGGTTTCGCGCGGCCTCGAACTCGACATGAAGAAGACCAACCCGAACGGTGGCGCGATCGCGCTCGGCCACCCGATCGGCTGCTCGGGCGCCTTCCTCGCCACCAAGGCGGTGTACGAGTTGCACCGCACCGGTGGCCGCTACGCGCTGGTGACGATGTGCATCGGTGGCGGGCAGGGCATCGCCGCCGTTTTCGAGCGTCTCTGACGAAGCAGGTCCGGGCTGACCTCGGGCCGGCAGCGACCGGAGGCGAGCGCCGCAGAAGGGCTCAGACCCTACTTTGACAGTTCCAAGTAACAGGCTTGCGTAAGTCCGCGCAGCGCAAGGAGTTTCCGGTCCCGCGCCGGAAGGCTGTGTATCTATGGGGTTTGCCCGTATCAGACGCCGAACAATGCGGGCGTGGGCACTATCTCGAAGTAGATGACGTCGCGCAGGTGGCCGCGAGCACGCTCCTTGCCGACGGTGCGAACGAGGTAAGACACCTGCCCCTCGAGACCGCTGCTGTTGATCCTGCGCACGCGGTTGTCGACGTCCGAACCGCTCGCCTGGTCGCCTGCCGCGCCGGCGCCAGGCAGCGCAGCGCCTGAAGTTCTTGCGAGGTCGACGACAACCTCGCACATTGCGAGGTGCGCCTCCTCTTCACCGAGTGACAACTCGAGCATGTAGCTCAGGCTCGCGCTCACGGCGCGCTCGCCGCAAACGTTGTCGAGCAATTGGGCTGCCATGATGAGTCGATCGGTTTCGACACCGCGCTCACGAATGAAGGTGAGCACCTGTCCAATGGCCGTCAGGCCAACGTCATCGCCGGGTGCATGGCGGACCAGCTCTGCCACCAGGCGCACGAAGCGAGAGCGCTCGTCGAGCGACTGCTGCCGGCCGAGCGCAAAGCAGGGCCCGCAATGGTAGTCCTGGGTATGACCGCCGGCATCGAGCAGCAGCAGGTCGAAGTAGAGGTGATCGGGATCGACCTCGGGCAAGTCGTCGAGCCTCGCGACGATATTGCCAGCCCGGTAGCCGGGCAGTTCCCGAATTCCCAGCCACCCATCGGTCGGCGACCGATGGGGCGGGCCAAGGCGCAACGTCGGGCCGTTGCGCATCTCACTCTCGCGTGGCTCAGGCGCGCCTGGCTTTGCCGGCGGCCTTGACTACCGAACTGGTCACGGCGGTGTAATTCGCTTCGGCAGCTTCGGTTGTTTGGCGGGTGGCCTTTTGCAGCCCATCGAACGCGTTGTTCGCGGCCGCCATCGCTGACTTGAACAGGGCGATGCCGCTGCCCGAGCCTTCCGGGGCGTTCTTGGTGGCAGCGTCGATCGCGGTGATGAAGGAGTTCTGCAGACCAGAGGCTTGCTCGGCAGCGACCTTCTCGATTTCGGACTTGGTAGTGGCGACAATGTCGTACACCTGACGACCATAGGCGGCGGCCTTCTCGGCGGCGGGTTGCAGCGCGCCGGCTTGCAGGGCCAGCAGCGATTGCGGGTCTTTCACCGACACCGCGGCGAGGCTGAATTCGGCGGCCTCGTCGAGACTGGACTTGACGACTTGCAGATTGAGCGCGGTGAGTTGTTCGACACCTTCGAACACCTTGGCGCTGAAGCTCAGCAACGTGTCGAGATGGGCCTTGTTGGTGGCGGCGAATTGGGCGGTATTCAGCATGGTGTGCTCCGGTAGGATCAGTGGGATGGTTTCTGAAGCAGTTTGCTGCACTGCAACATAATTGAAGTCTACTGTCTGATTCGCCACTTGCAAGCGATATTTGCTGCAATGCACCATTCTAGTCTGACAGTTCTAGACAACCGCCCCCCTGGCCCAGGACGCGGCTTGAAGTCGGCCGCATTCCGTCCATCGGGGATCGCGAGCGCTTCGCTAGGCCGCCCGCCGCGCCTCTATGACGCGCTCAGCGCGCCGCCAGCAGCTTCGTTTCGGCGCGTGCCAGCGGCTCGGGCAGCCCTGACAGCACCAGCGTGTCGCCGCCTTCGAGTCGCAATTCGTCGCTCGGCGCGAGCACGCCACCGCTGGCTCGCCGCACCGAAACGACCGTCACGTCCAGCGCCTGCAACAGCAGGTCGGCCAGCCTGCGGCCATGCAATGGACTCGCCAGCGGCAGCGTGACCGAGAGCAACCGCCGGTTGTGCATTTCGCCGACGGTATCGTCGTCGGCGCCATGGAAGTAGCCACGCAACAGGCCGTAGCGCGCCTCGCGTTGGTCCTGCACGACGCGGAGCACCCGCCGCATCGGCACGCCCACCAGCGCCAGCGCGTGGCTGGCAAGCATCAGCGACCCCTCGATCGCCTCGGGCACGACTTCGGTGGCGCCGGCGGCCCGCAACCGCTCGAGATCGCTGTCGTCGAGTGTGCGCACGATCACCGGCACGCGCGGCGCATGGGCCTGCACCAGTTGCAGGATCTTCAGCGCCGATGGCGTGTCGTGGTAACTCACGACTACCGCGCTGGCGCGCGCCAGGCCGGCGGCCATCAGGCTCTGCAGCCGCGCCGCGTCACCGAACACGACGCTCTGCCCTGCGGCCGCGGCCTGGCGAACTCGGTCGGGGTCGAGGTCGAGTGCCATGTAGGGAATGCGCTCGGCCTCCAGCAGCCGAGCCAGGTTCTGCCCGCTACGGCCGTAGCCGCAGATGATGATGTGCGCCTCGGTGTTCATGGCCCGACTGGCAATGCTCGTCATCGCCACCGACTGCATCAGCCAGTCGCTCGCCGACAGCTTCATCACGATGCGGTCGCTGAACAGGATGATCAGCGGCGTGGCCAGCATCGACAGCACCATCGCCGCCAGCACGGGGCCCTGCAGCGCCTGTGGCAGCAGGCTCTGCTGCTTGGCGAGGGCCAGCAGCACGAAGCCGAACTCGCCCGCCTGCGCCAGGTACAGCCCGGTGCGAAGTGCGACGCCGGGCTGGGCCCCGAACAGACGCGTCAGGCCGGTGACGAGACCGAACTTGAACAGCACCGGCAACAGCGTCAGCGCCGCTACCAGCGGCCATTGCAGGGCCACCGCATGCCAGTCGAGCTTCATCCCGATCGTGATGAAGAACAGGCCCAGCAGCACGTCGTGGAAGGGCCGGATGTCGGTTTCGACTTGGTGCTTGAACTCGGTCTCGGCGATCAGCATGCCGGCCACGAAGGCACCCAGCGCGAGCGACAGGCCGGCGCGCTCGGTGATCCAGGCCAGCCCGAGCGTGACAAGCAGCAGGTTGAGGACGAACAGCTCCTCGCTCTTGCGCCGCGCCACGATCGTGAGCCACCAACGCATCACGCGCGGCCCGCCAACGAGCAGGAGCGTCAGCAGGATCGTGGCCTTCAGCGCCGCCAAGCCAAGGGCACGCGTCAGGTCTCCGGCCTGGCCTTCGGCAGCGGCGCCGAGCGCCGGGATCAGCACCAGCAGCGGCACGACCGCGAGGTCCTGGAAGAGAAGCACCCCCAGCACCCGCCGGCCGTGCTCGCTCTCGAGTTCGAGCCGCTCGGCCATCAGCTTGACGACGATCGCGGTGCTGCTCATCGCCAGCGCGCCGCCGAGCGCCACCGCGGCCTGCCAGCTCAGGCCCCAGGCGTAGCCGAGGCGCGGCAGCGCCAAGGTCAGCATCGCATTGCCAGCCACCGCGGCCAGCATCGTCAGCGTCACCTCGCCCAAGCCCAACCCGAAGACCAGCGTGCGCATGCTGTTGAGCCTGGGCAGGTTGAACTCGAGACCGATCGCGAACATCAGAAACACCACGCCGAACTCGCCGAGGTACTGAAAGCCGATCGAGTCCCTGGCGAGCGCCAGCGCATGCGGCCCGATCAGCACGCCCACGATCAGGTAGCCGAGGATCGGCGGCAGCTTCAGTGAACGGCACGCCACCACGCCGGCCACCCCGGCCAGCAGGTAGAGCAACACGAGTTCGAAGGTGGTGGCCATGGCCTGAAGAGACTCGCGGCGCGTGCCGTGCGAGGCGGTAAGTCCCTAGAATCGTCGGATCGTAATGGACGGCGCAGACCTCAGCGTGACAGCCAGACCCGCGTTCGACGCCGAGCGCGCGCTCAGGCTCGGCCACCGCACCTTCGACATCGAGGCGCAGGCGCTGTTGGGCTTGAAGGCGCGCACGGGGAGCGCTTTCACCGCCGCAGTGGCGGCGATCCTCGGCTGCCGCGGCCGCGTGGTCGTGATGGGCATGGGCAAGAGCGGCCACATCGGGCGCAAGATCGCGGCCACGCTCTCGTCCACCGGCACGCCGGCGCTGTTCGTGCACCCGGCCGAGGCCAGCCATGGCGATCTCGGCATGGTGGCCGCGGGCGACGTGGTGCTGGCGATCTCCAACTCGGGCGAGAGCGACGAACTCAACGCCATCCTGCCCGTCTTGAAGCGGCTCGACGTTCTCGTCGTGGCGATGACCGGCGGCGCCGATTCCGCGCTGGCGCGCCATGCCGACCTGCGCCTGGACAGCACCGTGGATCAGGAGGCCTGCCCGCTCAACCTCGCGCCCACTGCGAGCACCACCGCGCAGCTCGCGCTCGGCGATGCGCTGGCCGTGGCGCTGCTCGATGCGCGGGGCTTTCGCGAGGAAGACTTCGCCCGCTCGCACCCCGGCGGCGCGCTCGGACGCAAGCTGCTGACCCATGTGCGCGACGTGATGCGAGCGGGCGACGCCGTGCCGCGCGTCGCCGCCAACGCCGGCTTCATCGAGCTGATGCGCGAAATGACCGACAAGGGCCTCGGCGCAACTGCGGTCGCCGACGAAGAGGGCCGCGTACTCGGCATCTTCACGGACGGCGACCTGCGTCGGCTTGTTGCCAAGGGGCAGGACTTGCGCGCGCTCGCCGCGCACGAGGTGATGCACCCGCGACCACACCTGGTGCGCGAGGATGCGCTGGCCGTCGATGCGGCCGACATGATGGAGCGCCACCGTGTGACGAGCCTGCTCGTGGTCGATGCGGCGGGGCGCCTGATCGGCGCGCTGAACTCGAACGACCTGATGCGGGCGAAGGTGATCTGATGAGCGCAGCTCCATTGAAGATGCCGGTACTGAACTTCCCGCCCGCGCTGCTGTTGCAGGCGCAAGGCATACGCGCCGCGATCTTCGACGTCGACGGCGTGCTTACCGACGGCCGCATCTACCTGAGCGAAAGTGGCGAGACCTTCAAGGCCTTCAGTACGCTCGACGGGCATGGGATGAAGCTGTTGCTGCAGGGCGGGATCGCGCCGCTCGTGATCACCGGACGCGACTCTGCGGCAGTGCGCCGTCGCGTGGCCGATCTTGGCCTGCCGCACGCGATCTACGGCGCACGCGACAAGCTGGCCGCGGCGATCGAGCTGCTGGCGCGGTTGCAGCTCGACTGGAGCGAACTCGCCGTGATGGGCGACGACTGGCCCGACCTGCCGCTGCTGGAGCGTGCCGCCTTCGCCTGCGTGCCTCCGCATGCCCATGCGGAAGCGCGGGCGCGCGCACACCATGTGACGGCCGCCGCGGGCGGATACGGTGCAGCCCGCGAGTGCTGCGACCTGCTGCTTTGCGCGGCCGGGCTCTACGCCGAACTACTCGCCGGTCACCTGACGACGCTGGACGGCACTTCATGACGTCGCCGTCGGTGCTCGAACCGCTGGACGGGCTCGGCGCGCTGCTGCCGACCGCGCGAGAGCCGCAGGCCCGCTGGCCGGCCCTGCCCTGGCCGGCACGTCTGCTCGAGACATTGTCGTCGTACCTTCCGCTGCTGCTGATGGGCCTGCTCGCGCTGGGCAGCTGGTGGCTGGTGAAGAACACGCCGCTGCCCGAGGCGGCGCGCCCCCTGGTGACACCGCGCCACGAGCCTGACTACACGATGCACCAGTTCTCGATTCAGCGCTTCACGCCCGAAGGGCCGCTGCGGGCGCAGATCGAGGGCGACGCGCTGCGCCACTATCCCGACACAGACACGTTCGAGATCGACCGACCGCGCGTCAATGCGTTCGCGCAAGACGGCGGTTTGACCTACGGCAGTGCACGCCGCGCGTTGAGCAACGCCGATGCGACCGAAGTGCAACTGCTCGGTGACGCGCAGGTCACGCGCGTGGCGACAGCCAGCGGCGAGGGCATGACGTTTCGAGGCGAGTTCCTGCATGCTTTCCTGAAGACCGAGCAGGTGCGCTCGCACCTGCCCGCCACCGTCACCCGCGGCGGCACCGTCATCCGCGCCGACGCGTTCAGCTACGACAACCTCGATCGCACGGTGTCGTTGACCGGCCGCGTGCGCGCGTCGTTCCCCGCGCCGGGCGTGAAGGCAGGCCCTGGCACGCGGCCAGGTTCGTCGCCTTGACGAGGCCCTCTTGACTTCGCCGCTCGCTTTCATCACCGGGGCCTCGAGTGGAATAGGCCAGGCACTGGCCGTGCGCTATGCGCGAGCCGGCTACCGCCTGGCACTGGTGGCGCGACGCGCCAACGAGGTCGAGGCCTGGGCGCGAGGCCAAGGTCTTGAGGCCGAGCGTGTCCGCGTCTACGCGGCCGACGTGCGCGATGTCGCCAGCATCACCGCGGCCGGGCGCAGCTGCCTTGCCGAACAAGGACTGCCCGACGTGGTGATCGCCAGCGCCGGCATCAGCGTGGGCGTCGACACCGCCGTGTACGCCGACCTGGAGCAGATGCGAGCGACTTTCGAGACCAACAACCTCGGCATGGCGGCGACATTCCAGCCCTTCGTGCGCGGCATGTGCGAACGCCGCTCGGGTACGCTCGTGGGGATCGCCAGCGTGGCCGGCATCCGCGGCCTGCCGGGCCACGGCGCCTACTGCGCCAGCAAGGCCGCGGTCATCGCCTACTGCGAAAGCCTGCGCGGCGAGTGCCGCCCGTTTGGCGTCAAGGTGGTCACCATCGGCCCCGGTTACATCGACACGCCGCTGACGCAAAGGAACCGGTACAAGATGCCGTTCCTGATGCAACCCGGCGCCTTCGCCGACAAGGCCTACGACGCGATCACCGCGGGCGTGAGCTACCGCGTCATTCCGTGGCAGATGGGCGTGGTGGCCACGCTGCTGCGCGCGCTGCCGGACAGCCTGTTCGACCGCTTGCTGGTCGGGCGATCGCGCAAGCGCCGGGCAGGCGAATGAGCGCCGACGGTTGCGTGAGGGTTTCGATTCGCCACTCGGCCAAGAAAAAAGCGGCGGGCCCAGGCGCCGCCGCTTATCTCGCCCGCGTCGCCGCGCAGGATCGGAGCCTGGCTCAGTAGCCGCCGCGGCTGCCACCACCGCCGCCGTAGCCGCCACCACCACCGCTGCGGCCACCGCCGCCGCCACCGTAGCCGCCACCACCACCGCTGCGGCCACCGCCGCCGCCATAGCCGCCACCACCACCACCACCGTAGCCGCCACCGCCGCCGCTGCGACCACCGCCACCGAAGCCGCCCGGACGCTCTTCGCGCGGCCGAGCCTCGTTGACGACGATAGCCCGCCCTTCGAGGGCCTGGCCGTTCATGCCGTTGATTGCAGCCTGCGCTTCCGCGTCGCTGCCCATCTCGACGAAGCCGAAGCCCTTCGAGCGGCCGGTATCGCGGTCCATCATCACCTTGGCCGAGGTGACCGTGCCAAACGGCGCGAACGCCTGCTGGAGTTCGTCGTCGCGCACGCCATAGGCGAGGTTACCGACGTAGAGTTTATTGCCCATGGGTGGCACCTTTCGTTTCCTGAATGAACTAACGACCTATGTGGAGCTTCAACCCGTCCAGAAACATTCAAGCCAAGGCGCCGCTGCCAAACACAGAGTTTTCATTATCAAGGAAATTCGGCACATTGCGCGGCGCTTGGCAAGCGTGCGCCGTGCGGAGTGTTGTTTTCCAGCCAGCGAACGCCTGATTCAGCCGCTTCGCACCGCAGCCGTCGCCCCGCAGCCAGCGAGCCAGACCCCGCAGGATTTGCCACGGTCTCGCCTCGAACTCGCGCAGTTTCGCAGGCGCTGCGGCGGCTCACCGGGCCCTCTGCGCATGCGGCCTGTGGAGCAAGCGAGAATTGCCCATGGACATCTACAAGCCGCTGGTCGCGCTGCTGGCCATGGTCAACCCGATCGGCGCGGTGCCGTTCTACATCCACTTCACGCAGAACCTGAACCGGGCGCAACGCCAGCGGACGATTCGCGTCGCGGCGTTCAGCGCGTTCGTGGTGATTGCGGTCAGTGCGGTGGCGGGGCTGCGAATCATCGAGTTCTTCGGCATCTCTCTGGCCTCGTTCCAGGTCGGTGGCGGCACGCCGTTGCTGATCTCGTCGTTGCAGATGCTCAACGCGAAACCTGCGGAGGAGCGCACCGACACCGTCAGCGAAGGCGATACCAAGCTCGATGCGGGTGACAGCATTGCCATCGTGCCGCTGGCGATACCGCTGCTCACCGGGCCGGCGACGATCTCGACCGTCGTGATCTACGCCGACAAGACGCGCCACTGGTGGGAACACGCAGTGCTGGTCGGCTACGGGTTGGTGATCGGGCTGGCGGTGTGGGCCTGCTTCAGCTTGTCGGGCACGATCGCGCGCGTGCTGGGCAAGACCGGGATCAACGCGATGACGCGGCTAATGGGTCTGATCCTCGCCGCGCTGGCGGTGGAGGTGATGGCCGATGGCCTGGTCAAACTGTTCCCCGTGCTGGCCAGTCCGATCGGCGGTTAATGGCCGTCGCGCGGCGCGTTCCCGGGAAACCCCTAGTGCGACGCGCCACGAGCCGGCCTACAGTCGCGCCACTCGCCGCAGGCACCTTGCCGGTGCCTCGCGCCGGCGGGGGATCGAGGAGACAGGGCAGTCAGGCTGAAGGGCGCTATCAGGCCCGTGGCACGTCAGCAGCAAGCCGATCAGCGACGAGGACCGGCTGATGAGAAGATGCAAAGGCGCCAGATGACCCTGGCGCCTTTTTCATGAGTGCGCCCGGCAGGGCGCACTTACTTGGAGGTGGAAGTCCTCTACGGACCCGGCAAGGGGAACCGTTAGCCGAACGGCAAGGGTGTCGCGGGTGACTGC
>Ga0209048_10005879_pt1 | contig 11546 bp, 12 predicted proteins | sample FrelakmetCRP12CR_FD_187146 | JGI IMG/M metagenome (GOLD analysis project Ga0209048, IMG submission 187146) | Freshwater lake sediment microbial communities from the University of Notre Dame, USA, for methane emissions studies - CRP12 CR (SPAdes)... | ecosystem: Environmental > Aquatic >... | reverse complement strand
CAGGCCGAAGAAGCTTACTTCCTTTCTGATCAAGAAGCGGTCCGCTTCGGTCTCGTCGCTTTCGCGCAGGAAAGACGCAGGCGCGACCGTTTCCGTGAGGGCGTACACGCGCTCGAAGCGCTCGCGGTGGTGCGTCATCACTTCGCCAGTGCGCCAGAGATAATACAAGGCCAGCGCACTGTCCTTACGGCCGCGATAACTCTGGGTGCGTGTCCGGCTCGCCATCGCGAAGTCGCGGTTGCTCACGGTGCCGCGCTCGCTCAGGATGGCCCGCATTTCGGCGATGGCATCGGCGTGCTCGGCAGCCATGCGGTGAATGCGCGAGTCGCCAGAGGTGCCATCGCGCTCGCGGCGCATGACCACGCGCCAGTGCGGCAGCTCATCCATCGGTCGGACGGCCAGCCAGCCACCCCAGTCAAAGAACTTGCGCTGCTGATAGGCCAACTCTTCCCATAGGCCAGGCGTGTAATCGAGGACGCGGCTGTGCAGCGCAATGTCCTGGCTGCGCGCGATGATCTGCAGTGGGTCGAGTTGCAGGTACTCCATGTCGCGCATGGCAGCTTCGGTTCCCTCAATACCGCGCCAGCGCCGCCCGGGCCACAAGCCCTGCTTGCCTAGGATGAAACGACGTGCAGTCTCGAGAGTGATAGCTAACATGATGACTCCTTTGTCCATTTCCCCATGTCTTGCTGCTTCATACTATCATGGTTTTGCAGGACTGAGGAAAAAGACGGCTCACAGTTTATTCTCTGTTTAGAGTAGACGCTGGCAATTCGACCTGCGTACTTTTTCCATGCTAAGAATAGCATTCATGTTAATTCCACGATTACAGCAGACCTAACTGTCATTATACCCATGGTCTTGCAGTTTGAAAATACCATGGTTTTGCAGGGGGTTGAGCTTGATGAAAAAACCAGCTCATCACACTTTTTGGTTTCGGGGTCGTTAACTGTCTTGATGGGGAAGCATGGTTTTGCAGAAAAACTTCACTAAAAGTTGAAATGGTAACTGATGATGCTGGAGCTAATTCAGAATTTCGGGTGCCGACTCAATGGAGCACCAGGAACGCAGCTTCAGAGCTTTCGAAAATTTTCGCTGCTCCTTACATGATTGCGTACCACATGCCAGAGAAATACAGGAAAGTGGTGAATGGCTATAGTGTCATTTTTACGAACGGATATCCTGAGTAGCTATTACAGCGCGTTTTTCTCGTATGCTTGAGGCTCCTTCTCGGGAAGAGCGAGAAGAACATCCTTGCTTTTCCCTCTCTCGAGTTTCACGTGCCAGGTAGTCGTGCATTTATGCGGACTCGGCAAATTTGTAAAGAGGAACAGTTCGCTCTGGTAATCTCGTTGTCAGCCGCAAGGCTTCTAAATGCTCGATAGTTTCGGGCGCAAAAAGCACATCGCCGCAGATATCACAGACTTCGGCGGGAATGTGTTCGACTACAATGATACGATCGCCCTGGTGAATGGCACGTACAACTTCTTTTTGTTCGTATTCACCCGGGCAATCTGCAATACTACATCTCATTTGAATCTCCTCTCAGTCGGGCCAATCCATTTAGGCGGAACGGGGACATATGCCGTTATTATAACTAACCGAGGCAGCGACGTTGTACAAACCACATGCAAAGGACGCCTCCGGGCGGTCAGCCCGTAAAGCAAACAACAGGAACCGCGCTTATGATCTGGATAATTCTCGAGAATCTGACCGTTGGCGATCGCTTCCAGCACCTCGGCCAGCGTGATCGATTCTTCCTCCATCTCTTCACGAGCGTGGTCGGTTACACGTATAGCCCGCTCGGCAGCCTGTGTTCGTATACGAATAAGTGAAGCGTCCACGCCCATCTCTTTTCTCCTCAATCTGCCTTCATTTGTTGCATGTTTATTTTATCATAGCCGGGCTAAAACCGTTAGGATGGATGGCCTGGCACCTTACTGAAGTCGGTCATTACACCCCATTGACTTATCAAGGCCGCCGAAGATTTTCATACAGTTTACATGTTGCCGTCGTGCGAAGCCGGCATGGCGGCGTGCAGCAGCCGTTCCAGCGCCGCGGCGCACGAGAGTGGTAGATCGTCGTGTGATCGACATGCAAGCCCCGCTCGAGCATCATCGCCATTTTCGCGATGCAGCCTTGATGCTTGAAGGAGAAAGCTTTTAGGGGAAAACCTCACCTCCCAGGGTATCGAGCGCCAGGGACAACTCGCCAGCATGCTGCGCCCTCTTGAAGGCGTCTCTAACTTCTGATGAGAGCAAGAGGGGGGCTTCATAGCCCGCGGTATACCCCCTCCATTGCTGAGCCGTCACCAGAACAGGAACCGCGGAGAGCGGGTGGGCCTCGTCGGAGACCACCCAGAGGGCATCCCTCTCCACCAGCACCGGCATGGTGCCCTTTCTCACCAGACTGACCAGCTGCGCAAACAGCAGGGCTCGACCCAGACCGACGACTTGGACCCACCAATCAGGCCGGGACCAGCCCCCAGCCGTCTGCTCCTGTGTGAGGATGGAGACACCGGACTCGGCGAGCCGGGTGATGGTGTGCAACGCATTGGCTCGCCCCAGCGCATGCCGGTAGACCTGGGGGCGCGTGTGCAGGCGCGAAGCTGCCTGCCACAGGGTGGTGGCCCAGCGCTTGAGCAGGTCGTGGGCCTCTTGCCAGTACCAGCCCTCCCGTACCTGGACCCGGTAGCCGATGTCCTGGCAGCACCTGACCTGGGGCGTACTCATCCACTCCCCGTCCAGGCCACTCGGCAGCCGTTTGCCGTCGAAGACGGAGCCAGCCGACTCGGCGTTGACGCGCCAGATGCCGGGGCGTATGCCATCGTAGGCGCGTCCACTCGCGGCATACTGCGGCGCTCCTGCCCCCAGGGGAGCTCCTATCGCTGCCTGCAGGTGCCAGGAGAGGTGAACGTACTTATGCACATAGCGTTGGCGCTGTTCCGCGACCGTCAGGGGGCGCATCCACACCACATCGCGCGCGCATTCCCTGAGCGGGACAGACGTTGCGCCGCTGCCAGAGAAGGCGTACAGGTCGAGCGGGGAGGAACGGAGTGGCGAGACGGCAGCGTCGGGTGTGAAGTCGTTGAGCAGCGCGTGTGCCAGCAGATCGGGGGAGTCGGTCACCGACCTGGCCAGCACCTGGTCCAGGTAGCTCACGGTGGCGAGCAGGCTGCGCGCGTCGGTGAGTCCCCAGCCCCAGCCGGCGTACTCGGGAAAGGCGAGTGCCAGGCGACGCGCTTCCCACTGGTGGCGCTCCCTTGGCCAGAGGAGGGCACGGATCGGCCTGTTTGGCTCGCGTGGATCGGGATGGACAATCACTACCCAGCGGTTGTTCGCCTGCTCAAGCCAGGCACAGGTGGCGGTCCGCGAGAGTGTCGTGGTTGGCATCACCCAGGCCGAGTGGAGCCCAGCATCCCAGAGGTATGCCAGCAGGCCAGCTGGCTCGCTCACGTCAGCCGGGATCCGGAGCGAGCGAAGCACGCGCTTTCCCTGGACAACCTCAAGGAGCAGGAGCTCGCTGTCCATCAGGATACCCATCGCAGTACTAGCCGGTGTGATGGAGAAAGTGTTGTCTCTGTTGATCATAAACATCGCCGCCCGCAGGCGCCCTCCTTTCGGTTATTTGAGTTCTTGCTCCTTGATGTTGTAGCGGGCCTGCATTTGTACGTCTTCCTCTCTTTTTGATTTGAGCGCATCGTGTGAGGTTGGCAAGGCAGCATGCAGCAGCTGTTCCAGCGCAGCGGCTCGCGAGGGCCCGACGCCGGGGACCTCCGCAAGTTGGGCGGCGTTAGCACTCAACAGATCATGCAAGTTGCGAAAGCGCGCACAGACAGCGCGAGCGGTGATGGGGCCGATGCCCGGCAGGGACAAGACGATCTGCATCTGCTGCTCGAATTGAGTCGCCCGGCGCCGTCCTGCCGCAGGACCGAGAGTGGCAGGACTGTGAGCCGTTTGCCCAACCTGGCACTGCCTCGCAGCAGCGTAGACCAGGTGCGCAGACTCTGCCGGTCCGCTGCTGGGCAGGATCGGCACACGCTGGATCGCAGTGATGTAGGTAAGTGCCCCGCGAATGCTTGCGGGGTGCATCTGGGAATGACTGACGCGCAGCGGGTCCCCCTCCAGTAATAAGATGGGCGCAAGGTGACTTTTCTGCAGCGCGGTGAGTTGCGCGAATAAACGTCCTTGCGCCAGGCTGATGAGAAAGTCACTCCCTGTTTTGCGCTCCAACACCCGGCATGGGCCGCCACCTATGTCGTAGTCGCCCATGAGCAGGGGGGTCACCTCAATATGTACCCGCGGCATGGCGGCCAGTAGATCGGGGATACCAGATCGCTGTTCTTGTGTGTCGATGCGAATATGGATCGGAATTGGCTGTTGTTGTGGCATAGCTTGTACAGCTTCTCTCCTTCTCTCGTACGCGCCTCCTGGCGCCTATGCCTTTCTCAATCAATAATAGCAGGCGGTCCTCTTTCCCAACTCAGGGACTTTCACGGGATCCTCACGAACATTCCGCGCCGTCGGGGATTCACGTGAGAATGACAGGAGCGTGAGGGGGAGGGATGTCGTCAGATGTTAGAAGTTTACGCCTTTTTTCGTGAGGATCTCGTGAAATTGTGCGAGCCAGAGCTGAGTTTGGTCTGCTATCATTATCGCAGAGGGTGGGGCAGGCATCCCGTTTCCAGTTTTCTCTCGTTGCCAGAGAATAGCGCTGCAGGAGAAAGCAGAGCTGAACAGCATCCTCAAACGGAAGGAGAAAAGGCGTGCCATACTTCACGGAAGACAACCTGCAGCGGATTATCATCAATCCGTTCTACGCCATCACCGTTGCTCCGCAGTTGACCGAGGAACATGAGAGACGCCCATAAGCGAGGCCGAGTGGGTGCAGGCGAATGCCTCTCTGATGAAGGAGATTGGTAGCGAGCCGTGGCTAAAGCAGCTGCTGGACGTGCTCAACGGCGACTTCGTGACGGCGGAAGAGGTTGGCTTGGCGACACCGGGCGGCACGATCGGCTACGGCGCGCCCGGCAGATCTAAACCTCAGCGGCGGGGAAAAAAGCAAAGGAAAAAGAGGCACCACAGGTAAGACTTCAGCGTGTTTGCTATGCCACGTTGCTTGGGTACTAAGGACGACTCGGCAGTAAAGCCGGGGCGAACGAACATGGCAAGGACGCGCGACGAACACGCCTACCCCATCTTCCCTGCTTGGTACCGCAAGAGCGATCAGGAGGAATATTCGATGAAAGGCCTGGCGTTTTTAGAGCACGTGGACCACAACCGCAAGGCAGCCATTTATACGGCAGAGCACGACGGCAAAACGAGGAATTTCGCGTATCACGAGGAGCTTGGCGAGTGCCGTGAGACGTTTGCCCGATTGCTTCAGGCTGTGCAAAAAGGTGAGATCGGGGTGATTCTGACGCCTGATGCCGCCTGCCTGGCGATTGAAACGTCGCCGGGCTGGATGGAGGCGTTTATACAGGCTGTCAAACAACACAAAGTCCTCATTGGCGACCACAGCCACGACCTGGTCTACGATCTGCGCGATGAAGAGGATGAGGCGCGGTTTCGGGATCTGTATCCGCAAGGGGAATACGAGCGGGAGAGGAGCACACCCCGCCCACTCATCGATGCCATCGCGCAGAGCCCCTTCGCCGCCGCCTTAATCGAGAGCGGAGAGAATTGGTTCCTCGTCACCCGCATCGAGGGCAAGGCACCCGACGATCTCTTCTATAGTCTTTCTAGTGGGGCACGAGGGCAAGCTGTGGACGTGTTTGGGCTGGGACGATGGAAAGAGCTCCTAGATATCCTGGCTCCCTATGGTATTACCGAGGAGGGAGGCTGGTGCCCGGTTCCTCCGGAACGAAAGGACTGGCTCATCCGTACGCAACACCAAGAGGACGCGATGGCCGCGCAAACCGCAGCCGCAATGAAGCCGCACCGGGCTTCTCTGACCAAAGGCGCGCAGGTGAGCGTGATCCTGCCGGGAAGTGGTAGGGCGCGGGGCAAGCAAAGACGGAGAAGAGGAGGAAGAAACGGATGAGGGAGCTGCCTTACTTCACGCGCGAAGAGTACGCATTGACGAAAGTGGCGCTTGAAGGCTCCGACGTTCCGGCCGAGGCCCTGGCGCTCCTCTCTGCCTGGATCGAAGGGGAGCGCCTGCTGGTGGATGGCCGGGAAGACGTGGGAGGGATCAACTTTTGCCGCATGGATGCAAAGGTCATGGCGCCGCTCCCTCACATCGTCGCTTCTTTTTTCGCCCGCCGTCCCTACAAGCGCAAAGCTGGGCACTACCGCAATGGGAACGGCTTCTATCTGCTCCTGTATCGGGATGTGGAGGAGGGCTGGAAGCTGGTGCGGATAGGAAGGAATACCTCCTACGCTCAGTTCGTCCCGCTATTCGCAGCGAGAAGCAAGGCGGTAGAGGAGATCAACAAGCGGCTCGGCAACGATCTGGGAGACCATGAAGAGTGAAGATGTGAAAGCTTCAACTGCTCTTAATTTAGATGCCATGAAGAAATTATCCAGGAGAGGGGTAATGAACAGATGCCGCAGCATTCCATAGCGATCAAAGTCAACGATCATCTCACTATTGACGCCGGATCCTGGCAGGAACGCGTTGAAGGGGATCTAATACCCTATCGCCTTGTCTCGCCTCCGCAAGCCACCATGTACCGCCAGGTCCTCTCGTATTTAGAGGAAGCCACCAGAGGTCAGAAGGCTCCACCCAAGTCCCGGCTGCACTTCGGTGAAGTGGCGATCGCGACCGTCGCGGTGTGTCTGCGCTGGGGGTCGTACTTCGCCGTGCTGGCCAAGGGCGACCTGCCGCAGTGGACCTCCGCGTACGAACCGGAGGTCAGCTGCGTCGGCGACGGGGAGATGGCGCGCATCAACATCGAGGCCTCAGCGGCCCTGGCCGGCTGGATCGATCTCATGCGGGCCGACCAGCAGCACTTCCGCAAGCTGGTCAGGGCTGCCATCCAATGCCTCCCTTTTCCCATAGCGCAGCTCGACGGGGCGACGTATCACAACCGCTTCCGGGTCTTCAGCGCCATCAATTCAGCCAATGGCAGACGCTACCTGATGGAGGCCTTTGTGCGAGACTTCGGGTCGGAGTGGTTGGAACGAGAGAAGGCGCGCATCCTCGTCAATCCCACACGCGCCCTTGCCAATGGGATCCTCAACGAGCACTGGCGCAACGGATCGGGCATCGAGGACGTGCACGCCGGGGGCCTCGCCCGCACAAGGCCACTGGCGCAGCGCCGCCTCACGAAAGCGCAGGAAACGCTGCTGATGCAGGAAACGGCGGAGCTGTTTGTGCCAACCCTGCGTGCCCTCTATAACGTCGTCAGCAAACCGAGCGAGGAAACCTGGCTGGAACAGGCGCTACCATATGCGATTGCCTTCAAGCCTCCCGCGGATTGGTCGCTGGAGGAGCAGACGCGTGAAATTGCCTTGCCAGGTGCAGAACCATGATAGTCCTTCGCACGCTCTTGTCCAGAAGGGAGACAGGTGTTTGTGGTATTCGCCCAATCGAGAGACCAACGCCAGGTTCAACTACGAGGGAACGCTGGCTGTCTCCGAGACCGGTGGCATAGTGGACGATACTGATAGGAGGACGCCGTTTGGCTTCTGCATGGAGCGGCCACGATCGCCAGCCGAGCTTGTTTCATGCCAAAACCAACCCAGTGTTCTTTCCCCTGGCCTGGCTGTACATCCCACATTGTCAGAGTTGGAGTCCGCTCGCCAACCGCGGGGTAACGCTCTCCCCGCTCCCGCAAGACCAGCCCCTGCCGGATGCGCCGCGCGAGTTCGTGGGTGTAGACGGCTGGCTCCGCCTGCTCCTCCTGGAGCACGTCCTCGGTGTACTGGTAGAGCTGGAGCGCCTCCTGCCGCCTCTCCTGCTCCACCAGCATGACCATCAGGCGGCACAGGGCGTCCTCGTCGGCCGGGTCCTCCTCCAGAGCGGCGAAGAGCAGCTCCTCGGCCAGGCCGACCAGCTCGTCTTCGAGGTAGAGGTCGACCAGCTTGAAGAGCACGCGGTGCCGCGCGCCGTTGATAGTGTGCCGTCGTGGCTGTGCCCACGCAGCATACAGGTCGTCCTCGAGGAACTCGCCCCCGGCGAGGGCACACGCTTCCTCTAGCAGGGGAAGCGGGTTCTGACCCTGGCACTCCGCCCGCACCGCCCTCGACACGAGTGAGAGCAACGCATCGGCATCGACCCAGAGGTGCTGCTGCCCGGCCAGTTTGAAGACCGTTTCCCCGCCGCTGCGCAGCGTGAGCAGCAGGCTTCCCACCTCGCCCGTGCGCAGGATGTGTCGCCGAAGGACGGATGCCGCGGAGTCGAGCGCATGCGCGGCATTCAACTCCTCGTGGTCGGGCCAGATGGCCTCGAGGAGTTCATCCCTGGACGCCCGGCGGTTGGGGCGGCATAGCAACACCTTCAGTAGGGCCATCGCCGGCCCGCGACTACTCCACTCGTTGCGCGCCACGCGCTCGTAGCGCGGCTCATTCGGGGCCGGCAAGGGAGCGGGAACGAGCCGCTCCACGGCGAATTCACCCAGCGTGGTGATCCGCATCCACGGATGCTCCGCTGAATCGTGTTCAATTGTACTGTGCATCGCTGCGAATCTCCTCTCTCGAATCCCCTGGCTTGATCAGCAAGGGGGTACGAGGCCTACCGACGAGTCCCTGAACGCCCTGCTATTGATGCTATCCTCCATGCATGCTCCGATTATAGCAGAAGCGCCCGTTGGCTGAACGAGAAAGTCGTGATTCTTCGTGAGCAATTCGTGAAGCGAATCTCCTGCTCCCGTCCCTTGGTCGTCTCGTTTCCTCCCCCCTCTGGCTTATTCTTCCCAGACCGCTAAAGACGGGAAAGGAATGTTCTCATTCCGCGCGCATCGCCTCACCGGTCACGGACCCTCCCTGTCAAACGTCGTGAGCGAGTCGTGAGCAGGCGTATGCGCCTAGTGAACGACCATGAGGAGTGCATGAGGGAGGCATGCTACGCTCGCTGTGGAGATCGGGAACGGCGGCTGAGAGGAAACGAAAGGCCAGGCAGTAAGGAGGAATTCTGTGAGAGAGCAGCTGAGGGTCATAGTGCTGGACACTTCGCCGACCTCGCGCAAGATCCTCGAGGTCATCCTCCATCGCGAGGGCCACCAGGTCGCCTGCTTCGATGACTCGCTGGAGGCGCTGCGCTTTCTCTCCCGGCATGGCCCTGCCGACCTGCTCTTCCTCGGCCTGAATCTTCCTAAAATGGACGGTTTCGAGGTGCTGAAGTATCTCAGAGGCGAAGCGCGTTTCCACCCGATGGTTTCTGTCGCCCTCCTCAACGAGCACGACGGGATCCTGGTCCGCTTGAAAGCGCGCCTGGCGGGCGCGCAGCAGGTGGTGACGAAGCCGCTGGTGCGGCATCGGATCGTTGCCCTGGTGTCCGAATATTCGTGCAGGAGGGTTTCTACCCAAGAAGCAAACCAGCGAGCAGGGAGCCCCACCCGTGACGATGGTGAGACAGCTCCCTATCGAGGAAGGAATGAGCCTGGTGGGACAGCCAGTTCGCGCACCGTGTGAGCTTGCGCCTGAGGCGGTCGAGCACATTCCCTGGTTGCGCGGGTGGCTCCTCTCCTGGTTCGCGTGCGACGGCCGCACCTTCCCCTGGCGCGAACCGGGCAGGACACCGTACGAGGTCGTTGTCGCGGAGATCCTGCTGCAGAGGACAACTGCCGCGGGAGTCGTGCGGGCCTATCCCGGATTCATCGAGCACTTCCCGTCGTGGATTGCCCTCGCGCACGCGCCCCTGGACTGCATCGAGAACGCGCTCAGGCCGCTCGGGCTCTGGAGGCAAAAGGCGCTGGCATTCCAGCAGCTCGCGCGGTCGATCGAGGGGCGTGGCCGCGTCGTTCCTAGCAAGCGCGCGGAGCTGGAGCGCCTGCCTGGTATCGGCCCCTACACGGCGAGCGCGGTGCTGGCCATCGTCTACGGACGGGCTGAGCCACTCCTCGATGTGAACATGGCCCGCCTCCTGGGGCGGTTCCTGGGATCATCCGAGCCCGCTGAGGCGAGGCCCCGACGCTCGCTGCACGCGCTCGCCCTTCGTCTGGTGAAGAGTAAACGCAGCCTCGAGGTCAACTGGGCGGTGCTCGATTTCGGGGCGCTCGTGTGTCGTGCCCGGCGACCGCTCTGCCCCCAGTGCCCGCTGCGGGCCAAGTGCGCGTATGCCAGGTTGCGTCAGTTCCAACCTATTCCCACTTCAAATGCTCTTTCAGGCTCACGAAGCGCTGGTTGCCGATGATGATGTGGTCGACGAGTTCGATGTCGAGGATGCGCCCGGCCTCCACCAGCTGCAAGGTAGTCTGGATATCCTCCGGTGACGGCTCCGGGTCGCGTGGAGTAGGCGCACAGCGCGTTGCCTGTGTTGCCACAGGTACGTTTCTCTGCACCTCTCCCCAAACCGGACGTGCCTCTTTCAAGGCATCCGGCTTTCCATTAAGTCGTTTTCTGGCGATACCCATGTTCTCTCTGATGGCAGGCCAGACTCATAGCCTGGCCGGGCTCTGGCGTCCACCGGACCGTCCGGCTCACGGGATGGCGACGGCGTCTATGTCTGGTTCTTTGAGTCCCGGCTCAAGCATCCTGGCCGGGAGATCGGGCTTCCGGCTCAAGACTCGCCGTTTGAAAGGGCTGTAGAGCAATTTGAGGATATCGGAGGTCTTCATGTGGCGGCCGAAGGTGCGCAGCAGCTTATAGGTGCGGAAGGGACGCTGGAAAAGGCGGCGGGCAAAAAGCCTGGCGTAGCCTTGCATGCGCACCTGGTTCACCGCCGCACTGGACAGGGCGGTGGGGTCGATGTCCGAGCACTTGAACCATTTGTCCCAATCGAGCTCGTCGTCAATGATCCCGCGGTCAACGTACTCCTGCCATAAGGGGGTGCCCCGATAGGCGCACAGGCGATTGAAACCGAAGGTGTCCAGCTTCAGGCGGGCCGCAAAGCGGAAACTGGCCATGACCTCCTTTTTGGTCTCGCCGGGCGAGCTGATGACAAAAAATCCGTGCACCCGTTCGATGCCCTGCCGCTTCGCCTCACTGACGGCGTGCTCAACCTGTTTTAGGGTCTGATGCTTGTGAAGCCGGTCCAGGACCTTTTGAGTGCCCGCCTCCACCCCAAACGCCAGAAAATTGCAGTTGGCCTGTTTCATAATCGGCAACTGATCAACCGCGACCGCATCAACCCGACCTTCGCAGCCCCAGTGGAACTTCAGTCGGCGGTCAATGATGCCGTGGCAAATCTCGCTGATACGCTTGCGGTTAAGGAGAAAGTGATCGTCGGTCAGGTAAATCGAGCGATAGCCCATATCGTTCAGCTGCTGCATTTCGCCCAAGACATGCTCCGCAGAACGGTAGCGCCATTTGCCCTGCGACAGGGAGGGAATGTCGCAGTAGATGCAGGCATAGGGGCAGCCTCGCGAAGTCTGCATGGTACAGAATTTATCCAGGGAGAGGACCGCCGGGACATCAAGGGGTAATGACTCGATGTAATCAATG
>Ga0209048_10005878_pt1 | contig 11546 bp, 10 predicted proteins | sample FrelakmetCRP12CR_FD_187146 | JGI IMG/M metagenome (GOLD analysis project Ga0209048, IMG submission 187146) | Freshwater lake sediment microbial communities from the University of Notre Dame, USA, for methane emissions studies - CRP12 CR (SPAdes)... | ecosystem: Environmental > Aquatic >... | reverse complement strand
TGTGGTCCGTCCAGGCCGTGCGGGCCCACGCCCGCAAGGCCACCTGCCGCGTGCGCCTCGTCATCGACGGCGAGGGGCTTCTGCGCGACTTCGACATCCTCATCTCCTCGGGCGACGCCGTCATGGACGGGGACGTGGTGCGGGCGCTGCACGGGACGCCGCGCTTCCCTCTGCCCCCCGTGCACGTCATGCTGGGCAATGTCGAGTTGGTGAGCGAGTGGGAGTTCACCGTGCACCCGGGACTGGCGGCTGCGCAGGGGGCCGTCGGCTACGGCGGCCTCACCGCTGGCGTCGTCTTCGACATGGTGACGCTCGTCAACCCCAGCGTCGACTTGACGCCACTCGAGCGCAACGTTGCCCTCGCTGCGTACTACACGCGGTGAGGGGCGGCCCGGGGCGGCAGTTCAGCCCGGGGCCAGGCGGGTCAGCACCTGGAGGTTGCCCTTCAGCGTCTGGTGGACAGGGCAGCGCTCGGCAATCTCCAGCAGGCGCGCCCGCTGTTCCTCGCTGAGGGGGCCTTGCAACTCCAGGGTCCTGTCCACCCTTTCAATAAAGGCGTCCTTCTTCTCGCAGGTGACGCAGTCATCTCGGTGGATGCGGCTGTGCCGCAGGCGCACCGTCACCCCCTGCAGCGGCCACTGGCGGCGGTCGGCATACAGCCGCAGCGTCATGGACGTGCAGGCGCCCAGGGCGCCGAGGAGCAAGTCATAGGGGGTGGGGCCGAGGCCGGTGCCGCCCACGGCCGTTGGCTCATCGGCGACCCACGTGTGGGCGCCGGCTTGAATGTCCTGCCGGAGGCCACGGGGACCGCCCTGCACCACCACGTCGGGGACCGCCTGTACTTCCTCCATGCCACACCTCGCGGGGCTGCCGGGGCAAACACCCAGGGCCCGGGGGGACTGTATGCCCAGCTCAGGCCGCCCGGGGCGTCCGCAGGGCCTCGGCGCGTGCTTCCTCGAAGAGGACCTTCAAGTCCGCGTCCACCAGCGTCTCCTTTTCCAGCAGCAGCCGGGCCGCCCGCTCCAGCGTCTGTCGGCGTGCCTTGAGGAGGGACTCGGAGCGCGCGAAGGCGTCATTCACAATCTCGCGCACGGCCAGGTCAATCTCCCGGGCGGTCTGCTCGCTGTAGTCCCGCCGCTGCATGGGCTGTGGGCCCAGGAAGCCCGCGGGCTCCGTCTCATACGTCACCGGACCCAGGGACGGCACCATGGCGAAGCGCGTGGCCATGTCCCGGGCAATGTCGGTGGCCCGCGCCAAGTCATCCGCCGCGCCGGTGGAGGTGTGCTGAAAAACCAGCGCCTCGGCCGCGCGTCCGCCGAGCAGCACCGACAGCTTGCCCTCCAGTTCCTCGCGCGTCATGAGGAAGCGGTCCTCGGTGGGCCGCTGCATGGTGTAGCCGAGGGCCCCCAGCCCCCGGGGAATAATACTCACCTTGTGCACCGGGTCCGCCCCAGGGCTGGCCGCGGCCACCAGGGCATGCCCCATCTCGTGGAAGGCGACGAATTCGCGTTCCCGGGCGTTGAGCAGGCGCGTCTTCTTCTCCAGCCCGGCCACAATCCGTTCGATGGCCGAGTCGAAGTCCACCCGCTCCACGGCCTCGGCGTGCCGGCGGGTGGCGGCCAGCGCCGACTCGTTCACGAGATTGGCGAGGTCCGCGCCGCTGAAGCCGGCCGTCAGCGCGGCAACGTCGTCGAGGTTGACCTCCGGCGCCAGTTTCACCTTGCCCACGTGGACGCGGAGGATGGCGGCGCGGCCGCCGCGGTCCGGGCGGTCCACCAGCACCTGCCGGTCAAACCGGCCCGCGCGCAGCAGCGCCGGGTCGAGGACGTCCGGACGGTTGGTGGCCGCCAGCAGCACCAGCCCGCTGCGGGTGTCGAAGCCGTCCATCTCCACCAGCAATTGATTCAGCGTCTGCTCCTTCTCGTCGTGGCCGCCGATGCCCAGGTTGGCCCCGCGCGCACGCCCGAGGGCGTCCAACTCATCGATGAAGATGATGGCCGGGGCCTTGGCCCGGGCCTGCTCGAAGAGGTCGCGCACCCGGGCGGCGCCGACGCCGACGAACATCTCGACGAATTCACTGCCGCTGATGGAGAAGAAGGGCACCCGGGCCTCGCCTGCCACGGCCTTGGCCAGCAGCGTCTTGCCGGTGCCAGGGGGGCCCACCAGCAGGATGCCCTTGGGGAGACGTCCCCCGAGACGGCCATAGGACTCCGGGTCCTTGAGGAAGCTGACCACCTCCTGCAGCTCGCCCTTGGCCTCATCCACCCCGGCCACGTCCCCGAAGCGCACCTGGACGTCCGTCTCGACGAAGACTTTTGCCTTGCTCTTGCCGATGGCCATCAGGCCCCCGCCGGGACCCAGCTTTCCGGCCATGCGCCGGGCCAGGAAGAGCCACACGCCGCCAAACAGCAGCACCGGGAGGAGCCAGCTGAGCAGCATCTCCACCAGGCGGTTCTCCACCGTCCCGGAGTACTTCACCGCTGCCTCGTCCAATTCCTTGGCCAATTCGGCCCCGACGCGGTTGGTGACGAAGCGCGTCTTGCCGTCGAGCGGCTCCTTGAGGGTGCCCTCCAGCCGGTCCTCCCCGACCTTCACCTCGGCGACCTTCTTGTCGCGCAGCAGCTGCTGGAACTGGCTGTAGGGCAGGACGGCCACCTGCCGGTAGCCCACCCACAAATCGTGGACAAACATGACGCCCACCAGCGCGAGCAGGGCGTAGAGGACGTGAAAACGCTTCTCGTTCATGCCGCACTCCTCGCCGGGGCCAGCTGTCTAGAGATGGGTGGGTGCACTGCGGCTCCAGTTGGGCCCGCCGGGGGCGGCTTGGGTCTCCAGGGTGCGGAGCCGGCGCACGCGCTCCTCGGTGGAGGGGTGGGTGGAGAAGAGGCGGGCCACGCTGCGCATGGCACCGAAGGGGTTGACGATGAAAAGGCTGGCGATGGCCGGCTGCACCTGGGCGGGCATGGCACGCGCGCCGCTCTCCAGCTTTTCCAGGGCCCGGGCGAGTGCTTCGGGGTCCCCGGACAGGGCGGCGCCGGAGCGGTCCGCCTCGAATTCCCGGCTGCGCGAGATGCCAAATTGAATCAGGGTGGCGGCGATGGGGGCCACCAGAAGCAGCAGCAGCGACTGCAGGGCACTCGGGCCCTCGCCGTCGCGGCGGCCCCCGCCGAAGAAGCCGGCCACATGGGCGACGTAGCTGACAGCGGCCGCCACCGTGGCGGCAATGCTGGAGATGAGGACGTCCCGATTCTTCACGTGCGACAATTCGTGGGCGAGCACGCCGCGGAGTTCACGCGCGTCCAGCAGTTGCAGAATGCCCTCGGTGACCGCCACCACGCCCTGCTTAGGGCTGCGCCCCGTGGCGAACGCATTGGGTTGGGCCTCGGGGATGATGTAGACGCGCGGCTTGGGGATGCCGGCCTTCTCGGCCAGCTCCGCGACCATGGCGTGAAGCTCTGGCGCCTGCTCGACGGTCACCTGCTGTGCCCCGCTGGTGGCCAAGACAATCTTGTCCGAGAAGAAGTAGGCGCCGAGATTCATGACGGCTGCGGACACCACCGCGTAGCCGAGGAAGTCCGGGCCGATGGCGCCGCCGATGGCGATGAGCAGGGCCGAGAGCGAGCCGAGCAGGAGGATGGTCTTCAGCTGGTTCGACATGACTTTGGCTACACTAACCACCTGAGCGCCGGAGGCCAGCGCCCCGTGTGGCAAGTGCCCGGGGGCCCTGGGGAAAACAGCGCCCCCGGGGGGGGCCCTGCCGGGTTAGCCGCCCCGGGTGTGCATCTCCAGCCGGGGGTCCTCCCGCAATTCGGCGACGTCGGCCAGCGGCTCTCGGTGCAGCAGGGCCAGGCGCTGCTCGGCCCCGCGGTCCGTGCGGCCCTTCCAGCCCAGGCGCAGCAGCCGGGCGATGGTCTCGTCGGAGGCCCCGTCCCGCAGGGCCTGGCGCAGGTTGAGTCCGGCGCGGGCGTAAAGGCACAGAAACCACGTGCCGTCGGCCGTGACGCGGCTTCGGTCGCACGTGCGACAGAAGGGCGCGGTGGTGGAGGCAATAATTCCGAAGACGGTGCCGTCCGGCAGCCGGAAGCGCTCGGCCGGTGCGCGCCCGCGCTGCCCAGCTGGGAGCCCCTCCTCGTGCACGGGCTCCACGGGTCCGTGCACGGCAGAAATCCGCTCCAGCATCTCGTCCCGCGAGACGACGTCCTCGCGCCTCCAGCGGGTCGCCCCCCCGACGTCCATGTACTCGATGAAGCGAAGCTCCGCGCCTTGCTCCCTGGCGAAGTCCAGAAGCGACAGCAACTCGTCGTCGTTTGTTCCCCGCATGACGACGGCGTCCAGCTTCAGCCCGGGCCAGCCGAGGTCCCGCACCGCGGCAATGCCCGCCAGCACCCGGGCATGCTCATCGCGCCGGGTGAGGGCGCGGAAGCGCTCCGGGCGCAGCGTGTCTAGACTGACCGTCACGCGGCTGAGGCCCGCCTCCCGCAGCGGACGGGCGAGGGCCTCCAGCAACACGCCGTTGGTGGTGAGGGCCAGGTCGCGCAGCGCCCGGCCGGCCGCCAGACGACGCACCAGTTCCGGCAACTCATGGCGCAGCAGCGGCTCCCCGCCAGTCAGCCGGACGCGGTCCACGCCCAGGGACGAGAAAATCCCCACCACCCGCGCCAGTTCCTCGAAGCTGAGGAGTTCCGCGCGCGGCAGCCAGACGTAGTCCGGCTCTGGCATGCAGTAGCTGCACCGCAGGTTGCAGCGGTCGGTGACGCTCAGCCGCAGGTTGCGGAGCGGCCGGCCGAGGGTGTCCTGCAGGGGCCCAGAAACGGCGTCGGGGGGGGCGGTCATCGGCGGCGCAGAGGGACAGGCTTAAGCGAGCTTCCCTGCATTTGCCACACGTCAGCCCGGAGTTTCGACGCAGCGCTTCAAGGCCGTCGAGACCCGGGGGTAGAGTCCCCGGGGGAGTCACCCCCATGGACCTCGACGCGCTCCGCCAGGCCATTGACGCCGTCGATGACGAGCTGCTCGCGCTGCTCAACCGCCGCGCCCGCCTGGTGGAGGAGGTGGCCAGCGTCAAGGAGGCCCGCCAGCTGCCCTTCTACGTTCCGCGTCGGGAGCGCGCCATCCTCGAGCGGCTGCAGGCGGCCAACCCCGGGCCTTTCCCCTCCTCCGCCATCAAGCCCGTCTTCCAGGAAGTGTTCTCGGCCTGCCTGTCGCTGGAGAAGGGGCTTCGGGTGGCCTACCTCGGCCCGGAGGCAACTTTCACCCACATGGCGGTGACTCAGCAATTTGGGCTGTCCGCCAGGGCGCAGCCGGTGGGCACCATCGCCGGCGTCTTCGCCGAGGTGGAGCAGGGCCGCGCCGACTTTGGCGTGGTCCCGGTGGAGAACAGCACCGAGGGTGCGGTGTTGCACACGCTGGACACGTTTCTCGACTCCACCTTGCGGATTTCGGCGGAGATTGTCCTCGACATCACCCAGTGTCTGCTGGTGCGGCCCGGGCTGGAACTCGCCTCCGTGCAGCGCGTCTACAGCCACCCGCAAGCCCTGGGCCAGTGCCGCAAGTGGCTGGCCGCCAACCTGCCGCACGCCGCGCAAGTGGAAACCCCCAGCACCGCCGAGGCGGCCCGCGTGGCACGAGAGGACGCCAGTGGTGCCGCCATCGCCTCGGAGCTGGCCGGTCGGTTGCACGACTTGGTCGTCGCCGCCGAGGCCATCCAGGACCTGGTGGACAACGCCACACGGTTTCTCGTCATCGGCCGCGAGCAGGCCCATGCCACGGGCAAGGACAGGACGTCTGTCCTGCTGCTGGTGAAGGACGGGCCGGGGGCGCTGCTGCGGCTGTTGCAGCCCTTCTCCGACCAGGGCGTCAACCTCACCAAGATTGAAAGCCGTCCCAGCCGCCGCCGTCCATGGGAGTCGGCCTTCTTCGTTGACATGGAGGGGCACGTCGAGGACGCCCCGGTGGCCCGGGCGTTGGCGACGCTGGCCGGACGCGCCGAGACGTGCAAGGTGCTGGGCAGCTACCCGCGCGCGGAACGGACGCGGCCCCAGCGGCTGGAAGGCCCGCCCTAGAGGACCTCGATGGGGGGCGACTCCTGCACGCTTCCCGCCCGCATGCCGGCCGCGGTGTCCGCGTCCAGGTTGCCCGTGGCCCGGGGAACTTCCGTGTCGGCCGCGAAGGCGACGCTTCGGTAGGTGCCCGCCCGGTTCAGCTGCACCCGGGCCTCGAGGCGGTCCCGGGTGCGGATGCAAGCGGCGCTGGTGGCGCACTGAAAGAGGAGTTCATCCCCGCCTCGGTAGACGCGCAGGTCCCCCGCCTTGCCCCGGGGCACCGTCACCACCAGGTGCAGCACGTCGCCCGGTGCTGCGGACAGGACGTCGCCCGCCCGACTGCCGCGGACGACGGCGCCTGAGCCCCGTTCCACTTGCACGCTGGCAAACGCCAGCGTCTCCGGGCCGCCCACCCGACTCAGAAAGAGGACGGCGAGCGTGGCCGCCGCGGCTCCCACCCCGGCCAGGACGGCCCACGGGCGCCGCTGGGTGCTCTCCTGCTGCCGAATGCGCGCCCACACCTTCGCTTCCCACGCCCCCGGGGGGGCATAGGCCTCGCGCGCCTCCACCAAGGCTGCGGCCAGCGCCTCGTAGCCGGCCCGCGCGGCACGACAGTCAGGGCAGCTCTCGACGTGGGCGTCCAGCGGCTCGCCCGCCACGAAGTGCACCAGGCCCTCGTTGTCGAAGCGCGCACACGCACTCATGGCGTGACTCCCTTGCCCTCGACGCACTCGCGGAGGCCCTTCATGGCCCGCGCCACGCGCATCTGCAGGGTGGCGGCCCGCGTGCCCGTCAGCTTCGCCATCTCCTCGTAGCTGAGCTGTTCCATGTAGCGAAGGACGACAGCGTCCCGCACCTCCGCCGAGAGTCGGCCGAGGCACTCGGCGAGGTGCTTGCTGATGGACCCCACCTGCAACTGCTCCTCCGCGCTGCGCTCCGTGCCCGGCACTTCCGGCGCCGTCTCGGGACGCTCGACGTGCTTGTCCTCGCGGCGGCGCATCTTCAGCATGTCCAGGCACCGGTGGCGGGCAATGCCCTGCAGCCAGTTGCGAAGCGAGGAGCGTCCGCCAAAGCGTCCGAAGTCCGTGTAGGCCTGGACGAAAGTCGTCTGGTGGACGTCCTCGGCCACGGCCGCGTCGCCCAGCATGTGGCGGCAGTAGCTGAAAGTGGACTTTCCATAGAGACCCATCAGCAACGTCAGCGCCCGTTTCCGGTCGCCCCGGGACAGGGCCTCAAGGACCGCTGCCTCGGAATCCGCTTCGTCCATCTGGGAGGGCCCTGAGCGGCGGTGTGGGTGGATGTGTCCAGCCACACGGTACGGGCGGGGACCCTGTTGGTCAAGCAACGCAAGAGGCATTTGCCCTTCGGGAAGAGGGGCGACGGAGCCTGGCCCGACACCACGCCGGCGACCGGGGTGCGCGCCGTCTCGGACCGGAGGCTGAGAGGACTCCACTGTGGTGGACGCGTGTGCCGTGTCGCCCTCTCCAACAGTCCGGAACGACCCCTTCCGACCTCCAAGCGGTGGGGGCGTTGCGGCCGGGCGGAGGGACTGCCGCAAGTGCACGCGGGTGGTGTCCCTTGTTGGGGGGGCAGCCGACCGCCGCGCCAGTGGGGGCGGCGGTCGGCGCGCCCGGTTTCCTGTTGGCAAGGCGAAGCGCTACGGGCCGAGGGCCTGCAGCCGCGAATCCGGAGGCCTCCGCGGCGTCAAAGGCTCCGGCGTCCCGGCCACAAAGAAGGCGGACCACCGTGCCACCGGCGTGGTTTGCGCCAGTGCCCGCTGCACCTGGGCGAGCGCGCCGGCCGGGTCGTCGAGGCCGCCCTGCGCATAGAAGGCGCGCACCACGTCGGAGGCGAAGCCGTCCTCCACGGACCGCAGGGTTGCTAGCACGGCGCCGCTCCCCGAACGGAGAAAGGCTGTTGCCAGCGTGTCCGCCACCGTCGCCTCGAGACTGGAACCGGAGTGGCAGCTGGCAAGCACCACCAGGTCCGCGTGCAGCCGCTGTCGCAGGATGTCAGCAACCGTGACGTTTCGGTCGGCAAGCACCAGCGTGGGGCCGGCCACGTCCACCCCCGTGTGTGTTGCGAAATGCAGAAGGCGTCCGCCGGGGTGCTCGAGTGGCGCCACCGTGGCGAGCGCTCCCAGGCGGACCTCGGCTCCGGTGACACGGCCCGCGGACTGGGCCTCCTCCCGTGCCGAGGGGAGGTCGCCAAGGGGGTCCGCCAGGACGAGGCCGCCGCGCGCGACGTCCCGCTTCCAGGAGATGCTCGACACGTCCGGAGCCACGCTGAGGATGGCCCGGTCGACCAGCCTCGCCTCGCCGACACGTACCGCCGCCACGGGGAAGTTGCGCGCACAGCGTGGGAGCAGGACGGCGAAGCGGCGCCCGAGGCGCGACAGCGTCGACGCAGGGAAGAGGGCCGCGCCGAGCTGTGTCCCTGTCTCATCGTCGAAGTTCTCGGCGAAACGTCGCATCGCCGGGCAGAGTTTCTCGGGCGCGAACGCGACCTGAGTGACCTGCAGGGGCCCAGCGCCCTGGATGACCGCCCAGGAGTGGCTGTCCGTCGTCACGAACGCAATGAAGCGGGTTTCTCGGCCAGCCGCTTCTCGTACCGGGAGCGCACGGCTCGCCTCGTCGAGCTTCCGGGTGGCAGCGCTCCGGTCCAGGGCGTCGTCCACCGCGTGGCCGGCACTGCGCGAGGCTTCCGCCACACCGTCGCTCAGCCGACTGGCCAGGGACCGCTGCAGCGTGGAAAGCGCGCCTTCGGCATCTTGCGCCTCGGCGAAGGCCTCGAAGAGCCCGTCATAGGGTCTTTCGCGGTCGCCGACGGGAGCCATCGCCAGTCCCGCTTCCCGGAGGCGCTTCCGCTGGGCCTCCAGCTGCGCAACCGATTCTTCGAAGGCCATGCGCGCCCGGTCCGCGTCCCCCAAGGCCCAGAGGGTTCGCCCCAACTCGGATTCGACTTCCCACAGCCGGTTGGGCAGCGGCCCGAGTGCACGTGCTTGCTCGAGCAGCCGGCGGGACTCCTCGAGACGGCCCTCGCCGCGGGCGGCGACACCTTCGAGGAACGCCAGGTCCACCCGGTCATCTGTCGTCAGCACGTCCCCAAACCCCTCCGCCTGCGTTGCCAGGGCGTGCACCTGCTGCCAGTCGGCCTCTCTGGCCGCCACCTCGAGGCGGTTCATGACAGTGGACGACTCGTAGAGGCGAATCCCATCCCGTCGGGCGGCAGATTGTGCCTGCAGCAGGAGTTCCGCGGCGGAGCGGAGCTGGTTTGCGTCCAGGTGCAGCTGCGCGTCCAGGAGCAGCTCCGCTGCGGTGAGTGGTGCCGTGCCGAGGATGCCCCGCAGACGGCGAAGCTCCGCCTCTGCTGCCGGGTCATCTCCGAGGTAGTTCAACGCGCGGGCCAGGCGCATCCGCGCGTCACGCTCGTCGACCAGTTCCAGACTGCCTGAGTGGCCGCGCAGCAGCGCATCCAGGATACGAATCGCCTCGGCGTATTCCGTCGCTTCGTAGAGTTCATAGGCGAAGCGGGTGGTCAACTTGGCGAGGACCGCGAGGTCCGCGAGGCGTCCGGCGGACGAAAAGGCACGTCGGTACTCGGCCAGGGCGAGTTCGTGCTTGCCCAGACGTGCATCCACGAAGGCCAGCTTGTAGAGCACTTCTGGGTCGCCAGCTGTTTCGAACGGCGAGAGAACCTGCCGCGCCTCGGCGTGGTGGCCGGCGATGCCGAAGGCCTGCGCGGCCTGAATGGCCGCTTCCCGCGAATGAAGCCGCCTGCTCAGGGCTTCACAACTGTGCGCCTTGGACAGCGAGTCGCGCCCGCCACACCCCCCCACGGAGGGCGTCCAGCCATCGTGGCCCACGGCGGCCATGGCGGCGACGAGAAGCGCGAATGACCGGAGCCCCCACACGGCGCGCCGAGTATGCCGTGCAGGCGCGCCGGCGAGCCACCGGGCTACCCTGGGCGTGCGAAGGGCAACCCCTCAAGGCCAATGTCATTCAGTTTACGCCGGGACGATAGTGTTTGTGCTTCCCGAAGAGCTGAAGAGCCTTGGGCACGGCCAGGAGGATGGCGAGCTACGGAGGCCCAGGAGCGCAGTACGTTGGGCAGGGCGGGGGTGCCACCGTGGCGGTAATGGTGACGCCCTCGGTCTGGCCAGGGTTCGGTGCCAGGTAAGCGGTCAGTGTGGCGCTCGGGTCGTCCCAGTTTGTATAGGACGAGGAGCCCCCCGCAGGCCCAGGCGAGGTGAGCTCCAGATCGAAAGTATTCGGCGGAGCAAAAGTGCCTCCCAAACCAGCAAACCACTCATCTCCGGTCCCGCCGTCGGGGAGAAAAATAATAATGTCACAAATAGGCCAATCGGTGTTGGTGGGTGTGTATTCGCCCGCGTCGAGTGTCGTGCTCGAGAACAGGAGAAACTGACAACCCCATGAGGGTCCTGGGGAGGAGATCGCACTCGTGATTTGGAAGTAGACGTAGGGGCCGGAGTTGCCTCCATCAGCCAACGGGAATCCCATCGGTATGGAAAAGGCCAACGCAGTGGCGCCCCAGGTCCCACTGAGAGCGCCAGTGAATGTCGCTGTTCCGACGGACAATGTCGTGTAGTGAAAGCCAGCATCGACTAGCGGTCCCGCATCCGGGCCGCCCCCTGAGCTGCCGCATCCGGCCACGATGGATGCCATGGCAACGGCGCTGAGGACTTGAGCCGTCCGACTCATCCGTGCCTCCCTGAAGGATGCCATTGCTGTCATGGCCCGTGAATTGAGCCCCGGTCCTAGCACCCCTAGGGCTGGGTCGGCGGGTCACTGCCCTTGTACGTGCCGGCCAGGATGAACAAGGAGCTATTGGCTAGGGCCAGGGTCCCCGGTGGAGTGGCTTTGGCCCTGGCGCGGACTTGGGCCTGCACGGGCTGGGTCGGAATCGGGTCTCCCACCTGGACAAAGAGGAACTGGTCGGGACTCGCGCTCGGGGCCGCCGCGGTGGCGGTGCCCAGGAGCGCTCCGGTGGGGCCTCGGTCCGAGACGACATGAATGGCGAATGACAACTCAACAAGAGGACCATCGTCGGGGTCCGGGTAATAGCGCTGCCCCTTGACGAGTACCGCGACGTCGAGCTTCGCCCCTCTCGGCCAGAATTGCTGCAGGTATGCCTTGACCTTGTCGCTGTAGCCGAGAAGCGCCAAACGCTTCTGGCGTTCGTCCAACCCAATCTTCATGTCGTTCCCCCCTCGGTGCTGCTGCGTGCTGTGGCGCCGCGGACGCAGCCGTCACCACTTGGTGCGAGGCCGAAATTCTGCCCTGGGTTGTTGTTATTGTCTCGCCCCAAGGGGGGCCCTCCGGCTCCGTGGGAGGCGCAGTGGCCCGACTCGGCGCTCGACGCTTTGTGCCATACGGCGCGGGCGCCTCTCAGGGCGTCGAGTGGCTGGCCCCCCAGGGGGCCGTGAGAGGCGTCGTCCTCGTGGCACTCCACGGCGGGTACTGGCGCGCGCGCTACGGGCTGGAGGAG
>Ga0209048_10005877_pt1 | contig 11546 bp, 8 predicted proteins | sample FrelakmetCRP12CR_FD_187146 | JGI IMG/M metagenome (GOLD analysis project Ga0209048, IMG submission 187146) | Freshwater lake sediment microbial communities from the University of Notre Dame, USA, for methane emissions studies - CRP12 CR (SPAdes)... | ecosystem: Environmental > Aquatic >... | reverse complement strand
GGGCGCTGGATTCAGCGCACGACGGGTGACGGCGGCTATACGGTCGTCGACCCCGTCAACACCAATTACATCTACGGCCAGTACGTGAACGGCTCTCTCCAGCGTTCGACAAATTACGGTGTAAGCTACTCTGAAATCAGTCCAAACGGCTCCACCGGCGGGCTGTTTTATAACCCTTATGAGATGGCACCCGGGGATCACAATACGATCGTATTCGGACGCTCCGACCTGTGGAAAACTACTTCAGCCCAGACAGCCACAACCACAAGCGGCTGGACGCAGATCGCCACATCGGCGACCGTTGGGGGCAGTATATCGGCGATCGGGATCAGCAGCCAAACGACGAACAAAATCTACATCGGAACTAACAGCGGGAAGATACTCGTCACAACTAACAACGGCTCCACCTGGTCAACTGCCCTGGCCAGCGGCCCGTATGTCAGCGACCTGGCAGTTGATAAAACAAACGATTCCGTGTGCTACGCGTCGTTCAGCGGGTTCTATGCATCGCAGCACGTTTATAAGACCACAAACAACGGAACAACCTGGCTGAACGTTACGGGGAACCTGCCAAATGTGCCTGTGAACTCGATCGTTCTGCGCTCGGGGGCCCCCCGCACATTATTTGTCGGAACAGATCTGGGGGTCTATCAAACCGCAAACGACGGAACCAGCTGGGTGTCATTCAACGACGGACTCCCGGCGGTCGAGGTCTTTGATTTAAAATACAAGGAATCGGCCAACCTATTGTTGGCAGCCACTCACGGGCGGGGGTGTTTCAAAATCTCCTACGGGTCTCTCCCGATTTTCCGGGCAGGCAGCTCGTCTGTTTCGTTCGGGCAGGTAAAAGCCAAGCATGCTAAAACGGACAGCCTCTTTGTCGTAAATGATGGAAACGGGGCCCTCACATTCAGCTCGGTTCTGGCAACTCCGTCCTATTTTAATGTAACACCTACAAGCGGAAGCATTCAGCCATCCGACAGCATGAAGTTCTATGTTACATTTTCGGCGCCGGAGGGGAGCTCAGTTTATAACGGGAGGCTGATCTTCAACCATAATCCCGCAGGCTCATCGGATAGTGTGGTGCTTGCGGGCGAAAGCTTCCAAATATTTGCTGCCCGCCCGGATAACATGAACCTGGGGGATGTTTACCTGGGTTCGCTCAGGGAGGGGAGCCTAGTGGTGAGGGCCGGCACAACGATGACCATAACTTCGGCTGTTTCGGATGACGCCGCATTCGGCGTGACCCCAGCAAGCGGCCTGGTGGGCGCGGCAGACTCACTGGAGTTTCGCATCAGCTTCCAGCCCTCATCGCTTGGGGGCCGAAGCGGCCATATCATTTTTACACACGACCAGATGGGGTCACCCGACACCGTTTTTGTCACCGGGAGCGGAGTGGCGGCCTCTTTCACGGCCGGGTTGTCATTCGTGCAGTTCGGGGAGGTTGTCATGTCCGCATCCAAAACAGACAGCTTACTCGTGTCAAATCCGGGCTCAGGCCAGTTGAACCTGAACCCCCCTATAGTATATGGCTCTTCTGAATTTCAGATCACGCCCGGCGGGGCTTCCAGCCTTGCGCCCGGGGCCAGCGTGAAATTCTACCTCACATTTACGCCGAGCGCTGAGGGCCTCAGGCAGGCAATTGTCGTTTTCACGCATAACGCCGCCGGATCACCCGATACGATTTTTGCCTCCGGGATCGGAAGGTTGAACATACAGCTGACGGTTGAGGTGGGCGGAAGCTGGAACATTTTGTCGGTGCCCGTGAATGTTCAGAACTGGCTTAAGGATGCAATATATAGGAACACGCTCTCCGACGCTTTCTCCTACGAGGGCAGCTACAAGGTTCAGAACACGCTCAGGCCTGGTACCGGTTACTGGCTGAAATTCGGTTCTTCACAGACCGATACCCTAAAAGGTCTGCCGATCCTGAAAGACACGATCGAACTGGGTGCTGGATGGAATCTGGTCGGCTCGATAAGCAATCCTGTTGCCGTCTCGGATATAACTGTCCTGAACACCACGCTGCAATCTCTCTTTTTTGGTTATACCGGCAGCTATCACCCCGCGGATTCGATAAGGCCGGGGAGTGGCTACTGGATTAAATCGGGGGGAGCGGGGAGCCTTATTCTATCCAGCGGGAAGGGAAGCGGAAAGTCTCCGGTTGGGGCAAATCTCCTCACCCGCTTCAATTCCCTGAAGTTCAAGGATGCGGCCGGACGCGAGCAGTCGCTGTATTTCGGTGAAGATAAGGGGGCGGAAAATTTAGATCTATATGCCCTGCCGCCCATTCCACCTCCCGGCGGATTTGACGTGCGTTTTGCGTCCAATGGGATGGTTGAGCCTTTCGAAGGCAACAAGCCTGCAGATATTCCGGTCCTGATGCGTTCGGTAGAATATCCTTTGCTGCTGGAATGGAGCCTTTGCGGCCGTTCAGATAATAAATATTCGGTCGTTACAGGCACCGAGGAGATCCCGATCGCCGGTAAAGGATCTTTGCTAATATCAAATCCTGAGCTGCAGCTGAAATTGAGAATAGCCCTCAGCCAGAATGCGCCTGCGCCGGGCGAGTACAGGCTCCAGGAGTGCTATCCGGATCCTTTCAATCCGAGCACCTCAATAAGGTATCAGCTGCCGCTTGACAGCAGGGTTATGCTGAGAGTGTACGATGTGCTGGGTAACCTCATCGCAACGCTTAGGGATGAAGTGCAATATGCAGGCACCGGATCGGTCCTGTGGAATGCCACGGGAGCGCCGAGCGGTGTATATTTTTACAGGCTGGACGCCGTGAGCCTCTCTGACCCGGCCGCTAGATTCTCTAAGGTAAGAAAGGTGCTGCTCATCCGATAGATCAAATGTGCTGGAGTCTGCCAGGACCCCGGCGAATTCCTTAACCCCGGTGCTTCTTAAAGGCGCCGGGTTTTTTTTAATCTTTCCATAAACATGGTATATTTACGGGAATTTTCTTATGTTGCCTGATGTTTTTATGCCGTGATACAGAATAATCTGATTAATGCCGTCACAGACAAAAAAAATAACTTTTGACACAGCGGCCCTTTTCTCGGGCAAGCTCATTGGCCTTTTGCTCGGGATGGTGCGGCTGAATTACCTTACGACATACCTGGGTGTGGCCAACTTCGGCATCCTGAACTTTGCCCTTTATTTTTGCTCTCTTTTCCAGGTTCTGTTTGATCTGGGCATGTCGCAGCTTTTAATAAGGGATCTGGCCAGGGATCTCAGCCGTAGCAGGGAATTCGTCGGCAAGATCGCGCTTTTGAAAACAATGATAGTATTTTTTGCCGGCATTATCGTGGGGGCTATAAGCTTTGCCTCCCGATTTGAGAGCCAGACCAACTGGGCGATCCTCCTGACGACCGTGGTTTTTTCGGTCAACGGGCTTTCTGTCGTGTTTCTGAGCGCGTTTCAGGCTCACAGAAAAATGACCATTGTTTCCGTCTCCAATATATTCAACGACCTGATACTTTCGGTTCTGATAATCCTGATCGTGAAGGGATCCCCTCATGTCGTGACCGTGCTTTTGCTCGGGATTTTTGTATCCTCAGTGAATCTGCTGGTGCTTTATGTGCTCTACCGCCGCGAGGTGGGCGCCCCTGAGTTCAGCCTCGATAAGGATCTGTGGAAGAGTTCCATGAAGGAGGCCGTACCCATGGCCGTAAGCTCCTTCGGAATATCCACATATACATTCATAGGGTCTACGGTTCTGGGTTACTGCAGGGGAGACGTCGAAGTGGGGATTTACAGCGCCGGATACAAGATAATATCCATACTGACGCTGATTCCTCTCACGTTCTCTCAGGTGGTTTACCCGATATTTTCCGATTTCTCAGCTAACGCTGTCCAGAAATTAAAGAAAGCACTCCAGGATTCATCCCGCGTGATGACCCAGATCTCAATCCCTCTTGCCACCGGGACTGTAATCCTGGCACCGAAGATCATTTCTTTTTTGTATCCCGCCGCCTTTGAAGACGCAGCGTCGGTTCTCAGGATCATCATTTGCGGAGAGGCTTTTGTTTACCTTGCCTGGATAATATATGCGTTTCTGATGGCGCTCAACCATCAAAAACTTTGCATGAGGATTTCCCTTGCGGTGGCTTTTGTATCCCTGGCTGCCAACCTGCTTCTGGTCCCCACATTCGGGTACAGGGGAGTGGCCTTCATTCTGTTCTCCACAGATCTCATACTATTCGCGTCATATTCTTATTTTGCGGCCAGGGAGGGATATTCTGTCATACAGGGCCGTCATTTTTTAAAGATAATCGCCTCATCGGGGGTCATGGGCGCTGTTTTATTTTTCATAAAAGAATGGTATCTTGTGCCGACCGTCCTGGTCGGATCCTGCGTTTATTTCGCGGCCCTGTTTGCGCTTCGGGGATTCGGGGACCAGGAGAGGGAATTTCTTGCAAAAATACTCAAGAGATAAATTAGGATGCTGAATATCAAACCGGGCGACCTCGTGCTTGAAATCGGCAGCGGAAACAGGCCGAGGGGGCGCTCCGACATCCTCTGCGATAAATACACAGAGGACAATTATGAACGTGCCGGCGGGCAGGCCCTGGTCGTGGACAAGCGGCCTTTCGTGATTGCCGACGGGCTGGCACTGCCCTTCAAGGACAAAAGTTTTAACTACGTGATCACCTCCCACATCCTGGAACTTGTCGAGGACCCGGTCCGTTTTATCAGAGAGCTCACCAGGGTTGCCAGAAGCGGATATATCGAAAACCCCCACGGAGCTGGGGGAGAAGTTGTTCGGGTGGCCTTACCACAAATGGATAGTCCGCATCCAGAACGGCACTATTATCATGCGTCCCGGATCAGAGGATTTCCCCTTCGGAGACCATTTCCACAGAATGTATCAGGCCGACCCCCTTTTTGCGGAATTCGTGGACTCGCATTTCGATGATTTCTATTTCCGTTACGAATGGCACGGGAGGATAGATCTCTCGGTAGAAGAGGATAAATCTCGAGCGGTCAAATTCAGCAGGGTTCGGCAGGAGTTGGGTGCGGAGTCTGGATACATAAGGTATAAAATCTTCGCCGCTTGATTCATTCTGAAGGCCGTATTAAAGCTCCTGAGGTACTTCAGAAAATTTAAACAACAAGCTCCGTTCAGGCGCTTGGGCAGGCTTCAATGGATTTACATCCGCCGGATCTTGATTCTGAGGGCGATTTCAGCTATTTTTGAATGCCCATTTTCGGCGGGCGTGCATTTAAAGCTTTGAGAGCGTCGATACCAAACATTATTGATGAAAAAAAGAATCGCGATTGTCCGTGGTCCGAACCTGAACAGCTGGGAAATGCAAATTTTCCAGCCTCTTATGGATTCGTACGATATTGTGGGTTTTACCAGCCGCGGGCATAATTTTGATGTCAGCTCAATTCCTTTCGAGGTGCAAAAGCTTTTTTCCCTGGGGCAGTTCGCACGAGCACGCGCCCTGAGAAAAATCATGTGCCGTACGATGGGCGATTATCACGACCTTCAGGGCCTGGAAAGGGCCCTAAAGGGATTTGAAGTTGTAAACACCGCCGAGATTTCATATTACTGCACATACCAGGCAGCTAAGGCCAAGAAAAAGCTTGGCTTTAAACTTATTGTAACAGTCTGGGAAAATATTCCATTCCTTTTGCATTACCCCCCCACTGCGAAAAATAAATCGGCAGTTATTGAAGCCACAGACCTGTTTCTCGCGGTTTCCGAGAGGGCTAAAGAGGTGCTCGTTCTTGAAGGAGCGCCAGTCGAAACGATAAAAGTGCAGATGCCGGGAATTGATACCGGCCATTTTACGCCCATGCAAAAGGATCCGGAGTTGCTTAAAAGGTTCGGATGCAGCAAGAATGACCTGATCGTGCTGTTCGTTGCAAATCTATACCGCGAAAAGGGTATCTTCGATCTGCTGTTTGCCTTCAAATGCCTGGTTGACAGGCTGAAGGGTGGCCCTGGCTTGAAGCTTCTGATAGCCGGCAAGGGACACGAAAAGGAGAACATTGCCCAGCTGATAAAAGATCTGAGGCTGGGAGAAAAGGCCAGGATCATCGGAAGTTACTCTTATTCTATGATGCCGAAGGTGCATAACCTGGCTGATATATTTGTACTGCCGAGCCTTCCTATCCCCAGCTGGCAGGAGCAGTTCGGGTATGTGCTGGTTGAGAGCATGGCCTGCGGCAAACCGGTGATATCGACCTTGAGTGGATCGATTCCCGAAGTCGTGGCAAATGCCGGAGTGCTGGTCCAGCCGAATGATTTTTTATCGATCGCAGGGGCATTGGAAATGCTCGTGCGCGACGAGAATAAAAGGAGAGAACTTGGGATAATGGCCCGCAAAAGGGCCGAGGATGTTTTCAGCACTCAGAAGGTCGGCCTGATGATGAAGGCCCATTACCAGTCACTGGAGAAAGATGGCGGCAACTGACGATATAATCGATCTGGGATACTACGAAAATGAACGCTCCGAGATCTTCTCGCTGGTCGATCCGGCCGTGATGACCATCCTAGACATCGGTTGCGGCAAGGGTGTTCTGGGTGAAACATTGAAGAAGGCAGTCCCCGGCAGAAGGGTCTTCGGAATAGAATTCAACAATCAGGCTGCCCAAGCAGCCTCAAAAAAGCTGGACGGCGTTCTGCAAGGGGACGTACAGGCTATGGAATTGAAATTTGAAAAAGGGATGTTCGATCTGATGATATTCGCGGATATACTTGAACATCTTGTTGAGCCGGAAAGAGCCCTCGAAAGGTTGAAACCATATCTGAAACTAGGCGGTACTATAATCGCCAGCATCCCAAACATGCGGCATTATACTGTCATTCTGAGGTTGATCAGGAGGGGCTGGATCTACGATAACTTCGGTCACTTTGACCGCACGCACCTCAGGTTCTTTTCACTGGAGTCGATGAAAACCCTGATTTCGGGTGCCGGTTTCTCCATCGAGCAAGTCGCTCCCCGTCTCGTGGCCAGCAAAAAGATAAAACTGGCAAATGGCCTACTTTTCGGCAAACTGGAAGATTTTATGGCCTTCCAGTATATAATCAAAGCCCGGAACCCGGCATGAATCCAAAGGTCTCAGTCATAGTGCTCAATCTGAACCAGGAGGGACACACCAGGGAGTGCATCAAGTCTTTGCAGGAAGTTACCTATGATCCTGTCGATATTATCCTGATTGACAACGGCTCCACCGACGGCTCGGGCCCGCGCCTCCGAGCCGAATTTCCTTCGGTCTGTTACCACCGCAACGAGGTCAACCTGGGATTTTCTGGCGGGAATAACACGGGGATCCGCATCGCCTTCGAGCGGGGGTGCGACTATATAATGCTCCTCAACAACGACACAATTGTTGAGAAGGATTTCATACAGCCATTGGTCGAACACGCTTCGAAAAACCCCCGGACTGGATTCCAGAGCTGTAAAATTTACCTCTATTCGGATCAGGAGGCCTTCTGGTATGCTGGCGGAACCCTGAATATACACAAGGCTCTCAGCGGGCACAGGGGAATGTTCGAAAAAGACAGGGGACAGTATGATGTTACTGAAGAAACCGGCCTGGCCACGGGTTGCATGATGATTGCATCAAAAGATCTCATCAGAGAGATCGGTATTATGGACGAAACGCTATTTTGTTACTTCGAGGATGCCGATTGGTGCATGCGTGCCAGCCTGCACGGATACCGGAACATTTATAACCCGAAGGCCAGGATATGGCACAAGGTGTCTGTCACAAGTAAGATAGACAGCCCGTTTTATCTGTATTTTACGATGCGGAACAAGATATATTTTCTGCGTAAATACAGCAGCCCCGGTAAGTGGTTTGTGCATCTGCCGTATTTTATTTATTTCTATGGGCGCCATCTCATACGTATGTCTCTCAAATGGCACTCATACATTGGAACGAAGGCTGTCATCATAGGTCTGATCGACGGGCTGCGCCATTATAACGGTGATCACGGCAAAGGGCATCTTGACGACCTTTTAAAATGAACCGACCCTATTTTGGAATACAGGCCGGTTCTCGAGGCTGTGAAAACGTCAGATATCAGAAGATCGTTAATATGTCTTGACTTATAATTTTGCGGCAATGCTCTATCCGTGAATCCCAACATCAATCGAATTTATACGAATCCCAAGACCCCGCAACATGAGCGTATAAAGGGCTGTTCCTTACATGCCACGGGAATAAAAATGGCAATCAATTTTTTCCATCCATGAACAGATGTCAGAATTGCACTGTTTATCAGAACAATCCGTAGGATCGGGCAAAATTAATGAAACAGATATATATCTATAATCCTTACTGGTCCACAATGGGTGGAGGCGAAAAGTATGTTTTGATTTTAGCTGAAATTTTGTCGTCTCTCGTCGGCACATGCGTCGCTATTCTATCAGACCAACCTGGCATTTCAAAAGCCGATCTGGAGCGTTTTTCTAATGTCGATTTATCTGGGATAGAGTACAGGATAATTCATGACTCGAATGAGGTAAAAAATATCACCACAAATTCAGAGATCTTTATTTGCCAATCAAACTACCGTGTCATAAAGGCTAATTCCTCCAAATTTGTCCAGCTACTTCAGGTTCCGTACGGAACAATACGGCCTAAATATATTATGAATAAAATATTGCATGGGCACATGCAGGAGGGAGTTAAAGATGTATATCGTTTGAAATTGTATGCAAATTCGCGTAACAATGCAGATCTGGTAATTACAAACTCGAAGTTTGTCGCAGAGACGCTGCAGAAAAATCATGGTATCAAGAGCCAGGTTCTCTATCCTCCAATACAGGATTTTCAGCTTGCAGGAACAGAAAAAAGGAATATTATCTTAAGTGTTGGAAGGTTTTTCAGGGGTCTTTATAATGACAAAAGATATGACATCCTAACAGAGGCGTTTCGCCAAGCCAGTAGCGGGGCACTTAAGGGCTGGGAATACCATATTGCCGGCAGCGCAGCAAGTGACCACGAGACTCAGGGTATGCTGCGGTTATTAAAGGAAGCGAACCGTGACTTCCCGATCCATTTTCACATTAACGAACCGTACGCATCGCTCCAGCGTTTGTACAACGAGGCATCGATATTTTGGCACGCAGCAGGATATGGAATCGATGAAACCAAGACCCCGGAAAAAGTCGAGCATTTTGGCATGACCACTGTCGAAGCAATGTCTGCCAGCTGCATTCCGGTGGTTATTGAAAGGGGTGGGCAGCGAGAAATTGTAACACATGGAAAAAATGGTTATATGTGGGACACCCTTGAGAACCTCATTTTTTGGACGATTAATATCGTGAACAAAAGAATATCGATAGAAAAATTTAGGGAGGAGGCACGGAACCGATCCCTTTATTTTGGATTACCCGGGTTTAGGAAAAGAGTCGTTGAGATCTTTGAGCCTTTGATATCCCATTGATGTATTGAATAAATTAAATCCTGCCTGGGAATAATGAAACTTCACCCGGCAGGTTTTAATGTTCAATTGAAATACATTGATATTACTCCAATTATGAGGCGATCAGCCTTGATATCCAGCTTCTGATGCTTGAAGATTTCGTTTTCAGATTCGCCCCATTGGATTTAAAATTCGTAGATGACTTCGGGAGTGCCCCTGAGGTTTGTGACAACAAACCCCGATATATTTATTCAGTACTGACTTCGGTTTTCAGAATGATCCGGCGCCGCCTGTTCCAGGACTGAGGGCAATAGTGAGTATCCAGGATCAGACGAACTTTTGTCTTGATTGTGCGGTACTGGATGCGGGCTTTCCATAGGTTCTTTACATTTTTGTTTGATGGATTTAGTTCTCTCATCTTGCGGTCTGTATAGGTTCACTCAGGCTGGAGTCCAGGGCCTATTATTTTCCCGTAAACATTTAAGAAAATCACACCAGCTTTTTTAAAAAACTTTGTGAATAATCCTGATTATGCAAATTATTGAAGAAACGGCATTTTGGATGTGTCCGACTTCTATCTTCTTCCTAAGACTATTCATTAACATTTTTTAAAAATATAGTTATGCTAATCTGTTGTAATTAAATAATTTAGTCTCGCCGCCGCATTGATGATATTTAAACCTTAGTGTCGGTCGACAAAAGAAATATGAGATCTTTTGAGGGTTGACATTTGTTGCCAAAATGACTAGGTTCATATAGTTATTCCCCGCGTCTTTCATATCAATATTGTTGGAGGTGATTATGAAGAATTCATTTCTTATAATCGGCATTGCGATCGTTGTGTCTCTCATTCCGGGTTGTAGTGATAAGTACGGCATTATTGGAATAGGTGAAAAAGCGGATGTAGGTATGATATCATTGTCCTTCCTTAGCCCTCCTGTTCCGATCCAACATGTAATCGCAAGGTTGAGCCGCCCCGGATATCATGAAATAGTGTTATTATTGAGCGGTCAGGGGGACGGTGCATCGGGGACCTTTTTGAATATCCCTGTCGGTCAGTGGCATTTGGTAGTGGAAGCCTTTAATGATTCTAACGTTGTATGTTACAGCGGTGAGGCAGAGGTTCAAGTATTATCTGCGCAGACTACTCAAATTGATCTTGCCTTGGTCCCTCCCAATGGTGTCCTGGAAATTCATGTGTGGTGGTGTGCTTCCTGTATCACACCTCCGCCAGATTGTGTGAGCTGGTGGTCCGGCGATGGGGAGACAAATGATCTGGTGAGAGGTAATTCCGGTTACCCCCAGAACGGTATGTCTTATTCCCCCGGGATGGTGGGTCAAGCCTTTCACTTCGATGGAGTGGATGACCGGTTGATGGTGCCGGATGCCCCTAATCTCCGATTGACAAAATCATTAACAATTGAAGGATGGATTTATATTGAATCCCTGCCTATAAAATTAGGCGGTCAAATACTTTTCAGGGGAGATGATCGCTTGGGCTTAGATCCATATTCCCTAGCAATATTACCCGATGGCAACTTACAATTCCACATCGGCTCTTTAACATCTAATGTGGAAATAACGACCCCGGTTCCGACCGGGCGTTTTCTCCATGTTGCGGCGACTTTAGATTCAGCATCCGGCAGCATGAAATTATTTAAAAATGGGAATATTGTTGCAGAGGCAACTACAGTAATAAGGCCTTTCAAGGATTTGGATTCGAATTATTACCCAGGCCTTGGAATTGGAAATACACAGGGTCCTAGAATGCAACATAATCACCCGTTTCATGGCTTGATCGATGAACTTGCTGTTTACAACAGAGCCCTCTCCTCCGATGAGATCAGGCTGATTTACAGGGCAGGCGGGTGTGGTAAGTGTAAGCCTTATAGGGAATATGCAATTTCCAATAATCAATGAATGTCTCTCAACATTTTATTAGCTGAATGTTCTCCGCATTAAATCATATCATCTCATTTAGGGATATCAGGTATTTTACGATCACTCCATCCAATATACCTGATTATACGTGGCGTAATAATTGTTTGCACATCATCTTTTGTCCCGTTATCTGAAATGAAAAACGGAGGATTTGAGTTATCATCTTGCCCAAAAATATCATATCGATCTTGGTGTCCGGCAGCGTCGACGGCTG